>Ga0316593_10000020_pt1 | contig 16091 bp, 11 predicted proteins | sample S5NA_3_FD_204564 | JGI IMG/M metagenome (GOLD analysis project Ga0316593, IMG submission 204564) | Metatranscriptome of rhizosphere microbial communities from salt marsh grasses in Alabama, United States - S5-7_160517rA (Metagenome... | ecosystem: Host-associated > Plants > Roots > Rhizosphere ... | reverse complement strand
TGGAAAACGCTGAGGCGCTGGGGCAGGTCCACGTAGGGCGACGAAAAATTCATGCGGCCCAGCACGCGGAAGCGGTGGCGCAACAAGTCTTCACCCAGGACCTCGATGCGCCCGCTGCTCGGAATGAGCAGACCCAGCAGCATGGACAGGGTAGTGGTCTTGCCGGCGCCGTTGCCTCCGAGCAATGCCGTGGTGCCACCCGCCGCCACGGCGAAGTCCAACCCCTCCACCGCCATCACGTCGCCGAAACGCTTGCCCACGCCCTCGACGCGGATCACCGGCGCGCTCATGGTCGCCACGGCTTCACGGCTCCACCACCACGACCTGCCCCTCGATGACGGCCACCCCCACGGGCTGAAGCCCGCGCCCCGCACAGGGCCCGGCCACGCAGGCGCCGTCCTCGATACGAAACAGGGCGTGATGAGTGGAGCACTGGATCAGATCACCATCCAGATTGAGAAACTGGTCCGGCATCCAGTCCAGGGGCACACCGGTATGCGGGCAGCTGTTTTCATAACCGTGCACGGCATCGCCGCGGCGCACCACGAAGATTTCCCGCGTACCCAGGACGAAACCCTTGCCGCCGGGATCGGCGATGACCTCCAAAGGGCACAGCACGCTGCGGTTCATTTCATCGTTCATGGGAACGTGATCTTACCACGCGGCAAGGCCGAGACCGCGCCGTCAGTCCACGCGCGATCCGTGCGCCAGCAAACCCTCCAAGCCCACTTGCCCGCACTTGCGGCCGGCCAAACGGTTGGCGGCCTCCAGGCTGCCCGCCCAATCGAGGCCACGCAGGCGCGCATCGATAATGCCGGCGTTGAAGGTGTCCCCCGCGCCGAGCGTGTCCACGACGCGCGCGGGTGGATGGGCCGGGCCGTGATGCCCCGCGCCATCGCGGCTCAACGCCCAGGCGCCGTCCGCCCCCCAAGCACAAACCAGATCCGCGTGGGGCGCACGCCGACGCAGGTCATGCAGAAATTCGTCTGCGGCGTCGAAGCCGAAGTGCGCGGCGAGTACACGCGAGCACAGCAGCACATCCGCCAGGGGCAGCAGCCATTCAATGCCTTCGCGCGGCTTTTCCAGCTCCAGCGACAGGGGCACGGAAGTGAGACCACGGGCATGTTCGAGCATGCGCGCCGTTTCGGCCACGTTGCGCCCCTCGAAATGAATCCAGTCGAAGCCGGACAGGTCCACCGCGGCGAAGTCGTCGAAGCCGAACTCGGCCAAGTTGCGAAAGTGAACGATGCTGCGTAAGCCGGTGGCGGCACTCAAGGTCACATAGGACACCGGCGACTTGCCGCCGCTCACGTGCCGGCAGGCACGGGTGTCGATGTCATGCCCGGCGAGGTCGGCCAGGATGCGTTCGCCGTCGGGCTCATCGGCCACCACCCCGCCCCAGGCGCAGCGATGACCCAGCTGACTCAGTACGACCAGGCTATTGGTGGCATTGCCGCCGCGGGTGATGCGCTGGGAGAGGGCGCGAACCTCCGCGTCCTCGTCGGGATAACGTTCAACCGTATTAACGATATCCAGGGTGGCGATGCCGACGGCAAGAATGCGGGCCATGCGTGTCGAGCGGACGGGCTACTTCTCGCGCACGACGCGAAAGCCAATGTAGTCGGCGCGCACTGCCGGCGAGAAATGATAACGCTTGGTCGAGCGCAGGCTGTCGGCGGGGGTACGGTAGGAACCGCCGCGGGCCACCCGCTCGGCGCAGTCACGGCCCACCCAGGCACTGCCGTCGGTGGGTGCGCCGTCATAATTCTGGTGATAGCAGTCCTGCACCCATTCCATGGCGTTGCCGGCGGTGTCGTCCAGGCCCAGCGGATTGGGCGCGAAACTGCCCACGGGAGCCGTCTGGACGCCGTCCCACTTGCTGCCGCAGTTGAGGCAATTGGCGTGGCCCTTGCCGATGCCATCACCCCACCAGTATTTGCTGGTGGAGCCAGCCCGCGTTGCGTACTCCCATTGCGATTCGCTGGCGAGCCGGTAGTCGTGGCCCGTCTGCGCGGACAACCAGGCCGCGTAGGCCTCCGCGTCCTTCCAGCCGACGTTGACCACAGGGCGCCGGCCGCGGCCCCAGCCTTCGTCCGAAGGCTGGGCGCGTCCGGTGGCGGCGGCGAACCGGTCATACTCCTCGAAGGTCACTTCGTACTTGGAAATGGAGAATCCCGCCAGGGTCACCTGGTGCCGCGGCCGTTCGTCGAAATAGGGGAAGCCCGGGCCCGTACCCATGTCGAAACGACCCGCCGGGACGTCGATCATCACCGGTCCGACACCGCCACCCTTGAGGAAATCCTGATAGGTGCGCCCGGCGCGGACCACCGGTGCGGCCGCCTCGGTGGACTTGGCCGGAGCGGCGGGAACCGCGGCGTCCGGTGTCAACGCCGGTACCGGAATGGCCGTCTGTGGCTCGGACACCGTCGCCGTACCCCCTCCGGTGCCTCCGCTGTACCACCAGTAACCACCCGCGCCCATCATGATCAAGACCAGTACCGCGGCGGCCACCATCAGACCTTTGCCTGCGCGGGGCTGGCGCTCCGCCGCCGCGAACATGGCGTCGTCGGCACCGCTCAGATCGAAGATATCCTGGCCACGGGCCGCAGCGGCCGGGGCCATGCCCATGTGCGCGGACTCCTGCTCGCGCTGAATGCGCAGAATCTGATCACGCAGCTGGGCGTTCTCCTGCTCCAGTCGAGACACGCCCTGCGGGTCGACATCGGGACGACTCGAAGAAGTCCCCGCGACATCCCCGGAAATCGGAGCCGCGGTCACCTGTCGCGACATTGCCAGTTCGGACTCCAGCGACTTGAGGCGGCGCTCCGCGGCGCCCACGGCATTATTGAGTTCCTTCACCCGGCCTTCGGCGCTGACCGCACGCTGATTCGCCGCCGACAGGTCGCGGCGCATGGCATTGAGCTGCTCCGCGGCCTGCTCCAGCTCGCGGTCCGCCAACTCGCGAATGCTGGCAATCTCGGCCTGGATCTCTTCCGGCGCCTGGTGCTCGAGAGCGCGATTGAGCGCCTCCACCTGGGCGCGCAGCTCCTCGGCTTCGCGCCCGGCATCGTCGGAGACCCGTTCCGAATGCTGTTGGGCCAAATCCCGGCCTTCCTGCTCCAGCTGCGCGATGCGCCCTTCGAGATCTTCGCGCTCCCGCTCCCACTTGCCGCGTACCGCGGCCAGCTCTTCGAGTTCGGTCCTGAGGCTCTCGGCCTCGTGCTCGACCACCTGCAGGGAGGCTTCCGTATCGATGCGCTGGGAGTTGGCCTCTTCCACCGCCTTGCGCCCATCGGCCGCCTTGAGATGCGCCGCATCCCGCTCCTGAATCGCCTCCCGGACCTGTTGTTCCAGCTCGGCAACGCGTTGTCCCAAGCCGCTGCGCTCGCTGCTGATCTTGTCCAGCTGGCTGGCGCGCTGAGCCTGCTCGGCCTGCAACGAAGCCACGGATTTTTCGGCCTGGGCGCGAGCATCCTCCTGCGCACGCAGCTGGGTTTCCAATTCACCGACGTGCTGCTGCAGTTCGACGATGCGCGCGTCGACGCTGCGGCCGCTCTCCTCGAGAGCCGTGCGGGCGTCTTCCAGCGCTGCCTCGGCGGCGGCGTGCGCGTCACGTTCGGATTCCAGCTGACGGCTCAGCGCCTCCAACTGCTCCGACAGCGTCTTGGTGGCGTCGCCCTGCGCCTGTTCCAGTTCCGCGATGCGCGCCTCGTGTTCGCGCTCGGCCTCCTCGGCGGCATCGCGCAGCGATTGCAGTTGTGAATCCAGGGCGGCACGTTCGTCCGCCGCCGCAGCCCGCGCCGCGGTCAGTTCCGCCTCCAGTGACGCGGCACGATCGTCGGCCGTGCGACCGGCCTGCTCGGTCTCGGCGATCGACGCTTCCAGGCGGGCACTGAGTTCCTCCTTGGCCTCGTTCGCCGCCTCCAGCGCCTCACGCAGCGCGGCCAGTTCCCGATCCAGCCGTTCGGCCACTTCACCGCGCTCGCCCTGCAGGCGCTCGCGTTCCGCCTTCAGTTCGACCACCTCACCTTCCAGGCGGGCTCTCAGCTCCGACTGTTCGCCCAACGCCGCGGCGAGGCTTTCCTGCTCCGCTTCCAGGGACTGCAGACGCTCCGTCTGCGCCGCCGCCTCGCCGGCGAGCCGGTCACGCTCCTGTTCCAGCTCGCGGATGCGACCACCGGCCTCACCCTCGACCTCTTCGCGCGCCTGACTCAGACGTTCCAGTTCCGCCCGTAGTGCTTCTCGTTCGGCCTGGAATTCCGTCAACTGCTTTTCCAGGCCCGCCCGCGATTCCGCCTGTTCACTCAGCTCGCCGCCAAGACGGGCCGCGTCCGCCTCCAGCGCCTGCACGCGTTCGGTCTGCGCCGCCACCTCGCCAGTAAGCCGGTCACGCTCCTGCTCCAACTCGCGGATGCGGCCACCGGCCTCGCCCTCGACCTCGTCGCGCGCTTGGCGCAGATGCTCCAATTCCGCCCGCAGTTCTTCGCGTTCAGCCTGGAATTCGGTCAATTGCTTTTCCAGACCCGCCCGCGATTCCGCCTGTTCACTCAGCTCGGCGCCAAGACGGGCCGCGTCCGCCCCCAGCGTCTGCATGCGCTCGCTCTGCGCCGCGACTTCCCCGGCAAGCCGGTCACGCTCCTCTTCCAGCGCGCGGATACGGCCGCCGGCCTCGCCCTCGACCTCTTCACGCGTCTGGCGCAGACTCTCCAGCTCCGCTTCCAGGCCCGATCGCGTCTGTTCATGCTCCTGCTGCATCGCGGCGTGGGCGGCGCGCAACGCCTCCAACTCCTCCGCGGCCTGTTGCCGCGACACTTCCCGCTGATCGAGTTCAGCCTGCAGCGCACTGCGCGCCTGTTTCAGCTCATCGAGTTCGCGGGCGTGGGCCTGCTCCAGATCCTGTTGCGTCTGGCGCAGCTGGTCGCGCTCGGCCTCCAGCTTTTCCTGCGCCTTGGACCGAGCATCCAGCTGCTGCTGCAGCTGCACGCGCTCCTGCTCCAGGGTCTCAATGCGCTGCGCCGTTGCGCGTTCCTGATCGCTTTGCCCTTCGCGCAGACCGTTGAGCTCGCGTTCGAGCCGTTGATGAGTAGCCACCTGGGCTTCACGCTCGGCCTCGATGCGATCACGTTCCTCCTGCAGAGCCGATAGCTTCTGCTCCCATTCGGCCACGGCCTGGTCACGGGCATCTCCCAGCGCCTTGAGCTCCTGTGCCAATTCCGCCCGGGAGGCCTCCTGGACCTCGACCGCCTGCTCCAACTCACTGTTGCGACGCTCAAGCTCCGCCAGCTGCGCCTGGGCCTCTTCCGTGCCGCGGCTGCTCTCCTGCTCCAGAACCTCGATCCGCGCCTGCAGCTTCTGTTGTTCCTCGCTGCGCGCTTCGAGGTCTGCGCGTGCCTGGGCCAACTGATCGTCGCTTTGCTGCTTGGCGACCTCCAGTTCCTGCAGGCTGGCTTTGGTGCTCTCAAGGGCCTCGGCAGTCTGCGCCATCCGCTTGTCGAGTGATTCCTGAGCCCGACGTGCGTCCTTGAGCTCGCGCTCCAAGGACTCCGCCCGTTTGCGCGCCGGCTCGGCTTCTCCGCTCAGCCGCTCGATCTCCCGCTGCAACTCTCGCGTGCGGCCGCCTTCGGCAGCCAGCGTCTTGAGTTCCTCGCGCTTGGCGGCAGCCGAAGCCTCCAGTTCCGCCAACTGGCTGCGCGCATCGTCCAGCTCCGCACGCAGCAGCGCGAGCTCCTCACCCGCCTGCCCGACCGCCTCGGTGCTGGCGGAGCGCCCATTGTCACGCCCACCCTGGAAGGCAATGATCTCCGCACCGCCTTTGTCGCGGGAAGCGGGCGCCTCCAGTTCCGAATGCGGTACGCTGCCCAGCCCCTCCTCCAGCACGTAAGCTTCCAGACCACGCTGATTGAGCAGGAACGCCGCGCCGGCGCTGCGGGTGGCGGTATCACAGCAGACGATATAGGTCTGATCCGGGCTGAGATCGGCACTGGCATCACGGACCGCGGCCAGAGGAACATTGATACTGTGAGGGAGGTGGGCGTTCTGATATTCACCCGGTAGACGCACGTCCAGCCAGGTCGCACCCTTGGCGACCAGCTTCTTGGCCTCCTCGTAGTCCAGGCGGTTGAGCAGCGGCGCCCCCAGCAGGGCATCGAAGTCCGCCTTGGACAGGCGCATCAGCGTGCCCTCGGTGAGCATGGTGACGGTGGCGTTGCGTTGGCCGCCGGAGACCAGGGATTCCTCGCCGAAGCTGTCGCCATCACGCAGCTCGGCCACCTTCACCGGGCGGGCGCTGGATGAAGGGGTGCGCGTCACCGCCGCCACACCGTGTTTGATGATGTAGTAGTAGTCGCCTTCCTCTTCTTGACGCACCACCACATCGCCAGCGCGCGCGGGAACCTCTTCCATGCGCATGATCATCTGCTGAATGTTGGTGGCCGGAAGGCGCTGGAACAGCTCCGACTGGAGCATGCGGGTCATCCAGTCCTCGTTGTCCTCGGACTGGATCTCGGTGACTTCGTAGCTGTTGGACTGATCCCAGGCCAGCAGCACATCGAGCAGGCCGCTGTCGATCTTGAGGATCGTGGCACGACTGGCCACCTTCCCGGTGAACTGACGCGGCTGCTGGGGCGCCAGGGCGTGGCGCGCCTCCTCCGAGCCGGCGCGGATGACCACCTGGACCTCTTTGCCATCCAGCAGGGCCACCTCGCCTTCGAGCAGGAACATGGCCAACCCGTCCCGCTTACCCTGCCGGAACAGGACGCGGCCGGCGGGCAACTGTTCAATCACCCCCTTCTTGGCCACCTCGTCGAAATGGGGCGCAGACAGCCCATTGAGAGGTACCAGGGTGCGCAGCAGTTTTTTGTCGAGAAGTTGGGTTGCGGCAGCCATAGCATCGAGAATGTGAGCAAGTTTCAGGCCACCGACCCCGCACCGGAGAGATTCGGGGTCGGGTGACTGCGGCCGCCCCCTGCACAGGAGCGTATCCCCAAGTCGCGTTGTGTTGGAAAACAAAGACTAACTGCTAGTCTTATAGCCTATATCTCGCCTCTATTTCGAGGCAAGGTTCACAGCCCCACTGCCAACAGGGTCACCTCGACTGGGCCACCGGCGACGGTTAACCGACCCCGCGGAGTCAGATTTGCGGCGCCGCGGGCTCATCCCCTACCATAGCGCCGCCCGCAGCCGATCATCCCCAGCGCCATGTCTGCACACCGATTCAACAGCCCCGACGAGGCCGAGGAGGCCTTCTATCAGGCCTTCGGCCGCGGGGATCTGGACGCCATGATGGCAGTATGGGCCCCGGAGTCCACCGTGTCGTGCATTCACCCCATGGGCAAGGTGTTGCGCGGCGAAGCGCAGGTACGGGAAGGCTGGCGCCAGTTGTTCAACGGCGGCCAGCGGCTGCATTTCCGCGCCGAACGCCTGGCACAGCACGGCACCGGCGACCTGGCCGTGCACACGGTGCATGAGCACATCCAGCTTCACGGGGACAGCGCCGCCCGTCCGCCCATCATCGCCACCAATATCTACAAGCACACCGCCGACGGCTGGCGTCTGATCGTCCACCACGCCTCGCCGTCGGTCATCGACGCCCGCCGCCGCGAGGCCGACGAGCCGGAGCCCAAACCGGCGCTGCACTGAAAGCCCAGAACTTCTTGCCACGGAAGGCGCCGAGAAGACTGATCAATCAGTTTCTTCGCCCCCTCCGTGGCGGATTGCTCTTGATTTTGTCGGCAGCGGCCAAGGTGTTCTTCATCCGGCCGCCACCAAATCCCAGTCGTAATCGATGGTCAACGGCGCGTGGTCGGAAAACCACTTTCCGGTATAGACGCCGGCCCGCTGCACCCGCTCCCGCAGGCCCGGCGTAGTGACCTGGTAGTCGATGCGCCAACCCACGTTGTTCTCCCGCGCCCGGCCCCGGTTGGACCACCACGTGTACTGGTCAGGCTTGTCGTTGACCACCCGGAAGGCGTCGACGAAGCCCGCCGACCCGAACAGCTCATCCATCCACGCCCGCTCCTCGGGCAGGAAGCCGGAGTTCTTCTGGTTGGAACGCCAGTTCTTCAGATCGATGGCCTTGTGGGCGATGTTCCAGTCGCCGCACACCACGAACTCGCGGCGCTGACGGCGCAGGCTGCGGAGGTAGGGCATGAAGCGGTCGAGAAACGCCATCTTCACCGCCTGGCGTTCGGGGCTGGACGAGCCGGACGGCAGATACAGGGACACCACGCTCAAACCGTCGAAGTCCAGCTGCAGGTAACGGCCTTCGGCATCGAACTCCGGCCAGCCCAGTCCGATGGTGACCCGCTGCGGCTCGTGGCGCGAATAGATCGCCACGCCGCTGTAGCCGGGCTTCTCCGCCTCGTGAAAGAAGGCATGCCAATTGCGGGGATGGAACAAGGCGTCGGTGAGCTGATGCTCCTTGGCCTTGAGCTCCTGCAGGCACACCACGTCGGCCCGCTGGCGCTTCATCCAGTCGAAGAAGCCCTTCGAAGCCGCCGAACGGATGCCGTTGACGTTGGCGGTGATGATGCGCATGCTGCGCTCCTTTCTGTGGCTTTGGCGCGAAGCCCGGATGCTACCGCAATCGGCTTGCCCGCAGTACCGTACCTGGACCATCGCGGGCCTTTTCAGTAGAGTAAGCCCACGCGCGCCGCGGCTCACAGGCGGCGCTCTCCAGTCACCACTTCGCGACAGGCATCCCATGCAGGACTATCAGCGCGAGTTTCTCGACTTCGCCATCGCCACCGGCGTGCTGCGCTTCGGCAGCTTTACCCTCAAGAGCGGCCGGCAAAGCCCCTATTTCTTCAACAGCGGACTGTTCAATTCCGGTGCCAGCCTGGCGCGCCTGGGCCGCTACTACGCCAGCGCCATCGCCGACTCCGGCATCGACTACGACATGCTGTTCGGGCCCGCGTACAAAGGCATCCCTCTGGTGGCCGCCACGGTCATCGCCCTGGCCGACGAGCACGGACGCGACGTGCCCTACGCCTTCAACCGCAAGGAGGCCAAGGATCACGGCGAAGGCGGCATGACGGTGGGCGCGCCCCTGGCCGGTCGGGTGCTGGTGGTGGATGACGTCATCTCCGCGGGCACCTCGGTGCGCGAGTCCGTGGCCATCATCCAAAACGCCGGCGCCGAACTGGCGGGCGTGGCCATCTCCCTGGACCGCCAGGAACGGGGCCAGGGCAGCACCTCGGCCATCCAGGAGGTGGAATCCAGTTATGGCGTGAAGGTGGCGAGCATCGTCGGCCTGGCGGACCTGATCGAGTACCTGGGGGACAAGCAGGACATGGCAGGGGATCTGGATGCGGTGCGCGCCTACCGGAAGCAGTACGGGGTGTGAGCGCCGGCAGCTATCCCAAAATCAACTTCGCCCCCACCGCCAGCGTAATGATCTCGAACGAGCGCTTGATCCACCGATTGCCTTTGACGATGGAAAGGTGGGCGCCGAGGTAGCCGCCCAGCAGCGAACCGGCCAGCAGCGCCGGCAGCCAGGCCCAGTAGATGTCCCCCAGCAACCCTAGCGTCACGGCGCCCGCGCCGTTCCAGAACAGTCCCACGAGCACCAGCGTGTAGGCCACCGCGCCACGGTAGTCCAAACCGAACCAGCGCACCAGCCACAGGGTCACGAACAGACCCGTGCCGGAGGTGAGCGAGCCGTTGAGGATGCCCAGCACGAACAGCACCGCGCCGCCGATGATCCGTCCCGCGCGGTCGCGATGGCGCGGGACGAGTTCCTGACCCAGCGCCGGGCGCAGGGCCGAGTACAGGCCCAGGCCGGAGGTGAGCAGCCCCAGGGCAATCTCTGCCAGGCGATCATCCACCCGCAGGATCAGGCTCGCGCCGATCACCACGCCGGGCAGGCCGGTGGCGAGAATGAGCAGCGCGAAGCGCCGTTCCAGACTGCCGCCACGCAGGTGGCGAATGGTCGCCCCGACGCCCAGGGCGACACTGGCCACCTTGTGGGTGGCCAGCGCCACCCCGAACGGCAGCCCCAGGAAAATCAGCACCGGGAACTGGATCAGCCCAGCCCCGCCACCGGAGAAGGCGGAGAAGACATTCGCCGCCAGGGAGATCAGGAACAGCAGGATTTGTGAGGAAACATCCACTTGTGGCCTCGGCACCCTGCTGTATGCGCCAGCGGAGTGATGTAAGCTAATAACGAAATCGCTGTCAGTCGGAGTCCTTCTCTTGCCCGGTCCCAAGTCACATCCAATGTCCATCCTGTCCGCCTGCCTGCTGTTGGCGGTTACGGCATCGCCGTTCACGCCGGCACACGCCGAAGGCAAGAAGCTGTACAAATGGGTGGACGAGAAAGGCGAGGTTCACTATAGCGACACCGTGCCGGCCCAGGAAGCCGGAAAGCAGCGTGACATCCTCAATACCGAAGGCCTGACCGTCGACAAGGTGGACCGGGCCAAGACGCCGCAGGAGATCGCCGAAGAGGAACGCCGCGCCGCGGCCAAGGCCGCCTTACAGAAGCGCATCGACGAGCAGGCCGCCCACGACCGCATGCTGCTCACCACCTATCTGAGTGAGGGCGACCTGATCCATGCCCGCGACGCCAAGATTCAGGGCGTCGAGAACACCATCGCCGGCCTCCGGACCACCCTGGAGCGGCAACACCAGCAGCTGGAGGGCTTCATGCGCCGGGCGGCAGACACCGAGCTGGCTGGGAAGAAGGTTTCACCGGACCTAGTGAAGAAGATACAGGGTGTCCGCGACCAGATTCGCGGCACGCGGGAATTGATTCAGCAACGCCGCGCCGATCAGGAAGCCATCCGCAAGGAATACGCCCCGGAGCTGGAGCGCTACCGCAAACTGAAGTCGGGCGAGATCAAGCCCGGGACCCTGCCGGAATCGGAGCCTGCGCCGGCCGCGGAGAAGGCCCCCTCGCCGGGCAAACCCTAAGCGCCTGCCGACCCGCGAATGAGGGTACCTACCCCCTCGTCGGTGAACAGTTCCAGCAACACCGCATGTTCGACCCGGCCGTCGACGATATGTGAGGCCTTCACCCCCGACTGCACCGCATCCACCGCGCACTGGATCTTGGGCAGCATTCCGCCATGGATCGTGCCGTCCCGCGTCAGATCCTCCACCTGCGACACGCTCAGCCGGCTGAGCAGCTCACCATTCTTGTCGAGCAGGCCCTTGGTGTTGGTCAGAAGCATGAGCTTTTCGGCGCCCAGCACCTCGGCCATCTTGCCCGCCACCAGATCCGCGTTGATATTGTAGGAGAAACCGTCGTCGCCGACGCCGATGGGCGCGATGACCGGGATGAAATCGCCCTCCACCAGCAGGTTGACCACCCCCGCATCGATGCTCGCCACCTCACCCACATGTCCCAGATCAATGATCTCGGACGGCTGATTTTCCGCCGCCGGCCGGTTGAGCGTCATCTTCCGAGCCCGGATCAGATCGCCGTCCTTTCCGGTCAAGCCCACCGCCTGGCCGCCGTGGCGGTGGATCAGATTGACGATCTCCTTGTTGACCAGACCGCCGAGTACCATCTCCACCACGTCCATGGTTTCGCTGTCGGTGACCCGCATGCCGTCGACGAAGCGGCTCTGCTTGCCGATCTTCTCCAGCAACTTTCCGATCTGCGGTCCGCCGCCGTGCACCACCACGGGATTGATGCCCACGAGCTTCATCAGCACGATGTCGCGGGCAAAGCCGCTCTTCAGGTGGTCGTCCACCATGGCGTTGCCGCCGTACTTGATGACGATGGTCTTGCCGGCGAAGCGGCGGATATAGGGCAGCGCCTCGGACAACACCCGGGCAAAGTTCATCGCGTAGGTCGCGTCGATGGTCATGTCAATTTCGTCAACTGGGCCGCAAAGGCCCCGCAGTATCGCACATTCGGGTAGAGCCGGGCAGACGCGCGGGCGCGCCGCCTCAGAATGGCAGCGCCAGACCGGGCGCCAGCGCCAGCAGTTGTTTGCGGAACTGATCCTGGATGCGGCGCAGGGACTCGGCGTCCTCCGCCTCGAAGCGCAGCACCAGCACCGGCGTGGTATTGGATGCGCGCACCAAGCCCCAGCCGTCGGGGAATTCGACACGCAAGCCGTCGATGGTGATGAGTTTGGCGCCGGCAAAATTGGCGCTGCCCAGCAACTGCTGCATGAGACGATAGTGTTCGCCTTCCGCCATGGGCACATTGAGCTCCGGGGTGCTGACGCTCTCGGGCAGATCGCCGAACACAGCGCTCGACGGCCGCGGGTCTTGAGCCAGCACCTCCAGCAAACGCGCGCAGGCATACAGCGCATCGTCGAAGCCGTACCAGCGCTCCTGGAAGAAGATGTGCCCGCTCAGCTCGCCGGCCAGCTGCGCTCCCGTCGCCTGCATGCGCGCCTTTATGAAGGAGTGCCCGGTCTTGGACATGAGGGGGACGCCGCCGTGTTCCGTAATCACCTGTTCCAGGTGCCGCGAACACTTCACGTCATAGATGATCTGGGCACCCGGCTGGCGCAACAGCACGTCGATGGCCAGCAGCATGAGCACCCGGTCGGGCCAGATGATCTTGCCGTCGGAATCCACAACGCCCAGCCGGTCACCGTCGCCATCGAAGGCCACGCCGAGATCGGCCCCGTGTTCCGACACGGCACGGGTGAGATCCATGAGGTTCTCCGGCTTGCCCGGATCGGGGTGATGGTTGGGGAAGTTGCCGTCGACGTCGCAGTAGAGTTCGACCACCTCGCAACCGAGCTCCCGGAACAACTGCGGCGCACCCTCACCGGCAACGCCGTTGCCGCAGTCGATCACCACCTTCAGCGGCCGTGCCAGGCGCACATCACTGGTGATGCGCTCCAGATAGCTGGGCAGCACATCGACATGGTCCACCTTGCCTTTGCCGTTGATGAGATTGCCGGTTTCGATGCGCTGACGCAGCGCCTGAATCGCCTCATCGTGCAGGGTCTCGCCGCGCAGCATGATCTTGAGGCCGTTGTAGTCCTTCGGATTGTGGCTGCCGGTCACCATGACGCCCGAACCACTGCCGAGATACTGCGTAGCAAAATAGAGCACCGGCGTCGGCACACGGCCCACGTCCACGACTTCGCGTCCCGAAGCGACCAGACCCTTGATCAGGGCGGCACTCAGATCCGGGCCCGACAGACGTCCGTCCCGCGCCACCACCACTTTCTGTTGACCCCGGGCGTAGGCCTCGGAACCGATGGCGCGACCGATCTTCTCGACGATCTCCGGCGTCAGGGTGTCGCCGACCACGCCACGGATGTCGTAGGCGCGGAAGATGTGTGTCGGCAACGTGGACGGCGTTTCCGCCGCCTCGTCAGCCACCTCTTCGAATTCAAGCGCCTCGGAAAGGGACCCCATATCCACGTCACCGAACGGCGCCTCTTCCACCTGCGCCTGTTCCTTGGCGGCCTTCGTGGCCGCCGCAGGCCGCTCGCGAATCATGAACTGCAACTGTTCGATGACACCACGGCAATCACGCAGCCGCGCCGCGAAACCAGCCGCCGGCGATCCCTCCGCCAGGGCCTTGGCCAGTTTCAGGACGCTCACCTGATCCTGGCGCAGAGCGCTCGCCAGCACGCGACTGATGACAAACATAAGCAGCGCCAGCACCAGCACGGCAACGCCAAAGGCGCCCCCGAACATCACCATATTGGCAGGCAATTCGATGCCGCCCGCCCAATAGGCCAACTGCCAGCGCGTCCCGGGAATGGGCAGTAAGCGCGACGGCGTCCCGGACCGGTCGGCCTTGTCACCCTGCGCCGCCAGGGCAAGGAGCTTGCCGTCAGGCAACTTCTGCTGCAGTTCCACGTAACCGCTGGCCAGTTTCAGGCGCTTCATGCTCTGCTGGAGCACCGGCACCGCCAAGCTGACGAGCACATCGCCGACCACCCGCCCATCCGGCGCCACAATGCGGCGCGCCAAATCGATGTGCTGGCTCGGGGTGCCGAAGTTGTGAACTTCCGCGGCAGGCGGCTGCACATGGGTTTCCGCCTCGTGCAGCAGATTCAGGCAGGCGTAGCTCAGCGGCGGATTGGAGCTGGAATCCGGTTGCGACAGACCCGGAGGGAGGATCCGCACCTTGAGCGCGGAAGGGAAAAGATGGATGAGGGCGTCCTCACGCTGACGCAAGACGGCGACATCGCCCGACTGCAGCGCCTGCGCCAGCGTCGGATCGCCGGCCACGTAGTCCATGCTGGCGTCATAGCTGCGCATCGCATCGGCAACCTGGCCGGTCAATAGGCCGAGCAGGCGCTCGCTGTCACGCGTGGACGCGGCCCGCTGCTCGCTGCCGATATGGGCAAACAAAAAGAGCGCCAGTGCCACGAGTACCACGGCCACACCACCGGCCGCGACAATCCAGAGCAGGGTCAAGCTCACCGGGCCGGCAGCAACAGTGGAACTCCCCTGCGCCGGGGCCTTCTTCGGCAACTTCAGGCCTATCTTCATTCGAGCCCTTTCACGCTTACGGTGGATACCGCCGGGGCCAAGCCGGCCTCAATGCCTGCCCGTGTGCCCGAAACCACCCTCGCCACGGTCACTGTCGGCGAACTCCTCGACCACCTCGAACGCGGCCCGCACCACCGGCACGAACACCATTTGAGCAATGCGCTCACCCACTTGGATGGTAAAAGAGTCGTTACCCCGATTCCAGCAGGACACAAACAACTGGCCCTGGTAGTCGGAATCGATCAGTCCCACCAGATTGCCCAACACGATACCGTGCTTGTGGCCCAGCCCGGAACGCGGCAGCAGCACAGCGGCCAGAGCGGGATCGCCGATGTGGATGGATACCCCGGTGGGAATCAGCTGGGTCTGGCCCGGCTCGATCTGCATCGGTTCGTCCAGACAGGCACGCAGGTCCATTCCGGCCGCGCCGTCGGTGGCATAGTGCGGCAGCGGAAAATCGGTACCGATGCGTGAATCAAGAATTCTTAATTGGATCTTTTGCATGATAGCGCTCGCCGATCAGGGAAATCAGTTGCCGCCCCAGTTGCTGCTTGGTCGCCCGCGGCAAACTGACACCGCCCTCGGCCCACAGCACTTCCAGGGCATTGTCGTCGCTGTCGAAGCCCACGCCGGCGCCCACCTCGTTGGCAGCCACCATGGCCAGGCCCTTGCGCAGCAGTTTGTCTTCGGCGTAGCGGTGCAGGTCGGCGGTCTCCGCCGCAAAGCCGACACAAAAGGGCGACGGCGACAGGCGCGCCACGGCGGCCAGGATGTCGGGCGTGCGCTCCATCGCCAACGATATAGAGGCTTCATTCTTCTTGATCTTGTCTCGGGCCACGGTCGCCGGCCGGTAGTCCGCTACCGCGGCCACGGCAATGAACACGTCGCAGCCGGCGGTTCGTGCCATCACCGCATCGTACATCTCCTGGGCACTCTCCACGTCGACGCGCTCGACCCCCGGCGGGGTCGCCAACGCCACCGGGCCGGCCACCAGCGTGACGCGGGCACCCGCCTCGGCCGCCGCCCGGGCCACGGCAAAACCCATCTTGCCGGAACTGCGGTTGCTGAGATAGCGCACGGGGTCCAGCGCCTCGCGGGTCGGACCGGCGGTGACCAAGACAGACAATCCGGCCAGCGCGCCGGTCTGGAACAGCGCCGCCAGGCGCTCGACCAGCTCCGGAGGCTCCAGCATGCGGCCGGGACCCGTCTCACCACAGGCCTGAACGCCCTGTGCCGGCCCGAAGAAACGCACTCCGCGACCGCGCAACAGCTCGCAATTATCGCGGGTGGCGGCGTTGGACCACATGGCGCGATTCATTGCCGGCGCCACCACCAGGGGCGCCTCGCTGGCCAGACACAGGGCGGCGAGTAGATCATCCGCCCGGCCGTGAGCCAGGCGGGCCAGGAAATCTGCACTGGCGGGCGCCACCAGCACTGCATCGGCCCAGCGAGCCAGCTCGATATGACCCATGGCCGCCTCGGCGTCGGCATCCAGTAACGAGGTGCGCACCGGCTGACCCGACAGCGCCTGCAGGGTCAAGGGCGTGATGAATTCCGTCGCCCCCTTCGTCATCACCACTCGCACTTCGGCCCCGGCCTCGCGCAGACGGCGTACCAGATCCGCGCTCTTGTAGGCCGCGATGCTGCCGGTCACACCCAGCAGAATCCGC
>Ga0316593_10000019_pt1 | contig 16353 bp, 11 predicted proteins | sample S5NA_3_FD_204564 | JGI IMG/M metagenome (GOLD analysis project Ga0316593, IMG submission 204564) | Metatranscriptome of rhizosphere microbial communities from salt marsh grasses in Alabama, United States - S5-7_160517rA (Metagenome... | ecosystem: Host-associated > Plants > Roots > Rhizosphere ... | reverse complement strand
GCCGTCCTGGCGCCGCTTCGAGGATGGTGACAATGTGTGGGAGGACCTGACCGAGAAGATCTTCGTTCAGGACACCTCGCACAAGTGCCCGACCTATGTGCACAAGACCCCCCCTTGCCAGGGGAGCTGCCCGTCCGGTGAGGACATCCGCGGCTGGCTCGCGATCGTGCGTCAGCAGGAGAAGCCTGCGGCGGATATGGATTGGCACGAGTATGCGTTCCGTCGCTCCACCGACGCGAACCCCTTCCCGTCGATGATGGGCCGTGTCTGTCCTGCGCCCTGTCAGGACGGTTGCAACCGCAACGAGCTCGAGGACTTCGTCGGGATCAACTCCGTCGAGCAGTTCATCGGCGACACCGCGATCGCAAACGGCTACCAGTTCCAGGCCGGTCCGGACACCGGCAAGAAGATCGCGATCGTCGGTGGTGGCCCGGCCGGCCTCGCGGCGGCCTATCAGCTGCGCCGCAAGGGCCACGCCTGCACCATCTTCGAGGCCAACGAGGGCCTGGGTGGCATGTTCAAGTTCGGCATCCCCGGCTATCGCGTTCCCCGCGACAAGCTCGATGCCGAGATCCAGCGCATCATCGACATGGGCGTCGAGGTCAAGCTCAAGACCCGGGTCGGAACCGATGTCCCGGTGGCGGACCTGGAGCGCGACTACGACGCAATCCTGTGGGCACTGGGCTGCCAGAGCGGCCGTGGTCTGCCGGTGCCCGGCTGGGAGGGCACCCCGAACTGCGTCTCCGGCGTCGCCTTCCTGAAGGCCTTCAACGAGGGCCGAATGAAGGTCACCGCCGACAAGGTGATCTGTATCGGTGGTGGCGACACCTCGATCGACGTTGTTTCGGTCGCCCGCCGTATCGGCCATATCCAGCACACCAGGCCGAGCGAGCTGCCGGAGACCATCATCCACGACGGCTATGTTGCCCATGACACGGCAGTGACTGCGGCTGCCCAGGGCGCGGACGTGACCCTGACCTCGCTGTTCCCACGTGCCCAGATGATGGCCGCAGAGCACGAGGTGCATGATGCCCTGACCGAGGGCGTGACCGTCCTCGACGGCGTGATGCCGATCGAGGTGATCAAGGATGAGAACGGCCGGGCCAAGGCGCTGAAGGTCGTCGATTGCCGGATGGACGGGATGAAGCCGGTCCCGGTGGATGGTACCGAGCGAGTCCTCTATGCCGACCTGATCGTCGCGGCGATCGGCCAGGGCGGTGACCTGACTGGCCTCGAGGACCTCGACAACGGTCGTGGCCTGATCAATGCCGACAAGTTCTACCAGGTGCCGAACAAGGCCGGTCACTTCGTCGCAGGCGACATCATTCGTCCGCACCTGCTCACGACCGCCATCGGACAGGCCTCGATTGCGGCCGATACGATCGACGAGTACGTGCGTCAGGCCGAGCACAAACGGCGCCCGAAGGTGGACGTGCATCATTTCGACCTGCTGCGCAAGATGACCGAGGCCCACCTGGCACCAGAGCATTTCGAGGTCGAGAAGCTCGGTGACCTGCGTGGCACCTCGGACGGCAACTGGGCGATCCACAACTACGAGGACCGCTCCGGCGCCGAGATCATCCCGCACGAAGAGCTCTTCCTCGGCCACTTCAACTTCCATGCGCGCAACCTCCGCAAGGAAGAGGTCCCGAGCTCCGAGGAGGTCCTGGGTCACTTCAAGGAGCGGATCATCGGGCTGTCCGAGGACGAGGCGATCGACGAGGCGAAGCGCTGCATGAGCTGCGGCATGTGCTTCGAGTGCGACAACTGCGTCATCTTCTGCCCGCAGGACGCGGTCTATCGGGTGGACAAGTCGGACCGCACCACCGGCCGCTACGTTGCGACCGACTATGCGAAGTGCATCGGCTGCCACATCTGCTCCGATGTATGCCCGACCGGCTACATCAAGATGGGTCTGGGCGAGTAAGAACCGTGGAGGCGTCGATGGCTACTGCCGCTGTAAGAGCTGGCCTCGTCGCCGTTGGCTTGGCCTGGGCCCTCGGGGCCCAGGTCGTACTGGCGGGCGACACGAGGAGCTTCGTCACGGAGGGCTCCAAGGCGCATGGGCTCAGCCAATGCGTTCGGCCCACCGATTTCATGCTCCGGCACCATATGGATCTGATCAAGCACCAGCGGGATCTGGCGGTGCATGAGGGGATTCGGGACACCGACAACGATCTGGACGGCTGTGTCGCCTGTCACGTCAGCGTGGGGGCAGATGGCCAAGCCATTCCGATCAACGCCGAGAAGCAGTTCTGCGATACCTGCCATGAGTTTGCGGCGGTGCACCTCAACTGCTTCGACTGCCATGCAACCGTCCCGAATGGTGGACCGGTTTCGGAGCAGGCCCTGAAGGCCCACCGGATGTCCGGTGCCAGCGAGCAGCCTGCGGGCGAAGGTCAGCCATGAAGAAGTACGAGAAAGACACGTTGGATCCGAGTCGCCGCAGGTTCTTCGGTGCTGCGGCGGGTCTCACCGCTTCCCTCGTGACCTCGGGGGTCGTGCTGCATGCCGCGAGCGCCGAGTCGGAGTCGGACTCCGAGGGTGGTCTGGATCCGCGCAAGGACCCGGTGACCGACGAGGTGCGCTGGGGCCTGCTGGTGGACACCGCGAAGTGTGCCGATGGCTGCACCGCGTGCGTCGAGGCATGTGACCGGGAGAATGGACTGGATCTGCAGGTCAAGCCGGAGGGTGAGTCCCAGTCGAAGTGGGATATGCAGAAGGCGGTCTGGATCCGCAAGGTGAGGCTCAAGGACAACCAGACCGGTCGGATCACCAACCTCCCGCTGATGTGCCAGCACTGCGAGCATCCGCCCTGCGTCGACGTCTGCCCGACCGGTGCCTCGTTCAAGCGGGCGGACGGGATCGTCATGGTGGATCGGCACATCTGCATCGGCTGCCGGTACTGCATGATGGCCTGCCCGTACAAGGCGCGGAGCTTCATCCACGAGACCATGCATGATCAGCTCACCCGGGTGCCGCGGGGCAAGGGATGTGTCGAGTCCTGCAACCTGTGTGTGAACCGTCGCGATTACGGGGTGGCCTCGACCGCTTGCGCGGACGCATGCGCCGCCGAGGGCCACAACGCCATCGTGTTCGGCGATCTGAAGGATCCGGACAGTCCGATCAGCCTGGCACTGAAGGAGCTGTCGAGTCGCCAGATCCGGGAGGATCTCGCGTTGAACACCGGCGTGCGTTACTCGGGGATCTGAGGCGGGGAAACTACCATGAAGCGAATCGTCTACCGCGAGTGGCGTATCCCGCCAGCTCGCTATTGGTCCATCCTCGCCATCCTGGCGGTCATTGCCGGCATCGGCGCTCTGGCCGCGCTCTACATGGAGCATGAGGGTCACTGGGTCACCGGGATGACCAACTCGGTGGTCTGGGGCACGCCCCACGTCTTTGCCGTCTTCCTGATCGTTGCCGCGTCCGGCGCCCTGAACGTCGCCTCGATCGGAACCGCCTTCGGCAAGTCACCTTACAAGCCCCTGGGGCGCCTCTCGGGGCTGCTCGCGGTCGCGCTGCTCGTCGGTGGTCTGCTCGTCCTGGTGCTGGATCTGGGTCGGCCGGAACGGTTGATCGTGGCGATGACCTACTACAATTTCCGATCGATCTTCGCGTGGAACATCTTCCTCTATACAGGCTTCATCGCGATCGTCATTGCCTACCTGTGGAGCATGGTCGATCGGGCGGGCGCCCCGTTCTACAAGTCGGTCGGCACCTTCGCGATGATCTGGCGCCTGGCGTTGACCACTGGTACGGGCTCGATCTTCGGCTTCATCGTCGCCCGTCAGGCCTACGACACTGCGGTCCTCGCGCCGATGTTCGTGATCCTCTCGTTCGCCTATGGCCTGGCGTTCTTCATCCTGGTCCTGATGTTCGCCTTCGAGCAGGAGGGTCGTCCGCTGGGTATGAAGATTCTCGGCCGGTTGAAGAATCTGCTCGGGGTCTTCGTCGCCGCGATGCTCTACTTCACGGTCGTCTATCTCCTGACCAAGCTCTATGGCGCAAAGAACTACGACCTTGTTGGCTGGATGCTGATGCGCGGAGGGATCTATACGCTCGTCTTCTGGCTCGGCTGGGTGGTGATCGGGGGCCTGGCCCCGCTCGGAATCCTCTATCACCCCGTGCTCGGAAGGGATCGCAGCTGGATCGTTGCGGCCTGCATCCTGGTCATTCTGGGTGGACTGGCAACGATGTACGTGGTGATCATCGGCGGGCAGGCCTATCCGCTGCAGATCTTCCCGGGTCAGACGATCGTTGCGTCCGGGGCCGCGGATGACTTCCTGGGTAGCGTCGCACCCTACAGTCCGAGTATCCCCGAGGCCCTGCTCGGGATCGGCGGTGTGGCGGTGGCGATGCTGATCACCGCGGCTGGTGCCCGGGTGCTGCAATTCCTTCCCGAGTCTCTGGCTGACAAGGACATCCCGCCAGAGGAGGAGCCGGCAGCTGCCCTGGCGCAGGCCGAGGCCTGATCCATGACCCACTGCGATGGGCCGGCTCGCTCGAGCCGGCCCCGCAGGGTCGCACCTCTCAGCTTCCCCGGCTCTTCGTTGGCCGGGTCCTTTGCGGCAAACGGGGGCCGTCCTCCATGGCCCATCTCTATCTCTCTGCGGCCCACAAGTCATCGGGCAAGACCACCCTGACGATCGCCCTGGCGCGCGCCCTGGCCGGACGTGGTCTGGGTGTGGCGCCGTTCAAGAAGGGGCCGGACTTCATCGACCCGCTCTGGCTCGCACAGGCGGCCGGCCGTCCATGCTTCAATCTCGATTTCAACACGATGACCCGCGAGGCGATCAGGCTGGCCTTCTCGCGTGAGTCGCAGGGGGCGGACCTGGCCCTGGTCGAGGGCAATGTCGGGTTGTTCGACAGCACCGATGTCCGTGGCTGGGGGAGCAACGCGGAGCTCGCGAAGCTCCTGGGTGGCGGGGTGGTCCTGGTCCTGGACTGTCAGGGGATGGCCCGTGGCGTTGCCCCGTTGCTGCTCGGATATCGGGCCTTCGACCCGGCCCTGAAGATCGAGGGTGTGATCCTCAACAAGGTGGGTGGGGCACGCCACGCACGATCACTGATCCGCGCAGTGGAGCGCTACACGGACGTCCCGGTGATCGGCGCCGTGGAGCGCGATGAGTCGCTGCGAATCGCGGAGCGGCATCTGGGCCTGATGCCGAGCAACGAGGCCGATGAGTCCGAGGCCTGGATCCGGCAGATCGGTGCACTGGTTGGCGCTCAGCTGGATCTGGACCGGCTCGTGGCCCTGGCCCGGAGCCATGCCTGTGGGGCCGTGGCCGGGCGCCCACCCGCCGACCCGACGATCGGTGCCGGTCTGCGCATCGGGATCGCCAGGGACTCGGCCTTCGGCTTCTACTATCCGGACGATCTGCGTGAGCTGACCGAGTCCGGTGCCGAGCTGGTGCCCTTCAGCCCGGTGAGCGACCGCAGCCTGCCGGTCGTGGATGGACTCTTCATTGGTGGCGGCTTTCCCGAATACCGGATGCGTGAGCTCGAGGCCAATCGGGGCATGCGCGAGGCAATCGCGGGATTCATCGCCGGCGGCGGGCCGGTCTACGCCGAATGCGGAGGTCTGATGTACCTCTGTCGGGGTCTGCGTTGGGGAGAAGAGCATCGGGAGATGGTGGGGGCACTTCAGGCCGAGGTGGAGCTGCGCCCGCGGCCCCAGGGCCGTGGCTATGTGCGCCTGCGCGAGACCGCGGCCTTCCCCTGGCCCGGCCGGCGATCCGGCGTGGAGATCAAGGCGCACGAGTTTCATCACTCTGCGATCATCGATCCGCACCCCGACTGGACCTACGCCTACGATGTCCTGCGCGGAACCGGCATCGACGGTCGTCACGATGGGGTGGTCCAGGGCAACCTGCTGGCCTGTTACAGCCACCTGAGGGGGCAGAACACCGGTTGGACCAGTCGTTTCCTGACGCATGTGAGAGGTTGTCGAGCGGGGGGGTGAGAGGCCGACCGGTGTCCCGGCGAGGTGCCGGTTTTCGCCCGGGCGACCAGAGGGTAAACTGGCACGATGGTTTGGTGCGACGACGATTCGAAGGGGCTGAGATGTTCAAGCTGACGCAGCAAGCGGCCGAGCAGGTCATGGCGGCCGCCAATCAGAGTGGAACCGAGGGGATGTCCCTGCGGCTCGCGGCCTACCGGCAGCCGGATGGTGCGATCGATTACCGCATGGGATTCGATTCGGTCACCGAGGACGATATCCGATTCAGCTGCGAGGGCATCGATGTCGTGATGACCCCGGAGAGTGTCCCGTTGCTCGACGAGGCAACGATGGACTATGTCGAGATCGAGCCGGGCCAGTTCCATTTCATCTTCCTCAACCCCAAGGACCCCAACTACAAGCCGCCGACAGAGACCTGATGGCGGGGGTGTCGAGTTGGAGCTGACCAGCGAAGACAGCTTTCGCCTCAACGTCCTGCTCGCCAGCAAGCCGCTGGCGATCCGAATCGACGAGGGGCGCATGCGTGTGCACGGACTCTCCGAGCGCGGTGAGTCCCGCATCGAGCTGCATCCGAACACCCGTCCCGATCGCTATCTTCGCCTGGTCAGGGAGCTGATCTCGGGTCAGGTGCTCGGCTCGCCGGGTGGCTACCCGGTCTACCTTCGACGCTGGACCCGGATGGGCCAGATGCGCGACGAGAGCCTGGAGCAGCTGCTGCTGCTCGGTGAGCCCGAGGCCGTGGTGGCCGCGGTGTGCTCGCCGGGACTCAGCGACGAGCTCGCGCGCCGTGCCTGGTGGGCGATGGAGGATGCGGAGAATGCCCGGCGCATGCTCTGCAACCGGGTCGTCATCACCGGGCGGATGGGGCCGATACTGGCCCAATACCTCGTCGACTATCTGCCGTTCGAGACCGAGAGCGAGCGCATCATCGAGTCGGTTCGGCTGGTGCTGCAGCCGGGACTGATTGCCCAGGAGCTCCGCGACGAGCTCTGGCGCAAGTCGGTGCGCAAGCAGGTGTATCTCGTGGGCTTCCTCGAGGCGGTCCCGGACGAGCTCCCTGATCCCGAGCCGGCACGCGTACCGGGCGCACAGATCGACGAGCAGATCGCGCGGCTGGTCGAGCAGGGCAATCCGATTGCCGCGATCCTGGCGCGGGTCTATTCGGTCGGCGGTCAGACCTGGCTGCGGACCCTGAGCACCGTGCTGGCGAAGCCCCAGACGCAGGACGTCATCACCACCACCTTCGATTGCGTTCGCGAGTATCTCGCGCCGATTCGCCCTGAAGGGTGCCCGGACCTGGTGATCGAGGACCTGTTGGAGGAGTCGCGCCGGTTCGTCATGGACGGGGACTCGGCGGCGATGGGCCAGGTGCGTGAGGCCCTGCCCGCGCTCACCGCTGATCTGGAGGCGCTGCGCCTGCTGTCCGGTCTCGGATACCCTGTGCTACGTCCGCTGCTGCCCGACCCCACAACCCAGGGCACGGTCATGCGGCGGCGGTTGGCCCCGGTGCTCACCCAGGTTCAGGAGGCGATCGCACGTCTGCGGGGCCGTGGATGAGGCCGGCTCGCAGGGGCCCCTCGCTGTCGCCGCCCGATCAGTTCTCGTCGAGGTTCAGGTAGTCCCAGATCTTGCGCGCCAGCGAGGCGTCCGCTGGACGTTCCGGCTCGCTGATGAACCGCCCTGCCTGGCGATTGACCTCGAGCACCCGCTGGGTGTCGGCAGCGAGCTTCTGCTCGCCGAGGGCGCGATAGGCGTCCACGAGGATCTCCAGCGCGTCCTGAACCGAGGTGGTGCGCTGGAAGTGCTCGATCACATAGCTGCAGCGGTTGGCGGCGGCGATATAGGCACCGCGCTTCATGTAGTAGCGCGCGACATTGACCTCGTGCTGGGCGAGGTTGTTTCGCAGATACAGCATTCGCTGACGGGCGTCCGCCGCATACTTGCTGTCGGGAAAACGCTTGACCAGCTCGGAGAAATCGACGAAGGCGTCCAGCGCGGACCCGGGGTCCCGTTGTGACGGATCGGTGGGGATGTAGCGGTCGAGAAAGCCGACGCTGCGGTTGTAGTTGACGATGCCCTTCAGGTAGTACGCATAGTCCACGAAGGGGTTCTGCGGATAGAGCTTGATGAAACGATCCGCTGCCGCCAGGGCCTCCTCCGGTTGATCCGCCCGATAATACGCATAGGCGACGTCCAGCTGGGCCTGCATCGCATAGCGTCCGAAGGGGTAGCGTGCCTCCAGCTTCTCGTAGAGCTCGATGGCGTGCTGGTAGGATCCCGAGTCCATCTCGGAGGATGCCGAAGAATAGATCTTGGCGGCACTCCAGCCCTCGGTCTCGTCGTATTCCTTGCCGAAGATGGAGCAGCCGGCGATGGATGCGGCAAGCAGCAGGATCAGTATCGGTCGATGGATTCGGACCATGGGGGTCAAGACCCGATCAGCAAATCGCAGTAGTATAACCGAATGAGCACCCCGGGCCCTGCATCGACCACACAGACGAGGTCGCGTCCGGCCCGGTCGAGGCAGATCGAGCGCAGCTGCACCCTGGGATCCGGGCAGGCGGGCCTGCGCCTGGACCAGGCCCTGGCCGGGTTGTGGCCGGAGATCTCACGCAGTCGCATCCAGCAGTGGATCGAGGGCGGGCAGGTCCTGGTGGAGGGGCGGCGCAGGCGTTGTCGAGACCGCGTCTGGGGCGGCGAGTCGGTGGCCCTGGCCGCCGAGCTGGAGGCCCGCGAGCAGGACCTGCCCGAGGAGATCCCGCTTCGGGTCGTCTTCGAGGACGAGGAGCTCCTGGTCATCGACAAGCCGGCGGGTCTCGTGGTGCACCCGGCCGCCGGAAACCCCGCCGGGACGATGCTCAACGCCTTGCTGCATCACGCCCCGTCGCTCGCCCTGTTGCCGCGGGCGGGTATCGTCCATCGGCTGGACAAGGACACCAGCGGACTGTTGGTGGTGGCCAAGACGCTGCTGGCCCATCGCTCGCTGGTCGAGCAGCTGCAGCGGCGCACCGTGCACCGCGAGTATCGGGCCCTGGCGCTCGGGGAGCTCGTCAGTGGTGGCGTCGTCGACGCCCCGATCGGCCGGCATCCCACGCAGCGCACGCGGATGGCGGTGGTCGCCGGCGGGCGTCGGGCGGTGACACACTACCAGGTCCTCGAGCGCTATCCGGGGCACACCCTGCTCGGCGTGCAGCTGGAGACCGGCCGCACCCATCAGATCCGGGTCCATCTCTCTCATTCCCGCCATCCCCTGGTCGGCGACCGTACCTATGGTGCCAGGCCGAAGCCGCCCAAGGGTGCCCCCCCCGAGCTCACCACTGCATTGCAGGGATTTCCCCGCCAGGCATTGCATGCCCTGCGGCTTGCCCTGGAGCATCCGGGCAGCGGTCGGCAGATGGAATGGGAGGTGCCGATCGCGGCCGATCTCGCCGAGCTGATCGAGCTGTTTCGTCGATTCCGCTCCGGCGGAGGCGGGGATGGTCCCGATCCGCGCTGACTGGCCCGCACCCCGGGGGGTCCATGCCTGGGTCACGACCCGCGACGGGGGTGTGAGCAGGGGGCCCTACGCGAGCCTCAATCTCGCCGATCATGTCGGGGACGATCCGATTGCGGTCACGCGCAACCGTGAGATCCTCGCTCGGGCGCTCGCTCTGCCTGCCGAGCCCGTCTGGCTGGAGCAGGTCCACGGCTGCGCAGTGGCCGATGTCCGCGAGTCCGGGCGCGGATGCCGGGCCGATGCAGCGGTCGGCCGCGGCCCCGGCCAGGTGTGCGTCGTGCTCACCGCCGATTGCCTCCCGATCCTGCTCTGCGATCGCTCCGGCACCCGGGTGGCGGCCGTTCATGCCGGCTGGCGAGGGCTTGCAGACGGCGTGTTGGAGGCGTCCCTGGCGATGCTCGGCCGTCCCGGCGGCGATGTCATGGCCTGGCTCGGTCCCGCGATCGGTCCGGATGCCTTCGAGGTCGGAGACGAGGTGCGAATGCGATTCCTCGCCGACGACCCGGCGGCAGCGGGATGCTTTCGGCCCCGGGGTGGCGGCAGGTGGCTGGCGGACCTGTTCGGGCTCGCACGCCGGCGGCTGGCCGCGCAGGGGGTCTGTGCGGTCTATGGTGGTGGGCAATGCACCGTTTCGGACCCCCGGCGCTTCTACTCCTACCGCCGCGACGGAATGACCGGCCGAATGGCCAGCCTGATCTGGTGCGATGAGGCGTATTGAGCCAACGACGATTGACGCGATCGACCACGCCGTAGTAGCGTGCGTGTTTATGTCGGAGAATCCCCAGCCCAGGCGGCCTTTCTATCCGGAGGCCGAGACCTGCGATCCCTGGCCAGGGGCGCTGATCGATGCCTGCCACCGGATCGACATCGGCGTGCGGGAGGCCGCGCGCAGGGAGGTCATCCACGGGCGCACCCTGAGCATGTGCCAAGGGGTGCGCGGCCTGTTGTCGCTCGCACAGGGATATGCCGGTCTATCCGCTGGAGATCATGGGGCTCTATTGGTGCTGCGTCGAGCGGCTTCGGGAGCCGACCCGCGAGCGGCTGTGCCAACGCTTGGCACAGACCGGGGGTCGGATCGGCTGCCCCTTCCTGCTCGACGATGCCTGCGCGGTGCGTCCGATGGCCTGCTGTCAGCTCGATGTCTTCGGCAGGCGGTGCTCGGAAGGCGAGGGCGCCTTCGATACCCGACGCCCGGACGTGATGACAGCCATCGGGCGTTTTGCAGATGACGCGTTCGATCGACTGGTCGCGTCTCGCTCAGCGCATCGGGCAGGCCGGCGGGGATTCTTCCCCTGAAAGTGATAAGAAAGGTCTACCAACGGGTTCTCCCCATCCGGCGGCGAATCCCTGACCGGGTGGCGCAGACCGCCAACCCACTCACCAACCAAGAGAGGATAGACACGCAATGGCACACATCGTGGTTCTCGGCGCCGGCACCGGAGGTATGCCGGCGGCATACGAGTTGCGGGCAGAGCTGGGCAATGAGCACCAGGTAACCGTCGTCAATGAGCGGGAGTATTTCCAGTTCGTGCCATCCAACCCCTGGGTCGCCGTGGGTTGGCGGGACCGCGCCAGCGTCACCTTCGACATTCGCAGCCACCTCGAGCGCAAGGGCATCAACTTCATCGCCAAGCGTTGCGACACCATCGATCCGAAGGCCAACAAGCTCATCCTGGCCGACGGCGAGGAGGTCAGCTACGACTATCTGGTGATCGCCACCGGCCCGAAGCTGTCCTTCGAAGAGGTCGACGGGGCGGGTCCCCACGGCGGCAACACTCACTCTGTGTGCACCGTGGACCACGCCGAGAAGGCCTATGAGGATTACCTGGAGCTCTTGAAGGACCCCGGCCAGGTCATCGTCGGTGCGATGCCCTTCGCCAGCTGCTTCGGGCCGGCCTACGAGTATGCGTTCATCCTCGACGCCGATCTGCGCAAGCGCAAGCTGCGTGACAAGGTACCGATGACCTTCGTGACCTCGGAGCCCTATATCGGTCACCTGGGTCTCGGAGGCGTCGGCGACTCCAAGGGCTTCCTCGAGAGCGACCTTCGCAATCACCACATCAAGTGGATGACGAATGCAAAGGTGGTCAAGGTCGAGCCCGGCAAGATGCACATCGAGCAGTACGACGACATGGGCCACAAGCTCAAGGACCAGGTGCTGGACTTCAAGTACTCGATGATGCTGCCGTCCTTCCGTGGCGTGGACTGCGTGGCGCAGGTCGAGGGGCTGTGCAATCCCCGTGGCTTCGTCTTCGTCGACGATCATCAGCGCAATCCGACCTATCGCAATATCTTCTCCGCCGGCGTCTGCATCGCGATCCCACCGGTCGAGACCACAGCAGTACCCACCGGGGCCCCGAAGACCGGCTACATGATCGAGTCCATGGTCACGGCCATCGTCCACAATATCGCCGACGAGCTGGCGGGCAAGGAGCCGACCACCCTGGCCACCTGGAACGCGATCTGCCTCGCGGACATGGGCGACACCGGTGCCGCCTTCGTGGCCCTGCCGCAGATCCCGCCGCGCAACGTCGCCTGGTTCAAGAAGGGCAAGTGGGTGCACATGGCGAAGATCGCCTTCGAGAAGTACTTCATCCGCAAGATGAAGAAGGGTACCTCGGAGCCGATCTACGAGAAGTACATCCTGAAGATGCTGGGTATCGGCAAGCTCAAGTAATTCAGGGACAACCGACCGGGCGCCGCCGAGGCGTCCCGTCGGCGCGCATTTCGAGGGCCCACTCTCGGGGTGCGCGCTCGCCCTCGCTACGACATCGAGTGCCGATCGTGGCCTGGGGTGTGCGGCCTGTGCACCCGTCAGTACTGCAATGTGCACGCAATGCCCGATCTCGGTGGCGCGGGCCGTCGCCGCCCTTCATGATGCCGTCCGCTCACCCTGATCATCTCGTAAGCCCTTGAAAATGCCAGCGGCCGGACGTATTGTCTGCGAGTCGGTCATGCTGCCGTCCGGAATCTTGAATCCTATGATCGGACCGCAGCCGCAACGACCGTCTGTAGCCGCTGGTGTGCACCCCCGGCAAACCGGTCGGCATCACCCGTTTCCCGTCGCCATAGACTCGAAGACCTGATGAAATCGCGTATCAGATACCCGTTGCTGCTCCTCCTCCTCCTGATCGGTACGGCGGTGGGTGCGACCCCGCATCCGGTTCCACTCTCTGAGCTGTTCCCGACCCAGGGGCAGTCGAAGACGGCGGTGGTCATCAACAAGGTTCTGGAGCGCTACCACTATCGCAAGGTCCCGCTCGACGACGCATTCGCCGCTGCGGTCCTGGACAACTATCTCGAGGCCCTCGACCCCAACCGGTCCTTCTTCCTGGCTCGCGATGTCCAACGTTTCCGCAACGGTGCGCGTCGGTTGGACGATTATCTGCGTCGCGGCGAGCTCGAGACCGCCTTCGACATCTTTCGTGTGTATCGCATGCGCGTCGACCAGCGGGTGGAAAGGGCACTGAAGCTGCTGCAGAAGGACTTCGACTTCTCGCGCTCGGAGAGCTACGAGTTCGACCGTTCCGAGGCCCCCTGGGCCAAGGACGACGCCGGGCTCGACGAGATCTGGCGGCAACGGGTCAAGAACGATTTCCTCGGCCTGCGTCTGGCCGGCAAGACGGATTCCGAGGTGCGCGAGCGGCTGCGTGAGCGTTACAGCGGGCTTGCCCGGCGCATCTCGCAGTTCACCCGCGAGGACGTCTTCCAGGCATTCATGAACGCCTATACCGAGACCATCGAGCCCCATACGAGCTACATGTCGCCGAGCACCTCGGAGAACTTCGACATCAGCATGAAGCTGTCGCTCGAGGGGATCGGTGCGGTGCTGCGCCTGGACAACGAGATGACCGTGATCCAGCGCACGATACCGGGCGGCCCGGCGCGGGAGTCGGGTCAGGTCCACACCGGTGATCGCATCATCGGCGTCGGCCAGGGGCTCGACGGGCCGCTGGAGGACGTGGTGGGGTGGCGTCTGCAGGACGTCGTGGACAAGATCCGCGGCCCCAAGGGCTCGGTGGTGCGACTGCAGCTGTTGCCCAAGTCCGGCGAGAGCACGGGACGGGCCCGCGAGGTATCCCTGGTCCGCAACGAGATCAAGCTCGAGGACCAGGCCGCCAAGTCCTACCTCATCGACCCGCTCTCCAATGCACCTGGGACCAGGATCGGGGTCATCGAGCTACCCGCCTTCTATCGCGACTTCGCGGCGGAGACCCGTGGCAAGAAGGACTTCCGCAGCACCACGCGGGACGTGCGGCGTCTCATCGATCAGCTGGTGAGGCAGGGTGTCGACGGCATCGTCATCGATCTCAGGGGTAATGGCGGAGGCTCACTCGCGGAGGCCACCGCACTGACCGGACTCTTCATCGACATCGGTCCCGTGGTCCAGGTGAAGGACGCGTTCGGCAAGGTGGAGGTGGAGCGTGATCCCGAGCCCGGGGTCGCTTACAGCGGTCCGTTGGCCGTCCTGGTGGATCGCGACAGCGCATCCGCCTCCGAGATCTTTGCCGGTGCGATCCAGGACTATGGTCGCGGCCTGGTCATCGGTGAGCCCACCTTCGGCAAGGGAACGGTGCAGACCCTGGTGGACCTCAACCGTTACGTCCCCGGTGACGAGAACGACCTGGGGCGGTTGCGCCTGACGATGGCCGAGTTCTTCCGGGTGAGCGGCGGCAGCACCCAGCTCAAGGGGGTCGAGCCCGATGTGCGTTTCCCACTGGACGAGGAGGGGAAGGACCATGGCGAGCGCTCGCTGGAGAATCCGTTGCCCTGGGCGCGGATCGACGCCGCGCGCTACCCACGGCTGGGGTCCTTCGACTCGGTCGAGCTGACCCGGCGCTCCGCCCGTCGCATCGCCAGGGACCCGGGATTCCAGATGCTCGTGAATCGCAGCGAGGTCATGCGCGAGGTGCAATCCCGGACCAAGGTGTCGCTGCGTGACTCGGTGCGGCGCAGCGAGGACGAGCGTCGCGACAAGGTCTTCAAGGACCAGCGGGACAGCTTCCTGCGGGCGCAGGGGATCACGCCGGTGGACGAGGAAGACGACCAGGTGGACGAGGAGGCCCTGGATGCACAGCGCGACGCCATCGGCCGAATCCAGGTGGAAGAGGCGGCGCGTGTGCTCGCCGACAGCATCCAGTTGAGCGATACCCAACGTCGTCCCCGCGCCGCGATGCGCGATTGAAGCCCCTTTGACTGAAGAAAACCGCAGATTGCCCGGATTCACGCAGATGATGTCCTGTTTCATCTGTGAGGATCTGCGCAACCTGCGGCGGATGTTGTTCGCCGTTGGCTGCGTCGTTCGGTTGGAGTGTCTTTTGCGTTTGACGCCGGCTTCTCCTCTATCCGTCCCTGGTCGCGATATCGGGTCTGTGCTCCGCGGCCGGTGAGCTGGCCGGAATCCTTTCCTCGGTCGGCCCCCGGGCCTGCCGGCCCAGGGGGCGGTGCATCGCGACGGGCCGCTGCTCTCTTTGGCGTATCGTTGCGCCCATTTGGGGACGAGTGCGGTCCCTGTTCGGCAAGGAGAGAGAGTGAATCCGAATCCCGAGGTGATCGAAAGGCGGGCGCGTGCGCTGGCGGATGCCTTGCCCCCCGGTGTCTTTGCGGGCAACCGCGTGGGGTTGGAGAAGGAGGGGCTGAGGGTCTCGGCGGCGGGTCGCATCGCCGCGACCCCCCATCCGGCCGGCCTGGGCTCTGCACTGACCCACCCCTACGTCACGACGGACTTCTCCGAGGCCCTGCTGGAGCTGGTCACGCCGGCGCTCTGCGATCATGCCGAGGTCGTCGATTTCCTCCGGGACCTGCACCTGGAGGTCTACCGCCACCTGGGTGACGAGCTCCTCTGGATCACCAGCATGCCCTGTGTCCTCGACGGCGGGCGCGAGATCCCGCTGGCGGTCTATGGCGCCTCCAACGCCGGGACGATGAAGACCGTCTATCGGCGTGGGCTCGGCAACCGCTATGGGCGCACGATGCAGGTGATCGCCGGGGTCCATTTCAACTTCTCCTTCGCCGATGGCTTCTGGCCGGTCTACCAGTCTCTCTCGGCAGATCGGGACGACCCGGTGGTGTTCAGCTCGGATGCCTACATGGGGATGATCCGCAACCTGCAGCGGATCGGTTGGTTGGTCCCCTATCTCTTCGGTGCCTCGCCTGCGGTCTGCGCGGGCTTCGTCGGCGACCGGGACACGGATCTTCAGGCGTTCGATGCCAACACCCTCTACTACCCGTACGGCACCTCGCTGCGCCTCGGCGATATCGGCTACCAGAACCAGAAGGAGCAGGGCACTGGGCTGAAGGCGAACTACGACAGCCTGGATGCCTATATTCGCAGCCTCACCTGGGCGATCGAGACCCCCTGTCCGGTCTACGAGGGCATCGGGGTCAAGGTCGGCGGGCGCTACGAGCAGCTGAACGCCAACGTGCTCCAGATCGAGAACGAGTACTACAGCACGGTCCGGCCCAAGCAGCTCACCGAGCGGATGGAGAAGCCCACCCTGGCCCTGAGACGCCGCGGGGTGCGCTACGTGGAGCTGCGCTCCCTCGACATCCAGGTCGCCGAGCCGGCCGGGGTGGGGCTCGGGCAGATCCGGTTCCTCGAGACCCTGATGCTCTACTGCCTGCTCGCCGACAGTCCGACGATCGCCGCGGCCGAGCGCCGCGCGATCGACGAGAACCAGGTCCTGGCCGCCCATCGTGGGCGAGAGCCCGGGCTCGAGCTCCTGCGTGGGGCCACACCGGTGACGCTGATCCGATGGGCCGACGAGATCATCGAGGGGATGCGTCCGGTGGCCGAGCTGCTGGACGGGGCGTCGACCGGGCCCCGGGTAGAGAGTCTCGGTGCGCAGGCGGCAAAGATCCGCGACCCCGAGCTGACCCCATCGGCGCGGATGCT
>Ga0316593_10000017_pt1 | contig 16543 bp, 28 predicted proteins | sample S5NA_3_FD_204564 | JGI IMG/M metagenome (GOLD analysis project Ga0316593, IMG submission 204564) | Metatranscriptome of rhizosphere microbial communities from salt marsh grasses in Alabama, United States - S5-7_160517rA (Metagenome... | ecosystem: Host-associated > Plants > Roots > Rhizosphere ... | reverse complement strand
GGATGGGTATAACGCGGTGCAGCTAGGGTATGACGATGTGAAGGCGTCCCGCCGGAAGCAACCGCAGATTGGCCACGCTGCCAAGGCGGAAACGGCCCCGAAACGGTTCGTGAAGGAATGGCGGCTGGCGGATAACGCCGAGGTGGAGTACCAGCTCGGGGATTCGCTTACGGTTTCGGTGTTTGCCGAGACGAAATACGTCGATGTGGTGGGCACGAGCAAGGGAAAAGGCTACGCCGGCGTGATGAAGCGGCATGGCTTCGGTGGTTTTCCTGCGTCGCACGGCACCGAGCGCAAGCACCGGGCGCCGGGCTCGATCTCGAGTTATGCCAGTAACGCGGGTCTCGGTGCCGGCCCGAAGAAGGGCAAGCGGATGTCGGGGCGTATGGGTGGCTGTCGCGTCACGACGAAGAACCATAGCCTGGTCTCGATCGACGAGGAGAAGAACCTGTTGATCGTCAAGGGAGCGGTGCCTGGCCCGGCCGGCGGGTACTGCATTGTACAAACGGCCAAGAGACCTCAGTAGAGTGAAGTGTACCGGCGATGATTGAGCTAACTGTATATAACGGCAGCGGCAAAGAGGTGGACAAGATCAGCGTCGATGAGACGGTGCTGGGTGGTGCGGTCCGCCACGCCCTGCTCAAGCAGGCGATCGTGAGACACCAAGCCAATCAGCGTGTCGGGACTGTCAAGACGAGGGGACGGGGCGAGGTGGCTGGCTCGGACAAGAAGCTCTACCGGCAGAAGGGCACGGGCAACGCCCGCGTGGGTAACCGCCGTACCGGAATCCGGGTGGGCGGCGGCATGGTTTTTGGGAAGGTCCCACGGGACTTCAGGCAGCGCATGCCGCGCAAGCAGCGCCGGCTGGCCCGCGATTCAGCCGTTCTGGCGAAGCTGCGCAAGAATGCCGTCGTGGTGGTTGATGGTTTGGCCTTCGACAAGCCGAAGACAAAAGACTTTGCCGGCGTGTTGAAGAATCTGAAGATCGACCGGAGCTGCCTGGTGGCAATCGCAGAGCACGATGAGAACGTGTACAAGTCGGTGCGGAATGTGCCGAAAGTGGCGGTGCTACCGGTGGCCGATCTAAACGCGGGCGATATCTGCACGCACCAGAGGATGTTGTTCACCAAGGACGCGCTGGTCGCGTTCATGAATAGGACGGCTGAGAGCGAGAGCTAGCGGCCTTAGGTATCGCCTGCGTGGCGCGGGCGATCAAGTTCTGATTTGAAGAGTCCGGTTTTGCGATGGATGATTTCAACGTAGTAATTCGACCCTTGATCACGGAACAGGGGATGCACTTCGCCAATACGAAGGGGGCGTATTCGTTCGAGGTGAATCGCAAGGCGAACAAGACGCAAGTCAAGAACGCCGTGGAGCGGATTTACGGGGTCAAGGTGGACAAGGTCAGGACGTGCAATCGCAGGGGCAAGCATCGTCGTCGTGGGCGGACGATCGGGATGACGCCGAGCTGGAAGAAGGCGATTGTGTACCTGCAGCCGGACCATCACATCGATTTGTTCTAAGAGGCCAGTGGCAGAGAGATAGACACTATGGGTGTTCGGATCTACAAACCGACAAGTGCAGGGCGGCGGAACAGCTCGGTGAACGAGTACTCTGAGCTGACGACGAATCGGCCTGAGAAGACGTTGTGCAAGCGGATCAAGAAGCGGGGCGGGCGGAATCACCACGGTGTGACGACGACGCGTTTCCGCGGGGGCGGTGCGCGGCGCATCTATCGCATAATTGATTTCAAACGGAACAAGGACGGCATTCCGGCGAAGGTCGCGACGGTCGAGTACGATCCGAACCGAAGTTGCTTCATCTCTCTGGTTGAGTACGAGGATGGGGAAAAACGGTATATCCTGGCCCCGACCGGCATCAAGGTGGGCGAGGTGATTGAGAGTGGCGCCCGCTGTGAACCGAAAACGGGTAACGCGATGCCGTTGTCGGCGATTCCAGCCGGACTTGAGGTTCACAATGTCGAGATGACGGCTGGCCAGGGGGGCAAGATGGTTCGTGGCGCCGGCAACGCGGCGCGCATCGTGGCCAAGGAAGGCAGCTGGGTTACGCTGGTGCTGCCGAGCGGCGAGATGCGAATGGTCCGCAAGGAATGCCGGGCGACGATTGGTCGCCTGAGTAACGCCGAGCATCAGAACGTGCGGATCGGCAAGGCCGGTCGCAAGCGGCACATGGGTCGGCGGCCGCACGTGCGGGGCAAGGCGATGAACCCCGTGGCGCACCCGATGGGTGGCGGCGAAGGTCGTTCCAACGGTGGACGGCATCCCTGTTCGCCAACGGGCAAACCGGCCAAGGGCGGCAAGACCAGAAACCCTCGCAAGACAAGCAACAACCGGATTATCCGGCGACGCAAGAACAAGCGACAGGGACAGTTGACCCTGTAAGAGATGGGGTAATCGCCTCGCGGTCACGGAGACGTGGCCTGCAGCGAGGCGAATGAAGAGAGCTAAGATGGGTAGATCGCTCAAAAAAGGGCCGTTTGTCGACGAGAAGCTGTTTACGAAAGTGAACAGGCAGGTGAATGAAGGAACGCGGAATCCTATCAAAACCTGGGCGCGACGCTGCACGATCGTGCCGGAGTTCGTGGGGTTCACGTTCATGGTCCACAACGGGAAGATGTTCCACAAAGTGTTTGTGACGGAAGACATGGTCGGGCACAAGCTGGGCGAGTTCTCGCCGACACGAACGTTCAAGGGACATTCTAGTAAGAAGATCAAATAGGCGTACGGGTGAGTTGGGTTTCGATCCACCGGGTACGGGACGTCAGGTATGCTAAGCGCGACGAAACTTAGAGAAGTATGTGAGCAGCAGAAGGCTACGGCCGAGGAGTTGGGACAAAGCCTGGCCCGAGGCGGGTTCGAAGCCAAGAAGGCTGCGACGGCCGTGCGAAACTGGAAGAAAGGTCTTCTAAAGCCTCTGCCGAAGGCGGAGGACGTCCGGCGGCTGGCTGATGCGCTGCAGGTTGAGGTCGGGGATCTTACGGACTGGCATTCGTCATATCAGTACGCCCCGATGTCGGCCCGGAAGGTCCGTCTGGTAACGCAGCTGATTGTGGGACGCAGCGTCCAGGATGCCATGGACATCTTGAAGTTCACCCGCAAGCGAGCGGCCCCGATGGTGGACAAGGTGCTGAAGGCGGCGGTGGCTGATGCTGACGAGCAGCAAGCGGACGTGGATGCGTTGTACGTCTGCGAGGCACGGGTCGACGAGGCCGGCGTGCGCCTGGGCACGAAGCGCTGGATTCCGAAGGACCGGGGCCGGGCTCATCCCATTCGCAAGAAGGCCTGTCACATCCATGTGACGGTGACACAGGCATAAGAGCGGCAATGCGGAAACGAATTCTGAGATAGCAGACTATGGGCCAGAAGACATCGCCAATCGGTTTCAGAACGGGAGTCACCCTCGGATGGCAAAGCACGTGGTTTGCCCCTAAGGCCAGCTACGGCGACTGTCTCGTCGAGGATCAGCGAATTCGCAGGTATGTCGATGAGCGATTCAATCAGCGGATGCCGAAGGGCGCCGTGGCCAAGGTTGAGATCATCCGGACGCGCAACGAGGTGAACGTCACGCTGCACAGTGGGCGTCCCGGTGTCGTGATCGGCCCGCGTGGCGGCGAGGTCGACAAGGTTCGCGAGGAACTGGAAGGATTGGTCGGCCGCAAGGTGACTGTCAACGTGGTCGAGATCAAGGATCCGGAGTTGAACGCCACTCTGGTGGCGCAGGGAATTGCCGAGCAGCTCGGCAAGCGGGCTTCCTTCCGGCGTACGATGAAGCAGCATTGTGAAGGGGCGATGAACGCCGGGGCCAAGGGCGTCAAGATCATGTGCTCGGGTCGGCTGGCTGGGTCGGAGATGGCCCGGAGAGAAACGCAGAAGCTGGGTAGCATTCCGCTGCACACCTTGGACGCGAACGTGGATTACGCGGTTCTAGCCGCGCGCACCACGTACGGGGCGATTGGTGTGAAGGTGTGGATCTATAAGGGCAAATTCGGGGAAGAGAATGAGCCAGTTCGACGACGGCGGCCCGCGCGGCGGACGCCCGGCCCTCGTCAGTCGAGTGGCAGCCCCGGTCGGTCGAGGGCACCACGTTCGGCGGCAGCAGAGCCCGCGCCGGCACCGGCGGCAGCACCAGCGCCGAGTCCCGAACCAGAAGCAGCGCCACCGGCAAGTCCTGAGTCTGCGGCACCGGCAGCAGAGTAGAATCGTTCAAAACCGCAGGGTTTCTGTGGTGAGAGTTGTGAAAGGTCGCAAGACATGGCGTTAATGCCCAAACGCGTCAAACATCGCAAGAGCCAGCGTGGCAGGATCAAGGGCAACGCGACGCGCTGCAACTACGTGGCGTTTGGCGACTATGGTTTGCAGGTTCTGGAGCCGAGCTGGATCACGGCTAAGAACATCGAGGCAGGACGTGTGGCGGCAACTCACTTCCTGCACCGTGAAGGCAAGGTGTACATCCGCATATTCCCGCACAAGCCCGTCAGTTCGAAGCCGCTGGAGACGCGCATGGGCAAAGGCAAAGGCGAGCCGGAATTCTGGGTGGCGCGGGTCAGGCCGGGGCAGGTGTGTTTCGAGATCGGCGGTGTCGCAGAAGATGTGGCGAAGGAGGCCCTGTTGAGAGTCGCCCACAAGATGCCCGTACGTTGCCGTTTTGTTCGACGCCGGCATGCGGTCTGAGAGAGGATACAACGGTGAAGGCCAAGCAGTATAGAGAGATGAGCGAGCAGGAGCTTCAGGAGACGCTGGGCGAGCTTCAGAGGCGGCTTTTTGATCTGCGGTCGCAGTCGGTGACCGAGAAACTGGAGAATTCGAAAGCGATCATCAATACGCGTCGCGATGTCGCACGCATCAAGACATTGCTACGTGAGCGGTCGAATTAGGGCAGGGGTTAGCGCTCGAGACGTGGCTGAAAGTGGTGTTTATGGAAACACAGAAAGAAGCAAGAACGCTGACAGGAGTTGTCACGAGTAACAGTGGCAACAAGAGCATTCGGGTGACGATCGACTACAAAGTCAAGCACCCGAAGTACGGCAAGTATGTCAGGCGGCGGACGAAGCTGGGCGTGCATGATGAGCAGAATGTCGCCGGGGTGGGCGACTTGGTGGAGATCGCCGAGTGTCGACCGTATAGCAAGGACAAGAGTTGGCGCGTCGTGCGCGTGGTGCAGAAGGCAATCGGGGCCTAGGATCTCATACGAGTACAAGAGAATGATTCAGCAAGAAACCATGTTGGATGTGGCCGACAATTCCGGCGTCAAAGCGGCGTTGTGCATCAAGGTGCTGGGACGAGGCGGTTCGCGTGGCAAGTACACACGACCGGTGGCCGGGGTAGGCGACGTGGTTTGCGTCGCGATCAAGAAGTCGCTGCCGACGTGTCAGTTGGACGACAAGAAGGTCCACAAGTGCGTCATCATTCGGACCAAGAGTCCGGTCCGGCGGCCAGACGGGAGTTATGTGCGGTTCGATAGCAACGCTGCGGTGATGATCGATGGCGATGGCAATCCCATCGGGACGCGAATCTTCGGCGCTGTGGCTCGCGAACTGCGTGAGAAGAACTATATGAAGATTATCTCGCTGGCCAGTGAGGTGGTTTAGGGATAGGCGCTGAAACGCCAGTGGCAACAGGACACGAGGCAAAGCTATGGCCGTTCACATAAAACGAGGCGACATGGTGCAGATCATAGCCGGGGACCACAAAGGGGCCACCGGACGGGTGCTGCACGTATATCCTGACAAGCAGGCGGTGATCGTTCAGGGTCAGAACATTGCCAAGCGGCACGTGCGGCCGTCGCGACGGAATCCGCAGGGCGGCCGGATTAGTATTGAACAGCCGATCCATATCAGCAACGTGTTGCCGTTGAATCCGAAGTCAGGCCGAGGCAGCCGCGTGCGGTACGCGGTGGCTGGTGCTGGTAAGAAGCGAGTCGCGCTGGACGGCACGGAGATTGGCACGGTAAGGAAGACAAAATAGGAACCCGGTTGTCCCAACCTCGCCTGAGTGAGGTGGGGCCATAGAGCAGAAACCATGGCGCGTCTAAAAGATCTCTACAAGTCGAAAGTCGTTCCGGAGCTGACCAAAGAGTTTGGCTACTCGAATGTGATGGCTGTGCCGAAGATGGAGAAGATCGTTATCTCTATGGGTATCGGCAAGGCGACACAGGATAAGAAGTTCCTGGAACTGGCCAAGAAGGACCTGGCCATGATCACGGGACAGGCACCGTCGGTGTGCAAGGCCCGAAAGAGCGTGTCGAACTTCAAGGTTCGCGCTGGCGTGGAGACGGGATTGAAAGTGACGGTTCGAGGGGTCCGTATGTACGAATTCATGGACCGTCTGATCAACCTGGCGATTCCGCGAGTGCGAGATTTTCGCGGTCTGAATCCGAACGGGTTCGACGGTCGCGGGAATTACTCGATGGGTTTGGGAGAGCAGAGTGTGTTTCCGGAGATCAATCCGGCCAAAGTCGAGTCGCAGCAGGGGATGAACATTGCTTTCGTGACGACGGCCAAGACGGATGAGGAAGGGCGGAGAATGTTGTCGCTTTTCGGGATGCCGTTCCGGGGCCAAACGGAAGGTGCGACAGCGGGTTAGGCGGTGAGCGGAACGAACAAGTGTGGAGCGTGTGAATGTCGACGACAGCGTTAGAGAACAAGGCCAGGAAGAAGCAGAAGTTTCGGGTCAGGCAGTACACACGGTGTGAGTTGTGCGGCCGATCGAAGGCCGTCTACCGGAAGTTCAAGATATGCCGGATTTGCTTCAGGACGTTGGCGAATGAAGGCAAGATACCGGGGGTCAAGAAGGCGAGTTGGTAGCGTCTTATGACCGCGATGAGTAAGCCGGAACGTGCAGGATACGGATTATGAGTTGGAGCGACCCTATAGCTGACATGCTGACGCGGATTCGAAACGGCGCGCGCGTGCATAAGACGCACGTCGACGTGAAGGCTTCGAAAATCTGCGCGGGCATTGCGACGGTCCTCAAGAGCGAGGGCTACATCGAGGCATATGACCGCATCGATGATGGCAAACAAGGCATCCTTCGGGTGACCTTGAAGTATGACCAGGAAGGCTGCTCGGCCATCAGCGAGATAACGAGAACCAGCAAGCCCGGCCGGAGGATCTACGCATCTGTCGATGATCTCCCCAAGGTCCTGGGGGGCATGGGTATTGCCGTCGTGTCCACAAGCAGAGGGGTAATCAGCGATCGCGCCTGCCGCGAGAACAAGGTCGGCGGCGAGGTCTTGTGTACGGTAAGTTAAATGAGCCGGATTGGAAAAAAACCCATCGCGATTCCTCAGGGTGTGAAGGTTGATCAGAAGGGCCGGAAGGTCAAGGTTACCGGCCCCCTGGGGACACTGGAAATGGAGTGTCATCCCCGGATCTCAGTGAAGGTGGATGACGCTGGAACCAGCATTGAGGTCGAGAACCCCACGCCTAACGAGCGGCGAGGTAAGGAACTGCACGGGACGATGCGGGCCCTGCTTGCCAACATGGTTATGGGAGTGAGCAAGGGGTTCGAGCGGAAGATGGAAGTGTATGGGACCGGTTACAACGTCAAGGAGCAGGGTGGCAAGCTGGTGCTCCAGATCGGTTTCTGTCACCCCGTCGAGCTACCGATTCCCAAGGGCGTGAAGGTGAATATCGATGTTGCTGCGACCCGGGGCAACGACATCCCGGCCAAGTTCACGGTCACGGGGATCGACAAGTGTTGCCTGGGGCAGTTTGCGGCTGACATTCGCAAGGTCAGGCCGCCGGAGCCGTACAAGGGCAAGGGCATTCGTTACGCGGATGAGCAGGTGCAACGAAAGGTTGGCAAGGCGTTCGCTTCGGGCGGTGCCTAGTAGAGAAGTCGGTTCTATGAAGACGGAAAAACATAAGAAAGCAGCACGACGACGCAGGCATCATGTGCGAAAGAAGGTCTCTGGAACGAGGGAAAGGCCGCGCTTGTCGGTCTTCCGCTCGAACCGGCACATTTACGCACAGATCATCGATGATGTCTCGGGCGTGACCCTGGTAGCCACCAGTACGATGGGCAAGGGCGTGCGCGACCAGGTCGCACAGGGCGGCAATCAGGCGGCGGCTGGGATTGTCGGCGAGGCGCTGGCGAAGAAGGCGCTCGATGTTGGCATCAAATGCGTCTGTTTTGATCGAAATCGCTACAAATACCATGGGCGGGTGAAGTCCCTGGCCGATGCGGCACGCAAGGCTGGCTTGGCCTTTTGACAGAGGCTGTTGGAAACTGGGAGACGAAATTGGCTGCAGAACCAGTTAGAAAACCTGAGCACGAAGAGAAGCCCCTCGAAGACACGGTCGTGAAGATCTATCGCTGTGCCAAGGTGGTGAAGGGTGGGCGTCGCTTCAGCTTCGCGGCTCTGGTGGTTGTGGGTGACCGGGCCGGGTCCGTTGGTGTCGGCTATGGCAAGGCCAACGAGGTCCCGCTGGCGGTCGAGAAGGGTATGAAGGACGCCAAGAAATCGATGGACATCGTTCCGTTAGTCGGTCGGACGATCCCGCACCAGGTTATAGGTAGATTCAGGGCGACCAAGATCGTGTTAGTGCCGGCCAGCCCGGGCACAGGTGTCATTGCCGGCTCCAGCGCACGAGCGGTGCTGGAATACGCGGGCGTCCACGATGTCCTGACGAAGGTCTACGGCAGCACGTCGGCCAAGAACGTCGTCAAGGCCACCTTGAACGGTTTGCGGAACCTTCGCAGCAAAGAGGCGATTGAAGCGTTACGGGGTGTCGCCATCTCGTAGCGACCACGATGACCAATTGGGTGATCTAAATGTTGAGTCATGAAATAACTTCTGTCGTAGGCAAGCACAAGACACGCAAGCGCGTTGGCCGAGGCCGCGGCACCGGGGTAGGCAAGACCTGCGGTCGGGGCCATAAGGGCAGCCGGAGTCGAGCGGGTGCGATGCTACTGTCCCTCTATGAGGGCGGTCAGATGCCGTTGTTCCGGCGGATACCCAAGCGCGGGTTCAACAACAAGCAGTTCGCGCGGCGTTTCGAGATCGTGAATGTCTCGGCGCTGGAGCGTTTCGAGGATGGGTCACAGGTGGGCGTGGAGCAGCTCTCCGAGGCGGGCCTGGTGTTGGGCGCACGGAGCCGAGTGAAGATCCTTGGTGACGGCGAGCTGACGAAGCGGCTCCAGGTGGCTGCGCACAAGTTTAGTAAGGCAGCCGAAGAGAAGATTGTCGGTTGCGGAGGCACGGCGACACGTGTGGGTGCTGAAGAGAGGAAGGGTCGACGTAAGCAGGCCTGAGAATGGCCTCGCGTGAGAGCGGCACAAGGGATCCCGGCAGAGATGCGGAGAACAGGTAAGTGATCGGAACGCTAATCAACATCTTTCGAATCAAGGACTTGCGAAACAAGATCCTGTTTACGATTGCGCTGTTGATCATCTATCGCGTGGGCTTTCATATCCCGAACCCTGGTTTCGACCAGAGTCAAATTGCCAAGGCGGTTGACACGCGGGATACGGAGAGTCCTCTGGGTCGTGCGGCTGAGTACCTGCAGATTTTCACCGGCGGTACGTTGAGCCGGAGCAGTCTCTTCGGGTTGGGTATTATGCCCTATATCACCTCTTCTATCATTCTGATGCTCCTGGGCGAGGTGATCCCGGCTTTGAAGAAGTTGCGGCAGGAGGGTCAGACAGGGCACAAGAAGATCCAGGAGTATACGCGCTATCTAACGGTGCTTATATGCGTCATTCAGGCGCTGATGTATATGCGCATGTTGGGGGTTTACGTCTATCCAGGCATGTACGCTCAGGCGTTCATCATGGGCATCATCGGCATGACGGCTGGGACGATGTTCCTGATGTGGCTGGGGGAGCAGATCGACGAGTATGGCATCGGCAACGGTATTAGCCTGATCATCATGGCGGGCATTATTTCTCGTATGCCTTGGGCCATCAGGCAGCTCTGGCAACGGGTCGACTTCAACGTAGGAGCGCCCGTGGGTACCATCGGTCCCGCGCGGATCCTCTTCCTGGTCGGTGCATTCGTTTTCGTCGTGGCCGGGGCAATTCTGATCACGCAAGGCCAGCGTCGTATCCCGATCCAGCAAGCCAAGCAGATGCGGGGCCGGCGCATGTATGGGGGCCAAAGGCACTATTTGCCACTGAGGGTCAATCATGGCGGTGTGATGCCGATCATTTTCGCGTCGAGTTTCATGATGTTTCCTCCCATTATCGTCGAGCAGATCGCCCGCTTCTTCCGCGGATCTGCGGTGTGGATGACTATTACGGGCGCGCTGCGGAGCGATGCGTATACGTACAATGTTCTATACATGCTGCTGATCTTTCTGTTTGCGTACTTCTGGGTGACGGTTCAGTTCCAGCCCAGAGAGATGGCGAAGAATCTGCGGGATTCGGGTAGCTTCATACCAGGTCTTCGTCCGGGCCGGCGGACGGCGGAGTACCTGGAAACGGTAATGACACGCATTACGTACTTCGGCGCGGCATTCCTGGCGGGCATCGCTGTTATACCGCAAGTACTGTCCTATGCCCTGGATATTCCGTGGACCATCACGACATTCATCGGAGGGACGGGATTGCTCATCGTCGTGAGTGTATCGCTGGACCTGGTACAGAAGATCGAGGCAAACCTGCTGATGCGTAGCTACGACGGTTTCAGTTCGGCGGGCAGGATAAAGGGAGCGTATTCATGAGAATGGTTCTGCTGGGAGCGCCGGGCGCCGGCAAGGGTACGCACTGCAAGCGAATCGTTGATCAGTACGGGGTACTCCATTTGTCCAGTGGGGACATCCTGAGACGGGAGAGAGCCGAAGGCAGTGATCTCGGTAAGAAGGCTCAGAGCTACATGGATGCCGGGACATTGGTGCCGGACGATTTGATCGTGGAGATGATGAGCAAGGCGGTGAAGGCCGCGCCGGCTTCGGGGTATGTCCTGGATGGCTTCCCGCGAACGGTTAACCAAGCCGAAGCATTGGATCGGGCCTTGGCCGGTGACGATACCGACATCGATGTTATCTTGAACCTTCAGGTTGATGACAACGTCGTGGTCGAGCGGATTACGGGGCGGCGGAGCTGCCCGCAGTGTGGGGCAGTGTATCATGTCAAGAATATGCCGCCTAAGCAGGACGGCGTTTGCGACCATGATGGCACGGCGTTGGTGCAGCGCCCAGACGATACCGCGGAGGTCGTGAAGAACCGTCTGGCAACTTACTATGAACAGACGAAGCCAGTGGTGGACTACTACAAGGCCCGGAGAACAGTCCACGATGTGGACGCGAATGCGGATGCAGATGCGGTGGCCGCCCTGCTGTTTGAGAAGCTGGATGAGCTGAGGTGATGACGGCACCAGTGATGGTGAGAGGAACATCCGTATTCTTGGTGTGAAGTACTATCGATGGCTGTGACGCTGCGAAGCCGAAGAGAAATTGCGTTGATGCGCAGAGCGGGAGCTATCGTAGCTAATGTTCTTTCAAAACTGCAGGAACTAGCGGAACCGGGAGTTAGCACGGGAGAGCTGGACGAAACGGCGTTGCGCATGACAGCCGAAGCGGGTGCAGAGGCCCTTTTCAAAGGGGTCCGCAGCCCGCAGGCTCGACAGCCGTTTCCCGGCGCGATCTGTGCCTCGATCAATGAGGAGGTCGTGCACGGCATTCCTTCCAAGGGATCAGTTCTGAAGGAAGGCGACATTCTGAGTGTCGACTTCGGTGTCAGGCTGGATGGTTACTGCGGCGATTCGGCTGTGACCGTACCGATCGGGGCGGTCTCGGAAGACAAGCGTCGGCTTCTCGATACCACAGAGGCGGTGCTGGCTATCGCGATCGCGGAAGCCAGGCCAGGCGTGCGGTGGAGCCAAATCGCCGGGAAGATGCAGCGGCATGCGGAGGCGGCCGGCTTCTCGGTCGTTCGAGATTTCGTCGGCCACGGCATCGGGACGAAGATGCACGAGGACCCGAAGGTTCCGAATTTCGTGAGTGATGAATTACTGGCCGACGACATCGTGCTGGCCGAGGGGATGATCCTGGCGGTCGAGCCGATGATCAACGCGGGTCGTTGTGGCGTGCGCGTTTTGGGCAACGGCTGGACGGTCGTGACCAGTGATGGTGCGTGTTCGGCTCATTTCGAGCACACGATTGCTATTGTTGCGGACGGTTGCGAAGTTCTGACGAGCAGAGAGGCCGTTGCGACGGATTAGATTCGGGAGGACGCACGGGTTGGGTCGGCGGAAGACAGGTGACGGTGTCGTGAGTTTCCGCCACGTGTGAATCTCGCCAAGCTAGAGATACTGATGGCGAAGAAAGATGCGATACGACTGCAGGCGAAGGTAGTGGAAGCACTGCCCAACGCCATGTTCAGGGTTGAGCTGGAGGGGGGGCATAAAGTCTTGGCCCACGTCTCAGGCAAGATGCGAATGAACTTCATTCGGATTTTGCCGGGTGATATGGTGACAGTGGAGATGTCGCCATACGACCTGAATCGGGGTCGGATCGTGCTGAGACATTGATATTTCAGGCCGCCGTCTGGGTGGAGCGCGGGTATCCGGCCGCTGAGGAATGTGAAACATGAAGGTAAGAAGCTCGGTAAAACGCATTTGTGAGAACTGCAAAGTTGTCCGTCGCAAAGGGGTCGTACGAGTGATTTGCACGAACCCCCGCCACAAGCAGCGCCAGGGCTGAGAGATTCTGGGCCGTCGGTGTGTCGCGGGCGAACCGCGTGGGTAGCGACGGGGTGCTAAAAGGGAGCCAATATGCCGCGTATAGTGGGTATCGATATTCCGGATAACAAGGTGATCTGGATATCACTGACGTACATTCCAGGAATCGGCCGGCACACGTCTGAGTTGATCTTGAAAGAAGCTCGGATTGAGCGAGCGACGAAGGCCAACAAGCTAAGCGAGGATGAGCTGAGTCGGATCACGCAGATCATCGATCGTAACTACATTGTGGGAGGCCAGCTCCGGCGTCAGGTGGCTCAGAACATCGCGCGGTTGCGCGATATCGCTTGTTACCGCGGCATGCGGCACCGGAGAGGGCTTCCGGTCCGAGGTCAGTGCACACAGAGCAATGCCCGGACGCGCAAGGGACCGCGCAAGACGGTGGCCGGGAAGAAGGGTGTGAAGGAGAAGCGATAGGAGCACGAGCGCCGATTCTCAATGGCGCGCCGCTCGATGGGCCCAAGAAGTCCAAAAGGCAAAGCAGATTATTCGATAAGAGACAGATATGGCGAAGAGTGGGAAACGAAAGGTCCGTAAGAACGTTGTTCGGGCAATTGTACACATCAAGGCCACGTTCAACAATACGTTGATCACGGTCACTGACATGGATGGGGATGCGATCTGCTCGGGCTCGGCCGGGTGCGTAGGCTTCAAGGGATCGCGCAAGAGCACGCCTTTTGCGGCACAGCAGGCGGCGCAGCGTTGTGCGAGTGCCGCGATGCGCAACGGCGTGCGCGAGGTGGAGATCAGGGTCAAAGGGCCAGGCTCCGGTCGTGAATCGGCGATTTCCGCCTTGCAGGGAGCGGGCCTGCGCATTGCCTCAATCGAGGACGTTACACCGCTGCCGCACAATGGGTGTCGGCCGCCGAAGCGCAGACGGGTTTAGCTCTAGGACTCCAAGGAACTCTAAGGGGATCAATTGATATGGGACGTTATCTCGGTCCATCGTGCAAGCAGTGTCGCCGCGAGGGAATGAAACTCTTCCTCAAAGGCGCCAAGTGTGAGACAGCTAAGTGCCAGGTGGAGCGCAGGCAGCGCAATCTGGCTCCAGGCATGCACGGATGGCGTAGAGCGCGATTGAGTGAATACGGCGTGCGGTTGCGCGAGAAACAGAAAGTCAAACGGTACTATGGCCTCTACGAGCGTCAGTTCATGCGTTATTTCCACGAGGCGGAACGTCTCAAGGGCAATACTGGAGAGAACCTTCTACAACTACTTGAGCGACGGCTTGACAACGTGGTCTACAAGCTGAATTTCGCGTCATCTCGCAAAGGGGCCCGGCAACTGATCGCCCATGGGCATGTGCACGTCAACGGCCGCAAGGTGGATGTGAGCGACTATACCATCAAAGTGGGTGATAAGATCGAGATCAAGGACTCTGAGAAAAGCCTCAAGAAGGTAAAGCAGCAGCTCGAGAGCAACCCGAATTTCACGACCCAGGCTTGGCTGCAGTTGGATCGCGAGAAACCGGCCGCGACGGTTGTCGCGTTTCCGGCTAGAGAGGACATTCAGATCCCGGTGGAAGAGCAGTTGGTGGTGGAATTTTGTTCGAGGTAGGCTCGGAACGAGAGAACGCGGAACGTCTTGTGCCATTCGGAGATGGGGAGAGTTCTGCAAATTGCTGTGCAGTTTACGGACGAAAGTTTAGATCGGAGGCCTGTATATGCGAGTGACATGGCGTGGTCTAGAATTGCCGACTCGTGTTGAAAAGGACACTGTTATTTCGACGGAGCAATACGGCCGGTTCTACATTGAGCCGTTTGAGCGTGGTTTCGGGACGACTGTTGGCAACAGCCTCAGACGTGTATTGCTCTCTTCGCTCGAAGGCAGTGCGGTCACCTCGATCAAGGTCAGTGGGGTGGACCACGAGTTCACGTCCATCGCCGGCGTGATGGAAGATGCCACAGACATCGTCCTGAACGTCAAGAGCCTGGTCATCCGCCTACAGGGGGAAGGCCCGAAGACAATGAAGGTCTCCAAGAAGGAGGCAGGAGTCGTCACAGCGTCCGACATTGTTGCAGACCCGGCGATCGAAGTTTTCAGCCAGGGTACGGTGTTGGCCACCCTGACTGAAAACATCGATTTTGAGATGGAAATGGTCGTCGAGAATGGCCGCGGCTATGTGCCGGTGTCCGAACGCATTGCCGATGCGGACCGGTTCGATCAGGAAATTGGGCTCATTCATCTGGATGCCGTGTATTCGCCTGTGACACGGGTCCGGTACACGACGGAGAATACCCGTGTCGGCCAACGGACGAATTACGACCGGCTGATCATGGAAATATGGACCAACGGTACGGTCTCGCCGGAGATGGCGCTGGTCGAAGCGGCCAAGATACTCCGCAAGCATATCAACCCCTTCGTCCAGTACTTTGAGCTGGGTGAGGAGACAGTTGCTGGCGAGGTGGCGCAGGAGGAGCCGGAGGCAGAAGTTGATGAAGAGTTGGAGGCGAAGCTCAACACGCCGATTCAGGAACTGGAACTGTCCGTACGTGCCAGCAACTGCCTGGAGTCGGCGAAGATCGAGACGGTTCGCGAACTCGTGCAGATGAACGAGGCGGAGTTGCTGAAGATCCGTAGTTTCGGGAAGACCTCTTTGCGCGAGATCAAGCGCAAGTTGGCAGATATTGGTTTGGCGCTGGGCATGAAAGACGGGGGACAGTAGCCTCGGTAGCCGAGTGCTGGAAAGGTTTGGCACTATCAAAGAGGAATCTTAGCATATGCGTCATCGAGTTGCAGGACGTAAACTAGGCAGGACGAGCGAGCATCGTACCGCCATGCGTCGGAACTTGGCTCAGTCGCTCATCGAGCATGAGACCATTTCGACCACGATCGAGAAGGCCAAAGAGGTCAAACCCTTCGTCGAGAAGCTGATCACGTTGGCGAAGAAGGGTAAGCTCGAGCACCGGCGGCGCGCAATCTCCCTGCTCGGTAACCGCGACATTCTGGACTTTGAGGACGGCCAGTCCACCAAGAAGGGCACGGTGGTCGGTAAACTCTTCAGCGAACTCGGACCTCGCTACCTCGACAGGCCCGGTGGCTACACGAGGATCATTCGCCTGTCTTTGAGGAGGCTCGGCGATAACGGCGAGCTAGTGCTGCTCCAGCTTCTGGGCGAGGAAGAACCCGTCAAGAAGGAACCGAAGGGGTCCGCGAAGGGAACAGCAAGGAAGCGCAAGAGGACTGCTAAGGCGAAGGAACAACCTGTCACCGAGCCGGCTGCTGAGCCCGAGGAAGAGGTGACCGCTGAACCCGAGGCCGAAAGCACCGCCACTGCTGATGCCGATGAGGCGGTAGACGAGCCACAGGGGGATACGGAGGCGGCCGAGCCCAAGGAAGAAACGGAAGAGAAGGACAAGGAGTAGCGGCAGGTCATCAGGCCCAGGGAAAACCGGAAGGCAAGCATGGATGGCTGTGTGTTCTGCAAGATGGCCGCTGGCGAGATCCCGGTAGCCAAGATCTATGAAGACGAGGCGGTGCTGGCTTTCCTCGACATCGGGCCGGTGAGCGACGGCCACACGCTGGTCATCCCGAAGGAGCACTTCACGAAAGTCCACGAGTGTACACCGGAGGTGCTCGCCGATGTGGGTTCGTGTCTGGGCCGGATCGCCGGAGCGGTGGCCCGAGCCATGGATGCCGACGGGTACAACGTGTTGTGCAACAACGGCCGGGCCGCAAACCAGGTTGTCGAGCACCTACACTTTCACATCATACCGCGCAGGATGGGCGACGGGGTCTTCACTCAGTGGCCCGCCTATGAGTACGCGAAGGGCCAGATCGACGATCTTGCGACAAAGATTCGCGAAAATTTGCCCTGAGCCAAACTTGTTCTTGATGTGCG
>Ga0316593_10000016_pt1 | contig 16636 bp, 16 predicted proteins | sample S5NA_3_FD_204564 | JGI IMG/M metagenome (GOLD analysis project Ga0316593, IMG submission 204564) | Metatranscriptome of rhizosphere microbial communities from salt marsh grasses in Alabama, United States - S5-7_160517rA (Metagenome... | ecosystem: Host-associated > Plants > Roots > Rhizosphere ... | reverse complement strand
GTTTCCTGATGAAGTGCGGTGAATTGCGCTATGATTCCCGCACTGAACAAGTGCGTGCCGCAGCATTGAGATCATGACAGAGCCACAAAAGAGATATTTCGGTACCGACGGCATCCGCGGCCGGGTGGGGGAGTTTCCCGTCACTCCGGATTTCGTCCTCAAACTGGGCTGGGCCGCGGGCCGCGTTCTAGGTGCCGGCGGTCGCGGCAAGGTGCTGATTGGCAAAGACACCCGGATTTCGGGATATATGTTCGAGTCGGCCTTGGAGGCCGGTTTGTCGGCCGCGGGCATGGACACGCGGTTGCTGGGCCCGATGCCGACCCCGGCCATTGCCTACCTCACCCGTACCCTGCGGGCTCGTGCGGGCATCGTGGTCAGCGCGTCGCACAATGCCTTTGCCGACAATGGCATCAAGTTCTTCTCTGCCCACGGTACCAAACTGCCCGATGAGGTCGAGCTGGCGATCGAAGCGGAGTTGGAGAAGGATTTGGTGACGGCGGCGCCGGAGGACGTGGGCAAGGTCAAGCGGGTGCAGGATGCGGCTGGGCGTTATATCGAATTCTGCAAGAGTACGGTGAGTTACGGCTTTAGCCTGAAGGGCCTGCGGATCATCGTGGATTGTGCCCACGGCGCCACTTACGATGTCGCACCCAAGGTGTTCGAAGAATTGGGCGCCGACGTTACCGCCATCGGCGTGTCGCCCGACGGCGTCAACATCAACGACGGTGTGGGTTCCACCCATCCGGAGTCGCTGCAGGCGGCGGTTCTGGAAAGCGGTGCCGACCTGGGCATCGCCCTGGATGGTGATGGCGACCGGGTGTTGATGGTGGATCACCGCGGGGAACTGGTGGACGGGGATGAACTGTTGTACATCGTCGCCCGCGCCCGCCAGTTGGCCGGCACTCTGGGCCACGGGGTGGTGGGCACGGTGATGAGCAACCTGGGCCTGGAACTGGCCCTGGCGGAGTTGGAGATCGGCTTTCAGCGCACGGCCGTGGGCGACCGCTACGTCCTGGAGAGCATGCAACGCGACGGTTGGCTCCTGGGCGGGGAGTCGTCCGGCCACATCATCTGTCTCGATCGGACCACCACGGGGGACGGAATCGTCTCCGCCCTGCAGGTGCTTTCGGCCATGGTCGCCAGCGGCCAGAGCCTGAACGAACTCAAGGCCGGAATGGTCAAGTTCCCACAGGTGATGATCAACGTGCCGGTGGCCCGTGGAGCGGACCCCGGTGCCGACGCGAGGGTTCGCCAGGCGGTTCAGGCGGCCGAGGCGGCGTTGGCCGGCAGGGGCCGGGTGTTGCTGCGCCCCTCCGGGACCGAGCCGGTCGTGCGGGTTATGGTGGAAGGCCAGGATGCCGGCCAGGTGCATGCCCTGGCCGAGGAATTGGCCCAAGCCGTGCTGAAGGGTGCGGGCGAGACCCGGTAAAATTGATTTCTGGGGCGCCCCCCGGTAAGCTTGCCGGCATTTTTCGCGGTCCGAATACGACGTTTGGGAGAGACAACGCATGCGAGCACGACTGGTCGCCGGAAACTGGAAGTTGAATGGCTCGCTCGAGAGCATCCGGAGCCTGATGGATGGCATCAAGAAGGGCGCCGGTGCCGTCAAGTCTGCGCGCATCGCCGTGTGTCCTCCGGCCGTTTACATCCCTGAAGTCGCTACCCTGGCCGCCGGGACGGCGATCGCCGTGGGCAGCCAGAACATCTGCGATCAGGACGCCGGCGCCTTTACCGGTGAGATCGCGGGTTCCATGCTTAAGGAGTTCGGCTGCAAGTACGCCATCGTCGGACACTCGGAACGGCGCAGTCTGTACGGTGAGTCCGATGAACTGGTGGCAAAGCGTTTTGCCGCGGCGCGGCGAGCCGGTCTGATCCCCATTCTGTGCGTGGGTGAATTGCTGGAGGAGCGAGAGCAGGGCATCACTGAAACGGTGGTGGGCCGTCAGCTCGACGCCGTTCTGGCCCTGGAAGGCATCGAAGCTTTCGCCGACGCAGTCGTGGCTTACGAACCCGTTTGGGCCATCGGTACCGGCCGAACCGCCTCGCCCGAACAGGCGCAGGAGGTGCATGCCTTTATCCGGACCAAGCTGGCCAAGGACAACGCCCAGGTGGCGGAGAAGTTGATCATCCAGTATGGCGGCAGCGTCAAGGCCGCGAACGCCGCGGAACTTTTTTCCCAGCCTGATATCGACGGTGGGTTGATCGGCGGAGCCGCGCTGGATGCGGATGAATTCCTCGCCATTTGTCGCGCTGCCGACTGAGGATATAGAAAGATATGTATACCATTTTGTTGGTCATCCAGGTTTTGGTCGCGATCGCGTTGATCGCCCTGATCCTGATGCAGCACGGTAAGGGCGCCGATGCGGGCGCGGCGTTTGGCAGTGGTGCCTCGGCCACCGTGTTTGGCTCGCGCGGATCGGCGTCGTTTCTGAGTCGGGCGACGGCGGTTCTGGCGACGGTGTTCTTCGCCGTCAGTCTGGCCCTGGCGATTCTGGCCAACCGGCAGGCGACTGCGCCCACTACCGGTGGCGAGATCGTGCCCAAGGCCGCGCCCGCGGCTCAGGTGCCCGCCAAGAGCACCGCCCCGGCATCCGATGTGCCCGCGGCGACGAGTAAGGATGTGCCCTCAACCCCGGACGTCCCAGCGGCGAGCACCAAGGACGCCCCGTCTCCCGCTGAGGGCAAGAAGTAACTCCCTGTTCTGGGCCGGGCGGTCGTAGTACAATGCCCGGCCTGTTCCAAACGCCGATGTGGTGGAATTGGTAGACACGCCATCTTGAGGGGGTGGTGGGGAAACCCGTGTCGGTTCGAGTCCGACCATCGGCACCATTTCTGTTTCTGCTCGTCCCGTCTATCCGCAGCCCTGTGACCACGCAAACGCGGGGCCACAGTGGCGGGTCGTAGACCACTCGTTTTCAACGGCCGTTGGTCGCTCGTCCATTTCCCACTGACATTCACAGGTATTGGTGTGCTGTTCTACGCCACGGGCTGCACTTGCCCAAGCGTGGTGCGATACCGTTTTTTTATACCCCTAAAAATCGTGTAACACACTGTTTTATAAATTATTAATTGGGCTATTGAAACTTGACACTGATCAAAGCGCTAGCCTAGACTGCATGGCACAGTTCGCTCTACCAAAACAACGTTACAAACATAACTAAAAGAGCTGTCCCGGACTGAAGCTGGGGTTCTCGTACGGCAACGGAAGGGGCGGAAGGCGAGCGCAATGCTGACCAATTACCTACCCATTTTGGTATTCCTGGGCATTGGCATCCTGTTCGGGATCGGCCCCATGGTGGCGGGTTTCATCCTCGGGCCGCGACGCCCTGATGGCGCCAAACTGTCTCCCTACGAGTGCGGCTTCGAGGCCTTCGAGGACGCGCGCATGACCTTCGACGTCCGCTATTATTTGGTCGCAATCCTGTTCATCCTTTTCGATCTGGAAATCGCCTTTCTGTTTCCCTGGGCGGTGATGCTGAACAAGCTGGGCTGGTTCGGCTTCGTCGCCATGATGGTGTTCCTGGGCATTCTGGTCATCGGATTCATCTACGAATGGAAGAAGGGGGCCTTGGAATGGGAATAGAGGGCATCCTCGAGAAGGGCTGGGTCACCACCTCCGCTGACAAGCTCATCAACTGGGCGCGTACCGGTTCCCTGTGGCCCATGACATTCGGTCTGGCCTGCTGTGCCGTGGAGATGATGCATGCTGGTGCGGCGCGCTACGATTTGGATCGTTTCGGCATGTTGTTCCGTCCTAGTCCGCGCCAATCGGATGTGATGATCGTCGCGGGGACCCTGTGCAACAAGATGGCTCCAGCCTTGCGCAAGGTCTACGACCAGATGACCGAGCCCCGTTGGGTCATTTCCATGGGTTCCTGTGCCAACGGCGGCGGTTATTACCACTATTCCTATTCAGTGGTCCGCGGTTGCGATCGCATCGTGCCCGTGGACATCTACGTTCCCGGCTGTCCGCCGACCGCCGAAGCGCTGCTCTACGGCATCCTGCAGTTGCATAACAAGATCCGGCGCACCAACACCATCGCCCGGACCCGCTGAAGAGACCCGATCAATGACCGATGTCGCCAATTTGGCCGCGCGCCTCGAACAACGTTTTGCGGGTGCGCTGCGGACTCGCACGACGCGCTTGGACGAGGTGACGGTCGAGCTGGAGCCGGCGCGCTTGATCGAGGTGTGCACGGCTCTGCGCGACGAGCCGGAATTCGCCTTCGAATGTCTGATGGATCTGTGCGGCGTTGACTATTTCGCCCATGGACTGACGGAATGGACTACGGCGGATGCCACGGACACGGGTTTTGGCCGTGGAGTCGATCGACGCCTGTTCGCGGCCGGTCCGGGCGCCGCCGAGGCCGGACGACGGTTCGCAGTTGTCTATCATCTGCTTTCGGTGAGCCGCAACGCACGCCTTCGGCTACGGGTATTCGCCGAGGACGACGATTTCCCTGTGGTGGATTCGGTGTGCGATGTGTGGAGCTCAGCTGATTGGTACGAGCGTGAGGCGTTCGACCTGTTCGGAATCGTCTTCGACGGTCACCCCGATCTGCGTCGCATCTTGACCGACTACGGCTTCATCGGTCATCCGTTCCGCAAGGATTTCCCATTGAGCGGGCACGTGGAGATGCGTTACGACGCCGACCAGAGGCGCGTGATCTATGAGCCGGTGAGCATCGAACCGCGCGTGCTGGTGCCTCGGGTCATCCGCCATGATCACCGCTACGATGTGGAACCGCCGAAGGAGGCTGGTGATGCCTGAGCTACGCAGTCTCACCCTGAACTTCGGCCCCCAGCATCCGGCGGCCCATGGCGTGCTGCGTCTGGTGCTGGAGATGGATGGTGAGGTGATTCGCCGTGCGGATCCGCATATCGGTCTGCTGCACCGTGCTACGGAGAAGTTGGCCGAGAGCAAGCCCTTCAATCAGAGCATCGGCTACATGGACCGTCTCGACTATGTGTCCATGATGTGCAACGAGCATGGCTACGTACTGGCCATCGAGAAATTGTTGGGGATCGAGGCGCCGATCCGGGCGCAGTACATCCGAGTGATGTTCGACGAGATCACCCGCATCCTGAATCACCTGTTGTGGCTGGGGGCGCACGCCTTGGACGTGGGTGCCATGACGGTTTTCCTCTACGCTTTCCGCGAACGCGAAGACCTCATGGACTGTTACGAGGCGGTGTCTGGCGCGCGCATGCATGCGACCTACTACCGTCCGGGCGGCGTCTACCGCGACCTTCCCGAGCGCATGCCGCAGTATGAGCCGAGCCGTTGGCGCAACGCCAATGAGCTGGAGCGCCTGAACGGCAACCGCCAGGGTTCGATGCTGGATTTCATCGAGGATTTCACCAATCGCTTCCCCGGTTACGTGGACGATTATGAAACCCTGTTGACCGACAACCGCATCTGGAAGCAGCGCACCGTGGGCATTGGTGTGGTCTCTCCGGAACGCGCCATGCAGCTGGGTTTTTCGGGCCCGATGTTGCGTGGATCCGGCGTGGCATGGGATCTGCGCAAGAAGCAGCCGTATGAGGTCTATGATCGCATGGACTTCGATCTTCCCCTCGGCACCAACGGTGACTGCTACGATCGCTACCTGGTGCGCATGGAGGAGATGCGCCAGTCCAATCGCATCATCAAACAGTGCGTGGACTGGCTGCGCAACAATCCCGGACCGGTCATGCTCGACGATCACAAGGTGACCCCCCCCAGTCGCGAACAGATGAAGGGCGACATGGAATCGTTAATCCATCACTTCAAGCTGTTCACCGAAGGATATTGCGTGCCCGAAGGCGAAGCCTACGCCGCCATAGAACATCCCAAGGGTGAGTTCGGCGTCTATCTGGTTTCTGATGGGGCAAACAAACCATATCGGGTGAAAGTTCGCGCCCCCGGCTTTGCCCATCTGGCGTCGCTGGACGAGATGGTGCGCGGACACATGCTGGCCGATGTGGTGGCGGTCATAGGAACCCAGGATATCGTCTTCGGGGAGGTCGACCGTTGAGTCAGCAGCAGGAACAGGCCCAGGCGAACGATCTGCTCACGCCCGAATCGCGGGTGGAGATCGACCGCTGGGTCGCCAAGTACCCACCGGAGTGGAAACAGTCGGCAGTGATGGCCGCTTTGCGTGTGGCACAGGACCAGAACGGCGGTTGGCTCACCAACGAGCTGATCGAGGCCGTGGCTTCCTATCTGGATATGCCGTCGGTGGCGGCCTATGAGGTGGCCACCTTCTATGCCATGTACGAGCTCGAGCCCGTGGGCCGGCACAAGATCTGCGTCTGCAACAGTATCTCGTGCCTGCTCAATGGATCTGAAGCGATCATCGAGCATCTGAAGGCGAAATTGGGGGTTGGCCTCAACGAGGTGACGCCCGACGGCAAGTTCTCCATCAAGGAAGTGGAATGTTTGGGTGCCTGCGTCAATGCACCCATGTTCATGATTGGAAAAACCTACCACGAGGATCTCACGCCGGAGAAGATCGACCGCATTCTGGATGAACTGGAATAGCGGACGGCGTTTTGAGCGGGCTGATGAAAGCGATCGTAACAACCAGGGCCAATTGGGGCGCCGCGGCGGCGGGGCGGGGGACGGATGCATGGTAAATGAAGTCTGCTTCAAAAATTTGCATCTCGATCAGCCCTGGCGGTTGGATGCCTACCAACTCAATGGCGGTTATGAAGTCCTGAAGAAGATCCTGCGGGAAAAGACGCCGCCGGAGGACATCATCGAGGAGCTGAAGCAGTCAGCCCTGCGCGGCCGTGGTGGCGCAGGCTTCCCGACGGGCGTGAAGTGGAGCTTCATGCCGCGCAATGCTCCCGGCCAGAAGTACATTGTCTGCAATTCGGACGAGGGAGAACCGGGCACCTGCAAGGATCGCGACATTCTACGCTACAACCCCCATGCCCTCGTGGAAGGCATGATCATTGCCGGTTATTGCATTGGTGCCTCGGTGGGCTACAACTACATCCGCGGCGAATTCTGGGAACCTTACGAGCGCTTTGAGCAGGCCATCGAAGAAGCCCGCGCTGCTGGACTGCTTGGTAAGAACGTCCTTGGTTCCGGCTTCGACTTCGAACTCCACACGCATTTGGGCGCCGGCGCATACATCTGCGGTGAGGAGACGGCGCTGCTTGAATCCATTGAGGGCAAGAAGGGGCAGCCGCGATTCAAACCGCCGTTCCCGGCCCAATACGGCCTGTTCGGCCGGCCCACCACCATCAACAACACCGAATCGTTGGCCTCGGTGCCCGAGATCCTGCGCAACGGCGGCAGCTGGTTCCTGGATCTGGGTAAGCCCAACAATGGCGGCACCAAGATCTTCTGCGTCAGCGGCCACGTCAACAAGCCGGGCAATTTCGAGGTGCCCATGGGGCTGCCGTTCGCTGAACTGCTGGAGATGGCGGGCGGGGTGCGCGACGGACGCAGGCTTAAGGCGGTGATCCCGGGCGGTTCGTCGGTGCCGGTGTTGCCGGGCGAGGTCATGATGGGGGTGGACATGGACTATGACTCCATTTCCGCGGCCGGCTCCATGCTGGGTTCCGGCGCCGTGATCATCATGGACGATACCACCTGCATGGTGCGGGTGCTGGCCAACCTGTCGCACTTCTATTTCAACGAGTCCTGTGGTCAGTGCACGCCATGCCGCGAGGGTACGGGCTGGCTGGCTCGGGTGGTACATCGCATCGAGCATGGGCAAGGCCGCCAGGAGGACTTGGACATGCTGATCGATGTGGCCGGAAAGATCGGTGGGCGCACCATCTGTGCGCTGGGCGACGCGGCCGCCATGCCGGTTCAGAGTTTCCTCAAGCACTTCCGCGACGAGTTCGAGTATCACGTCGAACACAAGAAGTGCATGGTATCGGGTTCCTAGCCGCTGGGCTGGTTGCCGAAACAGCAGAGACTTATGGCAGACGACACAATCAATATCGAGATCGACGGCGTGCCCGTGCAGACGCACAAGGGTGCCATGCTCATCCAGGCCGCCGATGACGCCGGTATATACATTCCGCGCTTCTGCTATCACAAGAAGCTGTCGGTGGCGGCCAACTGCCGCATGTGCCTGGTGGAGGTAGAGAAGGCGCCGAAGCCGCTGCCGGCCTGTGCCACGCCGGTGATGGATGGCATGAAGGTGTTCACCAAGTCGCCCAAGGCCATCGAGGCTCAGAAGGGCACGATGGAGTTCCTGCTCATCAATCACCCGCTCGACTGCCCGATCTGTGACCAGGGCGGCGAATGCGAATTGCAGGACCTGGCCATGGGGTACGGCGGCGACGTCGGACGTTACAGCGAAGGCAAACGGGTCGTGCAGGACAAGAGCCTGGGTTCGCTGGTGTCCACCGATATGACGCGCTGCATACACTGCACTCGCTGCGTGCGTTTCGGCATCGAGGTGGCAGGCCTGCAGGAGCTGGGTGCCACCGGCCGGGGCGAATTCACGCGCATCGGGACTTATGTGGAGCAGGCCATGACTTCCGAGCTGTCGGGCAATGTCATCGACCTGTGTCCGGTCGGCGCGCTAAATGCCAAGCCATCGCGCATGACGGCGCGAGCCTGGGAGCTGACCCAGCACGATACCATCGCCCCGCACGATTGCGTGGGTTCCAACCTCCACGCCCATACGCTGCGTGGCGACATCAATCGCATCGTGCCGCGGGACAACGAGTCCATCAACGAATGCTGGATTTCCGACCGCGACCGCTTCAGCTATGCCGGTCTCAAGACCGAAGAGCGTTTGCGTGCGCCCATGATTAAGCGTGACGGCGAGTGGCGCGAATGTGGCTGGGACGAGGCGTTGCAAGCGGCGGCCGAGGCCTTGCGCGGCATCGTGAGTCAGCAGGGCGCGGACCAGCTCGGCATCCTGGTGTCCCCCAGTGCCACGATCGAGGAAATGGCACTGGTGGAGCGCATCGCCCGTGGTCTGGATTGTGCCAATCTGGATCATCGCCTGCGGCAGGGCGACTTCAGCGGTCAGGACGGCGACCCGGTATTCCCCTGGCTTGGACAGTCGATCGAGGATCTGGAACAGGTGGATGCGGCCCTGCTGATCGGCTCCAATGTGCGCAAGGAACAGCCCATCGTCGGGCACCGCTTGCGCAAGGCGGCGATGAACGGCGCCCAGGTGATGTTCGTCAATGCGCGCGCTTTCGATTGGAACTTCCGTGTCGCCGAAGAACTGGTCTGCGCGCCCGATCGCCACGCCGAGGCGTTGGCGGGCATTCTCAAGGCCTTGTGTGAACGCAGCTCCAAGGCCATTCCGGAGGCGTTACGGCCGTTTACTCAGGACGCCGCCGTGGAAGACAACCATCGCGCGGTGGCCAACCATCTCGCAGCGGCAGGCAAGGCCGCGGTGATGTTGGGTCCGTTGGCCTTGACCCAGCCGGGCCTGCCTCTGGTCCGGGCGCTGGCGGATGCCATCGCCGAGGCGGCCGACGCACGTTTCGGTTATCTCAGTGACGGTGCCAATGCTGTCGGTGCCGCAGTGGCCGGCGTACTGCCGCACCGCACCACCGGCGGCGTGGCCCGCGCCCACCTGGGTCTGGACGCGCGCGCCATGCTCGACGAACCGCGACGCGGTTACTTGCTGATGGGGATCGAACCACGCCGCGACTGCTGGAATCCGGAGGCCGCGCATACGGCGATGAAGTTCGCCGATACGGTGGTGGCGCTGACGGCCTTTGCAGGCAGTGAATTGCGCGAATGTGCCGACGTGCTGCTGCCCCTGGCGCCGTTTACGGAAACCTCGGGCACATATGTCAATGCCGAGGGACTCTGGCAGAGTTTCCCCGGAGCCAGCCGGCCGGTCGGTCAATCGCGCCCGGGTTGGAAGGTGCTGCGGGTACTAGGCAACCTGTTGGGCCTTGAAGGCTTCGAATACCTCTCCTCGGAAGAGGTGCGCGATGAACTTCAGGCAGCGCTGGGCGCGATTGAACCGAACAACCGGGTCCGTCTCGATCGTCCGTTGTCGGCGCCGACGCCGACCGACGACCTGGTGCGCGCCTCCGGCGTCAACAGCTGCAGCGTCGACGCGCTGGTGCGCCGCTCCGCTCCTCTGCAGGAGACCGCCGACGGTGCGGACGTGGCGGCCCGTATCGCGCCGGAGACGGCACGGCGCTTGGGTCTGGAGCAGGCCGAGCGGGTGTTGGTGATCCAGGGCAACGCCCATGCGAGCATGCCCCTGATAGTGGATGCGGGCGTCGCCGGCGGCTGTGTTTGGATTCCCGCTGGAACAGAAGCCAGCGCCGGTTTGGGGCCCATGTACGGCCCCATAGAATTGGAAGCGGACTGAATCATGATCGAGTTGCTGATCATCTTCGCCAAGATCGCCGCCATCGTCGTTCCGCTGATGCTCGGCGTTGCCTACCTGACCTATGCCGAGCGCAAGCTCATCGGCTATATGCAGGTGCGTCTGGGCCCCAATCGCGTCGGGCCCAAGGGCTGGGGCCAGCCCATCGCCGACGCTCTCAAACTGCTGTTCAAGGAAATCGTCATCCCCAGCAGTGCAGATCGGACCCTGTTCCTGCTGGCGCCGGTGCTCGCCATCGGCCCGTCACTGGCGGCTTGGGCGGTCATCCCGTTCGACGATCATCTGGTGCTGGCCAATATCGACGCCAGTCTGCTGTACATCCTGGCGCTGACCTCGGTAGGCGTCTACGGCATTATCGTTGCCGGTTGGGCGTCCAACTCCAAGTACGCCTTTCTGGGCGCCATGCGCTCTGCCGCTCAGATCGTCGCCTATGAGATTGCCATGGGATTTGCCCTGGTGGGTGTGCTGATGGCGGCCCACAGCCTCAATTTGCGCGACATCGTGCTGGCCCAGTCCGGCGGTATCTGGCATTGGTACTGGTTGCCCTTGCTGCCCCTATTCCTGGTGTATCTGATTTCCGGTGTGGCCGAAACCAACCGCGCGCCCTTCGATGTCGCCGAAGGTGAGTCGGAGATCGTCGCCGGCTTCCACGTGGAATACTCGGGCATGGCGTTTGCGGTGTTCTTCCTGGCCGAGTACGCCAACATCATTCTCATCTCAATGCTGGTGACCTTGCTGTTTTGGGGTGGGTGGCTCTCACCCTTCGAGGGCATTCCGTATCTCGGGGCTCTGTTTGCCTTTGTGCCGGGGCTGGTGTGGCTGCTGCTGAAGGCCTCGTTCTTCGCTTTCAGCTTTCTGTGGTTCCGGGCCACATTCCCGCGTTACCGCTACGATCAGATCATGCGGCTGGGCTGGAAGGTGTTTATTCCTGTGACCATCGTCTGGCTGGTGGTTCTGGGCATTGCTGTGGTGGCCAAGTTGCCACCCTGGTTCGCATAGGAGGGATGACATGACGAGACTCTGGCATTCCTTTAAGAGCCTGTTCCTATGGGAACTGCTCATTGGTATGCGCCTGACCGGGCGGCATTTGTTCGCACGCAAGATCACTGTGCAGTACCCGGAGGAGAAGGCCCCCATGTCGCCGCGCTTCCGGGGATTGCACGCCCTGCGCCGTTACGCCAACGGCGAGGAACGCTGCATCGCGTGCAAGCTGTGCGAAGCTGTTTGCCCGGCACTTGCCATCACCATCGATTCGGAGCAGCGCAGCGATGGTAGCCGGCGCACCACGCGCTACGACATCGATTTGTTCAAGTGCATCTTCTGCGGCTTCTGCGAGGAGGCCTGCCCGGTGGATTCCATTGTGGAGACCCGGTACTACGAGTATCACTTCGAGCAGCGTGGCGAGAACATCATGACCAAGGACAAGTTGCTGGCCATCGGCGACAAGTTCGAGGCGCAGATCGCGGCGGATCGAACCGCCGACGCGCGCTACAGGTGATCCGGAGCAAAGCCGAGCCATGACTGAGAAATATATGTTTTTCTTCTTCGCCACCATCCTGGTGTTGGCGGCCCTGCGCGTCATCACCTCGCGCAACCCAGTGCACGCTGCGCTGTTTCTGGTGCTGGCCTTCTTCAGTACGTCGGCGCTGTGGATCATGCTGGAGGCGGAATTCCTCGCCATCACGCTGGTTCTGGTCTATGTCGGCGCGGTCATGGTGTTGTTCCTGTTTGTGGTCATGATGCTGGACATCAATCTGAGTCAGCTGCGGGAAGGTTTCATCAAGTACCTGCCCGTGGGCGCCGTGGTGGCCGTGCTCATCGTCGTGGAGATGGCGGTGGTGTTGGCGCGCAACTTCGGCTTGGACAAAGTGGCGGTGCCTGCGCCGCACGGTGCCGGATACAGCAACACGCGCGCCATCGGCGAAGTCCTATATACCCAATATCTGTATCCGTTCGAGATCGCCGCCGTGGTGCTTCTGGTCGCCATCGTCGCAGCCATCGTGCTCACAATGCGCCGGCGGGCGGACACCAAGCATCAAGATCCGTCCGTGCAGGTGCAGGTGAAGAAGGCTGATCGGCTGCGGGTGGTCAAGATGAACGCCGTGAAGAGGCGGTGAACGGACAGTCGTACGTCGCTATCGGTATGGCTTGGAAGTGAGCGCGGGAAGAGCAGCATGTTCCCGGGAGGGGCTCTTGGGTCAGAGGTTTCATGGTGCTGGATTGGAGCGCGGCCGTAGTGCCCGCCACCCTGAATGGAATCTCCGGCTCGATGTATGGGCAAGGTCAACAATGACATCAATGCGTGACACAAAGCGAAGCGGGGAAGGGCGATGATCGCACTGTCGGATTATTTGATTCTGGGGGCGATTCTGTTCTGCATCAGTGTGGCGGGAATTTTCCTGAACCGTAAAAACGTCATCATCCTGCTGATGTGCATCGAACTGATGCTGTTGGCGGTGAACATCAACTTCATTGCCTTTTCGCACTACCTCAACGACATCGCCGGGCAGGTGTTCGTCTTCTTTATTCTCACGGTGGCCGCTGCGGAAGCGGCCATTGGCTTGGCGATTCTGGTGGTTTTGTACCGCAACCGGCAAACCATCAATGTCGATGACTTGGACGCCATGAAGGGTTAGCGCGGTGACTGACAGCATGCAGCAACTATATCTCGCCATACCGCTGGCTCCCCTCGCCGGGGCGCTGTTGGCTGGGCTGTTTGGAAAGCGCATCGGGCGGGCCGGGGCACATTGGGTCGCGATTCTTGGCGTGGCCACCGCCTTCGTTCTCTCGCTGGTGGTGTTCAAACACCATGTGTTGGACGGCGCGGCCGACTTCAACGGGTCCGTCTACACATGGATGCAGGTCGGTGGCTTGCATCTGGAGGTGGGCTTCCTGATCGACCACCTGACCGCCGTGATGCTGCTGGTGGTGACCTTCGTGTCTCTGATGGTGCACATCTACACCATCGGTTACATGCAGGACGATCCCGGCTATCAGCGCTTCTTCAGCTACATCGCGCTCTTTACCTTCGCCATGCTCATGCTGGTCATGTCGAACAACTTCCTGCAGCTGTTCTTCGGCTGGGAGGCGGTGGGGCTGGTGTCCTACCTGTTGATCGGGTTCTGGTATACGAAGGAAACCGCGATCTACGCCAACCTGAAGGCGTTTCTGGTCAACCGCGTAGGCGATTTCGGCTTCCTTCTGGGTATTGCGGCCGTGGCGATGTATGCAGGCTCGCTGGACTACGCGGAGGTATTCAAGGCCGCGCCGTCGCTGGCCGGGCAGCATATGGAGATATTCGCCGGTCACCCTTGGGCCGTACCCACGGTAATCTGCATCCTGCTCTTCATCGGCGCCATGGGTAAGTCGGCGCAAGTGCCCCTCCATGTGTGGCTGCCCGACTCCATGGAAGGCCCGACGCCGATTTCCGCTCTGATTCACGCGGCCACCATGGTTACCGCCGGAATTTTCATGGTGGCGCGTATGTCGCCCCTGTTCGAATTGTCTCAGACCGCCCTGAGCTTCGTCCTGGTGATTGGTGCCATTACCGCCCTGTTTATGGGATTTCTGGGTCTGGTGCAATACGACATCAAGCGGGTCGTGGCGTATTCGACTCTGTCGCAGCTGGGCTACATGACCGTGGCCCTGGGGGCATCTGCGTATTCGGCAGGGATTTTCCATCTCATGACCCACGCCTTCTTCAAGGCGCTGCTGTTTCTTGGGGCGGGCTCGGTGATCATCGCCATGCACCACGATCAGGACATGCGCAACATGGGTGGGCTCAAGAAGTACATGCCTATCACCTACTGGACTTCGCTTGTGGGGTCGCTGGCCTTGATCGGGTTCCCGGGTTTCTCGGGCTTCTTCTCCAAGGACGCCATCATCGAGGCCGTGCATGAGGCGCATTTGCCAGGGGCGACCTTTGCGTATTGGTGCGTACTGATCGGCGTGCTGGTCACGGCGCTGTATACATTCCGCATGTTCTTCATGGTGTTTCACGGAAAGGAACGCATGGATGAACACACACGCGAACACCTGCATGAGACTCCGGCGGTGGTAACCGTGCCGCTGATACTGCTGGCGATCCCGTCGGCGTTGATCGGGATATTTACGGTCGGCCCTATGCTGTTCGGAGGCTATTTCGCCGATGCGATCCACGTGGCGCCGGCCCACAACGTTCTGGAGCACATAGGCGAGGACTACCACGGGCCCCTTCAGATGGTGCTCCATGGCTTGATGGCGCCTCCTTTCTGGTTGGCCATGCTGGGTCTGGTGAGCGCCTGGTTCCTGACTCTGAAACGTCCAGACCTGGCGGAACGCATTCGACTGGGATCCGGCAGCTTGTATCGGATCTTGGTGGACAAGTACGGCTTCGACCGCTTCTATGTCTTTTTCTTTGCCGGTGGTGCCCGGCGTCTGGGGCGGCTGTTCTGGCAGATCGGCGACATACGTTTGATCGATGGGCTGCTGGTGAATGGTTCAGCCCGGCTCGTCGGCTGGATGGCGGGAGTTATGCGGCAACTGCAGACCGGCTACCTGTATCACTACGCCTTTGCCATGATCATCGGCCTGTTAGTGCTCCTGACCATGACCGTGTTCGCCTAGGGCGGAAGGAATCTGGATGTCATTCGCGATGCCCATACTCAGTTCGATTGTCTGGACACCGATTGTAGGTGGTCTGCTGGTGTTGGCCGTGGGCGACCGCTTCGCGCGGCAGCTGTCTCTGCTCGTGGCCCTGGTCACCTTTGCGCTGAGTATCCCGCTCTATACCCACTTCGATCCGACGACAGCGGCCATGCAGTTTCAGGAAAAGTGGCCCTGGATTGCCACTTTCAATATCTATTACCACCTGGGTGTCGACGGCATTTCCATGCCGTTGATCCTGCTGACGACGTTCATTACCGTATTCGTGGTCGTCGCGGGCTGGGAGGTCATTACCTATAAGCGTCCGCAATACTTTGCCGCCTTCCTGATCATGGAGGGCGCTATGGTCGGTGTGTTCTCGGCGCTGGATGCCATACAGTTTTATGTGTTCTGGGAAGCCATGCTGATTCCCATGTTCCTCATTATCGGCATCTGGGGTGGCCCGCGGCGGGTTTATGCGACCATCAAGTTCTTCCTGTATACGTTCTTCGGCTCGGTGTTCATGCTGGTGGCACTGATCTACATGCATGTGCAGACTGGGCAGACCAACCTGATTGCCGGCAGCAGCTTCTCGATTCTGGATTTCCAGCGTCTGCCCTTGGGCATGACGCCCCAAATCCTGATCTTCCTGGCCTTTCTCCTGGCCTTCGCGGTCAAGGTTCCCATGTGGCCGGTGCACACCTGGTTGCCGGACGCCCACGTGGAGGCGCCCACCGGGGGGTCGGTGGTGCTGGCGGCAATCATGCTGAAGATCGGTGGCTACGGCTTCCTGCGGTTCAGCCTTCCCATTACTCCGGATGCCAGCCACGCCTTGGACTGGCTCATCATCCTCATGTCCCTGGTGGCCGTGGTCTATATCGGCTTCGTGGCCTTGGTGCAGGAGGACATGAAGAAGCTCATCGCCTATTCATCTATTGCCCACATGGGTTTCGTGACGTTGGGGTTCTTTGCCTCCTTCGCCATCATCGAGCGCACCGGAAGCTGGCACGGTGCCGTGCTGGGCATGGAGGGCGGTATCGTGCAGATGGTGTCCCACGGCTTCATCTCGGGCGCGATGTTCCTGTGTGTGGGCGTGCTCTATGATCGTATGCACAGCCGTAACATCGCGGACTACGGGGGCGTGGTCAACACCATGCCGGTGTTCGCCGCTCTGATGGTGTTGTTCGCCATGGCCAATGCGGGTCTGCCGGGTACCTCGGGTTTCATCGGCGAATTCATGGTGATCCTGGGTACATTCAAGGCCAATTTCTGGTACGCGCTGCTGGCGGCTACGACCTTGATCACTGGGGCCGCATACACGTTGTGGCTCGTAAAGCGGGTGGTATTCGGTCCGGTGGCCAATGACGGCGTGGCTGGCTTGCTAGATATCAACCGACGAGAATTTGTGATGCTGTTCGTGCTGGCCGTGGCGGTGCTGCTGCTGGGCGTCTACCCAAAACCCCTGACCGACGTGATGCACACGTCGGTGGAACACCTGCTGCAGCAGGTATCCGTCTCCAAGCTGTAGCCGGCTTGGAGACGAGGCGATATTGACCGAGGTCCGGACATGAGTTTTCAGAACGTGGATTTGTTCACCGCGCTGCCCGAGATATTCGTGCTGGCCATGGCCTGCGGGATCCTGGTTCTCGATCTATTCCTGACGGATCGTGCCCGCGCGGTGAGTTACATACCGG
>Ga0316593_10000015_pt1 | contig 17073 bp, 31 predicted proteins | sample S5NA_3_FD_204564 | JGI IMG/M metagenome (GOLD analysis project Ga0316593, IMG submission 204564) | Metatranscriptome of rhizosphere microbial communities from salt marsh grasses in Alabama, United States - S5-7_160517rA (Metagenome... | ecosystem: Host-associated > Plants > Roots > Rhizosphere ... | reverse complement strand
CTGGGCCTAAACCGACAACTGTAATTCCCATGATGCCTTTGCTCTCCCAAGCAAAAGAGGCGAGCACCAGGTCTCGCCTCAAATTCACTAGATTAAATTTATAGTCGGGTAATTAACGTTTGGTATAGGTAGGCGCCTTGCGGGCACGTTTCAAACCAGGTTTTTTACGTTCCTTAACCCGTGAATCCCTTGTAAGATGACCATGTTGACGCAGGGTACCCCTAAGATTCTCGTCATATTTTACCAGGGCACGTGCCAGGCCCAGGCGCACGGCGCCGGTCTGCCCGGTTACACCGCCGCCTTGGATCAGGACGGTGACATCCATCTTTCCGGCAAGCTCGGTATCGGTCAATGGGCCCATCAAAATGCGATGATCACCAAAGCGAGGGAAATATTCTTCGACTTCTTTTCCGTTGACGGTGAAACTGCCATCGCTTTCGCCGCCCGGATAGATACGAACACGGGCCGAAGATCTTTTCCGCCGGCCTATACCTTCATAGTATTGTCGCTTCTCTTCTGACATAGAATAAGTTCTCCTAGAGCTCCAATTCGACCGGCTGCTGGGCCTGATGCGGGTGCTCTGAACCGGTATATAATTTAAGCTTCTTCAACATCTTTCTACCCAGCGGATTTTTGGGCAACATGCCCTTCACTGCTGCTTCCAACGGGCGCGTCGGGTGTTTTTCCAACTGCTCGCGTAAGGTTATTGATGAAATGCCGCCAGGATAACCGGAATGACGGTAATAATATTTCTGATCCAACCGCCGGCCGGTAACAGAAAACTTATCCGCATTTAAGACGATGACATAATCACCGCAATCTACTGAGGGACTGTAGATTGGCTTATGCTTGCCGCGTAAAATCTTCGCGATTTCGCTTGCCAACCGTCCCAAGGTTTTCCCTTCGGCATCAACCACGTACCACTGCCGTTCTACCTCGGCTGGTTTAGTTAAATAGGTTTTCATGCCCAGATCTCCTGCCAAGAAAATGTCTTGGTTAATTAATCCTTGTAAGTTATTGAGGCTAAGAAAAGCCCCTGTGGCGGTGCTGCTGCGGCCGAACGGCTGCGGTCTTTCGCCTGAAACGCCGCAATAAAATCATCAACCGTCCAGGCGCCTGATCCAACAGCTACCAGGCTGCCAACTAAACTGCGCACCATTCGATACAAAAATGCGTTGGCCTCAATTTGAAAGACCAAAAATTGCGCTTCTGCATGCCAGACTGCTGAAAAAACTTCGCGCTCCGTGCTTTCCCCCTGAGGGGGCAAACCAAATGTGGCAAAGTCTTTTCGGCCGATCAGGCTTGCGGCAGCTTCATTCATCTCACCCAGGTCCAACCGGCGTGCTACATGCCAGGAGCGACCTCGATATAGTGGGCTGCGAACCGGTTCATTGTACACTCGATACAGATAGGAACGCCGCCGGGCGTCAAACCTGGGATGAAACGATTCGGCCGTTTCTTGCAGATGTTTGACGACGATATCCTCGGGTAAGTTGGCATTCATTGCACGCTGTAGGGCGCTTGCATCATGCCGCCACTCAATTGTAAAACTTATGACCTGGCCCAGCGCATGCACACCGCTATCGGTGCGTCCTGCTCCGGTGATGGAAACAGATTGCTGAGCCAGATTCGTCAATACACGTTCTAATTCACCCTGAATGGTAAGAAACCCATCTCTTTGACGTTGAAAACCACAGTAATTCGTTCCGTCGTATTCAACCTGGGCGCGATAGCGCGTTACTCCAAGAGGCAATCCCATATTCGGGATAACAATTATTCCTCTTCAACCAACATCAAAACAGCCATTTCAGCATTATCGCCGGGCCGTTTACCAATTTTCACCATACGCGTGTAGCCACCGGGACGATCTGCAAAGCGTGGCGCGATTTCCCCAAAGAGTTTCTGGACTACATTAACTTCTTCAAAGTAGCCGCCCTCATCCTCAGTAACACGTGTTTTGGGTAAGCGAGATGCCGCCATGCGCCGTGCATGGACTTCCTTCGAAGGATCACTCTTACCATTTTCCAGCCCGCGTTTGGCAATTGTTATCATTCTTTCAGCCGATGGCCTAATCGCGCGCGCCTTAGCTTCGGTGGTCACTATCTGTTCATAGCAGATGAGATCGGCGATTAAATTTTTTCGCAGAGCATTGCGATGAGCAGAATCGCGATTCAGTTTGCGGCCTTTTATTCTATGTCGCATAATTTTCCTCGTTCAGATTCGAGCACTTAGTCGATAATATTTACCGGCAGGCTCATCATAACGACCAGCATATCAGGTCGCAGTTTTAATCTTTTTCCAATAAGAAGCCTTTCATGCGCAGTTGATCTTTCAACTCTTCCAGGGACTTCTCACCAAAGTTACGGATGGCCAGCATTGTTTCGTCACCGCGGTCCAGCATTTCCAACATCTCACCAACTTTTGTAATGCCGGTACGCTTGAGCGAGTTAAAAACTCTTACGCTGAGATCCAACTGTTCTATTGGCGTGTCATATATTTCATTGGGAATTGGTTCTTCCTCTTCTTCCTCTTCAACAGGCAGGAATGTTTCTTCACTGACCCCTGCTAGAGGACGAAGTTGGTGAATCAATATTTGGGCTGACTGCGCCAGGGCCTCTTCGGGCTTAATGGTGCCATCCGTCCAAATCTCCATGACAACGCGGTCATAATCAGCGACCTGTCCAACGCGTGTTTTTTCCACTTCATAGGAAACCCGCCGGATAGGACTAAAAATAGCATCTACCGGAAGTTCGCCAATCGGCAGCCGGCCACGTTCTTCCGCCGGGGAATAACCACGTCCGGTTTCAGCCGTCATTTCGATTTCTAAAAACGCGTCATCAGAATCCACTGTAAACAGATAAAGATCCGGGTTGATGATCTCAGCCTCAGGCGGCAGCTGAATATCAGCGGCCGTCACCGTGCCGGCGCCATGAACTTCCAGGCGCATACGTGCCATATCTGTATTGAGCAGCATCAAGCGCAGCTGCTTGATGTGCAGAATAAGCTGCATCATATCTTCCCGGACATGCGGGATAGCCGAAAACTCATGCGGTGCATCGGCGACGCGGATTGACGTCACTGCAGCACCGGGTAACGAAGATAACAAAACTCGCCGCAAGGAATTGCCAAGTGTAATTCCGTAGCCTCGTTCCAATGGGCCGAATATAAAACGGCCGTATTCGCGGGTCATCGCCGTACTTTCAATATTAGGCATGACCAGATTACTTATAGCCAATGTCAGACCTCCCTCAAATTCCAATTATTCATGTTTCATCCAGTAACTAATAGTTGGGCATCATGTTTGATGCCTGTCACAAAGATTAACGGGAGTAATACTCGACAATGAGCTGCTCATTCAACGTAACATCGATGTCTTCACGAGCAGGCAGATGCAGCACATTGGACGACAATTGAGCGGCATCGACGATTAACCAACGCGGCACTCGCCGATCATCCAGTTCCTGGCGCAAATCCTTAAAGTAAGCTTTGCGCTGGCTCTCTGGGCGTACCGAAACCACGTCACCAGGTGATACCAGTGCCGAAGGAATATCGGTCTTACGGCCGTTTAGCATAATGTGTCCGTGTGACACTAACTGCCGTGCCTGAGCGCGCGAACTTGCGATTCCCAGACGATAAATTACATTATCCAAACGTCGTTCAAGCAGTACCAAGAGATTGGTACCTGTCAAGCCAACCTGTTGTTCAGCGCGTTTAAAGTAGCGGCTGAACTGTCGTTCCATAACCCCATAAACCCGGCGCGCTTTCTGTTTTTCACGCAGCTGCAGCAGGTAATCTGAAGCTCTTCCACGCCGGAACTGCTTCTCCCGTCCGTGTTGACCGGGGGGATATGAACGGCGCTCGAATGAACACTTTGGTGTTAAACAACGCGACCCTTTCAAAAATAGCTTTTCGCCTTCACGGCGGCAAAGCTTACATACTGGTCCTGTATATCTTGCCAACTTAACTTCCTCCTATCTCAGGAATTTGTCGAGAGGTTTACAGGCTTGGCAACCTTTCATCCCTCTCCTACAAAATAATAACTATTTGATAATCAAATTAGACGCGGCGCCGTTTTGGAGGACGGCAGCCGTTGTGGGGCACCGGTGTGATATCGTGAATCGCTGTCAGCTGCATCCCAGAGGCTGCAAGTGCGCGGATAGCCGCTTCACGACCCGGTCCGGGACCTTTCACAAATATTTCAATTTCCTGCATCCCGTTATCCTGCGCCGTAGACGCAGCATTTTGGGCAGCCAGGCGCGCCGCATAGGGCGTACTTTTACGCGACCCGCGAAATCCAGCATTTCCGGCGCTGGCCCAGGCAACTGTATTACCCTGCTGATCCGTAATTGTGACGATGGTGTTATTAAACGTCGCAAACACGTGAGCAACGCCGCGCGGCACCATCTTTTTCGCTTTTTTACGCGCTTGTGATTGTCTTCGTCGTCCCATTTTGTCTCCTGGATTGCTACCCGCCTGGTAAATAGACCTCTAATTAAGAAGCGCTACCTTTAGACTGGATAACACTCAATTATTTACCGCCCTTTCTCCGGCCACGTCCGGCGACCGTCTTCTTCGGACCTTTACGGGTCCGGGCATTCGTCTTCGTCCGCTGGCCATGCGCGGGGAGGTGGCGACGGTGGCGCAAACCACGGTAACAGCCAATCTCCGATAAACGCTTAATATTCATGGCTACTTCGCGACGCAAATCACCTTCGACGACATAGTCCTTATCGATCACCTGGCGCAGACGCGTTACTTCCGCTTCCGAAAGGTCACGCACACGCGTTTGGGGATCCACACCCGCTTCGGTCAGAATACTTCTACTGGCCGAGGGTCCAATTCCATAAATATAGGTTAAACTCGTTTCCACTTGTTTATTTCGTGGAATATCAACTCCAGCTATACGAGCCATTGTTCCTCCAGACTTCGCGACCGGCGCCGATTAGCGACGGTAGCTACTAAATTATCCCTGCCGTTGTTTGTGATTTGGGTCACTGCAAATCACACGAACAACACCTCTCCGCTTGATCACTTTGCACTTCGGGCAACGACGTTTCACGGATGCTGATACTTTCATGATTACTTACTCCAATAGAGCCTACTGTCAACACTCTTGCGATGGCTCACACGGCCGTTAGGTCGTGAGAGTCCCTATACAGGTTGAGTAGCCTCCTCAATGACCTTCACCAAGTCCTTCTGTACATCTTCTATCGTCTGTTGACCGTTCACCGGGGCTAAGAGCCCTTTTTGACCGTAGTAGTCAAGCAGTGGTTTGGTCTGATCTTCATACACCTTCATGCGTGTACGGATAGTTTCTTCATTATCATCGGCGCGCCCTTCCAACAACGCCCTATTTAGAAGGCGCTCGACGAGAACATCGCGGTCCACGACGATGGAGGGTACGACATTAATCTTCTCACCCAACCTAGCCAGCAGCTTATCCAATGCTTCGGCCTGGGCAATTGTGCGCGGGAACCCATCGAGTATAGCGCCACCGGCACAATCATCCTTCGCAAGGCGATCTGCGACCATAGCCACAGTCACTTCATCCGGTACCAGTTCGCCACGGTCCATGTAGGTCTTGGCCAGTTTTCCTAATTCCGTTTCGTTCTTTAAATTGAACCGGAACAGATCACCGGTAGAAACCTGGGGTAATCCCAAGGCTTCTTCTAAAAGCTTCGCCTGGGTACCCTTCCCGGCGCCTGGCGGTCCAACGAGTATGATGAACTTCATTAGTCGATGAACCCCTCATAATGGCGCATTAACAACTGCGCTTCCAGCTGACGCATGGTATCAATTACCACTCCAACAACGATGATTAGGCCGGCACCGGAGATTACGTAAGCGCTCTGCTGCAGGTTTGGTATGCGCAAGATCGTACCGATCAAAGCCATGATACCCGGCAGAACAGCAATGAGACCCAGGAATACCGCGCCAACCAGCGTAATGCGGCGTACCACGGCCATGACGTAATCTTCTGTACGCTTACCCGGTCGAATACCGGGAATGAAACCGCCCTGTCGCTGCAAGGTTTGAGGTATGTTTTGCTGCCGGACCATCACATCGGTATAGAAGAAAGTAAATCCCACAACCAGTAAGAAATAGAATCCCCAATAAATCGAAAACTGAAACGGTGCGGCGGTTGGATCTTGCACAGAACCGAAACTGCTGAGACTCCGCGCCATCTGGTTAATGAAGTTACCGTCCGTGGAAAGATCGCCAACAAAGAATTGCGCTATCAGGGGCGGGAAAGTAAGGATCGATTGGGCAAAGATGATCGGGATCATACCGGCCGTGTTTACTTTCAAAGGTATATAGGTGCTCTGCCCTTGATAAACCTTTCTACCACGTACACGACGGCCGTATTGAACCGGTATTCTTCGCTGCCCTTCCTGAATAATCACAATCACCAAAACCGTTGCTACAGTCAAGACCAGGAAGCCGACAATATTAAATGCGCGTGCCAGGTTATCGTCAATGGCAAACAGGCGCGCCAGATTAGGCAGGATTCGAGAAACGATACCGCCAAAGATGATCAACGAAATACCCTGGCCGATACCATCTTCTGTAATGAGTTCACCCAACCAAATGGCGAAAAATGTTCCACCAACCATGGCCATAAGCGTCATCAAGGTTGGTAAAATTTGTCCGGCGTCAAACCCAAAATAAGGCATGATTTGTTCCAGACCACCCTGTAAGCTAAAACCAATCAGTCGAATCTGACCAATCGCCTGTAAAAATGCCAGCGGCACAGTCAAGTAATAAGTAATCTTATTTAGCCGGTTACGACCCGATTCACCCTCGGAAGCCATTTCCTCAAGTTGCGGGATGATTGGCGTCAATAACTGGATGATAATCGATGCTGTAATGTAGGGATAGACACCCATTGCCATAACGGAGAAGTTGCGAACAGCACCACCGGATAGCAAATCCAGAAAATCTACCACTGCATTACCGCTCTGTTGGCCCGTAAACAGGAGCCAGGCCTCCAGATTGACACCAGGGACCGGAATGTTTGCCACCAGCCGGTACACAACCAGCATGGCAATGGTAAACAAAATCCGGCGCCTGAGGTCCGGCAGGGTAAATGCTACACGTAATGATTCAATCATTAGACCACATTCCGTTCCGAGAACAAGAATTCGTTCTCGGGTTTACTCCGATAGAGGAATTAACTCCGCCGTACCACCGGCAGCTTCAATTTTTTCTCGCGCATTTTTCGAAAAACGATGCGCCTTGATTTTCAATGCAACCTTTACATCGCCATCGCCCAATATTACGACGGGATCAGTTGCCTTCTTGAGCAAACCGAGGTCAGCCATTATCGCGGGCGTTACCTCAGTTTCGCTCAGGTCAAACTCTGTTAAGCGGCCCAAATTCACCGGCTTATAGGTAATTTTATTGATGTTAGTAAAGCCACGTTTAAATGGCAGCCGACGAGCCAATGGCAGCTGACCACCTTCAAAATACTGGCCTTTACCGCCACCACTACGAGCATTTTGACCCTTGGTACCACGTCCGGCTGTCTTACCACCACCGGCTGAGATACCACGACCTACTCGCTTACGCTTTTTCCTTGCACCTGGATCTGGGCGCAGATCGTGTAACTTCATCTTATTTCACCTCTTCGACAGCGACAAGATGGCTGACGCTGTTTACCATGCCACGAATCACCGGTGTATCGTCATGCTCAACAGTTTGATTGAGCTTGCGTAAACCAAGTGCCTTAATCGTAGATTTTTGACGCTTGTTGTAACCAATCGCACTTTTCACGTAGGTTACTCGTAACTTACTCATTAGTTCCGACTCCAAAACGGTGACACCTCGACCAAATCCTTATCGCGGTCCGCAGCGACATCTTGAATGCGCTTCAGATGGCGTAATCCATCCATGGTAGCCATCATAACATTCAATACGTTCTGGCTGCCCAGGGATTTGGACAAAATGTCTTTATAACCTGCAGCTTCGACTACGGCACGAACACCACCACCGGCGATAACTCCCGTTCCGGGAGATGCCGGTTTGATGAGCACTTTAGCAGCACCATGTCGACCAACAACTTCATGAGGAACCGTGGTCCCGTAAATAGAGACTGGTTCCATAGATGATCGAGCAGAATCGACAGCTTTACGAATCGCGTCGGGAACTGAGCGTGCTTTACCTGTAGCAACACCAACGTTGCCTTTATTGTCTCCGACAACAACAGTTACACGAAATCCGAAGCGACGACCACCTTTAACCACCTTTGCAACACGGGTGATATCAATGATACGCTCGTCGAACTCTTCCCGCTGGTCGCGAAAATTCTGACGTCTTTGACCCATTATTATCTCCTAGTCCTATCGCTGTTGCGCATCTATTTATTGCCGGCTTAGAATTTAAGCCCTGCTTCGCGAGCGCCATCAGCCAGAGCTTTCACACGGCCGTGATAGAGGTAACCGCCGCGATCAAACACAACTTCGTTAATCCCTGCATCCAAAGCACGCTCGGCGATTGCCTTACCGACAACCACAGACTGCTCGCGCTTTGTCTTACCTTCTAATTCTTGCGCTAAACCCGCATCAAGCGTTGACGCCGCAACAAGCGTGTGGCCAGCAACGTCGTCAATCACCTGCACATAAATGTGCTTCAGCGAGCGATTCACATTCAGGCGCGGACGTTCTGCAGTGCCTGAGATTTTCATACGGATCCGGCGATGACGTCTCTGCCTAGCTTTTTCTGATTTAATAGCCATTTGAAACACCTACCTGATTAAACCTTACCAGCCTTGCCGGCCTTACGACGTACATACTCTCCATCGTAGCGTACGCCTTTCCCTTTATATGGCTCCGGTGGCCGCGTTTTGCGAATTTGCGCCGCGATCTCACCGACCATTTGTTTGTCGATACCGAAGACGCGAATCGTCTTACCGCGATCCTCTACTTCGAAGGACATATCTTTTTCCGGATCAAAGTAAATTGGATGCGAGTAACCGACATTCAGTTCCAACTGTTTTCCATTCATTGCCGCTCGATATCCCACACCCTCAATACGCAGCACTCGCACATAGCCATCGCTTACACCGACGACCATGTTATTGATCAGCGCGCGTGTCAAGCCATGTAGAGAGCGGTGATCGCGGGAATCACTCGGTCGTTGAACTGTCAGAACACCATCATCCAAATCGACAATCATGTCAGGATGGATGTCTTGTTGCAACGTCCCTTTTGGTCCCTTGACGGTCACCGTCGACCCTTTCAGATCGACGTTGACTCCATTGGGCAATGAAATTGGAGCTTTACCAATACGTGACATGGTTTACCTCCACCTACCAGACCTTACAGAGGACCTCGCCGCCTTCACCAAGACGACGCGCCTGCTGGCCGGTCATGATCCCGCGGGAGGTAGTAAGGATGGCAACACCCATACCACTCAATACCCAGGGGATTTCGTTCTTTCCTACATAAATCCGTCGTCCCGGCTTACTTACACGTTCAATACCGGTGATAACGGCCCGGCGATCTCGCCGGCCACCGATGTACTTCAGATTAATCTGGAGCACGTCGCGTGGTTGCTGAGGCAACACCGAGAAATCCTCGATGTACCCCTCTTCCTTAAGTACTTGCGCGATCGCTTCTTTTACTTTCGAATGCGGCATTGACACGGACGGGTGCTGCCTGTGGAGGCCATTACGTATACGTGTCAACATATCGGCAATTGGATCACTCATTGACATAATGACAAACCTCTACCAACTTGATTTAACAACACCAGGGATATTTCCCTTCAACGCTTCTTCTCGGAAACAAATCCGGCACAATCCGAATCGACGCATGTAACCACGTGGACGGCCGCACTGCTGACATCGATTTCGAACCCGAACACGATATTTGCGATTCTCTTCGCGAGCGATCATTGATTTTTTCGCCATTTTCCTCTCCTAAACCAGTTCGGGCTCAGTCTGCCGGAACGGCATATCTAACAAAGCTAACAAACGACGTCCTTCCTCATCGGTTTCCGCGGTCGTTACGATGGTCACTTCCATTCCCCGAATCTTGTCAATACTATCGTATCTAACTTCCGGGAAAATCAACTGTTCGCGCAAACCAAGCGTGTAGTTGCCACGGCCATCAAATGAATCGGGGGATACACCCTGAAAGTCACGAGTACGCGGTAAAGCGACGTGGATTAATCGTGTCAGGAAAGCCCACATCCGTTCACCACGCAGAGTAACCTTGACACCGATCGAGCGTCCTTCACGCAGTTTAAATGTCGCAATCGACTTCTTGGCCTTTGTTACTACCGGACGCTGGCCGGTGATAGCCGTAATATCGTTTGTTGCAAACTCAATGGCCTTCGCATTATCCAAGGCCTCGCCAAGTCCGACATTGACAACTACTTTGGTGATTCGCGGTATTTGCATCACTGAACTGTAGCCGAACTCTTTCATCATTGTCGGCTGGACCTCGTTTTTATATTTTTCTACCATTGGCACAAATGCCATTTCACACCTCCAGGAAAAGTAGCAGACTCAGCATGGCGTTTTGAACGTCACTTCGGCTAATCTGGCTTATCCTCGGTCAATAATTAAAATAAAACTGCCTCTAAATTCTCTAGTCGAGATCTTGTCCACTCTTCTTTGCGTAGCGGACCTGGCGACCATCTTCATCACGGCGCAGACCTATACGAGTCAACTCACCTGTTTTGGGATCGACCAACATGACATTCGAGACGTCCACAGGTGCTTCAAATTCGATGATGCCACCCTGTGCTGTCGAGCGCCCACCAGTCTGCTGCGCTTTCTGATGTTTCTTTACAATGTTCACGCCGGATACAACGACGCGGCCTTCACCAGGAATCACGCGCTGCACTGTCCCACGCACGCCTTTGTAATTGCCTGCGATTACCTCGACCTCATCATTTACTTTTATACGCATCTCTTCTACCTCAGTTCCACAGATCCAGTCTGTTTACAGAGCTTCAGGCGCCAATGATAAGATGCGGCTGAAACCCTTTTCACGCAGCTCTCTCGCTACCGGCCCAAAAATACGGGTGCCGACAGGATTCTTAGTTTGCTGATCAATAATAACTGCCGCGTTATCGTCAAACCGGATATAACTTCCATCATCGCGCTTGTACTCTTTCTTGGTGCGCACGATGACGGCACGCACAATTGTGCTCTTCTTCACATTTGAATTCGGAACCGCCTTTTTTACCGTAGCGGTCACGACATCGCCAACCGTCCCATAGCGCCTTTTAGACCCTCCCATCACCTGAATGACCAGGAGTTCACGGGCGCCTGAGTTATCGGCTACATTCAATCGACTTTCTTTTTGAATCATGACCCAGCCTCACTACTTAGCACGCTCAAGGATGGATATAACGGTAAACCGCTTATGACGGCTGATCGGTTTCGATTCTATAATCTGCACCCGGTCGCCAACGCGACATTCGTTTTCTTCATCATGGGCTTTATACTTTTTTACCCGTCGCAAAACTTTGCCATAAACTGGATGACGTTTGCTGGTCGTGACGGCAACAGTGACTGTTTTATCCATCTTGTCGCCGGTAACCACACCAACTAATCGCTTACGTTGCTCTCTCATTTCTCACCTATTCCACAATTTCGAAGCCAGTGACCAACCGCGGTTGGTTTTTAGCCATGCGATCAATGCGGGATTGGGGGCGCTTCTTATTTAAATCCACTACAGCCGAGGCCAGGTCGTCCCCACTATCATTTCTAAAGACAACTTGCCAGCCGCTTTCATGGTAATCAAAATGTGCATTCGCCTGCCAGTTCTGTCCGGCGATCGCATCAGCAATTGCCGGCTCAGCTGCAGCTGCTTCTACAGCCAGCTTCCGCATATTCAAAACAGATTCAAGCTGCGCGATTTCACGGCGCACTTTCTTCAGCTGCGCATGATTATCAAGCTGGGCGAAAGCTTTCTGGAAACGTAAGTTGAAGAGTTCTTCTCGCGCGTCCTCAATCTTCTCTTGCAGCTTTTCATCGCTCATTTCACGAACTTCAACGATATTTGCCATTACAATAAATCCTCCCGTGAAACTATTTGGGTACGGATTGGCAGTTTATAAGCCGCAAGATCTAACGCCTCGCGAGCAACTTCTTCGGATACCCCGGCGATTTCAAACATAATTCGCCCTGGTTTAACCACTGCGACCCAGTGATCAACGGAACCCTTGCCCTTACCCATTCGCGTTTCTGCTGGTTTTGCAGTCACAGGTTTATCGGGAAATATGCGAATCCATACTTTGCCGCGGCGTTTCATATGGCGCACAACGACACGACGGACGGTCTCAATCTGGCGGCTTGTTATCCAGCCAGGTTCTAATGCCTGCATCCCGAAATCGCCGTTTTGCAAGGTGGTGCCACCTTTCGCGTTACCTCTCATCCGGCCACGAAATTGTTTGCGATATTTAACACGCTTTGGCATTAACATGGTACTAACTCCATCTGCGACGATGTCTATTCACTGATATAGACTTCTGTCGCTTCCGCTTTTTGGGGCAAAATCTCGCCCTTATAAATCCAAACTTTCACACCGATGCGGCCGAATGTAGTCAGCGCCTCGGCAAAACCATAATCCATATCCGCACGAATCGTGTTGCGCGGAACTCGGCCGTCCGAAATCTTTTCTTTACGAGCCATTTCAGCACCCGATAAACGGCCGCTTGCCTCAATACGAACGCCCTCAGCACCAGCGCGCATTGCCTGCATGACCGCCCGTTTCATCGCCCGGCTATGAGAAATCCGTCGCTCCAGCTGACCAGCGATATTCTCGGCGATCAACTGCGCATTTGCATCTGGCTGGGCGATTTCTTCCACCTCAACCTTGATCACCTTATCCGTCATATCGCGCAGCTTGCTACGCAGTTCCTTGACAGATGCGCCCTTACGGCCGATCACAATCCCCGGTTTGGCTGTATGGATAGAGATTTGAATCTGGTTCGGGAACCTTTCAATCTCGATATTCGAAATACCAGCCGAGGGCATTTCCTGCAAAATCTTTTCGCGAATCGCGAAATCTTCTTGCAGCAACTCACGATAACGGTCGCCTTCGGCGTACCAACGGGCATTCCAATCCCGGTAAGACTTCAATCGGAAACCAACAGGATGTACTTTTCGTCCCAATTTATTCCTCCATGCGACAGATGTCGCCTAGTCCTCTATCTCGCGTTCAGCCAATACAACGGTTACATGGGACGAACGACGCATAATCGGGCGAAAGCGTCCCCGGCCGGCGAAGCGCCCACCATAGGGTGATTTGCGATGGCGCGGTCCATCATCCGCGAAAATGCGGTTTACTTCTAATTCTTCTACTTCTAATCCGTAGTTCTCTTCGGCGTTTGCAACGGCCGACTGAATTAGCTTGTATACCGGATCAGCAGCCCCGTGGGGCATAAAACGCAAAGTATCCAATGCTTGCGCGGCACTCATGCCACGCACAACATCAACCACCTTTCGCACCTTACGTGGCGAAATAGGGATATGCTTGGCGACAGCTTTAACTTCAAAAACTTCAGCCATAATTATTACCTACCCCGCTTCTCAGCTCTTGAAATATGCCCACGGAAGGTGCGTGTGGGTGCAAATTCACCCAACTTATGCCCAACCATATTCTCGGTAATGTAAATGGGAATATGGCGGCGGCCGTCGTATACAGCGATTGTATGGCCAACCATTTGCGGGAATATCGTACTTGACCGTGACCAGGTACGGATGACCTGGCGGCCTTTGGTCTCATTTAATCTTTCTACCTTACGCAAGAGTTTCGGCTCTACGTATGGTCCTTTCTTTAATGAACGTGACATGCGAAAACCTCCTACCGACGCTTCTTAGACCGACGGCGGAAAATAAACTTATCCGTAGATTTATTACTGCGGGTACGCTGACCTTGAGCCGGTTTACCCCATGGGGTTTTCGGTCCAGACATACCAATAGGGGAACGTCCCTCACCACCACCATGCGGGTGATCGTTGGGGTTCATGGCCGAACCACGTACCGTTGGACGAACACCCATGTGACGTTTGCGTCCAGCCTTACCAAGCTTGATATTCCCCTGCTCCACATTTCCAACCTGGCCAATCGTAGCCAGGCATTCCTGCGGTACAAATCGCTCTTCACCTGATGGAAGGCGCAAAGTCACGTATTTTGGATGATCCTTAGCCAAAAGCTGGGCGGATGTTCCGGCGGAGCGAACCATTTGGCCGCCGCGTCCAACTTGCAGCTCAATATTGTGCACCAATGTGCCTAACGGGATATTTTGTAGCGGCAGTGTATTTCCAGGCCGTATATCAACCCGGTCACCGCTAATCACCGAATCCCCTACCTGAAGTCCGAGGGGAGCGATGATGTACCGTTTTTCACCGTCCACATACTCGATCAGCGCGATTCGCGCGGAACGATTGGGATCATATTCAATCGAGGCAACACGGCCTGGTATATCAAACTTATCACGGCGAAAATCAATCTGGCGATAACGACGTTTGTGACCACCCCCGCGATGACGGATTGTGATCTTACCCCGCACATTTCGCCCGGCCCGTTTACGTAAACCGCGGGTCAGTGAACGCTCCGGGTAGGAACGTGTAACTTCTTCAAAGGTCTGGCCGCTCATATCACGGCGACCCGGAGAAGTTGGCTTATAAACTTTAATCGGCATAATTCCTCCAGAGACGGACGCCAGGTTGTCGGGCCCGGGAACACCCCGGTAACGCCAACACCCCTCGTCCCTGCTCATTTCTATCGTCTAGCTAGACACCCTCAAACAGGTCAATGCTGTCCCCAGGGACCAGCGTGACGACCGCTTTCTTCCAGCCGGGTTTGCGGACGCCCATCGTACGCCAACGACGGGAACGCTTTGCCGGCATATTTGCCACGCGAACTTTATCAACTGTCACATCAGGCCAGGCAAGTTCAATCGCCTGCTTGATCTGCAACTTATTTGCTCGCGAATCAACAACGAAAGTATATTGGTTTTGTAAATCAGCCAGGTAATTACTTTTTTCAGTTACCAATGGCCGGCGAATAATATTGCGCCAATGCATCTTTTACTCCTCCTCTGCCTCTGCCGCAAAGGCAGCAGACTCCTCAGAAGCGAGGAATCCGTTTACAACATCCAGGGCTGCCAGAGGCATAAGGATTTTGTCGTAGCCGAGCAAATCCCGAATATTCAAGTAGCCGGCTCGGAGAGTTTTTACATCTGCCATATTACTTGCCGACTTCTCCACATTTTCGTTTCGTTCAGCCAACAGCAAGAGGACGCTGTTTCCGCCGGCGACATTGTCCACCAAAGCGACAACGTCTTTTGTTTTAGGAGCGCTCAAGTTAACTTCATCCAAAATGATGATGTCACCGTTTTCAGCCTTAACACTTAAAGCTGAACGCAGCGCGGCGCGCCTCATCTGGCGAGGCATCTTCTTCGTGTATTTGCGCGGCGTCGGGCCATGCGCTACACCACCTCCGACAAAAATCGGCGCACGGCGGCTGCCATGACGGGCATTGCCGGTGCCTTTTTGGCGGTAAGCTTTGGCGGTAGTGCGGCTAACCTCAGAGCGCCCTTTGGCCTTATGGGTTCCCAAACGCGCATTAGCCATTTGCCTAACCAGCGCCTGGTGCATCAAACCACGGTTAATTTTTGCTTCGAAAACAGTGGCCGGAAGATCAATATCATCTACTTTCTTGCCTGCCATGTTATAGACCGGGACTTTCATAATCTTAAAACACCTCCGCTAGCCTTTACTGGCATCGCTTATCAGCACCAAACCACCTTTCACGCCCGGCACTGCGCCTTTAACAGCTATCAGATTTTTATCAGCATCAATACGCATGACGGTTAAGTTCTGGGCTGTATAGCGGTCATTTCCCATACGCCCAGCCATGCGTTTACCTTTGAACACATGACCAACACTAGAGGTCGAACCTACAGAACCCGGGGCGCGATGACGGTCAGATTGGCCGTGGGTTCTAACACCACCGGCAAAGCCATGACGCTTAACGACACCGGCAAAACCGCGACCTTTGGTCTTTCCGACAACATCGACGCGCTCCCCTTCTTCAAACTGCTCAACGGTCAGCGTCTGCCCAACCTCAAAATTGGCGGCATCTTTCGTGCGAAATTCACGCAGGTAGCGAACGGCCGGAATATTGGCGTTCTTTTTGCGCTGTTTGTTCTTATTCGATTTGAGCAATCCCAGATGGCCTTTTTGTCCCCCAGTCAGGCGTCTCTCTTTCGTTTCCCCGAAACCGACCTGAACGGCATCATAACCATCAGACTTTGTAGTTTTTACTTGTGTGACAAAGCAAGGACCTGCTTCAATGATTGTAACGGGCACCACGGTGCCGGACTCATCAAAAAGCTGGGTCATTCCAAGCTTTATGCCTAGTAAACCTTTCACTATAACCTCCCAGGACTGTCAGCCACCAGGCTCGGACTGCATCATCCTTGTGTATTATTTTGGTTCAAACTGCAAGCAAGATTATGGCTTCACAGATTTATTTGCCTCAGGCAAATCCTCAATACATTCTAGATAGAAATTTCAATATCAACGCCAGCTGGTAAATTTAAACGCATCAACGTATCGATCGTCTTTGAATCCGGGTTGATTACGTCAATTAACCGCTTATGGGTACGAATTTCAAAATGCTCGTGCGAGTCCTTATCGATAAAAGTACTGCGACGAACGGTAAAACGCTCCAGTTTTGTAGGCAGCGGCACCGGGCCGATAACCCGCGCTCCTGTACGTTCTGCAGTTCCAACAATTCGCTTTGCCGATTGATCGAGTACACGATGATCGTAAGCCTTTAAACGAATTCGGATTCTTTGCTTAGCCATGAGCAACCTTCTTGGCAGGGTGCAGCCAGTTGAGCTGCACCCCGCAGTTATCATTTATTAATCAAGAATATCGGTGATGACGCCGGCGCCTACGGTCAAGCCACCTTCGCGAATCGCAAAACGGCTGCCTTCTTCCAATGCCACCGGGGTGATCAACTCTACCTGCAGATTCGCCGTATCACCAGGCATGACCATTTCCACGCCCTCGGGCAGCGTTATCTCTCCCGTCACATCCATCGTG
>Ga0316593_10000013_pt1 | contig 17409 bp, 12 predicted proteins | sample S5NA_3_FD_204564 | JGI IMG/M metagenome (GOLD analysis project Ga0316593, IMG submission 204564) | Metatranscriptome of rhizosphere microbial communities from salt marsh grasses in Alabama, United States - S5-7_160517rA (Metagenome... | ecosystem: Host-associated > Plants > Roots > Rhizosphere ... | reverse complement strand
GATACCTCGAATCCAGCCCCTTCGGCAGGTCCCCGCATGGCAGACGTCACTGGCTCAATGCGTCAGCGACCCAGAAGAACTGTTGCAGCTGCTCGACCTGGGTCCGGAATGGCTTCCGGGCGCCCGCGCCGCCGCCGAGCTGTTCCCTCTCCGGGTGCCGCGCGGCTATGTGAAACGCATGGCCAAGGGCGATCCCCATGACCCCCTTCTGCGTCAGGTGCTACCCCTGGACCGCGAGATGGAATCGCCACCGGAGTTCGTGACCGACCCCACCGGGGATCTCCCCGCCATGGTGGCCCCCGGCGTCCTGCACAAGTATCACGGCCGGGTTCTGCTGGTCACCACCGGCGCCTGCGCGGTCCATTGCCGCTACTGCTTCCGACGCCACTTTCCCTACGCCGAAGCCAACCCGGCCGCGGACCAATGGAACGACGCCGCGGCATACCTGCGAGGGCACACCGACGTCGACGAAGTGATCCTCAGCGGCGGCGATCCACTGGTCCTGAGTGACCGCCGCCTGAAACAGTTGGGCGAGCAGCTGGACGCAATTCCCCACCTCAACCGCCTGCGCCTGCATACTCGGTTGCCGGTGGTGCTGCCGGAACGCATCACCGACGGGCTGCTGCAGTGGCTGCAGAACTCCAGACTGCAGGCCGTCCTGGTCATGCATGCCAACCATGCCAATGAACTGAACACAGAAGTCGCCGACGCCTGCGCACGTCTGGCGCGTCACGGCGTGACGCTGCTCAATCAGGCGGTACTGCTGAACGGCGTCAACGACGACTCGGACAGCCTGATCGCCTTGTCAAAACGCTTATTTGAACTAGGGGTTCACCCTTACTATCTCCATCTCCTCGATCCGGTCCGAGGAGCTGCGCACTTCCACGTCGAACTGGCGCAGGCACAGGAGCTGGCGGCCGCACTGAGCGCCCGACTTCCCGGCTATCTGGTACCGAGACTGGTAAACGACTTGCCGGGTGCGCCCGCCAAGTCGGCGTTGGGATTTTGACGCGACTGCAAAAGATGACCGAACACCCTGTTCCTCACGCACAAAACTATGGCATTAGTTGTATTGTTCTCAGCGCGCCGCCCGGTATAGTTGCAATGATGGGGCGTCCTGCATCATAGGGCGCGCGTCGGGCGCATTCATACGCTGGAGATCCGCCGTGTCGAGGATGGGGTACCGTTTCGGGCTGGAAATTCCAGAACCAGGGTCGTCAGGCGGTTTGGACCCACAGCAACTTCGTCCAAAACGCATCGAGACCTGGATGCAGGAGCTGCCGCTGGCCGACGCCGGCGAGGCCGCCCGTCAGATCTTCACCCTGCTCGCCCGCGCCAACCTGAGCCCGCTCTCGGCGGCAACCCGTTTCAATCTCCTCGAACAGATTCGCGGTGCCGCGCACTATGCCGTTGAGGGATTGGAAAAGAGCATTCTTGCCCGCAGCCTCCCGCTGACGCCGAAAGGCCTGCGCCTGGCGGATCAGGCCGCGGCCCTGCTGGGCGAACTGGCGGTGGGCTACAAGATCATCGTCGTGGATCTCCTGGCGCAGAAACACCGGGTCGACCGCAAGTTGCTCGCCCAGGCACTGCACCGCGGCGTGGACGAACTGGCCCGCGGCCTGACCAGCGCCTACCGCCTGTATACCCCTCATCCCCGGCGGCTATGGCAGGAAATCCATCAGCTGTACCACCACAGCGAACAACAGGAGTTGGCCGGAATCCCCATCAAGGATCACGACACCGCCCGCGGCGGCATCGTGAAAACGGTGGAAACCGCCTACAAACAGGTCCTGCTCTTGGCCCTGGCCGATCCCTACCGGCTGCGCCATGGGGAGGTGCAGAAAGTCTACGATCTGCTGACCGATATGGCCGAGCAGGCCGAACTCTATGCCGGCCGCATCCAGGCGAACCGTCAAGGTCACCTGTTCGTATGTCGGCTGGGCTCCGATCTGCCGCCGCGCCATTGGGACCCGAGCAAACCGTACGACCCCGACACGGACCGACTCATCGACCTGGCCCCCATGTGCCGCCGGTTGCGCGAACGACTGCAAGACAACGACTCTGCCGGCCCCCTGACCCTGTCACGCCCACTCTGGATACGGCTGCTGCGCAGTTGGGAAGGCAAGTGCAAACGCACATTCTCGCGGACCCAGTCGATCACCGCCATTCAACTGGCGGTGGGTCTCCACGCCACCCATCACGTGGTCGGCGGGGACGAGCACGAGCCACCCAGCGAGAAGGTCAAGCCGGGACCACCCTCCAAACCGGCACTGGATCCGCTCATCGCGACTCACACCGAATTCAGCCTTTCGCCCATCAACGAGCGTCTCTCTGCCGAACCGCCGATGCCGACCGTCCGCACCCCGGAGTACGCGCCGCACAACTGCCGGGTCGTGGACATGAGCGCCGGAGGTTATTGCCTGCTCTGGGACGAGGCCACGCCGCTGCCGGCGCAAGTGGGCGAACTGGTGGCCCTTCGGGAAGACAACGAGGGCCCCGGCTGGTACGTGGGGGCCATCCGCTGGATGCAGTACCTGCCGGACCAGGGACTGAAAATGGGCATTCAAGTCCTGGCGCCGGCCGCAATTCCGGTCACCGCTCATGGCCATACGGCGCCGCGGGGGAACGGAATTGATCACAGCTGCCTGGAATTGCCTGGGGTCAAGGCCGCCGACCAACCCCCCTCGCTGCTGACGCCCCCGTTGGCCTATCAGCCGGGCGACACGGTGACCCTGGATGAAGGCGGGCGTCGCGTCGAGGTTCAACTTACCCGGCTGCTGGAAAATACGGGCAACTTCGCTCGCTTCCAGTACAGCGCACTAGGTCTCGATCCCCTCGCCGAAGACCCGGACGGCCCGAACGGGTCCATCGGCCCGGTGCCCATCCTATAGGCGCACCGTCAGCCGGTCCCGCCTCCCGGAGCGGATCTCAATAGACGCTGGAGAACTGCGCCGGGTAGACCACCGTACCGCCCCCCTTGAGGCAACCCGAAAGCAGTTCGATGGCGGTCACCGCTTCGGCCGGAACAGGCAGGTTGCAGCGCAGATCCCAATCCTGCGCCGATGAGAAACCCAGGCGGCGATAAAACTCGGGGTGTCCGATGACGACGATGGCACCATAACCCTGGCTGCGTCCGGCCTCCACGGCCGCATTGACGAGGCTCGACCCGATACCTCGATGCGACTGGGAAGGAACCACCGCCAGCGGTGCGAGGACCAGCACGTCAGCGCCGTCACGCTCGCGTTGCAGGCGCGCCTTGGTCAGCAGAACGTGCCCCACGATACGCCCATGGAATTCCGCCACCAGGGACAGCGACGGATCGAACCCCGCGCTCTGCCGTAAGGCGTCGATCAGACCCACCTCCGCCTCGCCTTCGAAGGCACTCATGTGCACCACATCGACGGCCTTGATGTCGGAAGACGACTCCCGACGAACGCTTACCCCCTGCATGCAATCCTCCTCGACACTTGGCTGCGGCCCGCCCCGGCCAAGGGACGCACCATGGATCGCTGCATCCGCCCCCCTGGCCTAATCACCAGAGCAACGATAATGCCCTTGCATTCAGTATGGCACGCGAACACGGCCCCGTCACACGTGCCCGGTATCAACTTCCGTGCCCTGTCGCCGCTAACGGTATAAGGGAAGCGCGTCGCGCTCATTTGCGCGTGCGCTGGAAATAGGCCCAGGCCTCAGGTAAAAATACGGGAGCATTTCGGGAGCCGCGCTTCGGCCGGCTGGGATGGGGCGCTCCTGCCCCGACTGATCCAGGCCGCCTCGGCCATCAAATCTTACCCGGGCACCGGCACTGGCCCGTTGACAGTGGCGTACGGATACGCCGCTCCGTGGCAGCACATTGGGAGAAAATGGTGGAAAAGGAAAAGATTCTTCGCCTCTTGATTCTGGAGGATTCGCTGAACGACGCCGAACTGCTGGCCAGCTCGCTTCGCAATGCGGGTTACGCCGTGCGCCCCAGCTCGGCCGAGGACGAAGACACCCTGCGTGAAACGCTGAACGGAACTCCGTTGGATCTGGTGCTGTGCTCGAACACCGCCGAGGAGCCCAGTCTCCAGCAAACCCTTGCCGAGATCAAACGCGCCGCCAAAGACCTTCCCGTGATCGCCATAGCCGACGACTTCAACTCCGACGCGACGGCTGACGCCCTCAGGCTGGGAGCCTGCGATCTGGTGGGCAAGGACAATGCCGAACACCTCTGCCTGGTGGTGGAGCGCGAACTCTCTCATCTCGAAGCACGGCGCAAGCTGCGTGAGGCGGAGAAGACCCTCCGCGAGGCGGAAAAGCGCTGCCATAGCCTGTTGGACAATTCTCGTGACGCCATCACCTACGTCCACGAAGGCATGCATATCTATGCCAATCCGGTGTACCTGGAGATGTTCGGGTTTGACGACCTCGAAGAGGTCGAAGGCCTGCCCATCATGGACATGGTTGCCCCGCAAGATCACAGCAAGTTCAAGGAATTCCTTCGCGGCCTGGGCAAAGGCAAGGAGGAGCAAGGTGAAATGGAGGTGGTCGGCCTGCGCGCCGACGGAAGCACCTTCAACGCCACCATGGAATTTTCCCCCGCCAGCATCGATGGCGAACGCTGCACGCAAATCGTGATTCGCGACCAGTCCATCGACAAGGAACTGGAAAAGAAGATCAAGTACCTGAGCAAACAGGATCTGCTCACGGGACTGTACAACCGCCAGTACTTCATGGAGGAACTGGAGCAGGCTATTTCCAAAGCTGCCGGCGGCGAGCCCGGCAGCACCGTACTTTACATCGAACCCGACAACTTCCGGAACATCAAGGAGACCGTCGGCATCGCTGGCGGTGACCTGGTACTCAGCGATATCGCCAAACTCCTGCGAGAAGCCATTGACGACACGGCCGTGGCGGCTCGCTTCGGCGACAGCAGCTTCACGGTACTACTGCCGGACAGCGACGCGGAACAGGCAACGGCGGTAGCGGAGAAGATTCGCATCGCCGTAGAAAACCACATCGCCGACGTGACCGGAACGTCGGTCACCGCCACATGCAGCATCGGCATCACCCTGATCGGCGAGGCAACCCGCAACGCGCAAGACAGTCTGTCCCAGGCAGACCTGGCTTGCGAAATGGCCAGCAAGGAAGGCGGCAACGCTGTTCACCTGCACAATCCTGTCGCCGACCGTGAGGCGGGCGCGGAGCGCGACCAGCAGTGGACCGAGCTGTTGCGTGACGCCCTCGACAATGACCGCTTCCGCCTGGTCTACCAGCCCATCGTCAGCCTTCACGGTGAAACCCAAGAACGCTACGAGGTCCTGATGCGGATGACCGACCCCGACGGCAAGGAAATCATGCCCGGGCAGTTCATTCAGGTGGCGGAACAAAATGGTCTTATGGGGGAAGTGGACCGATGGGTCGTTGCACACGCGATTCACGCGGTGGCGGAACGTCGCCGTGCCGGCCACGAGACCACGCTGTTCATCAAGCTCTCGGCCCAATCGCTGCAGGACGAGGGCCTGCTGCCCTGGCTCAGCCAGGAGTTGCAGACCCAGAGGTTGCAGGGCGACAGCCTGGTGTTCGAGGTGGCCGAAGCAACGGCGGTGACCCATCTCAAGCAGGTCAAGGCCCTGTCCAAGGGACTACAGGAACTGCACTGCGGGTTCAGCCTTGAGCACTTCGGCAATGGAATGAACTCGTTCCAGCTGCTCAAGCACCTGTCCGTCGACTACCTGAAGATCGACGGTTCCTTCATGCACAACCTGGCCACGGACCAGGAGAACCAGACGCTGGTCAAATCCATGACCGAGATGGCTCACTCCATGGGCAAGACCACCATCGCCGAATTCGTCGAGGACGCCAACAGCCTTGCGGTGCTATGGCAGTGCGGGGTCAACTTCATCCAAGGCCACTTCCTGGCCGAGCCCACCAGCACGCTGGACTACGATTTCGCGGGCGAGCAGGCCTGAGAACTCGGCCACGGGGTCACAGGCGGCCTGCAACCCCGTCGTGAACCCAACTCCCCCGTGGCCGAGCTTCTCTTCTGCTCGGCCTGACCACCCCAACTTCAATCAAGCACGTGCGAAACCAGCCCATCCGCCAATTTGGGCTCGAACCAGGTGGACTTGGGCGGCATGACCTCGCCGGCATCGGCGACCGCCATGAGCTGATCCATGCTGGTGGGATGGAGGGAAAAGGCCACCGCCATCTCGCCACTGTCGACGCGTCGCTCCAGCTCCGCCAGCCCCCGAATGCCGCCGACAAAGTCGATGCGGCTGTCCCGGCGCGGATCGCTGATGCCCAACACCGGTTCGATGAGATTGTCCGCCAGCAGGCTCACGTCCAGCCGCTTGACCGGATCATCGGCAGGCACGTGCTCGGCTCGGACGCGCAACAGGAACCAACGCCCATCCAGGTACATGCCGAATTCACCGGTGGCCGCGGGACGCACCGGAGTGTCGCTGTCCTGGACATCGAAGCGTTCGCCCACCCGCGCCAGAAACGCCTCCACGGACAAACCATTTAGATCACGCACAACCCGGTTGTAGTCCAGAATCTGCATCTGGTCGTCCGGGAAAATTACGCTGAGGAAATACTCGAAGCCTTCCTCCCCCGGCCTGCCCTGGCCCCTGCGCATGGCGGCCACGCGCGAGGCCGCCGCGGAACGGTGATGGCCGTCGGCAATGTACAGCTGAGGCATGACATCGAAACGGCGGGTCAACTCGTCCACATCGGCCGCGTCGCTCAACACCCAGAGCGTGTGGCGCACGCCATCGTCGGCGGTGAGATCATATTCCGGCTCACCCTGCGCCACCCGGGCCAGCAGGGCGTCCACGGCGGCGTCGTGCCGATAGGTCAGAAACACCGGGCCCGTCTGGGCGTTCAACGCGTCGATCTGGCGCACCCGGTCGTCTTCCTTGTCGGGACGCGTGAACTCGTGCTTGCGGATGCGGTTGCTGTCATAGTCCGCCACGGAAGCCACGGCTACCAGACCGGTCTGGGTATGCTCGCCCATGATCAGTCGATAGACGTAGTAGCACGGCGAATCGTCGCGGCTCAGCACGCCCTGCTCCACCATGCTCTGCAGATTCTCCGCTCCCTTGGCATAGACGCTCGGATCGTAGGGATTGGTCCCCGGAGGCAGATCAATTTCCGGCTTGGAAATATGCAGGAAACTCCAGGGCCGACCGGCGGCGCGGGCACGCGCCTCATCGGTATTGAGAACATCGTAGGGGGGCGCCACCACATCGGCAGCGCGCTCCCGCACCGGGCGCAGACCCCGGAACGGTCGAATCAGACTCATGGTGAGCACCTTGAAAGCGGGTCGCGAATACAGCGGCGTATTGTAACGGCCCCGCGGGTCCGATGCACGGCTAGCCCTTCGAGCGCAAGGCGGCGATGCGCACCTCCAGGGGCGGATGGGACATGAGCAGGCGCGACAGCTGATGTACCGCCCCGCCGTCGCGGACACCGAAAGCCGCCATCTGCTCGGGGAGCTGGGACGGCTCGCGAACCGCCCGCAGCCGCTCCAGTGCCGCGATCATCTTGTCCCGCCCGGCCAGCCTGGCGCCACCGGCATCGGCACGGAACTCGCGCCAGCGAGAAAACCACATGACGATCAGACTCGCCAGCACGCCCAGCACCAGCTGCGCCACAATGGAGGCGATCCAGAAGCCAGGACCATAGCCATAGCTGCGGCGTTCGCCGCGGGACAGGGCGGCATCCACCAGATGCCCCACGACGCGGGAGAGCACGATGACGAAGGTGTTCAGCACGCCCTGGATCAAGGTCAGGGTCACCATGTCACCGTTGGCCACGTGACTGATCTCGTGGCCCAACACGGCCTCCACCTCGTCGCGGGTCATGTTGCGCAGCAGGCCGGCGCTCACCGCCACCAGGGCGGCGTCACGGCGCATGCCGGTGGCAAAGGCGTTGACGTCGGGCGCTTCGTAGATCGCCACCTCGGGCATGCCGATACCGGCGGCTTCGGCCTGGCGGCGCACCGTCTGTACCAGCCAGGCCTCCGTGGCATTGGCCGGCTGCTCGATGACCCGGGCACCCGTGGCGCGCTTGGCCATCCATTTGGAGATGGCCAGGGAGATGAACGACCCGCCCATTCCCAGCACGGCGGCAAAAACGATCAGACCGGTAAGGTTAATGCCGGCGCCATGCTGCGCCAGCAATCGGTCCACGCCGAGCAGTTGCATGGACACACTGAGGACTAGTAGAACGGCCACGTTGGTGGCGGCAAACAGTAGAACGCGTCTCATGGAAATGTGAACTCCGACACGAAGTTGGGACTCGACGCCTTCTATATGTGGATGCGAGGAGCGGATTTCAATCCGAACCATTCCCCCATCGCCAGCCAGCCCCTATAATGGCGGAGCAATAAAATCAGACATTTATAGAAGACCTAGACAGAGGCACAGGAACATGACCCCCAACGGCAGGCCATCAGCGGCCCAGGCTCCACGGCACACCGCGCGGCACGCCGCCTGGCGCCAGCTGGCGGCGGGCGTCGGCGCCTTGCGCAAGAGGGCATGTCTCTACCTACCGGCCCGTATACCCGTGGCGGTCAAGCTGGCCGTATCCATCGGGCTGCTGGTCACCCTGGGCATGAGCCTGCTGGGGGCGGTCGTCATACAGAACCAGACCCGCCTGCTGGGCAGCAATATGCACACCTTCGGGGAGACCGTGGTACGGCAGATGGCCGAATCGGCCAAGGAACCCCTACTGGCCAACGACGGTCTGCAGCTCGATGTGCTCGCCTCCAATCTGGCCAACGGCGAAAACGTTGTCGGCACTGCCATCTACTCCGCCGACCGTACGCGCATGGCCAGTGCCGGCATCAGTCCATTCCAGCAGGGTGCCCCCTACGCCGGCCATGAGCGCCCATTCCTCGACGGCACGCCCCAGACCCTGTCCTGGCAATGGAACGACTCACCCCGTGGCGACGTGGATGCGGTGTCCTTCTTCAGCCCGGTGCGCTTCCGCGACATGACCGTGGGTTACGTGCAGATTGCCTTCAGCCGCTCCCTGCTGACCCAGTCCACGCACGACGCCGTACGCTCCATCATCGTCGCCACTCTGTTGCTGGTGGTACTCGGCGCGATCATTTCCTACGTCATGGGCCGGCGTCTGTCACGGCCGCTGCACCACCTGATGCACGCCAGTCAGGCCATCGGCAACGGCCAATACCACTATCGGATCGCCGAGCGCCGCAACGACGAACTCGGCTACTTGATGGATGCGTTCAACAACATGGCGCAGGGCCTGCTGCAAAAGGCTCAGGTGGAAGATGCCTTCGCCCGTTACGTGCCTTCCAACGTGGCGCGCGAAATCCTGTCCGGACTGGAGCAGGTGGAGTTGCAGGGCCGCCAGGTCCAGGCCAGCGTCATGTTCGTCGACATCGTCGGCTTTACCGCCAAATCGGAAACCATGCGTCCTGAAGGCGTGGCCGAACTGCTCAACGAGTTCTATACCGAAATCAGCCGTGCCGCTGCCCTCTACCGCGGCACGGTGGACAAATACATGGGCGACGCGGCCATGCTGGTGTTCGGGGTGCCGGACAGCGATCAGGACCATGTGTTCCACGCCATTACCTGCGCGGTGTTCTTCCAGAAGCTGATGAGCAGAATCAACATGTCGCGCTTGGCACGCGGCAAGTTCCCGGTCCAGTTCCGCATCGGCATCAACAGCGGTGAAATGCTCGCCGGAGTCATGGGGTCGGAGGACAGAAAGCAGTACACCGTCGTGGGTGACAGCGTGAATCTGGCCTCGCGTCTTTGCTCCGTGGCCACCGCCGATCAGATCGTCATCACGGAAGAGACATACAATTACGGCGACTTGCGCCACAAGCTGGTGGCCACACGCCTCGACTCCATCCGCATTCGCGGCAAGTCCAAACCGGTCAACACGTACCTGGTGCACGATGTGAACGAGCGCCACCACCCGGAGATGGAACGCCTGCTGGTGGAAGTCCTCGGCCAAGAGCGTACCTGAGATGCCTGCCCTACCCCGCCTGCCGGCACTCGTGCTGATGCTGTTGCTCTCCGGCTGCAGCACGTTTCCGGCACTACAGCAGGCCAACGACAGCGACGTGGACCACTGGCTCGCCGCCCAACGCTACGGGCGAGCCATCGATGCGCTTGAGGCACGCGGCCATGGCCATCCCGGCCCGGCCGATCGCGCACGGCTGCGTCAGGTACGCGCTGCCGCCAGCGCCTATGACCGCGACATGGCTGCGGAGGTGGTGAGACGCAGGGCCCGGGGTGATTGGCAGGGCGCATCCGACCTTTTGGACAATGCTCTCGACCACTATCCTCAAGGCAAGCGTCTGCGCGAAACCCAGCGCCTTCTGCGCACGCAGCAGAAAGAACGGCTGCAGCAGCTCGAAGCCAATTTGCTCATTGCCAAGGCCAAGTGGCTGCAGCGCAGTGTACCGGTACGCTCGGAAATCGCCCGCACCGATCCCGATGACCTGTATGCGAAGTGGTTGGCGACACAATCCCGCCTGGAGCAGCGTGAGACCGCACAGCGCCTCACCGACCTGGGTCAGAGCGCCCTCCAGCGCCAAGACCTCACATTGGCGGCACGCTGCCTGCATTTAGCCGATCAGCTGCACACGTCCGAGGACACCACTCGGGCGCTGGCCCAACTGGCACGGTTGCAGCTGCGCGAGACGCAACACGATCAGCGTGCGCAGGCCAAGGAACGCGCGAAGAAGAGTCAGGCGCTGATCAGCAAGGTGCAACGCGCAATGGTCGGGGACGACCTGGTCAAAGCCCGGCGGCTGATGGCACAACTCAGCGACATCGACGCCGACAATCCGGCGACCAACCGCTTGGAGCAGGATCTGGACACCGCCATCGATGCGAAGGTGGACGAGCTCTCGTCCCAGGGCGACCGCCTCTACACGCGCGGACACATTCAAGAGGCACGCGACGTGTGGCGGTCGGGACTCGACCTCGACCCGGACAACGAACGGCTGCTGAGCCGGGTGGAACGGGCCGAACGAGTATTGGAGAAGCTGCGCGAATTGCAGGGCCAGGACGATGCGAACACCGACACGTCCCAGTAGCAATCACCGCCGACCGGACCCGCGAGCGCAGCGCGACGCATAGCGCGGGACGTTCGCGGAAATCGCCGTCGCGCCTAGTCTGCCGGCGCCACCATGTAGTCCACCTTGCGGAACCCTCGGGGCAACAAGCTGCCGCGCCGGCCGCGCTCCCCGGCGTATTCGTCGACCTCGGGCCCCTTGAGCGTCTTGTGGCGTTGGCCGCAATGCAAGGTCACCGCCTCACCATCCTGCACGCAGCCCAGGGCCACCACGAACTCCTCGCGCGCCGCCGCCTTCTTTGACGGGATACCGATAATCTTGATGCCCTTGCCGCGGGGCAGCTGCGGCAGTTCCGACAAGGCCACCACCAGCATGTGTCCTTCGCTGGTGACCGCCACCACCCAATCGTCGTCCAGACTGCGCACCGGCACCGGCGGCAGCACCTTTGCCCCCTTGGGCACCGACAGCACGGCTTTACCGGAGCGGTTGCGGGTCGTCATGTCCTCCAGCCGTGCCACGAAGCCGTAACCGGCATCGCTGGCCAGCAGGAACAGATCGTCGGCGTTGCCCATCATGACACCGACGAAATTCGCTCCCGCCGGTGGATTGAGCCGGCCGGTGAGCGGTTCGCCCTGTCCGCGCGCCGATGGCAAGGTGTGGGCGGGCACGGCGTAGGCACGCCCGGTGGAATCGAGAAATATCGCCGGCTGATTGCTGCGTCCGCGGGCCGCGGCCTGGAAACCATCGCCGGCCTTGTAGGACAGGCTGCGGGGATCGACCTCGTGACCCTTGGCGGCACGCACCCAGCCACGCTCGGACAACACCACGGTCGTCGGCTCGCTGGGCACCAGCTGAGTTTCATCCATGGCCTGAGCCGCCTCGCGCTGGACCAGCGGCGAACGGCGGTCATCGCCGTACTTCTCCGCGTCGGCGGCGATCTCCTTGCGGATCAGGGTCTTCATGCGCTGCTTCGAACCAAGGGTCTTCTCCAACTGGTCGCGCTCCTCGGCCAGTTCCTTCTGTTCGTCGCGGATCTTCATCTCCTCGAGCCGTGCCAGCTGCCTCAAGCGGGTATCGAGGATGTAGTCCGCCTGCACCTCGGTCAGCGCGAAGCGTTGCATGAGCACCGGCTTGGGTTGATCCTCCGTACGGATGATGTGGATCACCTCGTCCAGGTTGAGGAAGGCGATCAGCAGGCCCTCGAGCAAGTACAGGCGCTTGTTAACCTTGTCGAGACGGAACTGCAGGCGCCGGCGCACCGTTTCGAACCTGAATTCCAGCCACTCCTCCAGGATGCCGCGCAGATCTCGCAGCCCCGGTCGGCCATTGAGGCCGATCATGTTCAAGTTGACGCGGTAGGTGCGCTCCAGATCCGTGGTGGCGAACAGGTGCGCCATCAACGCCTCCACGTCCACGCGGTTGGAACGCGGAACGATCAACAGGCGGGTGGGATTTTCGTGATCGGATTCGTCACGCAGGTCCTCCACCATGGGCAGCTTCTTGGCATTCATCTGCCCGGCGATCTGCTCCAGCACCTTGCTGCCGGAAACCTGATAGGGCAGCGCGGTGATCACCACGTCGCCCCCCTCCACCTCGTAACGGGCACGCATGCGCACCGAGCCGTTACCGCTCCTGTACATGGCGAGAATGTCGCTGCGCGGCGTGATGATCTCCGCCTCCGTGGGATAGTCCGGCCCCTGGATGTGTTCGCACAGGTCGTCGAGGGTGGCCCTGGGGTCCTCCAGCAGACGGATGCAGGCCGCGGCCACTTCACGCAGGTTGTGCGGCGGAATGTCCGTGGCCATGCCCACGGCGATACCGGTGCCACCGTTGAGCAGGACGTTGGGCAGCCTCGCCGGCAACAGCGCCGGCTCATCCAGCGTGCCGTCGAAATTGGGCGTCCATTCCACCGTGCCCTGCGCCAGTTCCGCCAGCAGCACCTCCGCATAGGGCGCCAGCCGCGATTCGGTATAGCGCATGGCGGCGAAGGACTTGGGATCGTCCGGCGAACCCCAGTTGCCCTGTCCATCCACGAGCGGATAACGGTAGGAGAAGGACTGGGCCATGAGCACCATAGCCTCGTAGCAGGCCGAGTCACCATGGGGATGGAACTTGCCCAGCACGTCGCCGACGGTGCGCGCCGACTTCTTGTACTTGGATGCGGCGTTCAGGCCCAGTTCCGACATGGCGTAGACGATACGCCGCTGTACCGGTTTCAGTCCGTCGGCGATATGCGGCAGGGCACGGTCGAGGATGACGTACATGGAATAGTCCAGGTACGCCTTCTCGGTGAACGTGCGCAGGGGCAGGCGTTCGACGCCTTCGAAATCGAGTTCAGGGGAGTCAGTCATGAGTCGAACCGTATGAGTTGTGGCAGGACGGCATTACTGCACGTCCGCCAGATTGCCCTTGGTCTCCAGCCACGCCTTGCGATCGGAAGCGCGCTTCTTGGCCAGGAGCATGTCCATGAGCATATTGGTGTCGTCGCCCGTCTCCACCGTGAGCTGCACCAGGCGACGGGTGTCGGGGTCCATGGTGGTCTCGCGCAGCTGCAGCGGGTTCATCTCGCCCAGACCCTTGAAGCGCGTGACGGCGATCTTGCCCTTGAGCTTCTCAGCCGCAATGCGGTCGAGGGTGCCCTGCTTTTCGGCATCATCCAGGGCGTAGAACACTTCCTTGCCCACATCGATGCGGTATAGGGGCGGCATCGCCACATACACGTGACCCTGCTCCACCAGCGGTCGGAAGTGGCGCACGAACAAGGCGCACAGCAGGGTGGCGATGTGGGCACCGTCGGAGTCGGCATCGGCGAGGATGCAGATCTTGTCGTAGCGCAGTTGTCCCAGCTCACTGGAGCCCGGATCGCAACCGATGGCCAGGGCGATGTCGTGCACCTCCTGGGAACCGAGCACCTCGGTGGGGTCCACCTCCCAGGTGTTGAGGATCTTGCCGCGCAGGGGCATCACCGCCTGAAACTCGCGGTTGCGGGCCTGCTTGGCCGAGCCGCCGGCGGAATCGCCCTCCACCAGGAACAGTTCCGTGCGACCGGAATCCTGGGCGGAACAATCCGACAGTTTGCCGGGCAGGGCCGGTCCGGCGGTGACGCGCTTGCGCACGACCTTCTTGCCCGCCCGCAGCCGGCTGTGCGCGTTGGTGATGGCCAACTGCGCGATGCGCTCGCCGGCCTCCACGTTCTGACTCAGCCACAGGCCGAAGGCGTCCTTCACCACCCCGGACACGAAGGGCGCGCACTCGCGTGACGACAGGCGTTCCTTGGTCTGGCCGCTGAACTGGGGATCGGCCAGCTTCACCGACAGGATGTAACTGCAGCGGTCCCAAACATCTTCCGGGGCAAGGCGCACGCCCCGCGGCAGCAGGTTGCGGAACTCGCAGAACTCCCGCACCGCCTCCGTCAGGCCCGTGCGCAGGCCGTTCACGTGGGTGCCACCCTGCGCGGTGGGGATCAGGTTGACGTAACTCTCGCCCACGCCCTCTCCGCCCTCGGGCAGCCAGGCCAGCGCCCACTCGGCCATTTCCCGGTTGCCCTCCATGCGGCCGACGAACGGGACTTCGGGCAAAAGTTCCTGGCCTGACAGGGCCTCGGTCAAGTAGTCGCGCAGACCATCCTCGAAATGCCACTCGTGCTTCTCGCCGCTGGCCTCGTCATGGAAGCGCACCCACAGACCGGGACACAACACCGCTTTGGCGCGCAGCAGATGCAGCAGGCGCGGCACCGAGAACTTGGGGCTGTCGAAGTATTTGGGATCAGGCCAGAAGCGCAGTGTGGTGCCAGTGTTGTTCTTGCCAACGCTGTCGACCACCTCCAGCTCGGATTTCTTCTCGCCGCCGGCGAAGGCCATATTGTATTCATTGCCGCCGCGGCGCACCCACACTTCCAGGTGTTTGGACAGGGCGTTGACCACGGACACGCCCACGCCGTGCAGGCCGCCGGAAAAGGCGTAGTTCTTGTCGCTGAACTTCCCGCCCGCGTGCAGGCGGGTGAGGATCACCTCCACCCCGGGAATCTTCAGCTGCGGATGCGTGTCCACGGGCATGCCACGGCCGTCGTCGCGCACTTCCAGCGAACCATCCTTGTACAGCGTCACCTCGATGGACTTGGCATGGCCGGCCATCGCCTCGTCGACGCTGTTGTCGATCACTTCCTGGGCAAGATGGTTGGGACGGCTGGTGTCGGTGTACATGCCCGGTCGCTTGCGGACCGGTTCGAGACCACTCAGTACCTCGATGGCCGAGGCATCATAGCTACCACTCATGCAAAGACAGCCCTCTGGGGACGGGTCGGAACACTAGTTTTCGGATCGAGGATCACTGGGATCGGTCTGATACTTGAGACGATTCACCAGCGCCTTGGCGTTGCCCGCTACGCCGGTACCGCTGCAGAAATAGTACCTGTACAGGGTGAAACGGAAGCCGTCGGCAATCTTGGGACGTATCGGCCGCCAATCCGCGCCGGTCATCGATTGAAACGGACCCTTGCCGGTACCGAAGGCATAGGTCTTGTACATGCCCGGGCTACCACAGCGGATGCCCTCGTAGAACACGTTGGTGGCCCCGTCGGACGACTGCGCCACCAACGTGTACCGCACGACACCGTCGTGAGTGCCGACGGACACGGACTCGGGATCGACGAAGTAGTCGAAATGCGCGTTGTCGACCTGCAGTGGAATGAGCCCCGATGTGCCCGGATAGGCAGGCAGAGTGACGCCCTGCTCCTGCCACTTGGCATTGGCACTGCCCTGATAGTCAAAATCGGGCTGGTATTGCCACGGCTTGTCGTCCGCGGCTCGTACCGACGCCGACGCCAACACCGCGAACATCCCGCCCAGGACCACCCCAAGCACACGCATTTGCATCTCTCAACACTCCGCCGCGGGCGCCGACAGGGGCAACGCCCCGCGCGATCAACCCGCCCTATTCAGGAACGGGCTACAGTGTAACGTGCCGGAAGCCGTCAGGCGAGAGCGTGACAGGTGCACGAAAAGAAAAGGAAATGCCTCCAGCAGACCGACACCCGCTGACGGCACAGAGCTCAGGCGAGGTCAGCCACCAACGAGTCACGCACGGCGCCGGGGAGTGCGTCGACAGTGTGGCTGTAATTGGGGTGCTCGATACCCACGGCCATGGCCGCACCGCTCTTGGCTGCAGCCGCCATCTCCGGACTCAGCTCGAAGCGCAGGAAATGCACCGACGAGGTTTTCTCCTCGGTCGTCCGCTCCAGGTCCTCGTCGGCGATGGGGAACACCTTGTCGAAGCCCTCGATCCGCAACCAGACCTTGTCTTCGATGCCGACCAGCTTCGCCAGGGCCTCCTGGCGCTCTTCCGGGTCCGCATACTCGATCATGAAGGTCGCCTTCAGGTTGGCGCCGTCGGGAATCAGCGGATTATAGGCGTCGAGTTCTTCCTGGATTCCTGCCGCCTCGAAAATGCGTTCGACACGCAGCATCTCCTGAATCTGGTACTGAATGGTGAGGCGGTCCTCGAAGTACAGGGTCGCATGGGGACCGATGGCGACCTGCCTGTTCTTCTTGTGGGCCATGACCTGTGCCCGGAACTCGCCGCGAGTTTCGGCATACTTCTCCAGGGAATACAAATCATCGCGGGTCAGTTTCTGCATTTTGAAAGACCTTCAGACAGATTCAGGAAACAGAGGATGGTCGTGAAGTGCCAGGCACGCCAAGGACATCAAGCAGAACCATTCATGGTATGGAAGAGCTTGGCACCTTCGACATCCTTGGCGGATGGCATCACAATGATGCCGCCACGCTATTTGCCGTGCTTGTGTTCGTGCTCGGCCGCAGCGATGGGCTTTTCGGTGAAGAGATAGTCGCGCAGCTCGTGATCGAAGCGGGGATCGCGGCGGCGAATCCACTCCAACACCATGGCCGCATGCTCCTTTTCCTCGTCACGGTTGTGGGCGAGGATGGCGCGCAGCTCGTCGTCCGCGCAGGCGTCGACGCGCTGGTTGTACCAGTCGACCGCCTCAAGTTCCTCCATCAGGGAAACGATGGCTCGATGCATGTCGCGCGTCTCCGCGCTCAGCACATTGGGGTCTTCGTGAAATCCTTCGTTGGCCATGTACCGCAATCTCCTTCCAGCTGTGGGTCAGATACCGTACGCCTTGCGCAGCAGACTGATGGGGTGCTCGGTGGCACGCCCGTCGGCCAGTCCGTGCTCGATGTGGCGCCCGGCCATGGGGCAATCGCTGCCGTAATGATCCGCCTCGACCTGCTTGACGCGGTTGACGACGGGACGAACGATCTTCATGGAAATCTCATGGTATTCGTTCTTAACCGCATAGGTGCCGTCGTGCCCGGAGCAGCGCTCGATGGCGGTGATTTCCGTGTCCG
>Ga0316593_10000011_pt1 | contig 17820 bp, 15 predicted proteins | sample S5NA_3_FD_204564 | JGI IMG/M metagenome (GOLD analysis project Ga0316593, IMG submission 204564) | Metatranscriptome of rhizosphere microbial communities from salt marsh grasses in Alabama, United States - S5-7_160517rA (Metagenome... | ecosystem: Host-associated > Plants > Roots > Rhizosphere ... | reverse complement strand
GCCTTGCAGACCAAGCTGCAGTTCTCCGAGATCGAGACCTACCAGCGAGCCGAGGCGCTGTTGCTGCTCCAGGACATGAACGATCGTCTGCTCAGCAACCGCGAGTATGCGGCAGACTATGTCCCGGAAAACAACGCCCCACTGGGTACCGGCGACGGCCAGCCGACCGACTGCACGACCCTGGTGTCGCCGACGATGCAGGAGCTGGACGCCTGCGAATGGTCTTCGGCGTTGAAGGGGTCAACCGTCAGCAACGACGCCGGGCTCCTGACCGGGGCCATGGTCGGCGCCCGCGGGTGCATCGAGACCCTCGGCAGCGATTCCTATCTGATCACCGTCGTATGGCAGGGATTGACCCCGCTCGACTCCCCACGAGAGGGCTCCGGATGTGGCTCCGGCGATTATGACGGCGACGCCGCTTCCGGCTGTACCGATGACAAATGCCGGCGCATACTGAGCACGGTCGTGCGTATCGGGTCCCTTCCATGAACAAGATCGGCAATATCCACAACCGGAGGCCGATCGCCCCCGGCCGCCACCAGGTCCGCACAGGTCGGCTCCAGCTCGGATTCACCCTGACGGAGCTGATGGTCGCCGCCGCCCTCGGTGCCGTGATCATCGCCGGCCAGCTGGCCGTCTATCTCCATGCCACCAAGGCACACAACTCGCTGTTCCGACTCAACCAGGAGATGGAGAACGGTCGCTACGCCATCCAGCTGATGCGGGAGGACCTCTGGCACGCCGGCTTCTGGGGGGAGTACGTACCGACTATGGCACCCACCGCGGCCGCACCCTTGTGCGCCGCCTTCGACACCTGGACCGCCGGGGACGTGCTCAACTTCATCTCCCTGCCGGTCTACGGCTATGACAATGGCGCCGACCTGCCGGGCGACTGCACCATGGTCACCGACCGCGTGGCGGGAACCGACGTGCTCGTGGTCCGGCACGCCGACACCTGTATCGCGGACGCGGGTACAGACAACAACTGCGCAGACCTGGCCGAAAACACCCTGTATCTGCAGGTCTCCCTCTGCGGCAGCGACCCGAGCCCCTTTGTGCTCGACTCGGATCCGGACGACAGCGATCAGGACCCCTTCACCCTGCTCCAGAAGGATGCATCCGGCAAGAACTGCCAGACACCCTTGTACACGATCACCTACGCCGACAGACGAAAGATCCTGTCGCACCTGTACTACATCAAGGACGTCGACGGCACCCCGACGCTGATGCGCTCCGAGATCGTGTACATTCCCGGCCCGACGCCCGGCAGTGGGCATATCCAGCAGGGCACGCCGATCGCCCTGGTGGAGGGGGTCGAGTACATGGAGATCGAGTACGGCATCGATTCCGACACCAACGGCTCCCCCGACAGCTTCACGACCGCCCCCGCGACGATCGGCGACTGGGCAAGCGTCGTGGCGATCAAGCTGCACCTGCTGACGAGAACACTCGAGGAGACACCGGGGTACACCGACGACAAGACCTACCGGCTCGGCACGACGACCCTGGGTCCGTTGAACGACGGCTACTACCGTCGTGTCTTGTCCGCGTTCATCCGGCTGCACAACCCGGCAGGGAGGAGGGAGAAGTCATGAGCCCGATCTGCGGACCATCGAGGCAGCGCGGCGTCGTGCTCGTTGTCGGACTTGTCGTGCTGGTCATGATGACATTGACCGTTCTCTCCGCGGTGAAGCTGAGCACGAGCAACCTCCAGGCGGTGGCGAACATGCAATCGCGCGACGCCGCGCTGGCCGCAGCAAACGTGGCTGCGGAGCAGGTGCTCAGCACGAATTTCATCGACGCACCGACCGCGGTGACGATCGACATCGATATCGACCAGGACGACCAGGGCCTGACCGATTACCACGTCGATGTCCCGACGCCGGACTGCCGCTGGTGGAGCCCGACGCCGACCTCGTCCCTCGACGTGAACAACCCGCGCGATCAGTCCTGTTTTACCGGCAGCTCATACCAGGCCATGACCGGCGGATCCGCCAGCTCGTTCTGCGCCGACACCCTCTGGGAGGTCCGGGCCCAGGTGGAGGATGCGGTCACCGGGGCCGTCATCACGGTCAACCAGGGGCTCAAGGCTCGGATGAACCTGGCCCTCGCCGGCAATGCCTGTGACTAGGTGGCACCTCGAATAGGGTCGAGGTGTCCGTGCAAGCCGGGTAGATGGCTTGCAATGCCCCGAGCACCGAGGTGCTCGGGCATGGAGCCAAATAGGACATCGCAATGCTTGCTCGTGTTGCGACTTGAAAGGGACTGTCTCGGGGATCGCGCCGCCCGAGTCTCGGGACGACACCCGGCCGGCACGTGACGGAGAGTAACGGCACCTGGTGGTGCCGTGGGAAGCGCCGAGCCCCTCGACGCGGACCGAACAACGAGGTGATCCTTCGCGGCCGAACCGCACACAACCAGCTCACGCTGGTGGAGGCGGACCCGCCGGGGAATCGAAACGCACAGCGAGGCACCGTCGACACCGGAGGGCCGATCATCATGTCGAGAATCAAGAATGCGCTGCTCGCCGCCGGTCTGATGATCGCGGCAGGTCAGGCCCCGGCCGAGGACATCGACCTGTTCATGGGCCTGCAAGACGCAGAGGGCGGTGGACAGCCCAACGTCCTGATCGTCATCGACAACACGGCGAACTGGAACACCGCGTTCTCCGCGGAGATGAGCGCCCTTGCGGCAACGATCTCCGGCCTGGACCCGGATAAGTACCGGATCGGCTTCATGATGTACTCCGAGACCGGCGGCCTGAACGGCAACACCGACGGCGGCTATCTGCGTGCCGGCATTCGCATGATGGACGAGACGACGAAGGGCCTCTACGAAAACCTGGTGAGAAGCTTCGACGTCTTGGGCGACAAGAGCAACAACGGCAAGCTCGGTCTCGCGATGTCGGAGGTCCAACGCTACTTCGATGGCGCCGCGGCCTACGGCGGCATCAAGGTCAAGCGCGACTACGCTGGCAACGCCATCCATCGCCTGGACGCATCCAACGCCATCTATCTGCTGGCCGGAAACGCATTCAACGGGCCAACGGCTAGCACCTACGAGGCCCCATCCGATGTCGGCGGTTGCGACAAGAGCTATGTCATCTTCCTGAGCAACGGCAAGTCCAACTCCAACAACCATGACAACAGTACCGCCGAGGGTCACCTCGCCGCGGTTGGGGGAAACACCACCCGGATCTCCCTGTCCCCGTCCGGATTCGAGCGAGACGTGGCCGACGAGTGGGCGCGCTACCTCGGCAACAGGTCGGAAAACCCGGTGACCACCTTCGTCATCGACGTCGTGCCGACCGTCCGTGGCCAATACTCCGACGACTACAAGGCACTGCTGGAGAGCATCGCGGGCCAAGGCCACGGGAGCTATTTCAACGTCGGCTCGGCGGGTGCACCGGACCTCGGCGAGAAGCTCCAGGACACACTCAACGAGATCTTCGGCGAGATCGCCGCGGTCAACTCGGTCTTTGCATCGGCGGCCCTGCCGGTCAGCGTGAACACCCAGGGCTCCTACCACAACCAGGTCTACATCGGGATGTTCCGGCCAGACCGCGACGCCAACCCGCGCTGGTCGGGGAACCTCAAGGAGTATCAGATCGATGTCGACGAGGAGGCCGAGCTGCGTCTCGCCGACCGCAACGGCAACTACGCGATCAACCCGATCACAGGCTTCATCACCCCCTGCGCCGAAAGCTATTGGACGCCCCGGGCCGTCGACGCCTATTGGGCCTTCAAACAGGATCTCTTCGTCGATTCCTGCCCGAGCGTCCCCGGCTCGGCCGCATCCAACTCCCCTGATGGACAGCATGTGGAGAAGGGCGCCGCGGGCTTTCGCCTCAGGGCCCTCGCGCCGGCAGCGCGGGTGGTCAAGACCTGCAACGGCGCCTGCGGGGGCCTTGCGGACTTCGACACCGCGAACGCCAACATCACCGCGGCCAGCCTGGGCGTGAGCGCAGGCGACCGGGCCGACCTGATCAATTGGGCCAGGGGGACCGACCTGGACGACGAGGACGGTGATGGCGATATCTACGAGATGCGTCCGTCCGTCCACGGCAGCATCCTCCATTCCAGGCCGCTCGCCGTGGACTACGGCGAGGCCGGGATCGCGGTCTATTATGGCGGCGAGGACGGCATGTTCCACGCGGTGGAGGGTGGCAAGGCATCGGACAACGGTGACGAGCTCTGGACATTCGTCGCCCCCGAGCACTACGGCAAGCTGAGCCGGCTGCGCACCAACGAGCCGCGGCTGGTCTTCCCGGCACCGGAGCCAGGCACAGCGGGCCGCATGGATCACTTCTTCGACGGCCCCGTCGGCGGATACCGAACCGATGAGCCCAGGGTCTGGATCTATGCCACGATGCGCAGGGGCGGCCGGCGCATCTATGCCTTCGACGTCACCAACCCCATCTCCCCGGCGTTGCTGTGGCGCCTGGGGTGCCCGCTGGTCGGCGACGATACCGGCTGCGACCCGGCCTTCACCGGGATCGGCCAGACCTGGTCGGCACCGATGGTCTTCAAGACATCCGCCTACGTGGACGACCAGAATGCAGCCAAGCCGGCGGCGATCTTCGGTGGCGGCTATGACGACTGCGAGGACTACGAGCCCAATCGATGCGTCACGCCGAAAGGCAACCACGTCTATGTGATCGACACCGAGCACGGGACCCTGATCAGACGCTTCGACACCTTGCGCAGCGTCGCCGCCGACGTCGCGGTCATCGACATGGATGACGACAAGCTGGCCGATACCGCCTATGCGGTGGATACGGGCGGCAACGTCTACCGCATCGACATGGGCAACGACCTGCCCACGCCCGCCGACTGGTCGATCACCCGGATCGCCGCACTCGGCTGCGATGACCCGGACTGCGGTGGCGTCCCCAATGCCGCGAACATGCTCAACCGCAAGTTCCTGTACGGCCCCGAGATCGTCGTCACCAATGAGTACAACGTCGTGCTGGTGGGCACCGGGGACCGGGAGCACCCGCTCGACACCAATCAGGCGATCCAGGTGGACAACGCCTTCTTCATGATCAAGGACAGGCCCAACGAGGCGGCCTGGCTGCCGTCGGAGCACACCAACTGCGGCGGGCAGGATCTCATCTGCCTGGCATCACTCACCGAGATCGCACCGGACGCACCCGGTCCGGACATCGCGGTCCTGAACGCGAGCAAGGGCTGGTACCTGGCCTTCGGTACGAATGCGGAGGTGGACGGACACACGATCGTGCATGATGCCGAGCAGGTCGTCACCGGCTCGGTCGTCGTCGGCGGCATCCTCTATTTCAGCACCCACACACCGACGGCCAACACCCAGGAGCTATGCGGGCCCAACCTGGGCACCGCGCGGGCCTACGCGGTCAACTTCCTCACGGCGGCCAGCCCGACCGGCGACGGGGTTCGCTTCACGGAGATGGTCGGTGGCGGGCTGCCGCCCTCCCCGCTCGCGGGCATGGTGGAGATCGATGACAACATCTATCCCTTCATCGTCGGCGGGCGTCAATTCGACGAAGGCAAGGTGAGCTCGCCTCAAGAGGCGGGGAATCCAGGGATCAACGTCGCCGGGGTCAAGACCAGGAGCCATTGGTATATCGAGCCGCCGGAGGAGCAGTGAGGCGGATAGCGCGGAGATGGTCACAACTCGGCCGGAAGGGTCCCGAGCGGACCCTTCCGCGGCCCGCCATCCCTGCGCTCCGGACCCGGGTCGGACAGACCCGACCCACCCGAGGACCGCGGCCGGCAGCGCGCCGGCCCCTCTCCCCGATCGACGCGCCCCGGGACACGGCGGGATTCTCGTTGATCGAGCTCCTGGTGACCGTCAGCGTCGTGGCCATCCTCGTGCTCATCGCGGTCCCGCAGCTCGACGACGCCGCCCTGACCCGCAAGCTCGCGGCCCAGATCGGCGATTTCCTCTCCACGCTGCAGCTGGCGCGCAGCGAGTCGATGAAACGCAACGCCCGGGTGGTCGTCTGCAAGTCATCCAACAAATGCGATTGCGCCGTCAGCGGCGGCTATGAGCAAGGCTGGATCATGTTCCGGGACGACGACGCCGACGGCGTACGCGATCATCTGATGGTCTGCGGGTCGGACGAGCCATCGGCCGAGCCGATCCTCGAGGTCCATCCCCCGCTGCCCAACGGGTTCTCCCTGACCGGCACCGAGGATCTCGCGAGCTATATCTCCTTTCACCCGTCCGGCCAGGCACTGCTGGCGACAGGCGGCACCCAGACCGGGACCTTCACCCTGTGTCGCCTTCCCCCGTCCACCTCGGGCAACGGGAGAGAGATCACGGTGAACGCCGCGGGCCGTTTGCGCGTGGTCGAGGTCGATGACCTGACGACCTGTCCATAGCCCTTCTCTCGCGGCACCGATGGCGCTCCACCGTCCGACTTGCGAATCAGTTCTCAGTACAGCCGACCACCTCAGCCACACAGCACCCGGTGACCCGTGGTGTTATCTCCGACACATTCCTGCCGAGCCGACGCCCTATACTTCCCCCACGCTGGTGAGCAGATCGACGAGCGCCCCGGGGACACCCCACCTCATCGACCACGGCAGACCAGCGCGGTAACCGACGCCAAGATCGGGACGCCGCGCCTGCATCGCTCATCGGACGCACCTCCCACGGCCGACTGACCGGCCGTGCCGAGCCAGCGCAGGACCCCCAGGTCCCCCGGCGACGCGGACTCATGGACGCGACCGGACCCAAAGACAACAAACACATCCAATGACGGACGCCCGGCCCGCCGTCTCCCGGCCGGCGAGGGCGTGTCATCCGGGCCGCACAATCTGGGCATTGTCGCAGCCGGGCCCCAGCCCGACTCGGCAACACATCGAACCAACCGACCCGGCCGCCCCGCGGCCCGACCCCAACCGTGCGGAGCAACGAACGATGAAGACATTCAAGCACCAGAAGGGGATCTCACTGGTCGAGCTCATGACCACCGTGAGCATCATCTCGCTGACCCTGACGTTCGGCGTACCCACCTTCTCCGGGAGCCGCGCGAGCGTGCAACGGGGACAGGTGATGCTGGACCTCGCGGACTCCTTCAGCCTCGCCCGCAGCGAGGCGGCCCGCCAGGGCGTCTCGGTTCGCGTCTGCCCCTCGGACACCGGGCTCGCCTGCTCCGATGCCGACAAGCCCGATTGGAGCCGGGGCTGGATCGTCTTCACCGACATCAACGAGGACGGTCTGCTCGACGCCGGCACCGACCAGATGGTCCACACCGCCCGGTTCAGCGCCCCCGGGTTTACCCTGACCCCCGATGGACCATTGGTCGCCGGCGTGCTCTTCGGCGACAACGGCTCGCCGAGTGTCACCGGCGACTTCACCTACTGCGACCCGAAGGAGTCCCGCACCTACGCGCTCGGCTTCGTCGGACGGGTCGAGCACGTCTCCACCGGTGCGGGCTGCCAATGAGACCCGTTGTTCATCCGCACAATGATCGTCCCGGCGGGCTTCGCGGGGCGCGGGCGCATCGCGGCTTCACCCTGATCGAGGTCCTGGTGACCACCGCGGTCACTGTCGTCGCCTTCACCGGCCTGGTCACGCTGCAGCTGCTGTCCTTGCGGACCGCCGACAGTGCACTGCAACGCTCCCGGGCCACCGAGATGGCCTATGAGCTGATCGACCGGATGCGACTGAACCGCGGCGCCCCGGGGCGGGTCGAGACCGCCCTCGGCGGCGGCTACGACGACGTCACGCTGTGCAACGCCGGCCAGCGGCGCCCGGACGACACGCGCCCGTGCACCTACGGCGGCCTGGCCGACCTGAACAACCCGGACAAGGTGTCCGAGGGTCTTCGCCAGTGGTGGCGCACCGTCGACGCCGCCGGGCTCAAGTCCTGGTATGCGGGTGTGGAGCGTTCGGAAGACGTCTTCACGATCGCCGTCCAGTGGGATGACTCCCACGCGGAGCAGGACGACCAGATCGGCCTGACCCGCACCTCCTGCCTCGGTGGTGATATGCCCCGCGCGATGCAAGAGATCTGTTTGATGACACAGCTATGACCACGGCAACGCAATATCCTTGGCGACGCGAGCGGTCCTCCCGGCGCAGAGCGCTCGGCATCGGCATCGTCGAGATCATGATCGCCCTGACCCTGGGCCTGGTGGTCATCGGCGCCCTGGGACAGCTCTATGTGGGCAGTGTCAAGTCGCATCAGCTCAGCTACAACCTCGCCCAGCTCGGCGAGAGCGGTCGATTCGCCGTCGACCTGCTCGCCAGCGAGCTGCGCATGGCCGGGTATCTGTCCTGCGGCGGCTCCTCGGCCCGTGTCGCCAACGCCCTCGACGGCGACGACCACTGGCTCTATCAGACCGGTGCCATCGACGGCTACGAGGGGGGGGTGGACAGCCTCCCGGCCGAGCTCATCGGCCAGGTCCGTGCGAACACCGATCTGTTGATCCTGCGTCGGGCCTCCAGCGACCAGGCCCAAAGTGTCGTCAGTGACGATCCCGCCAACGCGGTCATGGAGCTCGGTCTGGATCACGGGTTCCAGCCCGGGGAGATCCTGGTGATCTCCAATCCCAGCTGCGTCCAGGCATCCATCTTCCAGGTCACCGGGCTGCGCAATATCGGCAACCCACAGGCACCCAGCCTGTTCGACGCCATCGAGCACGACGCCAATGTCTCATTGACCCCTGGCAACTGCAGCGCCGACCTGTTCGGGGCCTACGACTGCAGCACACCCGAGGGCGCAGTGCCGGGCAGCTTCAGCACCGGATCGATGGTCGGCCGTTTTCTCGTCGCCGCCTACTACGTGAGCTCGGACGATCCGCCCACCCTCGTGCGCCAGCGCCTCAGTGTGCAGAACGGACAGGCCGCGGTCGTCACCGACGTGCTGGTGCGCAACGTAGAGGACTTCCAGGTGCTCTACGGCCGGGACACCGACCCCGACGGCAGCCACAGCGTCGACGACTATGTCACCGCCGACCAGGTGACCGACTGGGGCCAGGTGGTCAGCGTGTCCTTCGGCCTGCTGGTGCGCTCGCGTGACGACGGGATACGCACCGAGGCGAGCGCGCAGGCCTTCCCCCTGCCCGGGCGCACCGTCATCGCCCCGGCCGACCGCCACCTGCGGCGAAGCTTCGGCAGCGTCGTAGCACTTCGCAACAATCTCCCATGAGCACCAGAGTCCCCATCCGCCGCATATCCCCGCGCACCTCGTCCCGCCGGGCGTCGCACGGCGCAACGCTCATCGTCGGGATGATCCTGCTGCTCCTGATGACCGCGATCGCCCTGACCACCCTGAAGGCGATCAAGACCGACGAGCATCTCACCGGCAACCAGCAGGACCGTCATCTCGCCTTCCAGGCCGCGGAGGCGGGCCTGCGCGAGGCCGAGCTCCTGCTCGAGCAACCCTCCCTGCCGCCGTTCGACGGCAATGCCGGACTCTATCTCTACACCGACCCGGGCATCCCCGTCCCACTGGAGCTCGATGCGAGCAATGCCCGGCGCTACGGCGAGACCCTCGCCGGCGTGGACCAGGAGCCCCTCTACATCATCGAGCGCATGGAGGCCGGGGTCGAGCAGGGCGACAGCCTGGTGATGGGGGTGCGCTACGGGGCGCAGAGACGTTCCTCCTACCGCATCACCACCACCGGATTCGGCGGCTCCGCGACCACACGCACGGTGCTGCAATCCACATTCAAACGCTAACCGAGGCCAAGGCGCCCCGGTGGAGGAATGGCAGTGAACCATCGAACCGGACCCAAGCTCGTCTACCTGATCTCTATGGTGACCGCCTTCAGCGCAGCCACCCCACTGGTCGCCGGGGCCGATGTCTCCCAGACCCCATTGGCCGTCGCGCATGCGGTACGGCCCCGGGTCCTGTTCGTCATGTCCAACGACCACGCCCTCTACTACAAGGCCTATACGGACTGGAACGACCTCGATCTCGACGGCATCGTCGACACCACCTTCCGCCCTGGGCTCAGGTACTACGGCTACTTCGACCCGGAGAAGTGCTACAGGTACGACAATGGGCGCTTCGAGCCCGGTGGCCTGACCCCGAACGGCTATTGCGACCAGGTCGAAGGAGACTGGAGCGGCAGCTTCATGAACTGGGCCTCGATGGCACGCATCGACATCGTGCGCAAGGTCCTGTACGGCGGCTATCGCTCCACCGACACGGCCGGCGAGACGGTGCTGGAGCGCAGCTTTCTGCCCACTGATGCACACAGCTTCGCCAAGTACTACGAAGGGCCGGACATCGCCCGCCTGACCCCGTTCGCCGTCGACGCGATCACCCTGTGCAACACCACCTACGAGGGAAATGCCGTTCAGTCCCAGAATGTCACCCGTCCACCACTGATCCGGGTCGCCCAGGGCGACTTCCGCTACTGGGCTGCCAACGAGCGCTGGCAGTGTACCTGGGACGACGAGCACGGTGACAACAGCAGCGGCACCAACACCACCGGCTCCAGCACCAGCGACCCCAATCGGGTCTCCAACGGACTCGGGGAGAAGGACTACATCGCCCGCGTCCAGGTCTGCGTGGACGGCCGGGTCGGCTCAGAGTCCTGCGAGCGCTACCCCGACGGGGACCTCAAGCCCACCGGGCTCTTGCACGACTACGGCGAGTACGATCAGATCCGCTTCGGCCTGATGACCGGCAGCTACCAGAGAAACAAGTCCGGCGGCGTGCTGCGCAAGAACGTCGCGAGCTTCGGCGACGAGGTCAATACCCGGACGGACGGCACCTTCACCGGCGTGGACGGCATCGTCGCCACCCTCGATCGCTTCCGCATCACCCGCTACAGCTACAGCGACGGCCTCTACAACAACACGGACAATTGTCTCTGGGGCCGGTCCAGCTTCAACGAAGGGAGCTGCAGCAACTGGGGCAATCCGCTCGGCGAGATCTATCTGGAGGCCCTGCGCTACTACGCCGGCCTGTCCCCGACGGCGGCGTTCGACGGGGACGATACCGGCTACATCGCCAATCTCGCCGACGCCGTCTGGCAAGACCCGCTGGACGACGACGAGTGGTGCGCCAATTGCGACATCATCCTGATCAATGCCAGCGGATCGTCCTATGACAACGATGCGATGAGCGCCGGCGGCCTCACTGGTGCCCCGAACGCCTTCAGCCTCACCGACGCCCTCGGCGACGCCGAGGGCATCAGCGGCAACCGGTTCTTCGTCGGCGAGAACGGCACCGACAACAACCAGCTCTGCACCGCCAAGACCGTGGATGCCCTCGGTGACGTACGCGGTGCCTGTCCGGGCGAGCCGAGGCTGTCCGGGACCTATCTCCTCGCCGGCCTGGCCCACTGGGCCAACACCCACGACATCCGCCCGATGATGAATACCCAGGAGGTCACGACGCGGGCGGTCGCCCTGCTCCCCGCCTCCCCCCGGCTGGAGGTCCCTATCCCGGGGAGGAGCGGCACGATCTCGATCCTGCCCGCCTGCCGCAACCGTGAGCCCGACCCGGACGGCAACTGCGGCCTGGTGGACTTCAAGCTGATCTCCCAGGACCTCCAGGCCGGCACCGGTACCGCCTATGTCAACTGGGAGGACACCGAGCAGGGCGGTGACTACGACCAGGACATGAAGGGCACCCTGAGCTATGCGATCAACGCCGCCGCCGGCACGGTGACGATCACCACCGACGTCGACGCCCAGTCCACCCCCCATACGATGGGCTTCGGCTACGTGGTCAGCGGGACGACCGCGGACGGGTTCCACGTCCACTCCGGGATCAACGCCTTCGACTATACGGACCCCGGCGGCGGCCTCGGCTGCGTCGACTGCCAGCAGGGCGACTGGGCCAGCAGCCGCACCTACACCCTGGGCGAGTCCAGTGCCGGACTGCTCGAGGAGCCCCTGTGGTATGCGGCCAAGTACGGCTCGTTCATCGACACCAACGCAAACGACCTGCCGGACCAGCAGGCGGAGTGGGACGCCGATGGCGACGGCTTCCCCGACGGCTTCTTCCTCGCCAACAACCCCGGGGAGCTGGGTCCCTCATTGGCGAGGTTCCTCACGGTCATCGCGACCACGACCTCCTCCGCCTCGGTGGCCGCCAACTCCATCACCCTGAGCACCCAGACACGGATCTACCAGGCCCGCTACGACAGCAGCAACTGGACCGGCGACCTGCTGGCCTTCCCGATCAACCCGGACGGCAGCATCGCAGATCCGCAGTGGAGCGCCCAGGACGCCGTGGACACCCAGTCCCAGATCGGTGCGCGCCGTATCGTCACGACAAATGCGGACTCGCGTACGGGTGTCCCGTTCCGCTGGGGAGACGCAAACTCCGGCAACGCGGACGGGATCGCCGACATGCAGAAGCTGATGCTCCGCAAGGCCTGCCCCTCATGCAACCTGGAGGCGGAGCAGGTCGGCCAACAGCGCCTCGACTACCTGCGCGGCAGCGACGCCGAGGACGTGGACCACGGCGGCCTCTTCCGCAGCCGCGACCACCTGCTCGGCGACATCTCCAACTCTTCGCCCCGGTATGTGGGCGCACCCGAGTCGCTCTACCCGGAGAACATCGCCCCCGCAAGCTACCGGGCCTTCGTCAATGCCCAGGCCGAGAGGGGGCACGCGCTCTACACCGGGGCGAACGACGGTATGCTCCACGCATTCGCCGCAGACACCGGAGAGGAGCTGATGGCCTATGTGCCACGAGCCGTCTACCCGCGGCTCTCCGCACTCGCCGCACCCGCCTACATCGGCAGCCATCAGTTCTATGTCGACGGCTCACCCACGGCCATCGACGCCTACCTGGGTGCCTTCCTGGGCTGGCGCACGATGCTCGTGACCGCCCTGGGCGCCGGCGGCCCCGGGGTCTTCGCCCTCGATGTCACCGACCCCACGGCGTTCAGCGCCGACGAGGCGACCGCCGCAGGCCGGGTGCTCTGGGACATCACCGGCGACGACCCGGGCTTCGAGTCGCTCGGATATGCGTTCAGCAATCCCGCAATCGTGCGCCTGCCCGACGGCAACCTGGGCGACGTCTGGGCCGTCGCCTTCGGCAACGGCTACCACGACGACGACGCCGATCCCCTGGGTCAGGCGGTCCTGTACCTCGTGGATGCCAGAGACGGCCACCTGCTCGACACCGTCCTCGCCGACCCCGGTCCCGGCAACGGACTCTCCAGTGTCGCCCCGGTGGACTACAATGGCGATTTCCGCATCGACTACATCTACGCAGGCGATATCAAGGGCAATCTGTGGCGTTTCGAGCCCGACGGCGGCGTTGGCTGGAAGGTCTCGTTCGGCGGCCAGCCGTTGTTCACCACGGGTCCCAAGGGTGCCGCCCACCCCGGCGATCACCAGGCGATCACGACCCGCCCGGAGGTCATCTACCATCCGTCGAGCCGTGGAATGCTGATCCTGTTCGGCACCGGGACCTATTATCGCGACCTCGATCGGCTGCCCGATCCGACCACCACCAACGCCTTCTACGGCGTCTGGGACCGGCTCGACGGGACCAGCGAGATCGGCATCGGCCACCTGCTGCAGCAATCCCTGATGCTCGAGACGACCACGCTGGGTTATGATATACGCTTCGTCACCGACAACGAGATCCAGTGGCACACCGACGCGGGCAAGCCGACGGGCGACCCACCGACCACCCACCTCGGCTGGTATCTCGAGCTGGTGGACGAGTACGGCCTCGGCCAAGGCGAGGTGCAGGTCACCGAGTCCCAGGTCAGGGGCGGACGGGTCATCTTCACCACCCTGATCCCGTCCGAGCTCGCCTGCGACTTCGGCGGAGAGGGCTGGCTGATGGAGCTCGAGGCCGCGAGCGGTGGCCCGGTCGACGAGGTGCTCTACGATCTCAACGGCGACGGCGCATTCAGCAACCTCGACATGGTTCCGATCGAAGACGGCGCGCAGGTCCTGGAGCTGGCCCCATCGGGCAAGAAGTCCAAGGTCGGCATCATCCAGCCGCCGGCGATCGTCGCCGCCGGGGCCCGCGAGTACAAGTACGCCAGCGGCGCACGGGAGGCCGCGATCGAGGTCACCACCGAGAACCCCGGCGAGACCGCGGGCGGTCGCCGCTCCTGGATTCAGCTGCGTTGAGGACACGCATGAGCCCATTCGCACCACGGCCCGCCCCGGCGAGGCATCCGAGCCGCTTCATCACTCGTGCGCCCCGGGCCGGGTGCGCGCCAGGTCTGCCGGGGTGTCGGGGGCTCACCCTGATGGAGGTGCTGGTGACCCTGGCGATCGTCTCGATCATCGTGGCGATCGCCTACCCCTCCTATGTCACCCAGATTCAAAAGATGCGCCGCTCCGACGCCAAGCAGTCACTGGTGCGTCTGGAGCAGGGGCTGCAGCGCTGCTACAGCCGCTATCGGCGCTTCGACAGCGACGAGTGCGATCTGGTCAGCGCGGGACCGACGATCGACGAGACCTCGATCGACGGCCATTATCGGATCACCTCGGTCGATTCGGAAAGCAACCAGACCCTGGGTGCCGAGTCCTTTACCCTATACGCGAGGCCCGAAGGCGTGCAGACGGGCGACACCCAATGCGCCGAGCTTCGGCTCAGCAACGCATCCCAGGCGAGCACCGTGGACGTGGACGGAAACGACACCACCAGCCTCTGCTGGCGTTAGCGCATGATTCGATTCCGGCCGCAGATGCCGATCGTCATGAGAATGACGATTGGAAATGTCGTTCGCCCGACACTCTGTCGACGCCTTCACACATTTCATTGTCCGGGCACCTGATACTTGCATCAGAAATCCGGGGACAGGCCGACACCCAAGGAGCGCCCGCAGTCACGACGCAAGGCCGTCCCCTGCCACCCAGCGGGCCGCTCAGACCAGGAGCACAGCACAATGAGCGCCAGCCAAAGCGGCATCTCACTGGTGGAGCTGATGGTCACCATCAGCATCGTCGCACTGACCCTGACCCTCGGCGTACCGAGCTTCACGGGGTCCAAGTCCAAGATGCAGCGCACCCGGGCGATCGTGGATCTCACCGATTCCTTTGCCCTGGCCAGGAGCGAGGCGACCCGTCGCGGCGTCGCGGTGCGTGTCTGTGCCTCCAGCGACGGTGCCACCTGCACGGCCGCGAATCCACCTGCCTGGGACCACGGCTGGATCGTCTTCACCGACATCGACGAAAACGGCTCGATGGATACCGGAACCGACGAGCTGATCGACGCGGCACGGTTCAACGCCCCCGCATTCACCCTCACCCCCGACGCCACGTTGGCCAACGGCGTGCTGTTCAGCGGCAGAGGTCTCCCGAGCGCCGCCGGCCAATTCACCTATTGCGACAACAACGAGTCTCAGGTATATGCCCTCAGCCTCGTCGGCAGGCTGGAGCATATCTCGACCGGTACGGGGTGCCCATGATCATTCCAACCGAATCCGGCGATCGGCGTCGCCGGACCGTTCTCCCGCGGCACCACCAGGGCGGGTTCACGATCATCGAGGTCATGGTGGCCACGGCAGTGATCCTCCTTGGATTCCTCGGTCTCGCCAGCCTGCAGATCCTGGCCCTGCGCTCCGCCGACAGCGCCCTCGAGCGCGCCCAGGCCACCGAGCTCGCCTACGGGATAATCGATCGCATGCGACTCAACCGGGGCACCCGGGACGAGACCTGGACGGCCCTCGGTGGCGGCTACGACGGCATCACCCTTTGCAACGGTAGCGATCGGCACGCCGAGGACAACCGTCAGTGCACCCATACCGAGGTCGCAAGCCTGACAGCCACGGACAATGTCACGACGGACCTGCGGCAGTGGTGGCAGGCAATCGACAGCGCGGACCTTCCCCACTGGTATGCGGGCATCCAGCAAGATGACGACATCTTCCTGGTCAGCGTCCAGTGGGACGACGAACGTGCCGCGATCGATGCGCAAGACGGGACACCCCGCAGCTCCTGTCTCGGCGAGGACATGCCCGACACGATGGAAGAGATCTGCGTGACGACCCAGCTGTAGGCATTCGCCGGTCGAATCCCCGCGATCAGCTCGATCCTCATGGAGATCGGATCAGATCGCTCGATTCGGCGCGCAACGCGACCCTCAGTGCCGAGTAGCGCCGTTCGGGACAGACCACGGTTTTCGGACTACAGAGGGATGTCGAGGTGATTTGGGTCGCGAGCCTCCTTATCGACAGGGATGCCGCAGACGCCGCCTTGAACAACCATGCCCCTGGGGCTTGCCATCGCTACCAAGCCCATGTACCGTAAACTGACCAACTTGGTCATCTCTGGAGACTGCAATGCGACAGGTCCAAATTGCCGAAGCAAAGGCGCAGCTCTCCGCGCTCATCGAGAGGGTCGAGACCGGTGAGGAGATCATCATCGCGCGTCGCGGCAAGCCCGTCGCACGTCTGATCAAAGAGCCGGCCGACACCAGGACCGCGGCAGATGTTTTCCGGGAGGCCTGGGCACTCGGCGGTTTGGATCTCCAAGCCGCTCCCGAGCTCGCTCTGGACGACATCGAGTTGGACTGAGCGCAGTGCACTACCTCCTGGACACCAATATCCTGATCGCGATGAGCAAGGAGCGTGCGGGTCTGACCGAGAGGTTGAGCAGTATCCCGGCAAAGGCGATGCTCCTATCCACCGTGGTCATGGCCGAGATCGAGCACGGAATTGGCAAGAGCACGCGAAAGGGGCACAACCGGCTGGTTTTCGACCGCCTCCTCGGCGGCCTTCGTATCCTTCCTTTCGATGACGCAGCCGCTCGCCATTATGGCCTGATTCGAGCGGACCTGGAACGTCGCGGCGAGCTGATCGGCCCCAATGATCTCATGATCGCAGCTCAGGCACGCGCGATGAGCGCGGTGCTCGTGACGGACAATGTTCGGGAATTCGAACGGGTGGATGGGGTGATCGTGGAGAACTGGCTGGCGCTGGCCGATTGACCGAGGTCGATCCAGCGTGGCACCCTGTGCGTCGCGCGGCATGTATTCACTGGCCAAACGCTGAACGGGGAATTCGCGGCACGACCGATCCGCCCCTCGAACAGCCGCGTCATCCCGTGATCAGACGCCCAAGCGGTCGCGGATACCCTGAACCTTCACGGGCAGGAAGCTCTCGGTGCTCCACTTCAATAGGAAGCTCGGCAGCTTCGTCCCCAGATCGACCTCCAAGTGGTGGCGGACCAGGGTCTTTGACCCGTCGCTCCCCCGGGGAATCAGCAGCCAGTAGCCGTAGATGTTCTCGAGGTTCCCCGAGCCCGGCACGTAGGTGAAGCAGCTCAGAATGACATCGATGCCGTCGATCCGGGTCCACCCGCCCCGCGCCCGAACGATCCACTCCCGGTCATCCATGGGCCACGGCATGTCGGTGATCCCGTGGCACAGCTCGACCTCGATGCCCCCCTCGGGTGCCAGGTACTGCTCCGCCTCGCCGTCCTCGAAGTGCTCGGCGAGCTCCTCCGGTGTGTCGAGAATCTCAGCGAGGACCATGTCATCCATGAAGTCCTCGTAGTGGTCGAAGTCCTTGATGACGGCGATGACCTGCTCCGGCGTTGCGTTGATGATTCCGATGGCATCTCCGATGAGCACATCCGCCACCGTCACGTCCACGAGAATCTCGCCGTCGCAGAGCTGTTGGATCTGACAGTGGCTCAGCGACGGAATCTCCGCCGGTTGTTGCGCCACGGCCAGGACTGCCCACGCCAACATCACCAGCGCCATTGCTGTCACCCAGCCGACCGAGCTGCACAGCTTGCTCATCTTTACTTCCTGCGCACGCGCAAGCGTACGCGGATCAACGACGGCGTCCCCCGCCAAACCGACGCCGCAACCATATTGAGTCTATCGTCGCTCCGAGCCGCCGGGGGGCACAGGCGAAAAAAAAACGGGTGGTGATCGAATTTGTG
>Ga0316593_10000010_pt1 | contig 18022 bp, 16 predicted proteins | sample S5NA_3_FD_204564 | JGI IMG/M metagenome (GOLD analysis project Ga0316593, IMG submission 204564) | Metatranscriptome of rhizosphere microbial communities from salt marsh grasses in Alabama, United States - S5-7_160517rA (Metagenome... | ecosystem: Host-associated > Plants > Roots > Rhizosphere ... | reverse complement strand
CTCGCTTACCCCCGCACGCTCGGTTGCTGGCCCATGCCTCGTCGCACTCGCCGGCGCCACCGCGCATGTTGACGCTGCTGCGCCAGGGCTTGGCCTCACTGCTGGATAGCTTGCGCGACCTCGTGCCGATCGTCGCCGTAGTGGCCTTCTTCCAGCTCGCCGTCCTCGGTCAGCCAATCCCGAACCTGGCCGATCTGTTGATCGGCACGTTGATGGTCGTCATTGGGTTGACGCTGTTCGTGCAGGGGCTCAAGCTGGGCCTGTTTCCCATCGGCGAGTCGATGGCGTGGGATTTCGCCCGCAAAGGCAGCCTGATGTGGCTGTTCGTATTCGCCTTCGCGCTGGGCTTCGGCACGACGGTTGCCGAGCCGGCACTGATCGCGGTGGCCGAAGAGGCTGCCGAGGTCGCGGCCGCGGGTCAGATGATCGACGATACCGATGCCGCGCGCGAAGTCTATGCAAACGGACTACGCTATACGGTCGCACTGTCGGTGGGATTGGCGCTGGTGATCGGCGTGCTGCGCATCCTCCGCGGCTGGCCGATTCAATACCTGATCATCGGTGGCTATATTGGCGTCGTCATCATGACCGCCTTCGCCCCTCGGGAGATCATCGGGATCGCGTACGATTCCGGCGGCGTCACCACATCAACGATCACGGTACCGCTGGTCACGGCGCTCGGTGTCGGTCTCGCCTCCAGCATCGAGGGACGCAACCCGATGACCGACGGCTTTGGGCTGATTGCCTTCGCGTCGCTGACGCCGATGATGTTCGTCATGGGATACGGGATCTTGCTGTGATCGAGTCCATTTGCACCGTCGACCGCCTTGTCCCGATCTGCGCGACCGTGGACGACGTATTGCCGATTATCGGCATTCTGGTGGGCTTCCAGGTGCTGGTGCTGCGCCGGCGCATCGCTAACCTGGGGCGGGTGCTCCTCGGCTTCGTACTCGTGCTGCTCGGGCTGGCGTTTTTCATCGAGGGGTTGGAGCGCGCACTGTTCCCGCTGGGCAAGCTGATGGCCGAGCAGCTGACAGCGCCGGAATTCTTGGGCCTGGACGCCGCGGGGACCGCACCCGTGGCCGGAGACTGGCATGCCTATTTATGGGTCTATCTGTTCGCGTTCGCGATCGGCTTCGCCACGACCATCGCCGAGCCATCGCTGATTGCGGTTGCCATCAAGGCCAATGAGGTCTCCGCCGGCGCGGTGGCAATCTGGGGATTGCGCATCGCCGTGGCCATCGGCGTCGCCATCGGGATCGCCCTCGGCGCCTACCGCATCATCAGCGGCACGCCGCTGCACTACTACATCATCTCCGGCTATGTCTTTGTCGTCATCCAAACCGCCTTTGCACCTAAGAGCATCGTCGCCCTGGCATATGATTCCGGCGGGGTCACCACCTCGACGGTCACCGTGCCGCTGGTAGCGGCCCTCGGCCTCGGCCTATCGAGCAGCATCCCCGGCCGCAACCCGTTGCTCGACGGTTTCGGACTGATCGCCTTCGCCAGCCTGTTCCCAATGATCACCGTTATGGGCTATGCCCAGCTCGGCGCCTGGTATGCCGGCCGACGATCCCGGCGCCTTCCCCCCGTCCGCGAGGATTGACTCATGCATTTCAAGCTCATCATCGCCTTGATCGAGCGCAGCGAGACCGAGGCCGTTCTCGAGGCAGCGCGCGCCGCCGGTGCCACCGGCTCCACGGTCATCAGCCAGGCCCGCGGCGAGGGTGGGGAGAAACAGAAGACCTTCTTCGGTCTGAACCTGGAGACCCCACGCGATGCGGTGCTGTTGTTGGTGGAGGAGCACCTGAGCCGATCCATATTGGAAAACATCGCCAAGACCGGCCGATTCGACGAGAAGCCTGGCACCGGCATTGCCTTTCAGGTCGACGTGGAGGACGCCGTCGGCATCAGTCACCAAATCCGCATGTTGACCGAAAAGGTCGAGCAGGAGATCTGATCATGAGCGAGCACGCGATGGTGCGCGTCCGAGAGGTAATGAAGCCCCACTTCGACACGGTCGACGGCATGAGCACTGTGGCCCAGGCCCTCGAGCGGATGCTGCATGTGGACACCAAGTCGCTGATCGTGCGCAAGCGCCACGACGACGACGAATACGGCATGGTGCTGATCTCCGACATCGCACGGCAGGTCCTGGCGCAGGACCGCTCGCCGGAACGGGTCAACATCTACGAGATCATGTCCAAGCCGCTGCTGAGCGTCAATCCAGACATGGACATCCGCTATTGCGCGCGGCTGTTCAACCGCTTCGATCTGTCGCGCGCACCGGTCGTCGAAAACGGCGAGGTCATCGGCATCGTCAGCCTCACCGACCTAGTGATAAAGGGGATGCTGCCGCGGCTGCCGCGCCCGTGAGGGCCGACGAATTGTCGCAGGCACGGGGAGAACAGCCCTCCACGGCGCCAGAAGCCGGCCCTGTCGATCGCATTGCGTCGGCCCGCTGGGTACCATCCCCCCATCAGGATGCGCGACCGCAGGGCCTGGCGATCGATCTGCTGGTCATCCATGGCATCAGTCTGCCGCCGGGGGAGTTCGGCGGTCCTTGGATCGAGCGGCTGTTCACCGGAACGCTGACGGGCGACGGTCATCCCTACCTCGGCCAGGTGGCCAAACAACGGGTGTCTGCCCATCTGCTGATCCGCCGCGACGGCGAGCTGCTGCAGTTCGTCGATCTCTCGCGCCGAGCCTGGCACGCGGGTCCGTCGCAATTCGACGGCCGGACGGCCTGTAACGACTTCTCCATCGGCATCGAGCTCGAGGGGACCGACGACATCCCGTATACCGACCACCAATACCGGCGTCTGACCGGCGTCACGCGCGAGATCATGGCGCGCTGGCCGGCGATCACACCCCGGCGCATCGTCGGTCACTGCGACATCGCGCCCGGCCGCAAGACCGATCCCGGCCCGGCGTTCGACTGGCAGCACTACCGAACACTGATTGCGCAGGATGCCTCGCACTGAGCGTTAAGCTCAGCAACATGCATCCAGGCGTTGCGGGAAGAACCGGCGCCAGCGGTAACCGCTGGCCCCCACGGCGATGCAGGCCAGCCGGCGTATACTCGCACCTATTGTCAAATTACCTACTCGCACCAGGAGCACACAAATGGCAAAGCCCTCGATCGCAAAGGTGGTGCTCGCCTATTCCGGCGGCCTCGACACCTCGGTCATCCTCAAGTGGCTGCAGCAGCACTACGGCTGCGAGGTCGTCACCTTTACCGCCGATATCGGCCAGGGCGAAGAGCTGGAGCCGGCGCGCGCCAAGGCCCAGGCCGCCGGCGTCAAAGAGATCTTCATCGATGATCTGCGCGAGGAGTTCGTGCGGGATTTCGTCTACCCGATGTTCCGCGCCAACGCCATCTACGAGGGCGAATACCTGCTCGGCACCTCAATCGCCCGGCCGCTGATCGCGAAGCGTTTGGTGGAGATCGCCGCCGAGACCGGCGCCGACGCCATCGCCCACGGGGCGACCGGCAAGGGCAACGACCAGGTCCGCTTCGAGCTCGGTGCTTATGCCCTGAACCCTGATATCCGCATCATCGCCCCGTGGCGGGAATGGGACCTGCTCTCGCGGGAGAAGCTGCTTGCTTACGCCGAGGCCAATGGCATTCCGGTGGAGATGAAGCGCGACGGGACGAAATCCCCCTACTCCATGGACGCCAACCTGTTGCATATCTCCTACGAGGGCTACGACCTGGAAGACCCCTGGTGCGAGCCGTCCGAGTCGATGTGGCGCTGGACCAGCGCTCCGGAGCAGGCCCCCGACACCCCGGCGGAGATCACGCTCGGCTTCGAGCACGGCGACATCGTCAGCATCGACGAGAAGCCGATGACACCGGCAGAGGTGCTGGCCGAGCTGAACCGGATCGGCGGCATCCACGGTATCGGCCGGGCCGACATTGTCGAAAACCGCTACGTCGGCATGAAATCGCGCGGCTGCTACGAGACACCGGGTGGAACCATCATGCTGAAGGCACACCGCGCGATGGAGTCGTTGACCCTGGATCGCGAGGCAGCGCACATGAAAGACGCGCTGATGCCCCGCTATGCCGAGCTGGTCTACAACGGCTATTGGTTCAGCCCGGAGCGGCAGATGCTGCAGGCGGCCATCGACCAAACCCAGCAGGTCGTCAACGGTAGGGTCCGATTGAAGCTCTACAAAGGCAACGTCATGGTCGTCGGACGCAAGTCCGACAGTGACAGTCTGTTCGACACCAGCATCGCGACCTTCGAGGATGATGCCGGCGCCTACGACCAAGGCGATGCCACCGGCTTCATTCGGCTCAATGCACTTCGACTGCGGGTCGCGGCTCGGCGCCGCGGTTGAGCCGAGCGGAGCGCAGAACCACGATCCATCGGAGGCTCGACGGTGGCAGAGCGCAAAACGAGCGTTTAGACTGGCCGGTAGCGCGACCGCCAGGCGTGCCTTGGTCGCCGACCGCTGATGCGAACCCGCCACTCTCGAGGACCGGGTGGCACCCCACGAACCAACAAGATCGCTGAGGAGAACATCACCATGTCGGAGCACAAAGTCTACGAGGTCCCCGCCGGGATCGCGGCCCAGGCCCATATCGACGAAGAGACCTACCAGAGCATGTACCAGCGCTCCGTCGATGATCCCGAGGGCTTCTGGGCCGAGCAAGCCGACACCTTCGTCACCTGGGAGAAGAAGTGGGACCGGGTGATGGATTACGACTACGGCCCCGACAATGTGCAGATCCGCTGGTTCGACGGTGGCAAGCTCAACGTCACCGTCAACTGCCTGGATCGCCATCTGAGCACGCGCGGCGACCAAGTCGCCATCATCTGGGAAGGAGACGACCCGACGCAGGATCGGAAGGTCACCTATCGCGAGCTGCACGCCGAGGTCTGCAAGCTGGCCAACGTGCTCAAGACGCGAGGTGTCGCCAAGGGGGACCGGGTCTGCATCTACATGCCGATGATTCCCGAGGCGGCCGTGGCCATGCTCGCCTGCGCCCGCATCGGCGCCGTTCACTCGGTGGTTTTCGGGGGCTTCTCGCCGGATTCTTTGCGAGATCGCATCCTCGATTCGGATTGCCGCGTGCTGATCACCGCCGACGAGGGTGTCCGCGGCGGCCGCTCCGTACCGCTGAAAAAGAACGCGGACAAGGCCGTCGAGGAGTGCCCGGACGTGCATACCTGCCTGGTCGTGCGCCGCACCGGCAATGAGGTCGCTTGGAGTGCCGGACGCGATGTTTGGTACCACGAGGCCATCGCCGATGCTGCCGCCGAGTGCGAGCCCGAGCCGATGGCTGCCGAGGACCCATTGTTCATCCTCTACACCTCAGGCTCCACCGGCAAGCCAAAGGGCGTACTGCACACCACCGGCGGCTACCTCGTGTTCGCCGCGATGACGCACAAGTACACCTTCGACTACCAAGAGGGCGAGGTCTACTGGTGCACGGCCGATGTCGGCTGGGTCACCGGCCATACCTACATCGTCTACGGACCACTGGCCAACGGCGCCATCTCGCTGATGTTCGAGGGCATCCCGAATTATCCGGATATGTCGCGTTTCTGGCAGGTGGTCGATAAGCACAAGGTCAACATCTTCTACACCGCACCGACGGCGATCCGCGCACTGATGCGTGCGGGCGAAGGGCCGGTCAAGCAGACCTCGCGCGCCTCGTTGCGCATCCTCGGAACGGTCGGCGAGCCGATCAATCCCGAGGCATGGGAGTGGTACTACCACGTCGTTGGCGACGCGCGCTGTCCGGTCGTCGACACCTGGTGGCAAACCGAGACCGGCGGACACCTGATCACGCCGCTGCCCGGGGCCACACCCCTGAAGCCCGGGTCAGCCTCCCGACCATTCTTCGGCGTCGTGCCAGCCCTGGTGGACCCGGCCGAAGGCACCCTCATCGAGGGCGAGGGCGAAGGTGCACTCGTCATTACCCGCCCCTGGCCTGGTCAGATGCGCACGGTCTACGGCGATCATCAGCGCTTCATCGACACCTACTTCAAGCAATACCCCGGCTACTACTTCAGCGGCGACGGCGCCCGCCGCGATGTGGACGGCTACTACTGGATCACGGGCCGAATCGACGACGTGCTCAACGTCTCGGGCCACCGGCTCGGCACGGCGGAGATCGAGTCGGCACTGGTGCTGCACGATGCCGTCGCCGAGGCGGCTGTGGTCGGCTTCCCACACGATATCAAGGGGCAAGGAATCTATGCCTATGTCACCCTAATGGCCGGCACGGAGCCCAGTGACGAGCTGAAGAAGGAGCTGGTCAAGATGGTTCGCAACGAGATTGGCCCGATCGCGACGGTGGACATCATCCAGTGGGCGCCCGGTCTGCCGAAGACGCGTTCCGGCAAGATCATGCGCCGCATCTTGCGAAAGATCGCCGCCAACGAGGTCAGCGCACTGGGCGATACGTCAACGCTAGCGGACCCGAGCGTCGTCGATGACCTGATCGCGAACCGCGCTAACCAGTAATGGCATGGCCACACCGTGGGTGAACGCCCCCGCCATGGCCTGCCGAGCAGCCGGGTTCCCTGGGACCCGGCCCTTTTTCGAGGAGGTGTAGCACTGGGCCTTGCGCCACCGTTCCGCTGGATGCGTGGCTGAGCAATGACGACCCGTCCCGTGCGCACCACAAGCCGCTGATCCGATTGCGTTTCCAGCCGGCTACGATCAAGATTTTCCCAGGGAAGAACCGACCGCTGGTCCTCAGGTCAATCAGGCCAGTTGAAGAATGATTCGATTCATTGAGGTTTGCAATTTGCCTACTGTCGCGAAAGTCGGCGTCTACGTGGACGCGGAGAACATTCGATACAACGGTGGCTATCAGATGCGCTACGACGTCTTGCGCCGATTTGCCGCCAGAGAAAACGGGACGCTGCAGCGTCTGAACACCTATCTCGCTTTCGATGCGGAACGTGCTCGGGACGATATCGAGTATGCAAAGAAGTCCCGCTCATACCAACAGATGGTCAGAGACTTCGGCTGGAAGATCACGGTCAAATATGTCCGTCACTACACGGACGAGAATGGCAACGTCTCCACGAAGGCGAACGCCGACCTCGACATGGCCGTGGACGCCATGCTGCAAGCCGGCAAGCTGGACCAGGTGACGCTGGTGACAGGCGACGGGGATTTCCTTCAGGTGGTTACCGCGTTGCAGAATCTCGGCTGCCGGGTCGAGCTGATCGGCTTCAAGAACGTCTCCCGGCAGTTGCAGCAGGAGGTCGATGCGTTCTGGTCCGGCTTCCTGATCCCGGACTTGCTGCCGATCTCCTACGAGCCACGCAATGATTGGGGCAAGCCCGGCTCCTGCGTGCGCGGCGTTTGCACCAAGTGGTTTCCCGAAAAGGGCTACGGTTTCCTGCGCTTCATGGATCGGATCGCCCCCGAGCTTTGGATCACCGACGCTCGGGAGCCTGATTCGCCCTACGTCAGCGTGTTTTGCCACGCCAACGAGGTGGCGGACGACGTCAGCGAGGACATGTTGATGAATCGCGAAACGATCTTTGAGTTCTATCTGGCCGAGAGCGAGCAAAAGGACAACGGACTCGTGGCCAATAATGTCCGACTGGCATTCGGAGTCAACCGCTGACCCGGCAACGACGGTCGCAACATCGTCTGGGATACCTCCCTAACTCGTGGCTAGCAGCGAAATGTTGTCATGGAGTCGAATGCCTGCAAAGGCCACCATTACCATATGTTGCGTTCGGGTGTCTGGCGCTCGGCCGGCCCCAAATAGTGCACACGGGCACCCATCCCTGCTCCGAATTCTCTTGACCTAAGGGCACATTGACTGCCGCACCCTCCGATGTCATCCGAACAATCTGAGATAAATCCGGCCGGCCTAGCACGCCGTTTGGTTCGCGATAATCTGCTCTCAGAACACCAGGCAAAGGCCGCCCACGCCGACGCCTCGAGCCGGCGCGTGCCATTTGTCCAATACTTGGTTGACGAGAAAATTCTCGACAGCAGACGGATCGCGGTCGCTGCCTCGCAGGAGTTCGGCGTCCCCTTGCTGGATCTCGATGCAATCGACCTGCTGGAAATACCCTTCAACATCGTTGATGAGAAGCTGATTCGCAGGCACCGGGCGCTGCCGCTCTATCGGCGAGGTAGTCGGCTGTTCTTGGCCATTTCCGATCCGACCAACGTGCTGGCACTCGATGAGATCCGTTTCGCCACCGGCCTGGCAGCGGACGCCATTCTGGTCGAGCAGGACAAGCTCACGAAGGCCATCGATCTGGTGATCGACGCCCAAGACCAGGCGATAACGGATCTGATGGACACCGAGCTGGAGAGCTTGGATGTCGACATCGATGATGACAACAAGGCAGATGACGACGATCTGAAAGTGGACGATGCGCCGGTCGTGCGCTACGTCAACAAGATCCTGATTCAAGCCATCAGGGCCGAGGCATCGGATATCCACTTCGAGCCCTACGAGAAGCGCTTTCGCATCCGCTTCCGCCAGGACGGCATCCTACGCGAGATAGCCAGCCCACCGACCCTTATCGCTCCTCGCCTGGTCGCTCGACTAAAAGTCATGTCTCGGATGAACATTGCCGAGCGTCGTGTGCCCCAGGACGGCCGCATCAAACTGAAGCTCAGCCGAACACGCGGCATCGATTTCCGTGTCAACACCCTACCGACGTTGTACGGGGAAAAGGTCGTGCTTCGAATCCTCGACTCCAGCGCGGCCGAGGTCGGTATCGACCAGCTCGGCATGGAGGACCAACAAAAGAAGGATTTCCTCGAGTGTATCCACAAACCCTATGGGATGATCCTCGTCACCGGTCCGACCGGGTCGGGTAAAACGGTCACCCAGTACTCCGCGCTGAACCTGCTCAACATCGAGGGGGTCAATATCTCCACGGTCGAAGACCCCGTGGAGATTCAGGTGGTCGGTATCAACCAGGTCAACATGAACCCGAAGACCGGTCTGACCTTTGCCGCCGCGCTACGTGCTTTTCTGCGCCAAGACCCCGACATCATCATGGTCGGTGAGATCCGCGACTTGGAGACCGCCGAGATTGCCGTCAAAGCCGCGCAGACCGGCCACTTGGTTCTCTCCACACTGCACACGAATGACGCCCCTCATGCGCTGACCCGACTTGTGAACATGGGTGTTGCGCCGTTCAACATCGCCTCCTCGGTTCTGCTGATCGTGGCCCAGCGCCTGGCCAGGCGACTCTGTATGCACTGCCGACAGCCCGTGGATATCCCTCGCGAGGCATTGTTGGAAGAAGGATTTACAGAGGCAGACATCGAAAGCGGATTGACGATCTACAAGGCCGTCGGCTGCGAACGCTGCAACGACGGCTACAAAGGCCGCATCGGAATCTTCCAAGTCATTCGCGTCTCAGAGGCGTTGGGCCGTCTGATCATGGAAGAGGGCAACGCGATCCAGATCGCGGATCAGGCCGAGCGTGAAGGCTATGACGATTTGCGTCGATCCGGCCTACGTAAGGTCAAAGAGGGGATAACCAGCTTGTCCGAGCTTAACCGTGTGACGAAGGATTAACCCTAATGGCACTTGCAGCCGCTCAGAAACAGAAGCCCAGGATCAAGCCAAGGCCAAGACCGGCGGATAAGGCCTATCAATTTGTCTGGGAAGGCGTCGATCGGCGTGGCACTAGGGTCAAGGGCGATCTCCGCGCGCCGAGCGTCGATATGGTCCGGGCCGACCTGCGACGGCAAGGCGTCACGCCACTGAAGGTCAAGAAGAAGGCCCAGCCCTTATTCAGTGCTCGCAAGAAAAGGATTACCGGCGCCGATCTCACGGTGTTTTCCCGCCAGCTCGCGACCCTGATGGCCGCTGGCGTGCCACTGGTTCAGTCGTTCGAAATCGTTGGCCGTGGCCACCAGAACCCGTCGATGCAGGATCTCATCCTTGCCATCAAGAACGACGTCGAGAGCGGAACGGCGATGGCTGAGGCCCTGGCCAAACATCCAAATCACTTCGATGACCTGGTCTGCAATCTCGTGGCCGCCGGTGAGCATGCTGGTGTCCTCGATACCGTGCTGGACAAGATCGCGACCTACAAGGAGAAGACCGAATCGATCAAGGGCAAGGTCAAGAAGGCGCTGTTCTACCCGGCCGCCATCATCGTCGTCGCCATCGTGGTGACGGTGATTATCCTGCTCTTCGTCATCCCGCAGTTCAAGGCGCTCTTCACCAGCTTCGGTGCGGACCTGCCTGCCTTCACCCTCCTCGTCATCGGCTTGTCAGACCTCGTGCGGGAGTGGTGGTACCTGTTCGGACTCGGTGTCGCCGCCTTGATTTTTGGTGTGGGAAAGCTGTTCAAGAAGTCCCAAGCCTTTCGCAACGCCATCGATCGTGTCTCGCTGAAGATTCCGGTCATCGGACCGATACTGAACAAGGCCGCCGTCGCCCGTTTTGCACGCACGCTGTCGACGATGTTCGCCGCAGGCGTGCCGCTGGTGGACGCGTTGGATTCTGTCGCCGGGGCCACCGGCAATGTCGTTTATGCCGACGCGGTGCACAAGATGCGTGAAGATGTCGCAACGGGACAAAGTCTCGAGCTGAGCATGCGCCAGCGTTCCCTGTTTCCGCACATGGTCATCCAGATGACCGCCATTGGCGAGGAGTCCGGTGCCCTCGACGGGATGCTGGCAAAGGTCGCGGACTTCTACGAGGAAGAGGTCGACAACGCCGTCGACGCCCTGAACAGCCTGCTCGAGCCGATGATCATGGTCGTGATCGGCACCATGGTCGGCAGCCTGGTGGTTGCCATGTATCTCCCGATATTCAAGCTTGCCGCCGTCGTCTGAGCAGGGGCGGACCCCGCGCGTCGTGCCGGCGCATCACCCAGTCGCCGCGCGTCAGGAAGCTACTCGCCATGAGCCCCATCGACCTGCTGGTGGAAAGTCCGGAGCTACTGTATCCAACTGCTCTGTTGGTCGCGCTCGCAGTCGGTAGCTTTCTCAATGTCGTCATCCTGCGCCTGCCCCGGATGATGGATGCCAGCTGGCGCGAGGAGTGCTCCGAGCTATTGGGTCTCGACCAGTCCTCCGTTACCGGTGATCGCAGTCTGGGCCTGGCCTTTCCCCCATCCCACTGTCCCAACTGCCAACACCGGTTGCGTGTATGGGAAAATATCCCGATCCTGAGCTGGCTACTGCTACGCGGACGTTGCAGCGCCTGTCACGCACCGATCTCGATCCGTTACCCCCTGATCGAGGCGACCACGGCAATCTTGTCGCTCATCGTCATCTGGCAACTTGGCCCAACCGCGCAGGGCATGGCAGGACTCGTGCTGACCTGGGGACTGGTCGCGCTAGCCGTTATCGATGCCGAAACCCAGCTTCTTCCCGACAGTATTACGCTTCCCCTGCTCTGGCTCGGCCTAGGGCTGAGCCTATTCGACGTCTTCATCGACAGCAACCAGGCGATCATCGGCGCCATTTGCGGCTACCTGAGTCTCTGGCTGGTCGTTCAACTCTTCCGGCTGGCCACCGGCAAAGAGGGCATGGGCCAAGGCGACTTCAAGCTCTTCGCACTCTTCGGCGCCTGGCTTGGCTGGACCGCATTGCCCCAGATCCTCCTGCTGTCGACGGTACCAGGCGCGCTGTTCGGCATCGCGATGATCGTCGGCGGCCGGCAAAGAAGGGGCACGCCGATTCCCTTTGGCCCGTTCCTGGCCATCGCCGGCTGGATCAGCCTGCTCTGGGGGGACGCCATCATGACCGCTTATCTTGGCTGGGTGGGTCTTTGAGCACCGATGCCGCTCGCCGGCCGCTGATGAGCGACCGCCCCTGCGGCACGCAGCAGCAAACCTTGGTCAAGTTTACAGTGGCTTTGACTGGCGGAATCGGCAGTGGAAAGTCCACCGTCGCGGACCTGTTCAAAGGCCATGGCGTTACCGTGATCGACGCGGACGTCGTCTCACGAGCGCTTACAGCGCCAGGCGGCGCGGCCATACCCGAGGTCGCCGCCACCTTCGGGCAGAAAGTCATCGCCCCCGACGGCGGGCTCGACCGCGCTGCCGTTCGCCGGATGGTGTTCGCCGAACCGGAGAAGCGCCGCCGCCTCGAGGCAATTCTGCACCCGCGGATCCGCGGTGAGGTGCAACGACGCCGCGACGCGGCGACCGGCCCCTACTGCATGATCGTGATCCCGCTGCTGATAGAGACCGGCCGTCAGTATCGGGCAGATCGGGTCCTCGTTGTCGATGTCTCCGAGTCTATCCAAATCGCGCGTGTCGAAGCCCGAAGCGGCCTCGGTCGCGACGAGATCCAACGAATCATCGCGAGCCAGGCAACACGGGGCGAACGCAGGGCGGCAGCAGATGACCTCATCGACAACGACGGGTCACCCTCGGAGCTCATCCCTCAGGTCGAGGCTCTACACCGGCGTTATCTGTCGTTGGCGCGCTGAGCCAAAGTCGCGAACGGATGGGTGGCCGCTCGGATCAACGCGAGCGAATCAGTTGGCCCCGTGAAGCCGGTTCATCGCGATCTGATACTCTCCGGTGATCAGGAGCGGGAGCACGTGGTCCACGTCGTCGATACCGCGATTGATGGCCGCCTCGTCCTCTCCCGAGGCACGACTGAGGACATAGCCGACGACTTCGTGCTTGCTACCGGGGTGACCGATCCCGATCCGCAGCCGCCAGAAGTCGGGAGAGCCGAGGGATGTGATCGTGTGGCGCATGCCGTTATGACCGGCATGCCCCCCTCCAAGCTTCAGCCGGACCCGCCCTGGCGGCAGATCGAGCTCATCGTAGGCCAGCAGGATCTGCTGATGGGGGATATCGAAATACCGGGCAACCGCGGCGACGGCTTGGCCGCTATGGTTCATGAAAGTGGTCGGCTTCAGCAGCCTGACATCGCCGCCGTGCAGGTCAATGCGGCAAAGCTCGCCGTAGAACTTGCCATCGGGACGGAACTGCCCGTGATGCCGATCCGCGATGCGGTCGACGAACCAGAACCCGGCGTTGTGTCGGGTCGCTTCGTACCGAGCACCGGGGTTGCCGAGCCCGACGATGAGGCGAATACCGTTTTGATCAGCGGCCACGTCGATGCTCCTGGAGTGACACGTCCCAGCGGCGGTCTGGCGTCACCGAAAGCCGTGACCCCAGGCCGCCGAGGGAACAGGTTGCGACGGGTCGGCTCTACTCCGTCGTGCCCTCGCCTCCCTCCTCGTCGCTGCTCTCGGGCTCGTGAGTAAGGGCGCTGTGGATCATCACAACCGGCGTCTCCGGGTCGAGCGACTTGGTGAGCTCGACCCCCTCTGGCAGCCTCAGCTCGGAGACATGGATGATATCGCCGATGTCCATCTTGCCCATATCGACGACGATAAACTCGGGCAGATCGGCCGGCAGACAGCTGACCTCGACCTCGGTCACACTGTGGGAGACCTGCCCGCCCTTCTTGACGCCGACGCTGGCCGCCTCGTTCTCGAAATGCAGAGGGACCAGCATTCGTAGCTTGTCGCCGCTGCTGACGCGGAGGAAATCCACGTGCAGGATAAACGGCTTGGCCGGATGGCGCTGAAGGTCCTTGAGGACCACTTTGGACACGGCGCCATCGATATCGAGGTCGAGCAGGCTCGAGTAGAATGCCTCCTTTCCAAGCTGCTGGATCAGCTCGTTGTGCTTTACGCTGATCGCCTTGGGCTCCTCATGCCCTCCGTAGACGATCCCGGGAACGAGCCCCTGACGACGCAGGCGGCGGCTCGCACCCTTCCCCCGTTCGTCTCGGGTCGTTGCATTGACTTGCATGCTTTCGCTCATTGCAGGTTGATTCTCCAGTTGCTTATCAAGAAAAGACGCCGGACCCCGCGACCAGGGTACCGGCGCCGTGGAAGACGATCACACGCGATGATCGCCTCGAAGCCCAATGACATTGTCTAGTCGACGAACAGCGAGCTGACCGATTCCTCGTTCGAAACGCGACGCATGGTCTCCGCTAGCAGCTCGCCGATACTGAGCTGACGAATCTTTGGGCATTGCTTGGCGTCCTCCCGCAATGGAATGGTGTTGGTCACCACGAGCTCGTCGAGCTCTGACGCAGCGATATTTTCGATGGCCGGCCCCGATAGCACGGGGTGCGTACAGTAGGCTTGGACCTTGGCGGCGCCGTGGTCCTTCAGCGCGGCCGCGGCTTGACACAAGGTTCCGGCGGTGTCGACCAAGTCGTCGATCAGAACGCAGCAGCGGTCCCTTACATCACCGATGATGTTCATCACCTTAGCCTCGTTCGCACGAGGACGACGCTTGTCGATAATCGCGAGGTCGGCGTCGTCAAGGCGCTTCGCCAACGCCCGCGCCCGCACCACACCACCGACATCGGGCGACACGACCATCAGTCGCGGCTCTTTTTGGCGCCAGATGTCACCGAGCAGGATCGGCGAGGCATAGACATTATCGACGGGGATATCGAAGAAGCCCTGGATCTGGTCCGCGTGCAGATCCATCGTCAATACGCGATCGGCGCCGGCGGAGCCGATCATCTTCGCGACCAGTCGCGCCGTAATGGGAACGCGCGCGGAGCGCGGTCGCCGGTCCTGACGGGCATAGCCGAAGTACGGAATCACGGCCGTAATTCGCTTGGCCGACGCCCAACGCAGCGCGTCGATCATGACCAAAAGCTCGAGCAGGTGATCATTGGTCGGGGCACAGGTCGGCTGGACCACGAAGACATCCCGCCCGCGGACGTTCTCCTGGATCTCGGTCATGACCTCGCCGTCGCTGAACTGGCCGACGACCGCCTTGCCGAGAGGGATGCTCAGGTGGGACGCGATCTCGGCGGACAAGGCCTGATTCGCGTTGCCGGAGAAAACCATCATCTGATTTGCTGGCACGGCAACCTCTTCACTGGACATCCGCAAGCGGGCATTGAATGGCTGGGGCGCCAGGATTCGAACCTGGGAATGCTGGGATCAAAACCCAGTGCCTTACCGCTTGGCGACGCCCCAAGAGCTCTGCGAATGATCGGCTGACTGGATGGCTCCAACGCAGCTGACATCGGCAATCAATCCATCTCGTCGATTGGCGTGAACAAGGGGGAGCAGTTGAGACCTCTCGCGACGAAGGCACTCCACTGCGGCGGCGCCTCGGCTCGGACCGATTCCGCCGCGGACCGCTCGTCAAAGGCAGCGAAGATGCAGCTGCCCGTGCCCGTCAGCCGTGCCGATCCTCGGCGGCTCAACCAATCGAATGCCTCGCTGACGACGGGAAATCGCCGCAGCACGACCGGTAGACAGTCGTTTCGGGCATCTCCTTCGAGAAAGCCCGTTATTGTTATCGGACTTGAATCCCGTGTCAAATCCGGATCGCCGAAAACGGCTGCCGTCGAGATGTGGCACGGTGGCCTGATAACGACGAACCAGGGTTGCGGCAGAGCGACCGGGGTCAAGTGCTCTCCGACGCCCTCCGCCCAGCCGGCCCTGCCGCGAACGAATACCGGGACATCAGCGCCGAGCGCTAGTCCGAGATCCGCCAGAGTGTCCTCATCCAGGCCCAAGCCCCAGATTCGATTCAACGCGACCAGCATCGTTGCCGCGTCTGAGCTGCCACCGCCGAGCCCCCCACCCATGGGCAACCGTTTGTCCACGTCGATTTCGGCGCCGGAACGGCATCCGGTCGCGCGCTGAAGGAGCCGTGCGGCGCGAACCACCAGATCATCCTCGGCGGCCACCTCAGCAGCGCCTCGCACGCGAATGATCTGACCGTCCGGTCGCACCTTGATTCGAATACGGTCGCAGTGGTCGATGAATTGGAAGATGGTCTGCAGGCGATGGTAGCCGTCCGAACGCCGGCCCAGCACACGAAGCATCAGATTCAGCTTTGCTGGCGCCAGCCAAACACCATCGGCAGAGACGGCCGGCATCATTGGCCGGCTTCGCTGTGCGACACCCGATGACGGCCGATGACTCGCAAGAGGTACTCATGCTTCGGATCTTCGTCCATGGCCTTCTCCCAGACACTGCGAGCATCGTCGCGACGCCCCATTGCCCACAACACCTCGCCCAGGTGGGCGGCGATCTCGGCATCGAAGGTCATCTCCAACGCACGCCGCAAATAGGGCTCTGCCTGCTCAGCCTTACCCAGGCGATAGAGCACCCAGCCCATACTGTCGAGAATCGCCGGCTCGTTGGGGCGAAGCTGCAGCGCGCGCTCGATGAAGCTGTAAGCCTCCGCCAAGCGATCGGTCCGGTCAGCCAGCGTGTAGCCGAGTGCATTAAGGGCGTCGGCGTTGTCCGGGTCGCTGATCAACAGATGCCTCAGGTCACGCTCCAGCACATCGACCTGACCCAGCTCGACCGCATGCAGCGCCCGCGCGTAGAGCAGGTCGCCGGAGTCGGGGTAACGCTCTAGCGCCGCCGAGTAGACGTCGAGGGCCTCCCCGTCCAGGTCTTGATCCCGCAGCAGCTCGGCCTCGATCATGAACAGCATCGGCTGATCCTCGGGGGACTGATCGCGCAGACGCTGCAGAATCTCCCTTGCTTGTTTCATTTTGCCCTGCGCCGCGTAGATTGCAGCGATCCGAAGCTGGGCATCCGCAGCGTTACGTCCCCGGACCTGTTGATACCAATCGAGGGCTTGGTCCGGATCGCCCGCCTCGTCCTCGAGCTGCCCGAGCAGAAATGCCGCGTCGTTACGGCGTTTTCCAAGTGATTGCAAGCGAGTCAGGTACTCCCGGGCCTCGGTGAGATCTTTGCGCTGGAGGTGAAGTACCGCCGCGGCGAACAAGGCCTCGGTCTGGTCTGGCTCGAGCTCCAGAACCGCATCGAACATTGCCAGTGCTTCGTCCTCGGCGTCGGCATCCAGCAATAGCCGGGCATAGACGAGCCGAAGCTGCTGCGCCTCCTGCAGCGTCATCGTCTTCAGCGAAGACTCCATTTCAGCGCGTGCCTCGTCGAAGCGTCCCAAGTCGATCAACAGTCGCCCGATCAATAGCGGCGGCCGACTCCAACCTGGCCGCAGCTCGGCGGCGCGGCGGGCCGAGTCAAAGGCCAGGTCGACCTCATCGGCCGCCGCGGCGAGCGTCGCCAGGGCCAGCTGAGCATCGGCATCATCGACCTCTTCGCCCACCAGGGCCTGCATCAGCGCTAGGCGCTCTTTCGGATCCTCGGTGCTGGTGACCAACTGCGCGGCGGCCATGTAGCCTTCGCCGGGATCGTCGGAGAGCTCGACCACCCGGCGCAGCTGAAGCAGCGCCGTATCCCGATCGCCGGAGCGGACCGCCACGTACGCAGCAAGCTGTCGAGCCTTCAACGCATCTGGCGCCAGCGCGATCCACAACGCGGTTGCACGCCGTCCGGCCTCTGGGTCATCAAGCGAGACTGCCGACCGCGCGGCAAGCTCTGCAAGGCGTGGGTCTCCCGACAGACGTGCCGCGCGGAGGTATTGCGTGAAGGCTAATCCGTAATCGCGCTCCCTGGCGGCCATCTCGCCGACCAGGATACTGTAGAGAAGGTCACCGTCGAGCTCGTGACGCGGTGATGGCACTGGCACGGGGATCGCGTCCGAAGGGATCGATGGCTCGGCTGCGATCTGGCCCGCCGATGGCTCTGCATCGCCGGTTGCGGCGGCACCGGCATCGGCAAGCAAGGAGCCCACGGGCAACAGCACGAGCCAGGACCACAGCGTAGCTAAGTAAAGGACTCTCGACATGAACGACTCGCAATCATAGTGTTAGGAGTTGGCTCGGCTTCGATCAGTCCGCTCTGAGCGACGACCCGGTTTCGGTCATGCCGGGCATCGCTCGTCGAGCGCCATCAGCCGTATCCAGATTTGAACGCAGTATACTAGCTGGGTTCCGGCATCTAAAATGGCGTCATTCGACGGGCGTTCCACTTTGCCGCGGTGACGGTCCGGGGTGCAGCCCCGGGATAAGCTGTCGCGTCCCGGGGCCGACCGATCACTGACCGATGCAGATTCGGTTTCAGCCGGCCGTTGGCCGGCGCGGCGCGACGTCCCGTCTGAACCTACGACAGCAACGCCAGCAATCAAGCTTACTTCGTTATGACTCTACTCGCGCTCGG
>Ga0316593_10000008_pt1 | contig 18773 bp, 16 predicted proteins | sample S5NA_3_FD_204564 | JGI IMG/M metagenome (GOLD analysis project Ga0316593, IMG submission 204564) | Metatranscriptome of rhizosphere microbial communities from salt marsh grasses in Alabama, United States - S5-7_160517rA (Metagenome... | ecosystem: Host-associated > Plants > Roots > Rhizosphere ... | reverse complement strand
TTTTCGCCCGTCTTCGGCGTCGCGACAACCGTTACATAGCTCGGCTATGCGCCGGTTGTCGTTCCTTGAAGACTGACGAAAATCCGGCGCGATCGGGTATATCAGTTTCCGGCAATCGCCTTAGTGGTGGGTCCGTGTCCCCGTTACTTTTTTCTTTTCGACCTTTGGTGTCGACTTGTGCCCTTTGGATTCGACCTGCCCCTCCTCCTCTGGCTCGGCTGCCTTTCTCTCGGGATGCGCACTCAAAGCCACATCCAACACTTCGTCGATCCAACGCACCGGTCTGATGCTGAGATTCTGTTTGATGTTCCTTGGAATCTCTGTCAGATCGCGCTCGTTCTCCTTTGGAATGACCACCGTGTCTATCCCGCCGCGATGCGCGGCCAGCAGCTTCTCTTTCAACCCTCCGATCGGAAGCACCTCCCCACGCAGGGTGATCTCTCCGGTCATGGCAACATTGGAGCAAACCGGTGCCTTGGTCAGGGCGGATACCAAAGCTGTGCACATGGCCACCCCTGCACTCGGACCGTCCTTGGGCGTCGCTCCCTCCGGCACATGGATGTGCACATCAAGCTTCTGGTGAAAATCCGGATCGATCCCCAGGGCTTCCGCACGGCTGCGCACCACGGTCATGGCCGCTTGGATCGACTCCTGCATGACGTCTCCAAGCTGCCCCGTATAGGTGAACTTGCCCTTGCCCGGCACGAGGGCCGATTCGATCCGCAGCAGCTCACCTCCGACCTCGGTCCAAGCCAGACCCGTGACCTGACCCACCTGATCGAACTCGTCCGCACGCCCAAAACGGAACCGCTGCACACCCAGGTACTTCTCCAATGCCTTTGGGGTCACAACGACCGAGGAGGTACGCTTTTTGAGCAACACCTCCTTGACGACCTTACGGCAGATCTTGGAGATCTCCCGCTCCAGGTTGCGCACACCGGCCTCGCGTGTATAGTAGCGGATGATGTCCCGCACGGTGCTCTCACGTATGAGAACCTCACCCTCCTCCAAGCCGTTGTTCTTCATCTGCTTGGGAATGAGATAGCGCTCGGCAATAGCAACCTTCTCGTCCTCCGTGTAACCGGAGAGACGGATCACTTCCATACGGTCCAGAAGCGCAGGCGGGATGTTCAGGGTGTTCGCCGTGGCCACGAACATGACCTCGGAGAGGTCGAAATCCACCTCCAGGTAGTGATCGTTGAAGGTGTGGTTCTGCTCCGGGTCCAGCACCTCGAGCAGAGCAGACGCCGGATCACCCCGGAAGTCCATCGCCATCTTGTCGATCTCGTCCAACAAGAAAAAGGCGTTACGCGATCCCGCCCTGGATAGATTTTGAATGATCTTCCCCGGCAGCGCACCGATATAGGTGCGGCGATGACCGCGGATCTCCGCCTCGTCCCGCACACCGCCGAGGGACATGCGCACGAACTTGCGGTTGGTCGCCCGGGCGATCGAGTGCCCCAGCGAGGTTTTTCCGACACCGGGAGGACCGACGAGACACAGAATGGGCCCCTTGAGCTTGCGCACACGTTGCTGCACGGCAAGGTACTCGAGAATACGCTCCTTGACCTTTTCCAGCCCGTAGTGATCCGCTTCCAGCACCTCTTCGGCCACTTTGATGTCGTTACGAATCCGGCTGCGCTTCTTCCAGGGCACGTTGACCAGGGTGTCTACATAGTTGCGAACGACCGTGGCCTCGGCGGACATGGGCGACATGAGCTTGAGCTTGTTGAGTTCGGCCAACGCCTTGGTCTTCACCTCCTTGGGCATGCCCGCCGCTTCGATTCTCTTGCCCAAGTCCTCGATCTCATTGGGGGCATCTTCCATCTCGCCCAGCTCCTTCTGGATCGCCTTCATCTGCTCGTTAAGATAGTACTCCCGCTGATTCTTCTCCATCTGCTTCTTCACCCGGCCACGGATGCGCTTCTCCATCTGCAGGATGTCGTTCTCCGATTCCATGAGACCCATCAGGTGCTCGAGCCTGGCCTGCACATCGATCATCTCGAGAACGCGCTGTTTCTCGTCCAGCTTGAGGGACATATGCGCCGCCATGGTATCGGCCAGCCGACCCACTTCCTCGATGCTCGACAGAGAGGTCAGCACTTCGGGCGGCACCTTCTTGTTGAGCTTGACGTACTGGTCAAACAGGCTGACGGAAGAGCGCATCAAGACTTCCTGCTCCCGGTCATCCAACTCGATAAGCTCCGCCAGGGGCAAGATATTGGCGGAAAAGGCATAGCCGGTGGTTACGAAGGAGTCGACCTGTGCCCTCTGGTTGCCCTCTACGAGCACCTTGACGGTACCGTCCGGGAGCTTGAGCAACTGCAGGATATTGGCGAGGGTCCCCACATTGTGCAGGTCGTTGGCACCGGGGTCATCCACGTCCGCACTCTTTTGCGCGACAAGAAGGATCTGCTTGTCACTCGCCATCGCGCTGTCAAGGGCCTTGATCGACTTTTCGCGACCGACGAACAGCGGAATGACCATGTGGGGGTAAACGACCACGTCGCGCAGAGGCAGAACCGGCACTTCCTGGGTAAGGTCATTGTTTGCGGAGCTGAGTGTATTTTTCGGAGCCATGAAAAGTCGTGCTCAGTTGATGTCCGGCCTTTCAGGCGCTATCGGCGGGCTTGCGCCTCCGCCCCCAAGCATGCAGAAATCGACAGCCGGAACAGAAATGGATTTGCGTCTGGTGAGGAGCCAGTTTAGGGTGCTGGAAACCCTCTTCAATGCCAGCGCAACAGGTTGCACCCTACGGGAGTCGTCTTGGACGACCGCCGTCCGGCGGCCGATCGGTAGTGCGAACGCCCGATCAATCGGATGCGGCAAGCTGCTTTTCGACCCCATCGTAAATGACGAAGGGATCGTTCTCGCCCGTTACGACCGAGCCATCGACGACGACCTTGCTGACGTTTTCCGTCGACGGAAGATCGTACATGATGTCCAGAAGAACCTGCTCCATAATGGTACGCAGACCACGGGCACCCGTCTTACGGTCCATCGCTTTGCATGCGATCGCCCCGAGGGCGTCTTCACGCAGCTCCAGCTCGCACCCCTCCATCTCGAAGAGACGGGCATATTGTTTGGTCAGGGCATTCTTGGGCTCGGTGAGAATGCGCACCAAGGCATCCTCGTCCAACTCCACGAGCGTGGCAATGACCGGCAGGCGGCCAACGAACTCCGGGATAAGGCCGTAACGAATGAGGTCCTCCGGCTCGACCTCGCGCAAGAGCTCGCCGACCTTCTTGTCGTCGTCTTCGCTATGCACCTCTGCCGCAAAGCCGATGCCCCCCTTCTTCGAACGATTGCGGATCACTCGGTCGAGACCGGCAAAGGCACCACCGACGATGAAGAGGATGTTTGCGGTATCGACCTGCAGAAATTCCTGCTGCGGGTGCTTGCGCCCACCCTGAGGAGGCACCGAGGCGATGGTACCCTCGATAAGCTTCAACAAAGCCTGCTGCACACCCTCACCCGACACGTCGCGTGTAATGGAAGGGTTATCGGATTTGCGGGATATCTTGTCGATCTCGTCGATGTAGACGATGCCCGTCTGGGCCTTCTCCACATCATAGTCGCACTTCTGCAGCAGCTTCTGGATGATATTCTCGACATCTTCGCCCACATAGCCCGCCTCGGTCAAGGTCGTAGCATCGGCGATCGTGAAGGGAACGTTCAGCAACCGCGCCATCGTCTCCGCCAGCAGCGTCTTACCGGAGCCCGTGGGACCAATGAGCAAAATGTTGCTCTTGGCGATCTCGATCTCATCCTTGGAATCGCTCGCCTCGAGCCGCTTGTAGTGGTTGTAGACCGCAACCGAGAGGACCTTTTTAGCCTGATCCTGGCCGATGACATACTGATCGAGGATCTCGTTGATCTCGCGGGGCTTGGGCAGCTTGCTGGCAGCATCGCCAATGCCCTCCTGCATCTCTTCGCGGATGATGTCGTTGCACAGCTCGACGCACTCGTCGCAGATAAAAACCGACGGGCCCGCGATCAGCTTCCTGACCTCATGCTGACTCTTGCCGCAGAACGAACAGTAAAGCAGCTTGGCATCGTCGCTCTTACCATGGTTGTTGCCACTCATGAACAGCCCTCTCCGGAAGGTCTAGTGGTTTGAGCGAACGTGCGATACATCATCTGCTCGACCATGTACTCCATACTCCAGCGAGTCAGCCCCGCGGATGGAAACAGAACCTCGACGAAGCCCGACACCACTGGTAGCTTGAAATCTGGCACAACATCGCGAATCCTACGCCTCTCGATGATCTTTGCGGAGCCTGAAGGTAATCATAACGGTTTACAGGGAGATGGCAAGACGATAAACGCCTCAACGCACCGCCTGATTGCGCCGATACAAGCTACGAGGAGAGCAGCCAGGAGCCGGATCGAGCGAATCCGAAACGGACCGACACATCGGCTATTTCGTCTCCGTAGCCGGCACCCGCTCTTCCAAAACCTTATCGACGAGACCGTATTCCACTGCCTCTTCACCGCCCATGAATCGATCCCGCTCCGTGTCCTCCGCGACCTTCTCCACCGGCTGCCCCGTATGACGGGAGAGTATCCGGTTTAGACGATCACGTATGTGAAGTATCTCACGGGCATGGATATCCACGTCCGTCGCTTGACCCTGAAAGCCCCCCAAGGGCTGATGAATCATCATGCGCGAGTGCGGCAGACAACAACGCTTTCCAGCCGCACCGCCAGCCAGAAGCAGAGCACCCATGCTCGCCGCCTGGCCGATACACATGGTACTCACATCCGGACGGATGAATCGCATGGTGTCGTAGATCGCCAGCCCGGCGGTCACCGAGCCTCCGGGAGAATTGATGTACAGGTGGATATCTTTGTCCGGGTTCTCCGACTCCAAGAAGAGGAGCTGAGCAACAACCAGATTCGACATGTAGTCCTCGACCTGCCCGACCAGGAAAACGACGCGCTCCTTGAGCAGGCGCGAATAGATGTCGAAGGAGCGCTCTCCGCGGGCCGTCTGCTCGATGACGATGGGAACCAGTCCGAGGCTCTCCGGATTCCACCCGCTGTTGTCGAAAATCATGCTCATAAGCTGTCGACCTGAAATTCAGTATACGAAATTTCTCTCCGAGAATTGAGGCGATTTCTGGCTCCGGAAATCGCCGAATAAACGCCCGCCGCCCGGCTCATCCGGCGTTCGTGGACGTCGTGAGCTCCTCGAAGGTAGTCGGCTCGTCGACAACCGCCACCTGATCGAGCACCCAGTCGACCACCTGGCCTTCCAGGGTCAGGGACTCCACCGAGGCTAGGCGCTCCTTTTTCGCGTAGTAGTAGTCGATGACCTGCTGCGGGTGCTCATAGGTCGAAGCCATGTCTTCCACCACCTCGCGCACCCGCTCCGGGTCGACCTGGATATCGTTGGCCTTGATCACCTCGGCGATAATCAGACCCAGGGCAACGCGCCGCTTGGCTTGATCTTGAAACAAGTCGTCGGGAAGCTCGAAATTACCGCCACGGGACTGCGTGCGAATCTGTTGTTTGAGCGCCCCGAGCTCCTGCTCGACGAGGACCTTTGGAAGGTCGATTTCGTTCATCTTCAGCAGCAGATCCATGGCTTGGCTCTTTATCCTGGCATCGATCCGTTCCTTGAGCTCGCGCTCCATGTTCCGGCGCACGTCCGAGCGAAACCCGTCGAGGTCGCCGTCCGCAAAACCGAAGCCTTTGGCAAAATCCGCATCCAGCTCGGGAAGCACCGGCTCTGTGACCTCGGCAACGCGGACATCGAAGGCAACGGGTCGCCCCTTCAGATGCTCGGCATGGTACTGGTCGGGAAATTGCAAGTCGAGTCTCCGCTCATCCCCCGCCTGCGCGCCTAAGAGGCCGTCTTCGAAACCAGGGATCATACGCCCGAGGCCGATCTCGATCTCAGTGTCTTCCGCCGAACCACCCTCGAAGGGCTCGCCGTCCAAGGCCCTGGTAAACGAGATCTTAAGCCGATCACCGGACTGGGCGGGGCGTTCTACCGGTCTCCAAGTCTTGCGCTGCTGCCGTAGTCGAGTGAGAACGGTTTCCAGATCCGCATCCGTCACCTCCGCGACCGGACGCTTGATGGACTTTCCTTCGAGAGCGTCAAGCTCGAACTGGGGCAACACCTCGAACACCGCCGTGTAAGCGTAACGATTGGCCGATTCGTCGATTTCGGGCTCGATCTGCGGAGCCCCGGCAGGATGCAATTCCTCCTGAACAATGGCCTCGGGATAGCTCTCTTGCATGAGATCGCCGAAGACTTCCCGGCGCACCTGCCCGCCGTAACGCCGGCGCAAAACCTGTACCGGCACCTTCCCGGGGCGAAATCCGGGCATCCTGGCCGAGCGGGCGAATTCGCGAAGGCGCTTTTCCACTTCGGCATTGATCTGCTCAGGCTCCAGGTCGACCGTCATCCGCCGCTCGAGCCCTTCCCCGCGTTCCACTGATACTTGCATCGTCTCTCTACTCTCCAAGCTGTCGCCGCAAAGCCAACAGACTCATTGCCGACCATTGGGCCTACTCGATAACCGAGGATATACGACGAAACTCTTTGACTGCCGTGAAGATAGCTGCACAAGAGAATCTGCCGCAAAACGGTAGATGATAACTTCTCAGCTGCAGGCGATCCAATTCACGGCCGCCTTGTCTCCTAACCTCCTCCTCGATTCGCAGGAAGATTATCGACTCCCCGCTCCAGCTCACCCTGCCGGCGCAGTTCCCGCTTGAGGATCTTACCCGCCGCATTCCTCGGCAAGGACTCGCGCAACTCGAAGCGACGGGGAATCTCGTGGCGGCCCAAGTGCTCTTTGCACCAGTCTCGCAGCCCCGCCGGTTCGGCTTTCGCCCCAGGCTTGGGCACGACAAAGGCAACGGGGATCTCGCCGTGAAGCCGATGCGGCTCGCCGATCACCGCCACCTCGAAAACTTCCGGGTGCCGATACAGCACTTCCTCGATCATGTGCGGATAGACGTTCATTCCGTTGGTAATGATCAGGTCTTTGATGCGGTCGACCAAGAAGAAGTATCCGTCCGAATCCCGATATCCCAGATCGCCAGTGCGAAACCAATCGCCGAAAAAGCTCTCACGGGTCTGGTCCGGGAGTCTCCAATAGCCCCGCATGACATTGGCACCTCGGACGCAGACCTCCCCGTACTCGCCGTTGGCAAGCCAGGTGCCGTCCGGCCCGGCGATGCGCATCTCGACGCCCGGGAGGGGAAGGCCGATCGACCCGGGCTTGCGTGGTCCCGAGAGCGGATTCGCGCAAGTCACCGGAGAGCATTCCGTGGGACCGTCTCCCTCCAGGATCGGGATGCCGAAACGCTCTTCGAAAGCCGCCATCAAAGCCTGCGGCATGGCGGCCCCGCCGGAAACGCAGAAGCGCACCGATGTCCACTGATCCCGGGCCTTGTCCTCCAGTCGCAACAGCAGACCGTACATGCTCGGCACACCCAGGAAGACCGTAGCACTGTGCTCGGCGATAGCCAGGCTCACCAACTTGGGATCGAATCGCTCGACAATCACTGACGCGAGTCCCTGGAGAAGGGGAGTGAGCATACCCACGGTGGCCGCGAAGGCGTGAAACATGGGCAGCACGACCAGCACACGATCGCGACCTGGCTCCAGGTCCAACGCCTGCATGATGCTCGCCGTGTTCGCAATCAGGTTGCGGTGGCTCAACATGGCGCCTTTGGGCCGTCCGGTGGTACCGGAAGTGTAAAGAATGGCTGCCAGGTGTCTTCGGGCGTCGATCTCGAGGGTAGGCGGCTCCTCGGTCGATGCCATGAGCTCGTTCAAGGAGGGGTCCGCGCCTTTCCCGTCGCCGATTCTCACGAGGATTTCCAAATCCGGTAGCAATCCGCGGACCTGCCTGGCTGCATCCCCAAGGACTTGATGATAGAAGAGTCCCTTGGCGCCGGCATCGCCCAGAACGAAGGCGATCTCCTTTGGATTGAGCATAAGGCTAATGGGCACCACCGTCGCACCCGCCTTGAGTATGCCGAGATAGGATGCTGCGAACTGGGGGACGTTCGGGCAGTAGAGTCCAATGCGATCTTCGGACGCGACACCGCGCTCCACCAGGCTCGCCGCGACCCCGTCCGAGGCGCGGTCCAGCTCTGCAAAGGTCCAGGTCGGTCCGACACCCAGGAGCACCGGTTGCTCGCCGCGCATGCAAGCAACGGCGCGGAACGTATCAGGAATGCCGTCTTGAGGTTGTTCTGTGCTTTTGCTCATCGATTGAGGACTCAAGGAGTGCGAAGTAAGGGGCGAGCTTGCGAGCCCAAACTAACCCGGATCAGACTCATTTTGCGCGAGCACACCTCAGATGACCTTCGAAAAGCCCACCGACTCCTCCTTTGCCGCCAGGTAGGCATCGAAGACCATACAGATGTTCCGGATCAGCAACCGGCCCCTCGGCTGAACGCGGATATGCCGCTCGTCAACCTCCAACAGCCCATCCTCCTGCATTGGCCCCAGCTTGGACAAGGCGTCCCCGAAATAGTCTGCGAAATCGATACCCCAGGACTGCTCCAGGCTCGAAAAATTCAGGGCGAAGTTACAAATCAGCCGGGTGATGAGATCGCGGCGAATCTCATCATCCCGGCTCAGCTCGATACCACGGAAGACCGGCAGACGATTCGCATCGATATCCGCGCAATACTCGTCGAGAGTGCGCCTGTTCTGGGAGTAACAGTTGTCCACCTTGCCGATCGAGGTCACGCCGATGCCGATGAGATCGCAGTCGGCATGGGTGGAGTAGCCCTGAAAATTGCGGTAGAGGCTGCCGCTGCACTGAGCCAGAGCCAGCTCGTCATCCGGCCGTGCGAAGTGGTCCATACCGATGTAGACGTAGCCTGCATCCGAGAGCAGCTTCCCCGTGGTCTCGAGGATATCCAGCTTGACGCGAGGTGACGGTAAGTCCGCCTCGTTGATTCGTCGCTGGGGCATGAAGCGCCGGGGCAGATGAGCATAGTTGAAGACGGACAACCGATCAGGCGCAAGCTCGAGGACACGCTCCAGCGTGCGCACGAACCCATCCACTGTCTGAAAGGGCAAGCCGTAGATGAGATCGATACTGATGGAGCGGAAACCCTCCTCACGCGCCGCCTCCAGCACCGCCAGGGTCTCCCCCTCGGTCTGGATACGGTTGACGGCCTTCTGGACCGCAGGATCGAAATCCTGGACCCCCAGGCTCATGCGATTGAAGCCCAGGCTCCGCAGCAAGGAGACGGTCTGCACGTCCGCTTCCCGCGGGTCGATCTCGATGGAATACTCGCCGACCTCGTCGTCCGCCAGCACGAATCGACGCCGGATGTTGTCCATGAGCTCGCACATCTGGTCCCGACTGATGAAGGTCGGCGTCCCCCCTCCCCAGTGGAGCTGCTCCACCTGCCGCTCGCCCTCGAACAAGGCGCTTTGCAGCTCCAGCTCACGGTAGACCCTGTCCAGATAGGGCTGGGCAAGGCTACGGTCCTTGGTCGCCACCTTGTTGCAGGCACAATAGAAGCAAACCGTATCGCAGAAAGGAATGTGGAAGTAAAGCGAGAGGGGGCGGCCGCCGTCGTTGCTGCGGGCGCAGGCTCGGCGATACCCCGACTCGCCGAAGCCATCGTGAAACTCCAGCGCTGTCGGATAGGAGGTGTAGCGCGGACCGCTCTGATCGTAGCGGCGGATCAGATCCAAATCGAAATCGATGGTTTGGTCCATTGCATTAACAAAACCGCGAATGAACGCTAGTGGACGCGAATAACCAGACCGCTATTCGCGTTCCAATAACTGAAAGTAGAATGAGCCGCCCCATCCTGAACCGTCATTCCTCTCCGACTTCCAAACCCCTACGATGCGTCTCGTTGATCTGCTTGAGCAGGGTGTGGAACGGGATCTCTTCCGAATAACGCTCCGCCAAGTCCATAAAGGGCAGATCTTCGCGCCCGAAGACATAGGTGCCCTCCTGCATAGACCGATAGACGCCCTCGATACCCTCCTCGAGGGGATCGAGAAACGCCGGAAACCGGCTGAGATCCTCCAGCTCGTACTCCAGGCACTCGCGGAGGTCCCCGACCTCGAAGACCGCCTGACGCACCCATTCGACATACTCGTCGACACTCTTTGCCCGCCTAAGGCTCATAACTTCTCCAACTCGTTCTCGAACAGCGGATGGAATTCGGCAAGCTGCTCTCGCTTCATCAGGAACACGCCCTCGCCGCCTCGCTCGAAATCGAGCCAAAGAAACGGCAGATCCGGGAAACGGCGCTCCAGATCGGCGGCGGTATTGCCCACCTCCACCACCAGCACACCACCTTCGTCGAGATAGGTCAGGGCATCGCACAGAATACGCAGGACCAGGCTCAGTCCCGTCTCGCCACCAGCAAGCCCGAGCTCCGGCTCCCTGCGATACTCCTCGGGAAGGGTGGCCAGCTCCGCAGTGCTGACGTAGGGGGGGTTGGAGACGATGAGGTCAAAACGACGATCGCCGATTCCACCGAACAGATCCGACTCCAGTACCCGCACGCGCCCCTTCAAGTTATGGAGTTCCAGATTGCGGGACGCCACTTCCAAGGCCGCCGGGGAGACCTCCGCAAGGTCCACTTCCGCCTCGGGCAGGTAGACTGCAGAGGCGATACCGATACAGCCGCTCCCCGCACACAGATCCAAGATACGGCGTATCCCTTCCGGCTCGACCCAGGGATCGAAGCCCGCCTCCACCAGCTCGGCCAGCGGCGATCGGGGCACGATCACGTTCTCGTTGACGTAAAATTCGAGACCGGCAAACCAAGCCCGGTTGGTCAGATAGGCGGCCGGCTTGCGCTCGCTGACGCGCCGGTCCAGTAGCTCGCAAACCGCCTCACGTTCGAGAAAGGTCAACCGGCACTCGCGGTAGATCGCCGGCAGGTCCTGCGATAGGTGCAAGGCATGGAGCACCAACTGGGCCGCCTCGTCCAGCGCATTGTCGGTGCCGTGGCCGAAGAAGAGACCCTCCGCATTGAAACGGCTGGCACCCCAGCGGATGAAATCCTGAATCGTCTGAAGCCCTTCGGGTGGATTTGCCATTTATAATCAGCTCACAAGCTCGACGAAGGCCGCACATGCATGCGGAAAGATGGGTAAGAATAGCATCTTCAACAAGGTCTCTTAAGCCGAAACCGCCCCGACGACACCCGGACATGCCCGCCCGCCTCCTCTCCAGCCGCAGCTTTCAAATCAGCTCTGCCTTCCTGCTGTTACTCCTGCTCTTCGCGGGTGCCAGCCTGTACTCCCTCGGACTCTTCTCGGCCCTCGGACCGGACGGCGAGCTTTCCATCCGCTCCAACGCGATCGAGGGTACGCGCATGCACCTCTTGCTTCCCCGGCTCGCGTCGAACGAGCAGGGAAAACCCGACCGCATCGCCAACCCATAACCGCTCGGTCTCGCGAGGGACATCGAGCTCGGGTGGATGTCCGGACGGCGTGCCTGCACGTCACCCGCCACCGCGAATCGATCAGGCAGCGCGCTTCTCGTCCGAAATGCGCAGGCCTTCCGCGCCGGCCTCGTCACCGCTGCCAAGGCCACGCCGCACCAGATCGGCGAGCGAGATATCGTTCAAGAAGTCGAAGATCTCGTCGCTGAGCCGATCCCAGAGCGTATGCGTCAGACATCGCTTGCCTTCGCGGCAGTTTTCCCGCCCACCGCAACGCGTGAACTCGACCCACTCGTCGACCGCACAGATGATGTCCGCAATCGAGATCTCCTCGGACGGTTTTCCAAGATAGTAACCGCCACCCGGCCCACGCACGCCCCGAACCAGCTGCTTGCCACGCAGGGCCGCGAAAAGCTGCTCCAGGTATGAAAGGGAAATCCCCTGGCTCACGGAGATATCGGCAAGCGTCACCGGACCCTTGCCCGCGTGCAATGCCAAGTCCAACATGGCGGTAACCGCGTATCGTCCTTTGGTAGAAAGTCTCATGGCGTTATACCTTTATCGTTGTGATGTAAAAATGCGCCGATAACATACCCGCCTCGCAACACCGAAACACTCCGACCGGAAACGGGAGAAGACCGCAATTCTCGTCGTAATCCGCTGCGTTCTCGGCAAAATCAGGCGGACACACAGTCTCATGGCAAAAGCATAGCTATACCAGATAATTTTAGTCAAGTATTTTTCCGCACTTTTTTCAGGGCTCCCGTTCCTGCGATCTGGTGGAAATTCCTCGCGACCGGGGTCTGCGCTCCCCGTGCTCGGAGAGGAATCAGGGGATAGCCGAAGCGAGCGTTCTTGCTCCGGCGTCGGCAAATGCCTCGGGCTTCGCAGGAAACCTGTATCCCTGTGCAAGGCAAAAGGTCAACCACTTGGACAGGAACAGGTTGACCTTCCACTTGGCTTCCAGGGCAGGATATCGGTAATGATTGTGGACGGGCAGCACCGTCTGGCGCAGATTGAGCACTTCGACCTGACCGGCATCATGGTAGGCGCGAAGGAAAGCATCCGGATCGGGGTCCATCATCCTATGGACCAAGCCATCGTCATGGGGAAAGTAGTAAGTGAGTCGCAGGAATGTCGTATAGGGCGCTTGATCGAGAACTTCCAGATGAAGATCCTGATCTCTGTCCAGAACACAGCACTCCTCACCCTGGATTCGCCGCAAATCGGGGATCAACCGCATCAGCGCACGATAATTCTCCTCGCACAGGCCCATGAGATCGCCCACCGTCGGGCGTCCCGTGCTAACAAACGAGGTCATCCAAGGGTAGTGCACTGCCTGCATGATAGGCGCTGACTCTCAAGCAGTCGCCTGCCTCTCGGCCTCGATCTGCCTGCGTACCTCGACCATGTCGAGGTCCTTCGCCTTTTCCAGGAGCTCGCGAAACGAGCCCTCGGGGAGCGCCCCGGGCTGCGCAAAAATAATGACCTGCTCGCGGAAGATCATCAGCGTGGGAATGGAGCGGATCTGAAAGTGAGCGGCAAGCTCCCGCTCGTCTTCCGTGTTGACCTTCGCGAATACGATGTCCTCGTGATCCTCAGACACCTTGTCGTACACGGGGGCGAACGAGCGACAGGGCCCGCACCAGGGTGCCCAAAAATCCACGACCACAAAGTCTTTGTCCTTGATCGTTTGCTCGAAGTTGTCTTTGCTCAGCTCTACAACAGCCATTTGCTTTACCTGCTCTGAAAAAAAATCGGCCTCCGATACTAACAGAATCCCTTCGACACCGCAGTTTGCCCGGATTCAATGGAATAATAACTTCGGGTTTTAGGGCGTCGAGGCGCTCGCCTGGCAAGGCGTAGAAAGGGAAGCATACTTGTTGTTGTATGGAACCCTTTCCGCAACGCAGCCAGACGGGATGCATCGGCGTTCCAAGTTTGGGAGTTATTGTTTCGCGAGACCTAACCGCCGGCCAACATCATGCTCATCACCAGCTTGTTGAGCCGGCCTACGAAGGCAGCTGGGTCGTCTAGTTGACCGCCCTCAGCGAGCTGCGCCTGATCGAGCAGGATCATTCCCAGGTCGCCGAAACGGGTCTCGTCTTGCTCGGCCTCCAAACGCTTCACCAGCGGGTGGCCCAGGTTGACCTCCAGGGTCGGCTTGGCCTGTGGGGCATCCTGGCCGACGGACTTGAGCACCCGGGCTAGGTTGGCGCTCATATCGTGCGCGCCGACTACGAGACAGGCGGGCGAGTCCACCAAGCGGGTGCTCGGCCGTACCTCCTCAACCCGTTCCCCCAGGCTTTTCTTGAGCCGTTCGAGCAGTGTGCCGTGCTCCTTGGCGGCCTTCTCCTTCTGCTCTTTCTCCTCCTTGTCCGCCAAGCCTCCCAGGTCGAGGTCCCCCTTTGTCACTGACTGCAGCTGCTTGCCCTTATATTCGGTGAGGCCACTGACAAGCCACTCGTCCACCCGGTCGGAGAGCAGCAGCACCTCCAGGTCCTTTTTGCGAAAGACCTCCAGGTGCGGGCTGTGGCGCGCCGCCGCCGGGCTGTCGGCGGTGATGTAGTAGATCTTTTCCTGGCCATCCTTCATTCGCTCGATATAGGCATCCAGGGTCTCGGTCTGGGTATCGCCCTCGCTCGAGGTGGTCGAGAACCGCAGCAGACCGGCGATGCGCTCACGATTGCCGTAATCCTCCGCTGGTCCCTCCTTCATCACCTTGCCAAACTCCTTCCAGAAGGTCTGGTAGTCCTCCGGCTTGTCCTTGGCCATGGACTCCAATAGGCCCAAAATGCGCTTGGTGTTGGCCTGGCGGATGGTGTCGATCTTGCGGTTGTGCTGCAGGATCTCGCGCGAGACGTTGAGCGGCAGATCGTCCGAGTCGACCACACCCTTGACGAAGCGCAAGTAGCGGGGCATCAGCTTGTCGGCCTCGTCCATGATGAAGACCCGGCGCACATAGAGCTTGACGCCGTGCTTCTGCTCCCGGTCCCAGAGATCCCAAGGGGCGCGCTTGGGCAGGAACAGCAGGGCGCTATACTCGTTGGTACCCTCCACCCGGTTGTGCGCCCAGGTGAGGGGCTCGTCGAAATCGTGGGAGATGTGCTTGTAGAAGTCCTTGTACTCCTGGTCCTCGATCTCGGACTTGTTGCGCATCCACAGGGCCGTACCCCGGTTGACCTGCTCGTACTCCGGCGCCCGCTCTGCTTCCTTCTCCTTGTCCTCCTCGGCGGGCATAACCTCCTTACGCATCTCCACCGGCAGGGCGATGTGGTCGGAGAACTTGCCGATGATGCTGCGCAGGCGCCAGGAATCGAGAAACTCCTTCTCGTCCTCTTTGAGGTGCAGCACCACGTCGGTGCCGCGGGCGGGCCTGTCGACCGTTTCCAGGGTATAGCTCCCCTTTCCTTCCGACTCCCAATACACGCCGTGCTCAGGGCCCAGACCCGCGCGCCGCGAGACCAGGGTCACCTTGTCCGCGACGATGAAGGCCGAGTAGAAGCCCACGCCGAACTGGCCGATGAGCTGACCGTCCGTGGTCTGATCGCCGGTCAGGGTCTCCAGGAAACGGCGAGTTCCAGAGCTGGCGATGCTGCCGATGGTCTCCATCACTTCCTGGCGGCTCATTCCGATGCCGTTGTCCGAAACGGTCAAGGTCCCGGCTTCCTTGTCCAGCTCCACGCGGATGCGCAGATTCGGATTTTCCTCGAAGAGCCCCTCATCGGTCAGGGCCTCGAAACGCAGCTTTTCGGCAGCGTCCGAGGCATTGGAGATCAGCTCGCGAAGAAAGATCTCCTTGTTGGAATAGAGGGAGCGGATGACCAGGTCCAGGACCTGGCTCACCTCGGCCTTGAATTCCAGGGTTTCCTTGTGTGCTTCTACCGAATGTGCTTCTGCCGTCATTTCTCTGCAATACCCGTTCAAAAATCAAAAGGTCATGTGCGACGAAACCGTAGAGGATACAATGTTGCGTCGCGCACGCGTAAATGGCGTGTGACGTAGGCGATTTCTCTGTCAACGAAACTGCCCGCTTGCTTGTCTTTGCGCCCGTCTTCCGCGTTGCGCAGGCAGTTGCATAGGCCCCCTCTGCACCTGCCGGCACGCCCTGAAGATAGAGCGAAAATCCAGCGCAATCGAGTAGCTTTGTTTTTGCCAGTCGCCTGAATGTAGCCATATCACACACAAATCAAGGGCTTTCCCAGATGGATGCGAAAATCGTCGCCACCCAACCGTTCGACGGCCAGCGCCCCGGCACCTCCGGTCTGCGCAAGAAGGTCAAGGTCTTTCAGCAACCGAATTACCTGGAGAACTTCGTCCAGGCCATTTTCGACACCAGAGAGGACCTCAAAGGCGGCGTTCTCGTCGTGGGTGGCGATGGCCGCTATTACAACCGTCACGCCATCCAGGTCATCTTGCGCATGGCTGCCGCCAACGGCGTGAGCAAGGCACTGGTCGGCCAGGGCGGCATCCTCTCGACCCCGGCTGCCTCTTGCATCATCCGCAAGGACAAGACCCAGGGCGGCATCATCCTGTCCGCTAGCCACAATCCGGGTGGTCCGGACGAGGACTTCGGCATCAAGTTCAATGCCTCCAACGGCGGCCCGGCCCCGGAATCCATGTCCGAGGCCATCTACACCCGCACGGAGGAAATCGACAGCTACCGAACGCTGGAAGCAGCAGACCTGGACCTCGACCACAGGGGCGAGACCCGGCTCGGGGACATGGCCGTCGAGATCGTCCATTCGGTGACCGATTATGCCGACCTGATGCAGTCCTTGTTCGACTTCGGAGCCATACGCAAGCTCTTCGATTCCGGGCAATTCCGGATGCGCTTCGATGCCATGCACGCGGTCACTGGCCCCTACGCCACGGAAATCCTGGAAGGCAGGATCGGCGCCCCGGCGGGCACTGTGATGAACGGCATGCCGTTGGAGGACTTCGGCGGCGGCCATCCCGACCCGAACCTGGCCCATGCTAAAGAGCTGGTGTCGCAAACCCAGGGACCGGACGGACTCGACTTCGCTGCCGCATCCGACGGTGACGGCGACCGCAATATGATCTTGGGCAAGAACTTTTTCGTCACCCCCAGCGACAGCTTGGCGGTACTGGCGGCCAACGCCCATCTGGCACCCGGTTACAAGGACGGCATCGTCGGCGTGGCCCGCTCCATGCCCACCAGCCAGGCGGCGGACCGGGTCGCCGAGGCCCTCGGCATCGAATGCTTCGAGACCCCCACGGGCTGGAAGTTCTTCGGCAATCTGCTGGACGCAGGACGCATCACCCTGTGCGGGGAAGAGAGCTTCGGGACCGGCTCCGACCACGTGCGGGAGAAGGACGGCCTATGGGCGGTACTCTTCTGGCTGAACCTTCTGGCAGCTCGCAAGCAGTCCGTTGCCGATATCGTCAAGGAGCACTGGCAGCGTTTCGGGCGCAATTACTATACCCGGCACGATTACGAAGCCGTGGATTCGGCGGCTGCAAACGGCCTCATGGACCACCTGCGCCGCCTGCTACCTACGCTGCCCGGAACCAAGCTCGGCGACGTCGAGGTGGAGTACGCCGACGATTTCGCCTACACAGACCCGATCGACGCCAGCCGCTCCGAGAAGCAAGGCATCCGCATCGGTCTCGCGGGAGGCTCGCGTGTCGTCTTCCGTCTCTCCGGCACCGGCACCCAAGGTGCTACGCTGCGTGTCTATCTGGAATTCTACGAAGCCGATGCCGCAAAGCACGACCAGAATACGCAGGAGGCCATGGAGCCGCTGATCCTGATCGCGCGTGAGCTGGCGCAGATCGAGGCGCGGACGGGGCGATCGGAGCCGGACGTCATTACCTGACTACTCAGGCAACTTCTGTCAATAGGACAGGATCTTCCGGATTTCTTTTTCAGGGGATTCGCCCCCCTGAATCGACCAGATCATCCCATAGATCCTGTTTCATCCTGGAAACCCTGTCCGATTCGAGCAAGGATAGAGGGGACGCAGTGGTCGGGTGGTATGGTGTGCGGACGACCGATCGAACCGCTCGCTCATTCACCCATCGCCTTCCCGGCGACAAGTCATCAGGTAGTTGACGTCCAGATCCTGCTCGGCAAGGCGGTAAGTATCGGTCAGGGGGTTATAGGTCATACCGGTAACGTCGCTGGTGCGCATCCCGGCGGCCCGCACCCAGGCGTCCAGCTCGGAAGGCTTGATGAATCGCGCGTAATCGTGGGTGCCCCGCGGCAGCATGCCAAGAACGTACTCGGCACCGATGATCGCCAGCAGGTACGACTTGGGATTGCGGTTGAGGGTCGAGAAAAAGACGAAGCCACCTGGCTTCACGAGGCAGGCGCAGGCTGCCACGACCGATGCCGGCTCCGGAACGTGCTCGAGCATTTCCATACAGGTGACGACGTCGAACCGCTCCGGGCTTTCCGCCGCAAGGATCTCCACCGGGACCCGGCGGTAGGTCACCTCGACCCCGGACTCCAGGGTATGCAGCTCGGCCACTCGCAGGGGTTTTTCTCCCATGTCGATGCCAGTGACCTTTGCCCCGAGCAAGGCCATGCTCTCTGACAGGATGCCTCCTCCGCAACCGACGTCCAGCACTTCCTTACCGCTCAGTCCCACGGCCCGGTCGATGTAGTCCAGGCGCAGGGGATTGATGTCGTGCAAGGGCTTGAACTCGCTGTTGGGATCCCACCAGCGGGCGGCCAATTCCTCGAACTTGCCGATCTCGGCATGATCGACGTTGCGGGGCGTCTCGCTCATCGGATGCGTGCCTCGGGAGGATTAAAAATCTTGTTGACGATCATCAATAGCTCCAAAATGGATTGTTCCCTTATCTTGCCGCCCTGATCTCCTCGACCTCCTCGTCCGTGAGCCGGCGGATGGGGATCAACAGCAGGACGGAGAAATCCGTGCTGCCGCGGTAATCGACGGCTGCGCGAACTGCTTTGTTCATTATCTCGTCGAGAAATTTCTCATGCGGTTCGACGACTTGGAGCATCAGATTGCCGCCCAATGTGAGACAGGTCTCGCCGGGCCTCACCGGCGCGGAGTCCCAGTTTTTCATCAAATCGGTTATCAGGCCCGAAACCCCGGGGGCATCGTCGCGGCGGATATCCACGGCAAGCAGCTCGGTGTCCCGGTGGCTGATTGAATGGATAAAGCACTGATCGTCCGGATCGGGGTCGGCATTAGCGCCGCCCTGGAAGAAGGCGAACAAATCGCAACCGGATCGGTTGATTGTTTCGCGGATTTCATCCTGTGCCGGTAAGGACATGATTTGTCTCCTTCGCGCAGGGCCTGATCCCGGATTGCGCCAGGGTAATAATGCGATACCGTAACATACCTCATCATCCAGCACCCAAAAGCTGCTTTTCAACC
>Ga0316593_10000007_pt1 | contig 19811 bp, 17 predicted proteins | sample S5NA_3_FD_204564 | JGI IMG/M metagenome (GOLD analysis project Ga0316593, IMG submission 204564) | Metatranscriptome of rhizosphere microbial communities from salt marsh grasses in Alabama, United States - S5-7_160517rA (Metagenome... | ecosystem: Host-associated > Plants > Roots > Rhizosphere ... | reverse complement strand
AGTCGCCGGCGCCGCTGGTGCCGGAGCTTTGGGCTCTTCGCTCGTCGTGCTACGCTCCATGATACTCTTAGGTTCATCGGTGCTGCTTTGGTGTAAATATGCCAGGGATAAACTGGTCACAAAAAACACCGTTGCTAATATCGCTGTGGTTCGTGATAAAAAGTTACTTGAACCTTGAGCCCCAAAGACCGATCCGGAAACACCACCCGCAGCTCCGGCGCCAAATGCCGCGCCGGCATCCGCTCCTTTGCCATGCTGCAACAATACCAGTCCAATAACAGATATGGCTGCCAATATGTGAACTATTAGAATAATGGTCGTTGCCATCGATTCGATTTAACCTCGTTGAATAAAATTGTTAAAAAATATTTTATATATTGCTATAAATGCTGAATATGCGTAGCAGGATGTTCAAACTGCTGTGTCAAAAAACTCGTGTGAAAAACTTGTGTTAAAAATCCATATTAAAAAATCAGTGAGAAATATAGCCATACGCACGGATTTAACCGGCCGCTGTGCAAATCCCCAGGAAACTGTCCGCTTTCAATGACGCCCCACCGATCAGACCGCCATCGATGTCGGACTTGGCAAATAACTCGGCCGCGTTGTCAGGTTTTACGCTGCCGCCATATAGAATCTGAATATTTTCCGCAATGGTGGCGTTTTTAGCGGCCAACCGTTGGCGAATAAATGCATGTACCTCCTGGGCTTGTTCCGGTGTGGCAGTAACCCCTGTGCCTATGGCCCATACCGGCTCATAAGCTATCACGGCATTCTCAAATTCCTCTATGCCGGTTACATTAAGGACGGCGTCCAGTTGTTCCGCGACTACTGCCTCGGTTTTACCGCCCTCCCGTTCGGTTAGTAATTCACCGACACATAAAATCGGTATCAATCCTGCGGATTTCACGGCAATAAATTTTTGCACGATGTCGTCGTTGGATTCGTTGTATATGGAACGCCGTTCCGAATGCCCCAAAATGACGTAAGTGCAGCCAAATTCTTTTAACATCGGCGCCGCTACCTCACCGGTATACGCACCGTCATTGTGCTGGCTGCAATTCTGAGCGCCCCAGGCGACTTGCGTCGAGGCCAGCAATTCAGCCGCTTGCGGAATATAAACAAACGGCGGGCAGACGGCCACATCCGCATTAGTCACTGCCGACATCCCCTGCAAAATGCCGTCGATTAACTCTTTCGTATTTTGTTTCGACCCGTTGAGTTTCCAGTTTCCTGCTACCAGTGTACGGCGCATTGATTTCCTCCCCCAAACCTCATTGAAAAGCGGGCTGGAAGCTTAACCGTCTCCGGCAAAAAAATCAATTTACAGATCAATAAATGCCTAAATCTTCTACTATTCACTCCGCGGCAATACCATTTCTGGTCCCTATTGCTTCGCTTGCAGGTCTTTTTACCCTATTAAAGCTAGGCCACAAAAGCTTCTTTCACTACAGCAGCTAAATTATTGGCCAGTAGTTCCACTTCGGCTTGGTCGATACCTTCCACCATGACCCGAATCAGCGGTTCGGTTCCCGAGGGCCGCAATAACACCCGACCTCGATCTTTAAGCTGGTGTTCAGCCTGTTTTAGAGCATCGTTAAGAAGGGGGGAAGAATGTACGTCGACTTTTTCTTTTATACGTACATTTACCAAACATTGGGGGTATTTGGTCATGCCGTTTTTCAATTCGTGTAAAGATTTTTGGGAACGAAACATAGCGTGTAAGGCTTGCAAGGCGGAAATAATGCCGTCACCGGTCGTGGTACGATCCAAACAAATTATATGTCCGGAACTCTCCCCACCTAGTGTCCAGCCTCCTTGTTGCAACAATTCCATTACGTATCTATCTCCGACTTTGGCGCGTTTCAGGGCAATGCCGTCTTTCTGCAACGCTTTTTCCAACCCCAAATTACTCATTACCGTGCCGACCACCGCACCATTCATTTTTTCTTCTGCGACTCGCGACTTGGCAATGATGTACAACAATTCGTCGCCATCGACAATCTCACCTTTGTGGTCAACCATAATGACCCTGTCGCCATCGCCGTCCAAACCAATACCAACGTCCGCGTTGGTTTTCAAAACTTTGTCCTGCAACGCCTTGGGTCTGGTGGAGCCGCAATTTTTGTTTATATTCAAGCCGTCGGGCTCGGTACCGATGGTAAGTACTTCGGCACCCAGTTCTTCAAACACACTGGGCGCCACATGGTAGGTCGCTCCGTGGGCGCAATCGACCACTATTTTCAAGTGATTCAGTGTCATATTAAAAGGCACGGATGCTTTGCAAAACTCAATGTAACGCCCCGCGGCATCTTCCACTCGTTCCGCTTTGCCCAACCACGCCGAATCCACACATTCCATGGATTTATCCATTTCGGCTTCAATGGCCAGTTCTATATCGTCAGATAGTTTGGTGCCCTCGGCTGAGAAAAACTTTATGCCGTTGTCTTGATGAGGATTGTGGGATGCACTAATTACTACCCCGGCTTGAGCTCGCAGCGTACGGGTTAAATACGCTATCGCAGGAGTCGGCATAGGGCCTAATAACAAAATATCGGCGCCGGCAGCCGAAAATCCCGCTTCCAGAGCGGATTCAAACATATAACCCGAAATTCGTGTGTCTTTACCAATAATGATTTTGCCCGGATCTTTACCGCCGCAGGCCAGTACGCGCCCCACCGCCCAGCCCAATTTCATCATAAATTCCGGATTGATAATCCCTTCCCCAACCTTGCCTCGTATGCCGTCTGTGCCAAAATATTTTCTTTTCATCTGTTTATCTCACTGACTAGTTTCTTACCAACTTATTGATACGGTCCAACTAACTGTTTTTAACTGCAGTGCACAATTTTAAGGCGTCGGCCGTTTGTTTAACGTCGTGAACCCGAAAAATATTAGCGCCCAACCAGCAGGCAATTGTCGCCAGGCTAATACTGCCAATCACTCTATCATCGGTGGGTTTCTCTAATATTGCACCAATGGTGGACTTTCGCGAAAAACCTACCAATACCGGTAAATCCAAGGAAAAAAACTCGGATAAATGTTTTACTAATCTTAGGTTGTGTTGCACCGATTTGCCGAAACCAAATCCGGGATCGATGATAAGCCGGTTTTTGTCGATACCGGCATTGACGCATTCAACCACTCGCTGTTGTAAAAACGCCTTTACCTCGTTGACTACATCCGCATAGTGGGGATTGTGCTGCATAGTACGTGGTTCGCCTTGCATATGCATTAAACACACCGGCACATTAAGATCGGCGACGGTTTGTACGGCCTCAGGCTGACGTAATGCATAGACGTCATTGATCAAGCCGGCACCCGCTTGTACGGCTTCCCGCATCACTTGCGGTTTGCTGGTATCTATGGAGATGATCACCGGCAGTTCCTTATGGATAGCCTCGATAACCGGTATGACGCGGTCCATCTCTTGTTCGGCGGATACCGACGCCGCGCCGGGGCGCGTGGATTCCCCTCCCACATCCACAATGGCCGCACCTTCATGGAATAATTTGTGCGCTTGTGACAACGCTTTTTCCGGGTCAATAAAAAGACCCCCGTCGGAAAACGAATCGGGGGTCACATTCAATACACCCATAATTTGGGGCATGGATAAATCTAATGTCTTACCTGCGCAGTCGAGTGCACGATCCATGGTGGCCGCGTGTTGATTTTGCTATTACATTTGCTTCTTTATATAGTACTTGCTGACGGGCTTTAGTGTTCTCCCGCCGGGTTTCCTATGGAACTGTCGCTCTCGGCTTTGGGTTCCTTTTTCTTATTCGTAGCACCTGGTTTTGGCGGTGGGGTTTTATCCGACCAATCTTCCGGAGGCCTGGGGTCACGGCCTGCCATGATGTCGGCGATTTGTTTTTCGTCGATAGTTTCGTATTTGACCAATGCGTCGGCCATCATGTGCAATTTATCCATGTTCTCTTTAAGAATGGTTTCCGCTCTTTGGTAGTTATTGTCTACGATGGCTTTGATTTCCGCGTCAATTAAGTTGGCGGTGGCCCCGGATACATTTTTGTGTTGCGTTACCGAATGGCCGAGAAAGACCTCGCCTTCGTCTTCACTGTAGGTCATGGGACCTAATTTTTCCGAGAATCCCCACTTGGTTACCATATTGCGCGCAATTTCGGTGACCCGTTGTATGTCATTGCTCGCGCCGGTGGTCACTTTTTCCTTACCGAAAATTAACTCTTCAGCAATTCTGCCGCCAAACATACTGGTAATTTGGCTTTCCAGGCGCTCTTTGCTGTAACTGTAGCGGTCTTCTTCCGGTAAAAACATAGTGACACCCAGTGCTCTACCGCGTGGAATAATTGTCACTTTATACACCGGATCATGCGAGGGCACATTCAAACCCACAATCGCATGGCCGGCTTCGTGATAAGCCGTGAGTTTTTTCTCGTCTTCGCTCATCACCATGGACTTACGTTCGGCGCCCATCATGATTTTATCTTTGGCTTTTTCGAAGTCCGCCATGGCAACCAGCCGCTTGTTTGCACGAGCCGCAAACAAGGCCGCTTCGTTCACCAAATTGGCCAGATCCGCTCCGGAAAAGCCGGGCGTACCACGGGCAATCTTGGTCGGTTCAACGTCATCCGCCAAGGGGACTTTCCGCATATGGACTTTGAGGATATGTTCCCGGCCGCGCACATCCGGTAAGGGTACGACGACTTGGCGGTCAAACCGGCCCGGGCGCAACAACGCCGGGTCCAATACATCGGGTCGGTTGGTGGCGGCCATCACGATAATACCTTCGTTGCCTTCGAAACCGTCCATTTCCACTAATAATTGGTTAAGCGTTTGTTCCCGTTCGTCGTGGCCACCGCCTAAGCCCGCACCTCGATGCCGGCCGACGGCATCGATCTCGTCAATAAAAATGATACAGGGGGCGTGTTTTTTAGCTTGATCGAACATATCACGCACCCGCGATGCGCCCACACCCACAAACATCTCGACGAAATCCGAACCGGATATGGTGAAAAACGGCACTTTGGCTTCACCGGCGATGGCTTTGGCCAATAAGGTTTTACCCGTACCCGGAGAGCCCACCATCAACACGCCCCGGGGAATTTTGCCGCCTAATTTCTGGAATTTGGCTGGATCGCGCAGGAATTCCACTAGTTCAGCCACTTCTTCCTTGGCTTCTTCCACGCCCGCCACATCGGCGAAGGTCACCTTGACTTGATCTTCCCCTAACAAGCGCGCTTTGCTTTTACCAAACGACATGGCGCCACGTCCACCACCGCCGCCTTGCATTTGCCGCATGAAAAAAATCCAAACGGCAATCAATAACAACATGGGAAACCAGGAAATAAAGACTTGCATGAGCAAACCTTGCTGCTCGGGCGGCTGGGCTTCGATGGTGACGCCATTATTCAATAGATCGTCAACTAATCCATCGTCCCCAGGACTGTAGGTACTGAAACGCTCGCCGGTAGTGGTTTCACCATGAATACTCCGCCCTTCGATGAGCACTTTGTCCACCAATCCTTTGTGCACATCGGCAATAAACTCCGAATATTGGATTTGTTTGGCGGAGGATGGTCGGGGTCCGAAATTATTAAAAACGGACACTAAAACAATGGCAATAACCACCCACAATAAAAGGTTTTTTGCTAAATCGTTCAAGTCTGCAAGCCTCTGTTTTCGTATGAATTTAAATTTCTACATTATCTGACTGGGAAACACAACCAATAATTGATTTTATTGGGTCTTATCATCAGTCAATAATGCTTGATAACCTTTTGCCAAAATATACACTTCCCGAGATCTTGAACGGGAAGCTTGCGGTTTACGGATAATCACTTTGGTAAATAACTCGCGAATCTGCCGAAGCAATTCATCAAATCCCTCACCGTGGAAAACCTTAATCAATAAATCTCCCTGGTTGACCAGCACTTTTTGCGCCAGATCCATAGCCAGTTCCGCCAAATATATCGCCCGAGGTTGGTCAACAGCTTTAATACCACTAATATTGGGCGCCATATCCGACAAAACAAGCCCGGCTTTATCGCTGCCGAGCGTCGCAAGCAACTGATCAAATACCTTCTGTTCGGTAAAATCACCTTGTAGACACTCTACACCCGCGATGGGTTCAATAGGCAAAATATCCAGTGCAATCACTCTCCCAGCACTACCAGCCAGTTCAGCAGCCACTTGTGACCACCCACCCGGTGCCGCACCCAAATCAATAATAATTTCACCGGATTTGATAAAACGATCTTTTTTTTTTTGTATTTCTAGCAATTTATATGCGGCGCGTGAACGGTAGCCTTGTTGTTGGGCCTTTTTTACGTACGCATCGTCGAAATGTTCATTCAACCAACGACGGCTGCTTTTACTTCGTTTTTTGGTCATCATAGTGCCAAGAAAACTTGCTTACATTTTGTCATCGCTTGAGTCCGACTCGATCTGATTGTGGTTTTGACGCTTTAAAATTCTACGAGTTCGCCAAATGATCCACACCATCGCCGACGTACCGGCAATAAATAGCAAACCTATCTGGATAAGTGTATCGTGTGTGATAGAATCAATTCCTATTATTAATACTATACCTACAATGATAACAATGCCCAGTTCCAGTTTAATCCCATTGAAAGGGCTGGGCGCAACACCAAAGACGTTGCGTTTTTTGGATTCATGTGGCCTCATTTCTTACGGATTTGTTTCCAGAAAACTTGTTAGTTGAGGATTTGTTTCTTGAGGCATAGTCACGAGTAAAAACCTGTTTTGTCTATCTAGAGTACACGATGAAAGCATTAAATCCCAAACAAAAGCGCTTTTTACGCGCACACGCACACAAACTAAAACCCGTGGTCATTATCGGAAGCGCTGGGTTGAGTGAGGGTGTTATTAATGAAATCAACCAAAGTATTGAACATCATGAGTTAATCAAAGTACGAATCAATGCCGCCGACCGTCAGGAACGGATCGATACGATGCAAGCCATATGCGACGCTACCGACAGCGCTTTGGTGTTGAGCATTGGCCATGTTGCGGTGTTCTACCGCCCAGCAAAACACCCCGCGCTGTCTTTACCGAAATAACCAGACCGGGATTTGCGACGCTCAGCGGTTTGATTTTGATTTCTCAAAACCCAATCCCACCAATACCAGTCCCATGATGCTTGTCAGTAAATAAGCCAGGGACGATAGTCCGTGCAGCAATCCAAAGCGGCTTTTTGCATCGCTGCCTTCGATCAGACCTTGCGCTTTTATCTCAGCCATCATTGGCTGGAAAATGTATTCGTTATTCATAACCAGAATCAGCATGACCAACAACACCCAGAACTGCCAAATCCGGCCGTAGCGTTTTAATACAATCAACAACAACAAAATGCCGCATGTGATGCCCAACCAATTGATAACATGAAACATCTCTCCTGCTAACTGACCAGCCAGTTTGCGATCATCGAGAACGGCAAAAAGCGTTGGCGCGGCGATATATCCAATCGACCATAATCCGCCCACCCAAGCGGTTAGCAAAACTCTCTCGGCGGCAAGAAGGAAATTCATCGATAACAAGGGAAAATTCGCAATAATATCAAATGTATTTAACGGACAATATTTCGTAGGTTTTTAGTCCGCCAGGGGCTTGGAACTCCACGACCTCTCCTTCTTCCTTGCCAATTAATGCCCTGGCAATGGGTGAAGTCACGGAAATCATACCTTGTTTGATATCGGCTTCATCTTCGCCAACAATTTGATAAGTGGTTTCTTCGCCGCTGTCTTCATCCAATACTTCCACGGTCGCCCCAAACACCACTCGCCCCGTTGTACCAAATGTGGTTACATCGATAATTTCCGCATTACTCAATTTGGCATTGATTTCTTCAATGCGTCCTTCAATAAAACTTTGTTGCTCGCGGGCGGCGTGGTATTCGGCATTTTCTTTTAAATCGCCGTGCTCGCGGGCGTCGGCAATTGCTTGAATAACCCTAGGCCGTTCCACGGACTTCAACTGTTTTAATTCCGCGCGCAATTTTTCTGCGCCGCGGGCGGTTATGGGGACTTTTCCACTCATGCTAGCAGCTCCTGATGAAGGTCTTGTATCCGATAGATATTGGAAAACTCCTTATGAAGAATCGCCAAACACGTTGCTTCGGCACCCGCAATGGTAGTGGTATAGGTGACTTTGCGTTGTAACGCGTTGCTGCGAATGGTCCTGGAGTCCGCTATGGCTTTTTTACCTTCCGTAGTGTTAATTATAAAGTTTATTTCATCGTTTTTAATCATATCGACAATATGCGGTCGCCCTTCAGCTACTTTGTTAACCCTCTGGCACTCAATACCCGAATCCTCCAAGGTTTTAGCTGTGCCGATTGTGGCAACTATATTAAAACCTAGACCAAGTAAAGTCTTCGCCACACCTACCGCGGACGGTTTGTCAGCATCGCGCACACTGATAAACACAGTGCCACTACGTGGCAATGTAATACCCGCGGCAATCTGTGCTTTGGCATAAGCTTCAGCGAAATTGCGACCAACGCCCATGACTTCACCTGTGGATTTCATCTCCGGCCCCAGAATAGGATCTACCGAGGGAAATTTAACAAAAGGAAATACGGCTTCCTTCACACAAAAGTACTCGGGGATGACTTGTTTTTCAAGCCCTTGTTGTTTCAAGCTCTTACCTACCATGCAACGCGCCGCGACTTTCGCCAGTGGAATACCCGTGGCTTTGGACACGTAAGGTACGGTACGCGATGCTCTTGGATTGACTTCCAGTATATAGATGTCATTGGCTTGTATGGCAAATTGAGCATTCATCAAACCAACCACGTTTAACGCCTTGGCCAGCTTGCCGGCCTGTTCGCGCAGCTGATCCTGCAAATTCGCCGACAATGCGTGTGGCGGTAGTGAACACGCGGAATCCCCGGAATGCACCCCGGCTTGTTCGATGTGCTCCATGATAGCGCCAGTGAGCACTTGCTCACCGTCGCACACCGCATCATAGTCCACTTCTATGGCATCGTCGAGAAACCGGTCTAACAGCACCGGTGAATCATTCGATACGGTAACGGCATTGCGCATGTAACGGCGCAGTTCGTCTTCTGCGTACACAATTTCCATAGCCCGGCCACCAAGTACGTAGGATGGTCTGACCACCAATGGATAACCAATGTCTTCAGCTAATTTTACTGCTTGTTCAGGATCGGTGGCGGTACGGTTGGGCGGTTGGCGCAAACCCAGTTTATCAATTAGTTTCTGGAACCGTTCGCGGTCTTCCGCCAAGTCTATGGAATCCGGCGTAGTGCCGATAATAGGCGCTCCCGCGGCTTCCAAATCTCTGGCCAACTTCAGCGGGGTTTGACCGCCGTACTGCACGATGACGCCTTTGGGTTTTTCCAAGTCAATTAATTCCAGAACATCTTCCAGAGTCAGGGGTTCAAAATACAAACGATCAGATGTATCGTAGTCGGTAGAGACGGTTTCCGGATTGCAGTTGACCATTATGGTCTCGTAGCCGTCTTCGCGCATGGCCAGCGCGGCATGCACGCAGCAATAGTCGAATTCAATGCCTTGGCCAATGCGATTAGGTCCGCCGCCTAACACCATAATCTTCTCTCGATCACTCGGCTGGGCTTCACATTCCTTCTCGTAAGTGGAATACATATATGCCGTACTAGTGGCAAACTCGGCGGCACAAGTATCCACCCGTTTGTAGACCGGTCTAATACCCTGCGAATGGCGCAGTTGGCGCAACTCTTTTTCTTTAATACTCAAGAGTTGCGCCAGGCGATTATCGGAAAAGCCTTTGCGTTTCAAATGAAACAGTCGCTGTTGACCTTGAGGGCCTTGCAACGCATCCAAGCCCTGGGATCTGACCTCCGCTTCGATTTGCACCAGTTCTTCTATTTGAACTAAGAACCAGGGATCAATCTTGGTCTCCAGGTGAACTTCTTCCAGAGTCAATCCCTGTCGAAAAGCATCGGCTACATACCATACGCGATCCGGCCCGGGTTGGCGCAATTCCTGTTTCAACCGGTCCATAGCATCTTCATCGTCAAAAGCAAATTTTTCACTAAATCCATTTGCACCGGTTTCCAGCCCTCTCAGCGCTTTTTGCATCGATTCTTGAAAAGTGCGGCCTATTGCCATCACCTCACCCACGGACTTCATTTGGGTCGTCAAGTGAAAATCCGCATCGGGGAATTTCTCGAAAGTAAATCGTGGAATTTTAGTAACTACGTAATCTATGGTAGGCTCAAACGACGCGGGTGTGGCGCCGCCGGTAATTTCGTTTTGCAACTCATCCAAAGTGTAACCCACGGCAAGCTTGGCCGCGATCTTGGCGATGGGAAATCCAGTGGCTTTGGAAGCCAATGCCGATGAGCGTGACACCCGGGGATTCATTTCGATAATAATCATGCGCCCATTTTCGGGATTTATGGCGAATTGCACATTCGACCCTCCGGTATCCACGCCAATTTCGCGCAGTACGGCCAGTGAGGCGTCACGCATGATTTGATACTCTTTATCGGTCAGTGTTTGCGCTGGAGCGACGGTAATGGAGTCACCGGTGTGCACGCCCATGGGATCGAAGTTTTCGATTGAACACACGATAATGCAGTTATCTTTGTGGTCCCGCACCACTTCCATTTCGTATTCTTTCCACCCCAACATCGACTCTTCGATGAGTAACTCGTTGGTGGGGGATAAATCCAAACCCCGAGTGCAAATCTCTTCGAACTCCTCCTTGTTATATGCGACTCCACCACCGCTGCCCCCCATGGTAAACGAAGGACGGATAATGGTGGGAAACCCGATCTGGGCTTGTACTTGATGGGCTTCTTCCAAGCTGTGAGCCACCGCCGATCTTGGCAGATCAAGACCGATCTTTTGCATGGCATCGCGGAACCGTTCCCGATCCTCGGCCTTGTCGATGGCGTCCCGTGAGGCTCCAATCATTTCAACGTTAAACTTTTCCAATATACCTTCGCGGGCTAAATCCAGAGCGCAGTTCAACGCCGTCTGCCCCCCCATGGTGGGTAATAAAGCATCGGGGCGTTCTTTTTCAATGATCTTTGCCAACACCTCCCAGGTGATGGGTTCGATGTAGGTGGCATCCGCCATCTCCGGATCGGTCATGATGGTGGCAGGATTGGAATTCACCAGGGTGACGCGATAACCTTCCTCGCGCAGCGCCTTACACGCTTGCGCGCCGGAATAATCAAATTCACACGCTTGCCCGATGACAATAGGGCCTGCCCCAATGATTAAAATACTATTGATGTCTGTGCGTTTTGGCATATTAGTTTTCTATTTCTGTGGCTCTTCGTAATAACGAATTATGAAAATGGACACGATCCCATCACGCCTTGATTTTATTGATATCGGTTTTATGAGCATCAATAAGCTCAATAAAATGATCGAAAAGCGGTGATACATCGTGGGGACCCGGGCTGGCTTCGGGGTGGCCTTGAAAACTAAATGCCGGCCTATCGGTGCGGTGTATCCCTTGCAAAGAACCGTCAAATAAAGATCGGTGCGTGGCGATTAAATTTTCCGGCAAACTGTTTTCGTCAACCGCGAATCCGTGGTTTTGGCTGGTAATCATCACCACACCGGATTGTAAGTCTTGCACGGGATGATTGGCACCGTGATGGCCAAACTTCATTTTAACGGTTTTCGCGCCGCTGGCCAGGGCCAGCAACTGATGCCCCAGGCAAATGCCAAACACAGGCTTGCCCCCTTCCAACAATACCCCAATGGCTTTTATCGCGTAATCGCAAGGCTCCGGATCGCCGGGGCCGTTGGACAAAAATATCCCATCGGGGTCCAGTGCGAGAACCTCTTCCGCCGGCGTCTGAGCAGGTACTATGGTTAGCCGGCAACCCCGATCAGCCAACTTGCGTAAAATGTTATGCTTTACGCCGAAATCGTAAGCCACCACATGATACCGGCCGCTGCTTTGTAAGTCCGGGTAGACCTTATAACCGGTACTGATGTCCCACGTCCCATAATTCCAGCTATAAGGTTTGTCGGTGCTGACTTCTTTGGCCAAATCCATGCCTTTTAGACCGGGAAACGACTTCGCCGCATCGATAGCCGTATCCGCATTCAGATTATCACCCGCGATAATACAACCGTTTTGCGCGCCTTTCTCCCGCAACACCCGAGTGAGTCGCCGGGTATCGATATCCGCGATAGCGACCACGGAGTTTTGCTGTAAATAATCACCCAGCGACTGCTTGTTACGCCAGCTACTGGCCAACCGCGGCAAATCCCGGATAACCAATCCGCTGGCACATACTTTATCGGATTCCTGGTCCTCCGGATTTGTGCCTACGTTTCCAATATGCGGATAGGTTAAAGTAACGATTTGTTTACTATAGGATGGATCGGTGAGAATTTCTTGATAACCTGTCATGGAAGTATTAAACACCACCTCCCCGACAGTTTGCCCGTCGCTGCCTATGGATTCGCCGTAGAATAACGATCCGTCTTGCAAGGCTAATATGGCCGGTTTTCTCAATGGAATCTCCTCATTCATATACACAAAAGCGGAAGAGATATTCATACCTCTCCCGCTTAACAAATTACAATCCTAATTGTAGGAATCTTTTAAGCAATGGTTTTCTAGCGACGGTTTTTTAGCAATGGTATTTGAGTTTCGGATTTCAAGTAATGTTTTTGATCGACACGCGCATGCAATTGCTATTTTGCTGCACTGTTATACTGTGCTTTATTTTACTGTACTTTGGGCTCGGGAAAAACCCACAAATACACTGAGAAACCTTTGCTGTGTTACAAAATACGCATGCAATCCAATAACATCACCTCAAATCTGAAGTATATTCCCCCTCGCAGCGTACAATCTGGACACAATACAAAATCTAGCGAAATCCCAACACATCTTGCATATCGTACACGCCGGTCTTATGTTGCGTAACCCACTGCGCCGCGCGCACAGCGCCTTTGGCAAACGTCATGCGACTGGAGGCTTTATGGGTTATTTCAACCCGCTCACCAATTCCGGCAAACATGACGGTGTGCTCGCCTACTATATCTCCCGCGCGAATGGTTTCAAATCCGATGGTATTGCGTTCACGCGCACCGGTGTAGCCTTCACGACCATAGATCGCGCAATCTTTCAGATCACGGCCTAAGGCATTGGCAACCACCTCACCCATACGCAGTGCCGTACCGGAGGGGGCATCCACTTTATGCCGATGATGCGCTTCTATGATCTCGATGTCGACGTCCTCGTTCATGACACGGGCAGCCATATCCAGCAACTTGAAACACAAGTTGACGCCCACACTCATATTGGGCGCAAAAACGATAGCCGTTTTTTGCCCGGCTTTTTCCAATGTTTTACGCTGTTGATCGCTCAAGCCGGTGGTACCAATCACCATACGCTTGCCCTGTTCGGCACACACTTGGATGTTTTGCATGGTGGCCTCCGGAGACGTGAAATCGATTAAAACCTCAAAATCAGTCAACACATTGGCAATATCATCGACGATTTTTATATTTTGGCTGTCGCGCCCAATTAATTCGCCGGCATCCACCCCAACCAAACTGCTGCCGGAACGCTCGATGGCAGCACCGAGAGTGACGCCTTGTGCATCCAAGGACGCCTCAATTAATGTGCGCCCCATTCTCCCGCCTGCTCCCGTAATCGCTATTGTAGACATAGTGACTTCCCCGACACCCAACCAGTGTACTATTCTTAGTTTTTAGAGAGTGTTTTAGTTGTTAAAGAATGCGATGGCTACCAACTGATATAAGAATAGCCTTGTTCCTGCAACTCCATGAGATCGGCCGCACCCACTTCCACAACCGAGGCTAAAGGAAGCACGTCTTTTTCATCCCACCCCAGGGACTTTAAGGTGTTACCGCATGCATGAAACTCAACGCCGTATTGTGCCAGACTGGAGACTCGCTGTTTAATGATTTTACTAACAGGACGCTCCGGATTCTTGGCCAAAATATGGATACCGGGTCCGATAGCGACTACGACAATATGTATGTTGTCTTGATATTTTCGCAGCATGGCGCCGACGGAAAACAACACGGCTTTGTGGTAACTTTCGTCGCTTTTATTAAATTGATAGACCAATTTATGGTCTACCGGGTCTCCCGGAAACCGTAATTCGCCTGCGTCTTCTTCGCTGGCAAGTATTTTTCGGCTGATCAAAGCCAATCCACTACCGGCCAATAGTCCTTTGAATAACTTACGCCGTAAGGGATTGATGCCCGAGGAATATAAGTATTTATTTAGCCATTGGTTTTTCAAGAGAGCTCCCTACCGCTGCATGAATCGATCGACGCTAAAAAGAGTTAGCAACCAGGATTCCCAATATAAGGAGCGACGGCGGATTTGTAAATTACAAATGAAGATCGTCGAAGAATTTTTTTACGCCGTCCAACCAGGAGTGTTCCTTGGGTTTGTGCTTATGGCCGGTTTCGCTCATAGTTTTTTCAAATTCCCGGAGGATTTCTTTCTGCTTACCATTGAGGTTTACCGGGGTTTCAACCGCCACGCGGCAAATCAAGTCACCGACCATACCGCCTCGAACCGAACGCACACCTTTGCCGCGTACCCGAAACAGCTTGCCGCTTTGGGTTTCGGCGGGAATTTTTAATTTAACCCGACCATCCAACGTAGGAACTTCCAACTCGCCACCCAACGTGGCGGTGACAAAGCTGATGGGCACTTCACAATACAAGTCGTTTTCCTCGCGGGAAAAAATCGGATGTTGTCTAACATTGATTTGCACATAAAGATCACCCGGCGGTGCGCCTAATTCACCGGCTTCACCTTCACCGCTTAAGCGAATACGATCACCGGTATCGACACCGGCGGGCACTTTTACCGACAAGGTTTTATGCTCTTGCACCCTGCCTTGACCATGACATTTGCTGCAAGGGTCAGTGATGATTTGCCCCGAACCACGGCATTTAGGACAGGTTTGCTGCAAGGAAAAAAAGCCTTGTTGCATACGCACCTGGCCGATACCATTGCACGTGGTGCAGGTTTTTGGACTACTGCCTTTTTTAGCGCCACTGCCGCCGCACTCGGAACATTGTACTGAGGTAGGTACACGAATTTTTACGGAGGTGCCTTTTACGGCTTCTTCCAACGACAGATCCAGGTTGTAACGCAAGTCGGCGCCCCGCCGACTGCGCCCGCCGCCATGCATACCTCCGAAAATATCACCAAAGACATCACCGAATATGTCACTAAAACTGGCGCCACCCGCACCCGCGCCCGCACCCATTCCCGGTTCAACACCGGCATGGCCAAACTGATCGTACGCCGTACGCTTTTGCGGATCGGATAAAATATCGTACGCTTCTTTTGCTTCTTTGAAATTTTCTTCAGCTTGTGTGTCGTCTGGATTTCGGTCGGGGTGAAATTTCATCGCCAAGCGTTTGAACGCTTTTTTTATTTCCGCCTCGCTGGCATTCTTCGCCACACCCAGGACTTCGTAATAATCTCGCTTGGACATAAAAATCCGCTGTTTTTAATTCACGTTATAAAGCCAACAACCCGTTGGAGATTAACGTGTTGTTGGCCGGTGGAATTTGCAAATGAAAACAAATCAGTAACTATAATCAGCAATCAGCCACCCCAATTGGCGCCAACAAATACATGATAGCTACAAATGATAGTGCCCGCAGTACACCTGGTACTCACACGGTTACTTGTCGTCTTTGACCTCTTCAAACTCGGCATCCACCACTTCTTCTCCACCGCCAGAGGAACCCCCTTGGGACTCGCTGGCACCGCCTCCGGCCGCAGCCTTCTCCGTACCGCCTTGCGCTTGAGCGTAGGCTTTTTCGGCAATTTTGCCAGATGCTTCCACCAAAACTTTGGTTTTTTCTTCAATGACCTCTTTGTCATCGCTTTTCATGACTTCTTCCAAATCTTTAATGGCGGCTTGAACCTTTTCTTTCTCATCCGCGCTCACTTTATCACCCAAATCTTCTATTGACTTTTTGGTGGCATGAATGAGGTTGTCCGCTTGGTTACGGGCTGCAACGAGATCGTGGAATTTTTTATCTTCTTCCGCATGGGATTCAGCGTCCTTGACCATTTTTTCGATTTCATCATCGCTTAAGCCGCTGGAAGCCTTGATAACAATGGACTGTTGTTTGCCGGTAGCTTTGTCTTTGGCGCCAACATTCAATATACCGTTGGCGTCGATGTCAAAAGTCACTTCAATTTGGGGAATCCCCCTGGGGGCCGGCGGAATATCACTCAAGTCGAACCGGCCCAAGGATTTATTGGCGGCAGCCATTTCTCGTTCGCCTTGCAACACATGTACTGTCACCGCGGTCTGGCTATCATCCGCAGTTGAAAACACCTGAGTCGCCTTGGTCGGAATGGTGGTGTTTTTCTCAATGAGCTTGGTCATTACACCACCCAATGTCTCGATACCTAAAGACAATGGAGTCACATCCAACAATAATACATCTTTTACTTCACCACCTAATACGCCACCTTGAATGGCGGCGCCCACGGCAACAGCCTCATCCGGGTTAACGTCTTTGCGCGGCTCTTTACCGAAGAAATCTTTCACCGCTTGCTGCACTTTCGGCATACGCGTTTGACCGCCAACCAAAATTACATCGTCAATTTCGGTAGCTGACAAACCAGCGTCTTTGATGGCGATCTTGCAGGGTTCCATAGTGCGCGAAATCAAATCGTCGACCAACGATTCCAGTTTGGCGCGGGTCACTTTGATATTAAGATGCTTGGGACCGGCCGCATCCGCCGTAATATAGGGTAGATTGACATCGGTCTGCTGAGACGATGACAATTCGATTTTGGCTTTTTCAGCCGATTCTTTCAGACGTTGTAACGCCAGCGGATCATTGCGTAAATCAATACCTTGGTCTTTCTTGAATTCATCGATCAAGTAATCGATCAAACGTTGGTCGAAGTCTTCACCGCCGAGGAAGGTGTCACCGTTGGTGGACAATACTTCGATTTGGTGTTCGCCATCGATGTCGGCAATTTCGATAATAGAGATGTCGAACGTACCACCACCCAAATCGTATACCGCTATTTTTCGATCGCCTTGTTTCTTGTCCATGCCGAACGCCAATGCGGCGGCAGTGGGTTCGTTGATAATGCGTTTAACTTCCAAACCGGCGATTCTACCGGCATCTTTGGTGGCCTGTCGTTGCGAATCATTGAAATACGCAGGTACAGTGATTACCGCTTCGGTAATTTTTTCACCAAGGTAATCTTCAGCCGTTTTTTTCATTTTCATCAATACGCGGGCGGCAATTTCAGGCGGCGCCGTTTTTTTGCCTCTGGGTTCCACCCAAGCATCGCCGTTATCCGCCGCTACGATTTTGTAAGGTACCAAATCAATATCTTTTTGAACTTCCGCATCTTTGAATTTACGACCAATAAGACGTTTGATGGCGAATAATGTATTTTGCGGATTCGTCACCGCTTGGCGCTTGGCCGACGCGCCCACTAGTTCTTCCCCACTTTCCGTGAAAGCCACCACAGAAGGTGTCGTGCGGTCACCCTCAGAGTTTTCAATCACACGCGGTTTACCACCCTCCATTACCGCCACACAGGAGTTGGTGGTGCCTAAGTCGATGCCGATAATTTTACCCATAGTTCCTGGTCTCCACTTTCTTTGCGCTTATAAAAGCGAATCTATCTGAGTGTCTTAATGTTTGAATTCTTGATTTAAAAAATTCGTGTAAATACAGACTTGTGAAAAAATCTATACAATTTATGTGTTAATACTATCTTGCCAAATAAGGTAAGGTCTTATACTGTCATTTCAAGCTTGTTCATCTATATTGGTGCCAACTTTTTCGCTGCCACTTTTATCATCCGAACTGCCCGACTGAGGCGACGCTTTTGACACCACAACCATGGCCGGGCGGACCAAACGACCGTTCAAAGTGTAACCTTTCTGCATAACGGCAAGCACGGTATTGGCTGGTTTTATATGTGATTCCTGCATCGACATGGCTTGATGAAATTCGGGATTAAACGGCTGGTCGATAGGGTCAAGCACTTCCACACCGAATTTGTTGACAGCGTCGTTAAACATTTTCAACGTGAGTTCGGTGCCTTCCAGCAATTTTTCTATGTTGCCGTTTTGGTCTTTAGCAGCTTCCAAGCCCATTTCCAGGCTGTCTTTTACGGGCAGCAATTCAATCACAAATTTTTCTACGGCATATTTATGAGCGTTTTCGATATCCCGCTGCATACGGCGTTTGGTATTTTCCAATTCCGCGCAAGCACGTAAATATTCATTCCAGTTTTCGTCGGCCTTGGTTTTGGTTTCATCCAACTCCTGTTGAAGCCGATCCAGTGCTTTGCGCTCTTTTTTGTCCAGTTTCTTGTCCTGCTGTTTTTCTGGGGAGCTGTCCGAAGCGCCTTCCTGGCCTCTTGCTTGGCTTTCTTCCGATGTGGACTCTGATTTTTGTTGTTCTTTTTGTTGTTCCGTTTTTTGTTGTTCGGATACTGCGTTTTCGTCGTTAGCCATTTTCTAGTTCTCCGTCAGTGGGTTCTGACCTTTCATATAGTAATTTTTTCGAGCGATTTTCCTGCCATGGGGACAGGATGTGGCAATCCCTGCAAATATAGGGGCATTATCCGGTGTTTCAAGAACACCAACGCGCTGTAAGAGGGAAATTGGGGATTAATTTCGTCTGTTTAGGACTGTGCCAAGCACTTTTGCCGTAACGTCCACGATAGGGATTACTCTGTCGTAGGCCATGCGCGTCGGCCCTATAACTCCCAGCGCGCCTATTACTTGATTATTGGCAGAATACGTCGCAGTGACCAACGAACAGTCATCCAGTGCGTCAAAACCGGATTCTTTGCCGATAAAAATTTGTACGCCGGGTGCTTTCAATGAGTGGTCTAATAACTGCAAAATACTGCGTTTTTCGTTAAACGCTTCAAATAACTGGCGAAGGCGGTTAACATCCGCCATTTCCTCATAACTCATAAGGTTAATTTCGCCCGCCATTACAAAGTCTGGCGAACCGGCGTCTTCTTGTTGAAACACTTTATTGGCCATTTCGATAGCATGGAGCATAATACGATCCATGTTGGCTTTGGTTTCTTCCATTTCTTTGACGATGGCGGCGCGGACTTCTTTGATGTCTTTACCTAGAAACTCAGTATTCAGACAGTTGGCCAGGCGTTGCAATTCTTCCGAGGCGTACGGCCGGTTAGTGTAAATCATGCGATTTTGTATATCCCTATCGCTGAATACCAAAATCGCGAGTACCCGATCATCGGAAATACGAACGAATTCAATTTGCCGCAATACGCTTTGTTGCCGAGTTGGCAACGTCACCACGCCCGCCAATCGGGTAATGCCAGACAATATGCTGGAGGCGGCTTCCAATACGCCCTTGGTATCCGATTCCTTACTTATGCATTCTTTGACGTTACGAACTTCGGTTTCAGGAAGGGGTTTTATGGTGAGCAGGTTATCTATGAATAACCGGTAACCCTTGGCGGTGGGGATACGCCCTGCCGAAGTGTGTGGTGAATGCACCAAACCCAACCGTTCCAACTCCGCGATCACATTGCGTATTGTGGCGGAACTGATATCCAGTTTGGATTCCCGGGCCAACGTATTGGACCCAACGGGTTGACCTTCGCGAATGTAATATTCAACCAGCGATTTTAATAAAATCTGGGCCCGTTCGTTAATAACTGCTTCTGCCACGTCAATTCATTACCACTAGTTGTTACACCTTGTTAATTTACCACCATATCTCGAACCACAAAAGATACTACACTAGAAATTCCTCAGGGGTTAGAATGCATTCAATCAAATATGGGCAAAGGGT
>Ga0316593_10000006_pt1 | contig 20187 bp, 22 predicted proteins | sample S5NA_3_FD_204564 | JGI IMG/M metagenome (GOLD analysis project Ga0316593, IMG submission 204564) | Metatranscriptome of rhizosphere microbial communities from salt marsh grasses in Alabama, United States - S5-7_160517rA (Metagenome... | ecosystem: Host-associated > Plants > Roots > Rhizosphere ... | reverse complement strand
TTAAATTCGAGCCGCGGCGACGCCAGGACGTGGACTTCGTGTTCATGGCGGCGTTCCCCCAGCAGGCGCGGTTGATCGCGCCGCAGCTGCGCTTCTTTCAGGCCGCCGACCTGCCCGTCTACGCCACCTCCCACGCCTACAGCGGCACGCCCGATCCGCGCGAAGACGGCGACATGGACGGCGTGGTCATCTGCGACATTCCCTGGGCCCTCAGTGGACAACCGCCCGCCGACCCACAGGAAGCCCGCATCGAACAGCTTTGGCCACAGCGCAGTCAACGCTTTCTGCGTCTCTACGCCCTGGGCGCGGACGGCTACAACGTGCTGCCCTATCTGACCTGGCTACAGCAGCAGCCCTACGAGCGCTTTGCCGGCGCCACCGGCAGCCTGAACATGGACGCCAACCGACGCATACACCGCACCCTGCGCTGGGCGCGTTTCGTCGACGGCGAGGCGCAGCCGCTGCGGGAGAATCCGATTCCGGCACGGGCAACCCCCGCCACCGGGACGACGCCGGAGGCAGGCAACGCGACCCCGGCGACCGCGCCGGCCACCCAGCCGCCCGCAGTCGCTCAGTAGAGGCCGCGCGGGCCCAACAAGAGGAGATGCCTTATGGACGAGGCACCCCACCTGGCCCGAGGACGGGCCGCCGAAGAGCACGCCTGTCGTCGCCTACGTACCGAGGGCCTGCGCCTGATCACCCGCAACTACCGCTGCGCGGCGGGCGAGCTGGATCTGGTCATGGCCGACGGCGAGCAATTGGTCTTCGTCGAAGTGCGACTCCGCCGCAATCCCCACTTCGGCAGTGGCGCCGACACCGTCGGGCCCCGCAAACAGGCTCGTCTGATCGCCGCCGCCCTACACTACATTCAACATCACCGCTGCCGGCAGGCGTGCCGTTTCGACGTGGTGTCGGTCGGACCGGAACCCGATGCGCTCGAATGGATTCGCGACGCCTTTCACGCCACCTATTGAACCCTTCCGATAGGATGGCGCAACGTCGGCAACAGCCGACGAAGCATTGCAACATCTCGTTACAAGATGTGTTTGTGCCCTTCATGCGCCTGTGGCTAAATAGCGCCAGCACGAACGACCCGCATTAATCCGCACTGGAACCTAGGAGACTCGAGTCATGCACCGAATTCTTATCGCCTCCATTTTGGGACTGGTCCTGGCGGGAGCGCTGGCAGGTTGCGAGGCGCTTGTGGTGGGCAGCGCGGCCACCGGAACCGCCGTGGTCCACGACCGGCGCACCGCCGGCAGCTTCGTGGAAGACGAGAATATCGAACTGAAGGCCGCCTCCGCCCTGAGCAAGGACCAGGAGATCAAGGACAAGGCTCACATCAGCGTCACCAGCTTCAACCAGATCGTCCTGCTGACCGGCGAGGCGCCCACCGAAGCCATGCGCGCCCGCGCGGAGAACATCGTCGCCAAGATCGCGAAGGTGCGCCGCGTGCACAACGAAGTCGTCATCGGCGCACCCAGCGCCATGAGTGCCCGCGCCAGCGACACCTGGATCACCGGCAAGGTGAAGACGCGGCTGTTCAAGGTGAAGATCAAGAACTTCGACCCCACCCGGGTGAAAGTGGTCACCGAGAACGGCACCGTGTTCCTCATGGGTCTGCTGACCCGGGCCGAGGCCGACGCCGTCGTGGATCAGGTACGCCAGGTGGGCGGCGTGCAGCGCGTGGTCAAGGTCTTCGAATACATCGGCTAAGGACGGACTGGCGGCGGTGGTATAATCGGCGCCATGAGCGCCACACCTTCGCCCGCCCTGCCGGAAGGATTTCTCGAAGCATTATCGAGCCTGGTCGGCGCCGACAACCTGCTGAGCGATCCCGCCGACTGCTGGCCCTACGGCTACGACAACAGCCGCCGCCACCAGCTTCCCGGCGCGGTCGTCCACGCCGCGGATCACGCCCAGGTGGCAGCCATCGTACGGCTGTGCAACGAACACCACGTCCCCCTCGTCGCCCGCGGCCGCGGTACCGGCACCACGGGCGCCACCGTGCCCCTGGGCGGCGGCGTAGTCCTGTCCCTTGAGCGCATGCGCCGCATTGTCCGGCTGGATCCGGACAACAGGGTGATCGTCGTGGAACCCGGCGTGACCAACCAGGAGATCCAGGAGGCGGCGGGCGCCGCCGGCTTCTTCTGGCCACCGGACCCCACCAGCGCCGCCTTTTGCAGCGTCGGCGGCAACCTCGCTTACAACTCCGCCGGGCCGCGGGCGGTGAAATATGGCACGCCGCGGGAAAACACCCTCGGGCTGCGCGCCGTGACGGGCGCCGGCGAGGAGATCCGCACCGGCGTCTACACCACGAAAGGCGTGGTCGGCTACGATCTCACCCGCCTGCTGATCGGCTCCGAAGGCACCCTGGCGGTGATCACGGAAGCCACCCTCAAGCTCACCCCCCTGCCCGGTGGCAAACGCACCCTGCAGGCCATCTATAGCGACATGGCCGGCGCCGCCGCCGCGGTGTCGCGCATCATGGCCGGCCCCATCACGCCCTGCGCACTGGAATTCATCGACGGCCGCGCCATCGAGATGATCCGTTCCTATTCCGAGGCGGAACTGCCGCAGGGTGCCGGCGCCCTGCTGATGATCGAAGTGGACGGCGCACCGGACTGCCTGGACTCCAGTGTGATGGCGATCGAGGAACGTGCGAGCGGCGCCGGCCTGCTGTCACTCACCGCGGCACGCACGGACGAGGAAGTGCGCCGCCTGTGGGCCACGCGCAAGGCCCTGTCGCCGGCGTTGCGCAACATCGCGCCGAAGAAGATCAACGAAGACGTGGTGGTACCGGTATCGCACATGGCGGAGTTGATTGACGGCCTGGCGGCACTGGCGCAGGAATTCGGCATCACCATCGTCAACTTCGGTCATGCCGGCAACGGCAACATCCATGTCAATCTGCTGGTGGACCCGGACGACCCGCAGCAGATGGAAAACGCCGAGCAATGCCTAAGCCGGGTGTTCGACCTTGTTCTGAGCCTGGACGGCACCCTGTCAGGTGAACACGGGGTGGGACTGGAGAAGCGTGACTTCGTCGCCCGCGAGATCGACCCCGTCACCCTGGCGCTCATGGGCCGCATCAAGCGGCAGTTCGATCCCAGCGGCATTCTAAATCCCGGGAAAAAACTGCCATTGGCCTAGCGCGATGAACCTTCAGCCAAGCAACGACTGATACAGCGCCAGGTCGGCCGCATTGAAGCAGCAGGCAATGATTTCCTCGAAACGCTCTTCGTATTCCCGCATGACGCGGACAGCAATGGCGGCAGCCTGATCCTTGGGGAAACCGTAGACGCCAGTGCTGATTGCGGGAAACGCGATGCGACGCACACCGTTCTGCATGGCCAGCTCCAGCGAGCGACGGTAGCAGGACTCCAGCAGCTTCGCCTCGCCGCGCCCGCCATCGTGCCACACCGGTCCCACCGTATGGATCACCCATTTTGCCGGCAGGTGGAATCCCGGCGTGATGCGCGCCTCACCCGTCGGACAGCCGCCCAATGGCCGGCATGCCTCCAACAGCTCCGGACCGGCCGCCCGGTGGATCGCCCCGTCGACGCCGCCGCCGCCCAACAGGCTGGAATTGGCCGCATTGACGATGGCATCCACGTCCAACTGGGTGATATCCGCCTGAATGGCTCGGATCATGGGAATTCTCCGCGGGTCGAGGGCTTGCACACATGCGAGGGCCGTGCCGAGGCACAAAGGAAATTATTGCGGATGACGGCCTTGTTGCAAGTAAAGACGCTGCGGGGGACGGGACCGACAAGACCAATAGACTAGACGCCTTACCTCTGAGGAAACCGGGACTCCGGCGTCCGACATCGCAGAGTCGACCCTACTTGACCACCTTCAAACTCGGCCGCTTCGGCTTGTCCGGTGTCGTCGGCTCGGGCGGCTCGCCGTCACCGTCGTCGGCGAAGGCCATACCCTGGCCGTTTTCGCGCGCATAGATGGCAAGCACCGAAGGCACGGGCACACGCAGGGGCGTATCCTGGCCCGAGAAGCGGGCCCGAAACTGGATTTCGTCGTTACCCATGTCCAGAGCGTTGACGGCGGTGGGCGCCACGTTCAGCACGATCTTGCCGTCCTGCACGTGCTGTCTGGGCACTTCGACACCGGGCTGCTCGGCGTCCACCAGCAGGTACGGGGTCATGCTGTTGTCGACGATCCACTCGAAGATGGCGCGGATCAGGTATGGGCGCGATGGGGTCATCTGCCTGCCTGCAAAGCTGCTGATGGACTGCGTCGCGGTCGGCACTGAGCGTGCAGCCGCGAAAGAAGCGCCTCGGTTTGAGCCGAGGCGCATGACCTGCTCAGCGGCGCATATCCCGTTCCGCTTCGGACAGGGAGGTACGGAACGATTCGCGCTTGAACATACGATCGGCATAGGCCAGCACGGGCTTGGCCTGGGCCGGCAGTTCGATGCCATAGGCCGGCAAGCGCCAAAGCAGCGGCATCACCGCACAATCGACGAGGGTAAGCTCGTCGCTTAGGAAAAAGGGCTTGAAGCCAAACACGTCGGCACTGGAAATGAGGCTGTCACGCAGGATCTTGCGGGCCTTGGAGGCACGCTTTTCGTCCCCGGATTCGATCTCCGGCAGCTGACCGTACCAGTCACGATCGATGCGGTGGAGTGCCAGACGCGACTTGGCCCGGGAAACCGGGTCCACTGGCATCAGCGGCGGATGCGGAAAACGCTCGTCCAGGTATTCCATGATGACGTTGGCGTCGTAGAGGACCAGCTCACGATCCACCAGGGTCGGAACTGATTGGTAGGGATTCAGGTCCACCAGATCCTCGGGCAGATTGTCGGGTTCGACGTCCGCGATCTCGTAGGTAATTCCCTTTTCCGCCAATACGATACGGGCGCGGTGGCTAAAAGGGTCCGTCGGCGACGAGAACAGGGTCATGACCGAACGTCTGCTGGCAATCAAGGCCATGGGGGAAACTCCGGGATACGAGCTGACTGAAGGGACCTAGTATACCGCATCCTGCGGGGTCCGGGGGGAAGGGAAGGAAGCGGCGGGCGCACTAGGCGCCCGCCACAGGTCGGACCTTAGTGAATGTCCTTCCAATACTCCTTCTTCAAGGCGTAGGCAACGGCGGTGAAGATCGCCAGGAACAGCAGCACCCACACGCCCAGGCGCTCGTGGGCCGGACGGCCGGGCTCACCGACGTAGGTCAGGAAGTTGACCAGGTCACGCACGTTCTCGTCGAACTGCGCCGGGGGCACGGAACCCTCGGTCACGGTCTCGAAACCGACGAACTTCTTCTCCTTCTGACCCTCGGGTCCGGTGACTTCCTCGAACTTGGCCTTCTTCATGCCTTCGAGCTGCCACAGGATGTCCGGCATACCCACGTTGTGGAACACGATATTGTTGACGCCGAACGGGCGGCTCTTGTCCACGTAGAAACCGCGCAGATAGGTGTTCAACCAGTCCGGGCTGCGGCTGCGGGCCACCAGGCTGAGGTCGGGCGGCGGCGTGCCGAACCATTTCTTGGCCTCGGCGGCGGGCATGGCGATCTTCATGTAATCGGCCATGCTGTGCTTGCCCGTATAGGCCCACTGCAGGTTCTTGTACACGTCCTCTTTGGTCAGGTTCAGGTCGCGAGCCAGACGTCCATAAGACATGTACTGCAGGGAGTGGCAACCCATGCAGTAGTTGGCGAACAGCTTGGCGCCACGGCGCAACGAGGCCTTGTTGCCCAGATCGACGTCGGCCTTGATGAGGTGCTCGCCTCCTTCGGAGGCCGATGCCAGCGCCGGCAGCACCAGCACGGAGCACATGATAGCGATGATTAGTTTTTTCATTTGAACGTCACCCTTTCCGGCACCGGCTTGGTTCGCTCGAGCTTGGTGAAAATAGGCATCAGCAGGAAGAACGCGAAGTACAGGATGCCGAAGCCGCGGGCGAACAGGGTCCGCTCAGGGGTCGGCGGCAGCAAGCCCAGGTAACCCAGGGAGAAGAAGCTGATGACGAACAGGGTCAGTGCCGCTTTGGACAACGGCCCCTTGTAGCGCATCGACTTGACCTTGCTGCGATCCAGCCAGGGCAGGAAGAACATGACCACAATGGCCAGGCCCATGGAGATGACACCCATGAGCTTGTCCGGCACCGCACGCAGGATGGCGTAGAACGGCGTGAAGTACCACAGCGGAGCAATGTGCTGCGGCGTCTTCAGCGGATCCGCCGGGATGAAGTTGTTACTCTCCATGAAGAAGCCGTTCATGGTCGGGATGAAGAACACTACCGCGAAGAACAGAATCAGGAACACACCCACACCCACGATATCCTTCACCGTGTAGTAGGGGTGGAACGGAATGCCGTCCAGCGGAATGCCGTTGGCATCCTTGTTCTTCTTGATCTCGATGCCGTCGGGGTTGTTGGAACCGACCTCGTGCAGCGCCATGATGTGCGCCACGACCAGACCGAGGAGAATCAACGGCACGGCGATGACGTGGAACGCGAAGAAGCGGTTCAGGGTCGCATCCGAGACAACAAAGTCGCCGCGAATCCAGGTCGACAGCGCGTCACCCACGTAGGGGATGGCGCCGACCAGGTTGATGATCACCTGGGCACCCCAGTAGGACATCTGGCCCCAGGGCAGCAGATAACCCATGAAGGCCTCAGCCATCAGCACGACGTAGATCAACATGCCGAAGATCCACACCAGTTCGCGCGGCTGACGATAGGAGCCGTAGATCAGGCCGCGGAACATATGCAGGTAGACCACGATAAAGAACGCCGACGCACCGGTGGAGTGCATATAGCGGATCAGGTTGCCCCAGGGCACGTCCCGCATGATGTACGCCACGGAGGCGAACGCCTCGGTGGAGCTGGGCTTGTAGTTCATGGTCAGGAAGATGCCGGTGATAATCTGATTCACCAACACCAGCAGGGCCAGGGAACCGAAGAAATACCAGAAATTGAAATTCTTCGGCGCGTAGTATTTGGCAAGGTGGTCGTTCCACAGGGAACTGAGCGGGAATCGGGCATCGATCCAGCCCAGCAGTCCGCCTTGCCACTTATCGCTTCGCTCACTCATTGTTACGCAGCTCCTCCGTCATCACCGATCAGGACCAGTGTGTCGCTGAGATATTTGTAGCGCGGGATCTTGAGATTGATTTGTGCCGGCACCCCCTGGAACACGCGGCCGGCAAGATCAAAGCGGGACCCGTGGCAGGGGCAGAAAAAGCCGCCCTTCCACTCCGGACCCAGGTCCTCCGGAGCAACCTCCGGACGAAAGGTGGGAGAACAGCCCAGATGGGTACAAATGCCGATCGCCACCCAATACTTGGGCTTGATGGACCGGAATTCGTTCTTGGCATAGGCGGGCTGCTGATCGGGATTTTCCGACTTGGGATCGCGCAGCTGATCGTCGAGCGTCGGCAACGCGTCCAGCATTTCCTTGGTACGGTGTACGATCCAGATGGGCTGACCGCGCCACTTGACGGTCATCTGCTGGCCAGGCTCGAGCTTGCTGACGTCCGCCTCGACGGGTGCACCGGCGGCCTTGGCCCGGTCACTGGGATTCATATACACCACGAACGGAACCGCCGCTGCCACCACGCCTGCGCCGCCGACTACGGCGGTCGAGGCGGTCAGGAAGCGGCGTCGACTCAGATCCACGCCTTCTTTACTCATGAACGGTCTCCTGAAAATCGGAACGCAGCTACAACCGTGCAGACCCGGGCGCTGCCTTGGTCACAAGCCGGATATCTCGGAAATTTTGGGCGGGCAAATCGTATCAGAATATTACCGGATTTGACACTCCGGCCGTATACGTCGTGAATCCGACACTTTCGGGTCCGGCGGACCCTGCCGCAGGGCCCAAAAACCCAGCATTTCAGTCAGTCTCAGGCCGGGTTGTCGATGTCGATAAATTGAAATTCCAACCCGAAGTGCTCGGCCAGATGGCGACCCAAGGCCTGAACACCGTAGCGCTCGGTGGCATGGTGGCCAGCGGCCAGATAGTGGATGCCGCCCTCGCGGGCTACATGCACGGTGGGCTCGGAAATCTCCCCGCTGACATAGGCATCCAATCCCTGCTCCAAGGCCGCCTCGATATAACCCTGGGCCGCGCCCGTACACCAGCCCACGGTGCTCACCGGATGATCTCCGCCCGGCACCAGCAGCGGCGCACGGCCCAGCGCCGCGCCCACATGACCCGCGAAGACGCCTGCCGGAACCGGCTCGGGAAGCCGGCCGTACATGGCAATGCAGCCCGCATCCCCGACCCCGAATCGTCCCTCCACCTGCAGACCCAGGACTTCGGCCAGCTGGGCGTTGTTGCCCAGGGCAGCATGGGCATCCAGGGGAAGATGGTAGGCCAGCAGGCTCACCCCGGCCTCCAGCAGCCGCTGGATGCGCCGACGTTTGATGCCGGTGACCGTGGGGTCCTCCCCCTTCCAGAAGTAGCCGTGGTGGACCAACAGCGCGTCGGCACCGGCCTCCACCGCCGCGTCGATCAGGGCCTGACTGGCGGTGACCCCCGCCACCAGACGCTGGACCGTATCGCGGCCCTCCACCTGCAGGCCATTGGGGCAGTAATCGCGAAACGAGGCCACATCCAACAGACCGTCGGTATGGGCGACCAGCGCTTTGAGGGAAATCATTGCCATTTCTCCATGTGAGGCCCCGGCACCCGGTTCACCGCCCGGCGCACCCATGCTAGTGTATCGGCTCATCCACCCCTGACCAATCCATGCCCATGGCTCCGCGCCTGCGCTTCATCCTGCGATTCGCCGTCATAGGTCTGGCCCTGGCCTTCGTCCTGGTGGCCTGGCATCCGCAACTGGTGGTCGGCCCACGCCCGGTGGTAGAGATTCATCAGGAGGCGCCCGCCCCGGCCACGGCGGCTCAGCCCGACCCCACGGCCCCGCTGAGCTTCAACGCCGCCGTGCGCAAGGCCGCCCCGGCGGTGGTGAACATCTACAGCGCCCGGGTGGTACAACCCGGTGACCAACTGCCCGACGATCCCACCATGCGGCGATTCTTCGAGCAGGGCCACCCCGGCGGCATGCCGCGCCGGATCCAGACCGGGCTGGGCTCGGGGGTCATCTTCAGCGCCCAGGGCTACGTGCTGACCAACCATCACGTCATCGCCGGTGCCGACGCCGTGGAGGTCATGCTGCACGACGGTCGCAGCGCCCGCGCCAAGCTGGTGGGCTCCGATCCGGAAACGGACCTGGCGGTGCTGAAGATCGACCTGCCGGACCTGCCGACCATCACCCTGGCCGATTCGGATCATTTGCAAATCGGCGACGTGGTGCTGGCCATCGGCAACCCCTACGGGGTCGGCCAGACCGTGACCCAGGGCATCGTCAGTGCCACCGGCCGCAAGCGCCTCGGGGTAAGCACGTACGAGGACTTCATCCAGACCGATGCGGCCATCAACCCCGGCAATTCAGGCGGTGCGCTCGTCAACACCCGGGGTGACCTGGTGGGTCTGAACACGGCCATCTTCTCGCGCAGCGGCGGCTCCCAGGGCATCGGCTTCGCCATTCCCGCCAACCTGAGCCGCCACGTCATGACCCAGATCGTCGAACACGGTTACGTGGTGCGCGGCTGGCTGGGCATCAGCATGAGCAGCCTGACGCCGGACACGGCCCACGCCGCCGGCCTGAAAGACACCTTCGGCGTCACCGTGGTGCGCGTATTCAAGGACAGTCCCGCGGCACAAGCCGGCCTCGAACCCGGCGACGTGCTGGTGCGCATCAACGGCCAGCAGGTCTACGACGGGCGCCAGATGCTGGACCTGGTGGCGCGGATCAAACCCGGCGGCGCCGCCGTCATCGAAGGCCGCCGCGCCGGCAAGCCCTTCAGCACCCGCGCCACCGTGGTGCAGCGGCCGCCGGCGAGCGAGGCGGAATAAGGCGTTCGTACGCTCGGTTAGCGGAGTGTGCTCAAAGCGCCGAACGCAGTGCCTTCAGGAACGCGGCATTCTCTTCCGCGGATCCGACCGTCACCCGCAGGCAATCCGTAAGCACGCCGCCGGCGCCATTGAGATTCTTGATCAGCACCCCCTGGTCCCTCAGTCCCTGAAACAGCTGATCGGCGCGACCCATGGGCGTGCGGAACAGGATGAAGTTGGCTTGGCTGGGGTACACGGTGAGGCCGGGCAACTCACTCAGTGCGGCGTGCAGCAGGCCTCGATCGTGGCGGATCCGGTCGGTCTGTTCGTCGAGCACCGCTTTGCGTTCCAGGGCGAACTCGGCGCTGGCCTGCGTCAGCACGTTGATGTTGTAGGGCAGGCGCAGCTTGTCCAGTTCCCTCAACCAGGCGGGCGCGCCCGCCAACAGCCCCAGGCGCAGACCCGCCAGACCCATCTTAGACACGGTGCGCATCACCAGCAGATTGGGAAAGTCCACCAGGCGCGGCATGAAGCTGTCCTCGGCGAAGGCCGTGTACGCCTCGTCCACCACCACCAGCCCTGGCGCCATAGCGATGATCTCGCGCACCGCATCGGCATCGAAGGCGTTGCCGGTAGGATTGTTCGGGTAGGCCAGGAAGATCAGGGCCGGGCGGTGACGCTCGATGGCCGCCGTCATGGCCGGCATGTCGAGACTGAAGTCATCCGCCGCCAGCGGCACGCCCACGTACTCCATGCCGATGAACTGGGCGATCATGCGGTACATGACGAAGCTCGGTTCCGGCGCCAGCACCACCCGGCCCGGCCCGGCCACCGCCATGGCAAGGATCTGGATCAGCTCGTCCGAGCCGTTGCCCAACAGCAGATCCATCCCCGGCGGCACGTCGAACGCCTCGCCCAGGCGCGCGCGCAAGGCACGGGCGGAAGGATCGGGATAGCGGTTGATGGCAACACCACGCAGACGTTCCAGCCAGTCCTCCACCATATCCTCGGGCCAGCCGTAGGGATTTTCCATGGCATCCAACTTGATCAAATCGGCGGCGTCGGGCACGTGGTACGCCGACAGCGCGCGGATCTCGGGCCGAATCCACTGGGCGGCTTTGTCTTCGGGGCTCGTCATGCTTCACTCCGATTGGGCGACACTGCAAACGCAGGAAACATCCAAAACCTGTCTCACGCAAAGACACTAAGGAAACAAGAAGGATCAAACGTTCAATTCAATGGCTATGGGAGGGTTTGGCGGAAATAGGAGCGCACGCGCCCCTGCCTGCCGCCAGCTGCGCGGCGTCGGCGCCGCCCTCACCCTTTCTTGATGCGGTACTCCGCCGAGCGAGCATGGGCGGTGAGGCTTTCGCCGCGGGCCAGCACCGAAGCGGTTTGACCCAGATCCGAGGCGCCGTCGGGCGAGCACATGATCAGGCTGCTGCGCTTCTGGAAGTCATACACACCCAGGGGCGAGGAGAAACGCGCCGTGCGTGACGTGGGCAGCACGTGATTGGGCCCGGCGCAGTAATCGCCCAGCGCCTCGGCCGTGTAGCGGCCCATGAAGATGGCACCGGCATGGCGGATGTTGCGCGCCATGTCCTCCGGATTCTCCACCGACAACTCCAGGTGCTCCGGGGCGATGTGATTGGCCACGGCCACCGCCTCGTGCAGATCACGCACCAGCACCAGGGCGCCGCGGCTCGATAGCGAGGCACGGATGATTTCCGAGCGCTCCATCTCCGGCAGCAGCCGCGTCATGCTCTCCGCCACCCGGTCCAGGAACTCCGCGTCGGGACTTACCAGGATCGACTGGGCGTCCTCATCGTGTTCGGCCTGGGAGAACAGGTCCACGGCGATCCAGTCCGGGTCCGTGTTGCCGTCGCACACCACCAGGATCTCCGAAGGTCCGGCGATCATGTCGATGCCCACAGCGCCGAACACCATGCCCTTGGCGGTGGCCACATAGATGTTGCCGGGGCCGACGATCTTGTCCACCCGCGGCACCGTCTCGGTGCCGTAGGCCAGCGCCGCCACCGCCTGCGCGCCGCCAATGGCGAACACCCGGTCCACGCCGGCGATGGCCGCAGCGGCCAGCACCAGTTCGTTGACCACGTTGTCGGGGGTCGGCACCACCATGATCAGCTCGGCCACACCGGCCACCTTGGCGGGAATGGCATTCATCAGCACCGAGGAGGGATAGGCGGCCTTGCCGCCGGGCACATACAGTCCGACGCGGTCCAGGGGCGTCACCTGCTGGCCCAGCACCGTGCCGTCGGGCTCGGTATAGCTCCAGGACTCCAGCTTCTGGTGGTCGTGATAGGCACGCACCCGCGCCGCCGCGCGCTCCAGGGCCTGGCGCCGTTCCGGCGCCAGGGCATCCAGGGCCTTCTGCAGACGGTCGTGGGAAATTTCGAGATCCGCCATGGTGGCGGCCTGCAGGCGGTCGAAGCGATTGGTGAGCTCCACCACTGCGGCGTCGCCGCGACCGCGCACCTCGGCGAGGATCTCCTTCACCGTGGCATTGACCTGCTCGTCGGAGACGCCTTCCCAGGCCAGTAGCTGGTCGAGGCGCTTCCAGAAGTCGGCGTGACTGCTGTCCAGGCGTGCGATGTCGATCATGGCAATCGGCCCTCGAGGTGCGGCACTTACCGCTGTTTTTCCACCGCCTCTTCAACGAGGCGGACAAACGCCTTGATGCGTGTGTGTGACATTTTCATCGCTGCTTTGTTGACCACCAGCCGCGAACTGATGTCGGCGATGTGATCCATGGGCACCAGGCCGTTGGCGCGCAAGGTGTTGCCGGTGTCCACCACGTCGACGATGCGGTCGGCCAAGCCCACCAGCGGCGCCAGTTCCATGGAGCCATAGAGTTTGATGATCTCCACCTGCTTGCCCTGGGCGGCGAAGTAACGGCGGGTGCTGTTGACGTATTTGGTGGCGATGCGCATGCGTCCGTTGGCGGGCGGCGCATTCTCGGGGCCGGCCACCATCAGGCGGCAGCGGGCGATGTTCAGATCCACCGGCTCGTACAGCCCCTCGCCGCCGTGCTCCATGAGCACGTCCTTGCCGGCCACGCCGATCTGCGCCGCCCCGTATTGCACATACGTCGGCACGTCCGTGGCACGGATAATCACCAGCTTCACGTCATCGCGGTTGGTGTCCAGGATCAGCTTGCGACTGGTCTCGGGGTCGTCCGCCGGTTCGATGCCGGCATGGGCCAGCAGAGGCAGGGTCTCCTTGAAGATCCGCCCTTTGGACAGCGCGATGGTGAGTGTCTGGTTCATGGCAATTTCGTTTTCCGACAGCGCGTGGGTTCGTGAGTCATTCCGCTCCAAGCGGCCGCCCGCCGATCACGACGGCACCCGTCGGATCCTGGCACCCAGCTGCTGGAGCTTCTCTTCGATATTCTCGTAGCCGCGATCGATGTGGTAGATGCGATCGACCACCGTCTCCCCACTGGCCACCAAGCCCGCCAGCACCAGGCTGGCCGAAGCGCGCAGGTCGGTCGCCATCACCGGAGCACCGGCCAACTGGTCCACGCCCTTGCTGATCACCGTGTTGCCCTCCAGGCGAAGGTCGGCGCCCATGCGCTGCATCTCCTGGACGTGCATGAAGCGGTTCTCGAACACCGTTTCGGTGATCGTACCCACGCCGTCGGCAATGGCGTTAAGGGCCGTGAACTGAGCCTGCATGTCGGTCGGGAACGCCGGATAAGGCGCGGTATGGATGTCCACCGCCCGCGGGCGTCGCCCCTTCATATTGAGGTCGATCCAGGTGTCGCCCTGGGTGATGTCGGCGCCGGCTTCCTGCAGCTTGCGCAGCACCGCGTCCAGCAGATCCGGGCGCGTATCCTTGACCTTGACGTGACCGCCGGTCATGGCCGCCGCCACCAGATAGGTGCCGGTTTCGATGCGGTCGGGCAACACACTGTAGCGCGTACCGCCGAGGCGCTCGACACCCTCGATGGTAATGGTATCCGTGCCGGCGCCGCTGACCTTGGCGCCCATGCTGTTCAAACAGTCAGCCAGGTCCACCACTTCGGGCTCGCGCGCGGCGTTCTCGATCACCGTGATGCCTTCGGCCAGGGTCGCCGCCATCATTAGGTTTTCGGTGCCGGTGACGGTGATCATGTCCATGACCAGATTGGCGCCGCGCAGGCGCTTCGCCTTGGCGTTGATGTAGCCGTTCTCCACCGTGATCTCGGCACCCAGCTTGCGCAACCCGTCAATGTGCAGGTTCACCGGCCGCGAGCCGATGGCACAACCGCCGGGAAGCGACACCACCGCCTCGCCGTAGTGGGCCAGCAGCGGCCCGAGTACCAGAATGGACGCGCGCATGGTCTTGACCAATTCATAGGGCGCGAACAGATCCTTGATGTGACTGGGATCGGCTTCGATGTTCAGCCGCTCGTCCACGGTGAGCGCGAGGCCCATGCGTCCGAGCAATTCCATGGTGGTGGTGACATCGTGCAAATGCGGCACGTTGCACACCGTCATGGGCGCATCGGCCAGCAGCGTGGCGGCCAGGATGGGCAGCGTGGCGTTTTTCGCACCCGAGATCCAGATTTCGCCTTCCAGCGGCACGCCGCCACTGATGATCAATTTATCCATTGCGGACTACCAAAACCTCTAGGTGGAATGGCGCCGACAGCCGCCGCACGGAAAACCCGGCGACGGCGCCGAAGGACGCATTACTGTTGCTGCTGGGCCTGCCACTCGGCAGGCGTCAGGGTACGCAGCGCCAGCGCATGGATCTCGCCGGTCTGCATGCGGTCGCCCAGGGTCGCGTACACCATCTGATGCTGCTTGACCATGGACAGGCCCTCGAAGGCGGGGCACACCACGTCGGCCTCGAAGTGAGAGCCATCGTCGCCGCGCACGTGGGCCTGGGCGTCGCCAAGCCCTTGTTCGATCAACTGTTTGATGTCGTCGCGATGTATCATTTCTTGCACCTGGCTGTGGGTCGGAAAGCGGCACGGCCGGCCGGTGGAAACGGGGCACGGCCGGGGCAGCCCTGCCGCGAACTGGCAATCATATAGAAAAACGACTGGAAACGGGAGGTTTGGCGGGGACGCGCGAACCGGAATCAGTCCCGCACCAGGGGCAGAATGTGATCCAAACTGCTCACCCGGGCGATGGACAGCATCTGGGCCGGCATATTCAGGTAGCGGATCTCGCGCTGGCGATGGTGGGCCTGGACCATCCATTCCACCAGCAGGGCGACGCCGGCGCTGTCGGAACGCTGCACCCCGGACAGGTCCAGTTCGACCTGCCCATCGCCATCGAACAGCTCGTCGCTGCGGTGGTACAGGTCAGGTACCGTGTCGGCACTGAGCTCGCCGGTCACCCGGAAGCAGCCGCCACCGGTCGCCTCCAGTCCCGCCGGCATTACTGGTCGGCCTGCTTGTTGCGCTCGGCGAGCTTGTCGATGGTCCTGGCCAAACCGATCTGGCGGATCTCGACCCCGAACGAGGACCGGTAATTGCTCACCAGGTTCAGGTTGTCGATAGTCACGTTGACCACCTTCCAGTCACCGCCCTGACGCTCCAGGTCGTAGTCGACAGGGACCGGGAAGCCGCTCTTTTGCTCGATCTCGGTACGCACCGTCGCCTGATCGGGATCGGCACTGGGGCGCATGGGGCGATAGATCACCTTCTGGTCACTGTAATCCGCCAGGGAGCTGGCGTAGGTGCGCACCAGCAGGAACCGGAATTCCTTCACGAAACGCTCACGCTGCTCCGGGGTGGCGCGGTGCCAGTACTTGCCCAGCACCGATCGGGCCATGATCTCGAAATCGAAGTGCGGCAGTACGATGTCGCTCACCAGCGAGTAGAGCTTCTCCGGGTGCTCCTTGAGCACCCCCTTGCTGGCCTGCAATTCGGACAACATGCGTTCGCTGGTGCTGCGAACCAGGGCTTCCGGCGAATCAGAGACCGCCGCCGCCGTGCCCGCCGCCAGCAGGCACGGCAACAACAGCAGCACCGACAGTAAAGGTCGCTTCATTACTCGTCCGCCCCCGACACCGACATCAGTTTGGCGACGTCGTTGTTGTACTTATCCACCGTGCCCAGGTAGTCGCTGTGCGCCAGCACGTAGCCCTGGAAGGCTTCAATCACCTTGCTCGCCTCTTCCAACCCGGCTTCGTAGTCCGCATAGCGGCCGATCATCCAACGTCGGCCGTCGCGACTGGCGTGCTCCAGATCCTGGACGGCGTCATAGTCACCGTGGGTCGTGTGATAGGCCTCCGCCACCTGGAACGGGATGCCGTTGCGGGCATAGGCGGCCTTCTGCACCAGAGCGTTCATTTCCGCCTGGGCCCGGGCGACCTGCGCCGACTGCACTCCGGCATTCCACTGCCACTTCACCCCGACAACGGGGGTCACCCCGGCGTGGTTGTAGGGGTCACTGATGTAGGGATTATCCAGACGGTCGCGATTGGGCGAATAGGCCAGGGAGCCGACCAGGCCGACGTAGACATCAGGCTTCTCCTCCGCCTTATGGGCCGCCACCAGGGCACGGCGGGCCCGCATGCCGGCCTCCAACTGGCCGATCTCCGGGCGTTTGGTCAGCGCCTCGGCCTGCAATGCGGCAAGACTCGCATTCGGCAGGGCCACCGGGGTGATGTGCTCATCGGCCACCTGCAGATCGTGATCCAGACCGACGCCGGTCAGCACCTTGAGGCCGTCCAGCGAGATCTTCTCCACCGCCTTGGCCTGAGCTAGGTACTTGCGCACCATGGACGCGGCGGTACGCAGTGCGTACAGGTCGGACTGCTTGACCTTGCCGCGGCCCTGCTTGAGCCAACGCTCGGTCAACGTCTGGGCCTTGTCGAGGCGCTGGGCCACGTCTTCGAACAGGTAGCGGGTGTCCCGGGCGGCCAGATAGCCGTAGTAGGCGCGGGTCACCTCCAACCGGGTCTTGTCACGCTGCAGACGCACGTCGCCGCGCTTGACGTCCACGTTGCCCTGGGCCGCCTCGCTGTAGCTCTCGATCTTGCCGAAGGTGTACAGGGGCTTGATGATCGTGAACTGCAGATTGGCCCACAGGGACAGGCCGTCGTTGAATTTGTAGCCGTCGGAGCGCAGCCGGCATCCGGCGCTGCAGGTCTCGCTGACGGTACCGCCGTTGTCGAAGATGCCGCCATTGACGCCGGGGGCCAAGCCCAGGAAGGTGTTGACGTCGTAGCGTACGCCGCCGGCCCCCTGGGCCTCCTGCAACATGGCACGGGCAGCCTCCACCAGGTGCTTGCGCTCGGTGATGCGTGGGTCGGCATGCAGAGCCCGGTCCACCGCCTGCGACAGATTCAACGTCTCGGCCTGCACGCCGGGCGCCGCCATCAGGAAGAGCAATCCAATCCATAGCACGCGTTTCATTTCTGACCCCCTTCTGCCGCCTTGTTGAAGACGAACTGCCCGATCAACTGTTCCAATACCAGTGCCGATTGCGTTTCCTTGATGGTGTCGCCGTCGGTCAGGTACTTGTCCGAGCCGCCCGGCTCCAGGCTCACGTACTGCTCTCCCAGCAGCCCCGCCGTGTAGATGTTGGCATGGGTATCCTTGGGGAGACGGTCGTATTGTCCGCCGACGACGAACTTCACCACCGCTTCATAGGTACGGTCGTCATAACTGATATCCGTGACCCGACCGACCCGCACACCGCCAATGCGCACCGGCGATCGCACTTTCAATCCGCCGATGTTGTCGAACCGGGCCGTCAGGGTATAGCCCTTGACCTCGGTGAATGTGCTCAGGTTGCTCACCTTCATGGCCAGCATGAACAACGCCGCCAAACCGGCAGCGACAAACACCCCTACGCCTATTTCCAGCGCCCTGCTGCCCATCATCCTTCAGCCTCCGAACATCAAAGCGGTCAACACGAAATCCAGACCTAGAACGGCGAACGCGGTATGCACCACCGTACGCGTCGTGGCACGACTGACGCCCTCGGTGGTCGGCACCGCGTCGTAGCCCTCAAACACTGCAATCCATGTCGCCACAAGGCCAAAGACGAGGCTCTTAACGACACCATTATAGACGTCCTCGTACAGGTCGACCTTATCCTGCATCTGCGACCAGAAGGCGCCGGAATCCACGCCCAGCAGACCGACGCCGACGAAATACGCGCCCAGGATGCCCGCTGCACTGAACATGGCGGCAAGCAGTGGCACGGATATCGTGCCGGCCAGGAAACGTGGCGCCACCACCCGCTTGATCGGGTCGACGGCCATCATCTCCATCACCGACAGCTGGTCGGTCACCTTCATCAGTCCGATCTCGGCGGTGAGCGCGGAGCCGGCGCGCCCCGAGAACAACAGGGCGGTCAGCACGGGGCCCAACTCGCGCACCAGCGACAGGGCCACCACCGGACCCAATGATTGCTCGGCGCCGAAATCGATGAGCGTATTGTACATCTGCAAACCGAGCACCATGCCCACGGTAAGCCCGGAAATGACGATGATGGCCACGGACAGAACGCCGACCGAATACAGTTCCCGCACCAACAGGCGCAGGTGCAGAACCAGATCGGGCAACCCGGTCAGCACCTGCATCAGGAAAAGTACGGCGCGGCCCAGTCGCTCAAACACCGCCAGCCCGGCGCGGCCCAGCCGCTGCAGCCCCTCGTCCAATACCATCACGCAGTCCCCAGCAGGTCGGCGGCGTATTCCGGCGCAGGATAGTGGAAAGGTGCGGGGCCATCAGGCAGGCCGTGCATGAACTGTTGCACCCATTCCGATGACGAATCGCGCAGCGACTGAGGCGCGCCGTGTTCGACGACCTTGCCCTCGGAAATCATGTAGATCTGGTCGGAGATCGCCGACACCTCCGCGACGTCATGAGAGACGATGATGCTGGTCAAGCCCATGGAGTCGTTGAGCAGCCGGATCAACTGCATGATGACGCCCACAGTGATGGGGTCCTGGCCGGTAAATGGCTCGTCGTACATAATCATCATCGGGTCCAGCGCGACGGCGCGCGCCAGGGCCACCCGTCGCGCCATGCCGCCGGACAGTTCCGCCGGCATGAGGTCGCGCGCGCCGCGCAACCCCACCGCCTGCAGTTTCATCAGCACCAAGTGGCGGAGCATGGATTCGCTCAACCGGGTGTGTTCGCGTAGTGGATACGCCACGTTCTCGAACACCGACAAGTGGGTGAACAGCGCACCGCTCTGAAACATCATGCCCATGCGCTTGCGCAGCCGATAGAGCTCCTTGCGGCCCACGGCATGCACGTTGACGCCATCCACCTCGACGCTGCCCGCGCTGGGACGCCACTGCCCGCCGATCAGGCGCAGCAGGGTCGTTTTACCCGTGCCACTCGGCCCCATGATGGTGGTGACCTTGCCGCGGGGAATATCGATATCCATACCGTCGATGATGACCCGCGAGCCGAAGCCGAAATGCAGACCGCGCATCTTTACGAGGATGTCGTCGCCGTGGGTGTTGTTGTCGTTCTGATTCATCCGTGGCACTGGACAGTCATGGGCATATGCCCAGGGCGGCATTATACGTGGCGCGAGTTGGACGCGCGACTGACAGAACGTTCATCCACCCGCCAGCAGCGAGGCAATAACCGACGTATCTTGCATGGCCGTCAGTGGCGGGGGCTCGCCCTCGAACAAGAGTGTGCGCTCTTCCACACTTTCCGCCTGCCGCAGGAAGGCTTCGATGTGACCGCGCAGTACCCGACGGTCACCGGCGGCCTCCGCGGCACGCAGCAGCCCCATGCCGCTGCCCTGCAACCACTCGCCGTGTTCCGGCCGCCAGCACACCCTTGCCTCCACGCCCTGCGCGGCCTCCAGCCACAGCGGATCGGGTGGCGACGGGATATCGATAAACAGCGCGATGTCGGCGTCGACTCCCTGCCTCAGACCGTCCACCGCGGGCATAGGCATACCCGCGGCGACTCGGACGACCAATCCGGCCAGGCGCGGCCCCAGCGCCTCGACGGCCTGCGCCAGTGACCGACCGACCGGCGCATCGGCGACGCCCGGCAGCTCCAGGTAGAAGCCGAAACGCTCGTGCACGTCACCGTGCCATGCCGCAAGATCTGCAGCCCTGGCGCCGGTCCACTCGGCGGCGGGCACCAACACCCGCGCGAACTCGTTGCTGTAGTAGGTCAACTGCCACTCGGGCGGGAGGGACTCCGGATAGAAGCTGTCGGCCCAACCGGCGTGCCGCCAGCCCACCGCGCCCACCTCCAGTTGTTGCGCCATACTCGAAAACCCCGACATTCGTACCGTCATCACTGGGCGGCATTGTAGCGGCTCACCCATCATTTGCACCAAGGCAAACCCGCCACGCCCGGCGACGCAATTGCGTGGG
>Ga0316593_10000005_pt1 | contig 20283 bp, 15 predicted proteins | sample S5NA_3_FD_204564 | JGI IMG/M metagenome (GOLD analysis project Ga0316593, IMG submission 204564) | Metatranscriptome of rhizosphere microbial communities from salt marsh grasses in Alabama, United States - S5-7_160517rA (Metagenome... | ecosystem: Host-associated > Plants > Roots > Rhizosphere ... | reverse complement strand
CGGCTGGCCGGAGGCGGTGCGCACCATGCAGCGCAACTGGATCGGCCGCTCCGAGGGCGTGGAGATGGCGTTCGGCGTGGCCGGCTCGGACGACAAGCTCGGCATCTACACCACCCGCCCCGACACGGTCATGGGCGTCACCTACGTGGCCGTGGCCGCCGAACATCCGCTGGCCCTGCGCGCGGCGGAGAACAACGCCGAACTGGCGGCCTTCGTCGACGAGTGCCGCCATATCGAGACCGCCGAGGCGGCCCTGGAAACCATGGAGAAGCGCGGTGTGGCCACCGGGCTCAGGGCCGTGCATCCGGTCACCGGCGAGCAGGTGCCCATCATGGTCGCCAACTTCGTGCTCATGGGTTACGGCACCGGTGCGGTGATGGCGGTGCCCGCGCACGACCAGCGCGACTGGGAGTTCGCCAAGAAATACGATCTGCCCATCCGCCCCGTGGTGCATCCCTCCGCGGACGAGCGCGCCGACGTGTCCGAGGCGGCTTACACTGAGAAGGGCGTGCTGCTGGATTCCGGTGAGTTCAGCGGTCTCACTTCGCAACAGGCCTTCGACGCCATCGCCACCTGGCTGGAAAGCCGCGGTCAGGGTCGCCGGCAGGTCAACTACCGCCTGCGCGACTGGGGTGTCTCACGCCAGCGCTACTGGGGCACGCCCATTCCGGTGATCAACTGCGCCAAGTGTGGCGCCGTGCCCGTGCCGGAAGATCAGCTGCCGGTGGTGCTGCCCGAGGACGTGGCCTTCGACGGTGTGGGTTCGCCCATCAAGAAGATGCCGGAGTTCTACCAGACCACCTGCCCCGAGTGCGGCGGCGAGGCGGAGCGCGAGACCGACACCTTCGACACCTTCTTCGAGTCGTCCTGGTACTACGCCCGCTACGCCTGCCCGGACAACGACACCGCCATGCTCGACGAGCGGGCCAAGTACTGGCTGCCGGTGGACCAGTACATCGGCGGCATCGAGCACGCCATTCTGCACCTGCTGTATGCGCGCTTCTTCCACAAGCTCATGCGCGACGAGGGGCTGGTGTCCAACGACGAGCCGTTCACCCGCCTGCTGACCCAGGGCATGGTGACCAAGGACGGCTCGAAGATGTCCAAGTCCAAGGGCAACACGGTGGACCCGCAGGAACTCATCGCGCGCTACGGCGCCGACACCGTGCGCCTGTTCGTCATGTTCGCCGCGCCGCCGGACCAGTCCCTGGAATGGTCCGATTCCGGTGTCGAGGGCGCCTACCGCTTCCTCAAGCGGTTGTGGTCCCAGGTGCACGAACACGTCACCAAGGGCGCGGCGCCGGCCCTGGATGCCGCCGCCCTGGACGACGGCCAGAAGGCGCTGCGCATGAAGCTGCACGAGACGATCGCCAAGGTGAGTGACGACGTCGGCCGGCGCTACACCTTCAACACCGCCATCGCCGCCAACATGGAGCTGCTCAATGCGGTGAGCCGTTTCGACGACGACTCCGCCCAGGGACGTGCCGTGGTGCAGGAGGCGCTGGAGGCGGTGGTGCGCATGCTCTCGCCCATGGTGCCCCACGTCACCCACGCCCTGTGGCAGGCCCTCGGCCACGCCGAGCCCGTCATTCAGGCGCCCTGGCCGGAAGCGGATCCGGCGGCCATGGTGGCCGAGCAGGTGGAACTCGTGGTACAGGTGAACGGCAAGCTGCGCGGCCGGGTGTCGGTGCCCGCCCAGGCCGACCGTGCCGCCATCGAGGAGTCGGCGTTGGCGGATGCCAACGTGCAGCGCTTCGTCGAAGGTGGAGAAATCAAGAAGATCATTGTGGTGCCGGGCAAGCTGATCAATATCGTAGTGGCCGGCGGCTGAGTCGCGCCTGCGGCGGGGGATCGCATGAATAAGAACAACAATCCGATGAGAACGTTGATATCGCTGCTGGTTGTGTGCCTGGCGGCGCTCACCCTGGCCGGTTGCGGCTTCCACTTGCGCGGCGTGGTGAAGCTGCCCGCGGACATGGAACGGGTCTATATCGCGGGTAACGAAAACAGTTCACTGGTGCGCGAACTCGGCCTCAACCTGAGGGCCTCCGGTGTCCAGGTCGTGCCCAGCGCCAAAGAGGCCACGGCCGTGCTGCACGTGAGCGACGTGGCGGCGGAGCGCCGCGTGCTGTCGGTCACCGCCTCCGCCCGCGTGCGCGAATATGAGTTGGTGAGTTCGGTGCACTTTTCGGTGACCGCCGCCGACGGCAAGACCTTGCGGCCCGATGAGCGGGTGCTGGTGGCCCGTGACTTCCAGTACGACGAGAACGACATCCTCGGCACCTCCAACCAGGAAGCGCTGATCCGCAAGGAGATGCAGCGGGATCTGGTGCAGATCATCCTGCGGCGGTTGCAGCATACGACGCCGCAATGAATGCCGGCGGGAGAACGCCGCCCCTAGGTGTGCCATGCGTCTGAGAGCCGACCAACTCCAAGCCCATCTGCAGAAAGGCCTCGCGCCGGTCTACTTCATCACCGGCGACGAACCGTTGCAGGTGTTGGAGGCGGGCGACGCTGTGCGTGCCCGGGCGCGGGAGCTGGGCTACTCCGACCGGCAGGTGATGAACGTCGACAAGGGCTTTGACTGGAACGCGCTGGCGGAGGCGGGCGCCAGTCTGTCGCTGTTCGCCGAGAAGCGTCTGCTGGAGCTGCGGGTGACGGGCAAGCCTCCGGAGGCGGGGACCAAGGCCCTGCGCGAGTATGTGGAGCGCCTGCCCGAGGACACGGTGCTGCTGATCACGTGCGGCAAGCTGGACAAGAAGGCGCTCAGCACTAAGTGGGCCCAGGCCGTAGAGCGGGCCGGGGTGCTGATCCAGGTGTGGCCGGTGGAGGAGGGACAGCTGTCGGACTGGATCGCCCGGCGCATGCGTGCCCGGGGCATGCAGCCGTCGCGCGAGGCGGTGACCCTGCTGGGCGAGCGGGTGGAGGGCAACCTGCTGGCCGCCGCCCAGGAGATCGACAAGCTCCTGCTTCTGCTGGGTCCCGTGCGGGTCGAACTCGAGCAGGTGGCCGCGTCCGTGGCCGACAGTTCCCGCTTCAACGTCTTCGGTCTCACCGACACCGCCCTGGCGGGGCGTGCGGACCGCGCCGTGCGCATGGTCCAGGGCCTGCGCGGGGAGGGGGTGGCGCCGCAGCTGGTGTGCTGGGCCCTGGGCCGCGAGATCCGTGCCCTGGCGTCCATGGCCGGCGCCGCGGCCGGCGGCGAGCCGCTGGAGGCGGTGCTGGCCCGCCACCGGGTGTGGGATCGGCGCAAGCCCCTGATCAAGGGCGCCCTGCGGCGCCACAGCCCGGCGCGCTGGTACGCCCTGGTGCGGGCCTGCGCCAGGGCCGAGCGCGCCATCAAGGGCGCCGCTGTAGGAAACCCCTGGGACGAGCTGATACAATTGACCCTCGGCCTGGCCGGGGTTTCCCTCCTGCCTGTCCGTCGTCCCGCCTGACCCGGCGGCATGCCGGCCTTCGCGGCCGGTCTGTTTCAACCGCTTGATTGCGAAGAGTTCGATGAGCGCGAATCCTGAATCCATGCCGCTGTCGGTGCAGGCTTATATGGCCGAGGTGGGCCGCCGCGCCCGTGCTGCGGCGCGGCTGATCGCCCGTGCCGACACCGGTGCCAAGAACACCGCCCTGAACGCCATGGCCGACGCCATCGAGAGCGCGGCGGCGGAGCTGGGCGCGGAGAACCGCAAGGATCTGGATGCCGGGGCCCAGAACGGCTTGAGCGAGGCCATGCTCGACCGCCTGGCGCTCACCCCGGAGCGCATCACCGCCATGGCCGAGGGCCTGCGCCAGATCGCCAGCCTGCCCGATCCGGTCGGCGAGGTGACCGACCTGAACTATCGTCCCACCGGCATTCAGGTGGGTCGCATGCGCGTCCCTCTCGGCGTCATCGGCATCATTTACGAGTCGCGTCCCAACGTTACCGCCGACGCCGCCGGCCTGTGCCTGAAGTCCGGCAACGCCGCCATCCTGCGCGGCGGCTCCGAGGCCATCCATTCCAACCAGGCCATCGCCGCCTGCATCCGCCGCGGCCTGGAGCAGGCCGGTCTGCCCGCCGACGCGGTGCAGGTGGTGGAGACCACCGACCGCGCCGCGGTGGGCGAACTGATCCGCATGGAAGAGTTCGTCGACGTCATCGTGCCGCGCGGCGGCAAGGGCCTGATCGAGCGCATCAGCCGCGAGGCCCGCGTGCCGGTGATCAAGCACCTGGACGGCGTGTGCCACGTCTACATCGACGACGAGGCGGACCTGGACAAGGCGGTGCAGGTGGCGTTCAACGCCAAGACCCAGCGTTACGGCACCTGCAACACCATGGAGACCCTGCTGGTGGCCGAGGGCATCGCCGAACAAGTGCTGCCGGAACTGGGGCGCATGTATCAGGAAGTGGGCGTGGAACTGCGCGGCTGCGAGACCACGCGCCGCATCCTGCCCCATACCCAGGCCGCCACCGACGCGGATTGGGACGAGGAATACCTGGCCCCCATCCTGGCGGTGCGGGTGGTGAAGGACCTGGACGAGGCCATCGACCACATCGAGGCCCACGGTTCGCACCATACCGATTCCATCATCACCGAGAATTTCAGCCGTGCCCGGCGTTTCCTGCGCGAGGTGGATTCCAGTTCCGTGATGGTCAACGCTTCCACCCGCTTCGCCGATGGCTTCGAGTACGGCCTGGGCGCGGAGATCGGCATCAGCACCAACAAGCTGCATGCGCGCGGCCCCGTGGGCCTGGAAGGGCTGACCACGCAGAAGTTCGTCGTGCTGGGCGACGGGCACGTGCGCAAGTGATCGCCTGCCGCCGTCATACTGCCGGCAACCCCTCTGAAATCGTTTCCGGGGCGCCCGCTCCGGCCATACCCTCCGCATGATCGGCGTCTTCGGCGGCACCTTCGATCCCGTCCATTTCGGCCACCTGCGCCCGGCGCTGGAACTCCTCGAGGGGCTGGGTCTGGAGGAGGTGCGGATGATCCCCTGCCGGCAGCCGCCCCACCGGGGTCTGCCGCAGGCCACGCCGGCGCAGCGGTTGGCGATGCTGAAGGCCGGTGTGGGCGACACCCCCGGGCTGCGTGTCGACGACAGCGAGCTGAGGCGTGAGGGCCCATCCTACATGGTGGATACCCTGGCCAGTCTGCGTGGTGAACTGGGCGACACTCGCTTGTGTCTGCTGCTGGGCATGGACGCGCTGGCCGGATTTACCTCCTGGCACGACTGGCGGACTATATTGGAACTGGCGCATCTGGTGGTGGCGCATCGACCCGGATGGACGGCGCCGGCGGCGGGCGAGATCGGCGAACTGGTGCGCGCGCGGCGTTCCGATTCCGTCGATGCGCTGCGCGCCGAGGCTTCGGGTCGGATCCTGTTCCAGCCCGTGACCCAGTTGGAGATCTCGGCCTCCGGCATCCGTGGCCTCCTCACCGCCGGCCGCAGCCCGCGTTTCCTGCTGCCGGATGCCGTGCTGGCGATCATCGAGCGGGAAGGGATATACCGGACTCAGGATTGAGTCACGTCGCCCGAAGGGAGTGCCGCATCACTCGGGGAGCGGCGGCAGCAACGTGCAGAAGATACTGACGACTACGACAACATCGAGACATATCGCGCATGCAGATTGAGGAACTCAAAGATTTGGTCATCGCTGCCCTGGAGGAGCTCAAGGCAGTGGATATCAAGGTGCTGGACGTGGAGGGCAAGGCCTCCTTCACGGATCGCATGATCATCGCCAGCGGCACTTCCAGCCGCCACGTGAAATCCGTGGCCGACAATGTGGTCATGCGTGCCAAGGAGAAGGGCGTGGAACTGCTCGGCATGGAAGGCGAGACCACCGGCGAGTGGATCCTGGTGGATCTGGGCGACGTGGTGGTGCACGTGATGCAGCCCGAGATTCGCGATTTCTACAACCTGGAAAAACTCTGGACCGTGGAAGAGGGCATGGACGCCGCCGCGGAGGACGCCGCCGCGGAGCGTTCGGCCGAACGGAAGTCATAATGGGAACGCCGGGGGGCGGCGAGGCACGGGAAACGTGTCGACGTCACACGCTGTCGCATCGCATTCGTCTCCCAGGCCGTGACGTGTCGGCTTTCGCCCGGCAAAGCCACGGTATTCAATGAACATCCACCTCATCGCCGTGGGCAATCGCATGCCCGACTGGGTCCAGGCGGGCTACGCGGAATACGCGGGTCGTCTGCCGGCGGAGTGCGGCCTGAGACTGGTGGAGATTCCGGCGGTGAAGCGTGGCAAGAACGCCGATCTGGTGCGCATCGCCCGGCAAGAGGGTGAGCGGATGCTGGCGGTGGTGCCCAAGGGCGCCCGGGTGGTGGCGCTGGACGAGCGCGGCCGGCAGTGGGACACGGAGGGATTGGCGGGGCAGGTGTCGGGCTGGATGCAGGACGGCCGGGACGTGGCGCTGCTGGTGGGTGGGCCCGAGGGGTTGGACCCCGAATGTCGTGCCCAGGCCGAGCAACTGTGGTCCCTGTCCGCCTTGACCCTTCCCCATCCGCTGGTGCGGGTGATCGTCGCCGAGCAGTTGTACCGGGCCTGGACCGTTCTGCGAGGCCATCCGTATCACCGGGCCTGAGCGGCGGCGGCTTGGCGCCGATCGCGGCGCGCCCGCACCGACAACGACAACGTCATGGATACCTTCGATATCTATCTCGCCTCCCAGTCTCCGCGCCGCCGTGAGCTGCTGACTCAGATCGGCGTCCGGTTCCAGGTCCTGCCGGTGGACGTTCACGAGGCACCGGACGCCGGGGAATCCGCTCAGGACTATGTGCGCCGGGTGGCCCTGGACAAGGCCCGTGCCGGCGCCGCCATCCCGCAGCGCAGGCTGGATCGGCCGGTGTTGGGCTCCGACACCGAGGTGGTGGTGGACGGCGAAGTGCAAGGCAAGCCGCGGGATGCGGAGCACGGGTTGGCCATGTTGGCGCGCCTCTCCGGGCGCAGCCATCAGGTCCTGAGTGCCGTGGCGTTGGTCCGGGACGGGCGGGAAGAGGTCGTGCTGAGCGCCAGCACAGTATATTTCCGGCCCCTGTCCGACACCGAGATCCGGGCCTACTGGGCCACCGGCGAACCGGCGGACAAGGCCGGTGGTTATGCCATCCAGGGTCGGGCAGCGGTGTTTGTCGAGCGGCTCGAGGGCAGCTTTTCGGGGGTCATGGGACTGCCGCTTTACGAGACGGCAATGCTCCTGAAACAGTTCGGAGTGGATGTGGTTTAATAGTAAAAGGCAAGGGGAGTGACGCGGCAGAAGATGCCATTCGTCTCACTCCTTATCTGGGGTCCAATGAGCGAAGAGATTCTAATAAACGTCACCCCCCGCGAAACCCGCGTCGCCGTGGTCGAGAACGGCGTCTTGCAGGAGGTGTTCATCGAGCGCACCAGCCGCTATGGCCTGGTGGGCAACATCTACAAGGGGCGCGTGTCGCGGGTGCTGCCGGGGATGCAGGCGGCGTTCGTCGACATCGGCCTGGACCGGGCCGCGTTCCTGCACGCCTCGGACATCGCCACCCTGCCCGAAGACGCCACCACCGGCGAGGCGCGGCGCACGGACAACATCACCAGCCTGCTCAGCGAGGGCCAGGAGGTGCTGGTCCAGGTGATCAAGGACCCCCTCGGCACCAAGGGCGCGCGCCTGACCACCCACATCACCGTGCCGTCGCGCTATCTGGTGTTGCTGCCGGGCGAGAACACCATCGGTGTGTCCACCAAGATCGAGGACGAGGCCGAGCGCCAGCGGCTCAAGGACATCGTCGCCGGTGTCGCCGCCGACGACCCCCAGGCGGGTTGCATCGTGCGCACCGCCGCGGAAGGCGCGGGGCTGGCCGAGCTGCAGGCCGACCGGATGTTCCTGTGCAAACTCTGGGCCGCGATCCGGGAAAACGCGCGCACAGCCGCGCCGGGCACCGTGGTGCACGAGGACTTGCGCCTGGCCCTGCGGGCCCTGCGCGACATGGTGGGCGACGAGGTGGAGAAGGTGCGCGTGGATTCCCGCGAGACCTACCAGCGCCTGCTGGAGTTCGCGCAGGAGTTCGTGCCGCAGATGACCGAACTGCTGGAGTACTACCCGGGCGAACGGCCGGTGTTCGATCTCTACGGCGTGGAGGACGAGATCCAGAAGGCGCTGGAGCGCAAGGTGCAGCTCAAGTCCGGCGGCTACGTGATCATCGACCAGACCGAGGCCATGACCACCATCGACGTCAACACCGGCGCCTACGTGGGACACCGCACTCTCGAGGAGACCATATTCAAGACCAACCTGGAGGCGGCCCAGGCCATCGCCCGGCAGCTGCGGCTGCGCAACCTGGGTGGGATCATCATTATCGACTTCATCGACATGTCGGTGGACGACCACAAGCGCCAGGTGTTGCGCGCCCTGGAGAAGAGCCTGGAGCGCGACCACGCCAAGAGCCACATCACCGAAGTGTCCAATCTGGGCCTGGTGGAGATGACGCGCAAGCGCACCCGCGAAAGCCTCGAGCATGTGATGTGCGAGCCCTGCCCCTGCTGCAGCGGACGCGGTTCCCTGAAGACCCCGGAGACGGTGTGCTACGAGGTCTTCCGCGAGATTATCCGCGAGGCGCGCCAGTACGACGCCAAACAGCTGCTGGTGTTGTGCGCCCAGGAAGTGGTGGACCTGCTGCTGGACGAGGAGTCCGCGAGCTTGGCGGAGCTGGAGGCGTTCGTCGGTATTCCCATCAAGTTCCAGGTGGAATCCTCCTACACCCAGGAACAGTACGATGTGGTGCTCATGTAGCGACGGACGTCCGTCCCGGCCGGCCCCGTGCCGGTGAGCCGATCCTGACCGCTTGCCAATGTCCCGTACAATTCACATTCTGCACCACACCATCCGCCTGAGCTGGGCCCTGTTCGCCTCCGGCGTCCTGCTGGTGGCCTCGCTGGTGAGCGTGGCGCGGCTCATCCTGCCCATGGCGCAGGACTACCGTGCGGAGTTGCAGCAGGTCGCCAGCGAGCAGCTCGGACGTCCGGTGAGCATCGAACGGGTCACCGCCGGCTGGACGGGCATTCATCCCCAGGTGCGCTTCGTCGGCGTCACCGTGTACGAATCCGACGGCAAGACCGTTTGGCTGCACCTCGACGAGGTGCGAGCCTCCATAAAGGTGTTGCCCAGCCTGTGGCACAGGCATTTCGAAACCGGCGCCATAGAATTCGTCGGCGCGCATCTGGACGTGGCGCGCCAGGCGGACGGCAGCTATCTCGTGGCGGGGGTGAAGACCGGGACCGGTGGCATTGTCGGGCACGGTGGTAAACGCATGCTGGCCTGGCTGGTGGCCCGCGAACGGGTGGATATCTCCCACTCCAGCATCAGCTGGAGCGACAGCCGGCTGAGCTCCAAGCCGTTGCAGTTCACCGGCGTCGAACTGAGTCTGGACCTGTCCCAGGGACTGCATCGTATCAGCGGGGCGGCGGAGTTGGCGGGCGATGGGGATCAGCGCCTGCGTTTCCTGTTGGAGGTGGCGGGTGATGCCAGTCATCCGGAGACGCTGACCAGCAACTTCTATTTGCAGGGACGGATTCGCCTCGGTAGCTGGATCGACGGCAGCGTGCTGGAACATACCCGCATCGACAGCGGCCTGCTGGACTACCGGTTGTGGGGCAGCGGCCGCGACCGCCTGGACCATCTGGTGGGCGACCTGTCCATGTCGGGCTTGGTGTGGCACAACCTGCCCCACGACGGTGTCGCCGCCACCGGGCCGAAGCCCGGCTTTTCCCTGGACAAGCTCAGCGGCAAGCTGTTCTGGCACAATGCCCGCGGTGGTTGGTCGTTGGATCTGCAGCAGGTGAAGGTGGCTCGGGCGGGCGACGCCTGGCCGGCGGCGGATCTGCATCTGGCGGTTACGCCCAAGGGCGCGCAGGGCGACCGTACCCTGGAGGGTTATCTCAGCTTCGTGCGCTTGCAGGACGTCAACGCCTTCCTGCTTGGTTTGTCGGGGCTCGACGACACCGTGCGTCAGGTGCTCACGGCCACCAATCCCCGCGGTGATCTGCGCGGGTTGGTGTTCCGGCTGCACCGCCAGGATCGCCGCATCGATCACTTCTTTCTACAGGGGCAGTTCGATGACCTGTCCATGGATCGTTGGGGGAAACTTCCGGGTGTCTCGGGTCTCGACGGCCGCCTGAGCGCGGACGAACACAACGGCTATCTCGATCTCACCAGCCGCGACGTCAGCATCGATGAGCCGCGCCTGTTTCCAAGTCCCATCACCGCAACGGAACTGATCGGGCGCTTCTACTGGAGTCACGACACGGATGGCTGGCACATCCAGTCGCGGGAGCTGCGCGCGAGCAACGAGGATATCCGCACCCACGGGCGTGTGGCCCTGGAGATCCCTCCCGCCGGGGAGGGCGGCTCGCCGTTCCTGGACATGCAGCTGGACTTCCGTGACGGCAAGGTGGGCCAGGCGCGCCGCTACCTGCCCCGCGGCATCATGCCGGCCGACGTGGTGGAGTGGCTCGATCAGGCGCTGAGCGGTGGCCGCGTGGACTCCGGCGGCATGCTGTACTTCGGTCATTTGCGCGATTTCCCGTTCCGCAATCACGAGGGCATCTTTCAGGTGGACTTCGGGGTCGAGGACGGAATTCTGGACTACGCCCCCGGCTGGCCCCGCATCGAGGACGTGGTGGCGGAAGTGGAGTTCGAGAATCACGCGTTCCAGGCGCGGGTGCATTCGGGCAAGATCTATTCCCTCGACGTGGCGCCGACCACCGTGTCGATTCCCGATCTCGGCAAGGGCGCGACGCTGCAGATCAAGGGCGGTGCCCAGGGGGCCACGGGCGACATGCTGCGGTTCCTGGTGGATAGCCCACTGGCGGCCGAGTACAGCGATGTGCTGTCCGGAGTCCAGACGGAAGGTCAGGCCGACTTGAGCCTCGACTTGAGTTTGCCGCTCAAGCATCCGGATCGGCACACCGCTCGCGTACGGGTGCGCCTGGACGACGACCGCGTGAAGCTGCCCGCCTGGAATCTGGCCCTGGACAAGGTCAGCGGCGATTTGCGGGTGGCGGCCGGCGCTTCCGGGCTGAGCTATTCCGCCTCGGATGTGACGGCGCGCTACGGCGGCCAGCCGGCCACACTGAACGTATCGACGCTGGTGGACCGCAGCGGCCGGCGTACACGGGTGGATCTGCGCACGCGGGTGCCGGCGTCGGGTCTGCTGGGCGAGCGCGCCGCGGTGCTGGCGCCCTATCTCAAGGGCAGTTCCGATTGGCTGCTGCGGGCCGAGGTGGCGCCGGCGTCGGGCAAGCGTCTGCCGCCGGTGGACTTGCACGTGGAGAGCACATTGAAGGGTGTGGCGGTGAACCTGCCCCATCCCCTGGCCAAGCCGGCGAATGAAGCCCGGACGTTGACCGTGGACGTGCGTCTGGACGCCGGGCAGTTCGGGCCGGTGAGTGTTGACTATGGCGGAACGGTGCGCGGTGCGTTGTTGTTTGAGAACGGCGCGCTGAGCCGCGGGCAGCTGCGGTTCGGTGGCGCCAATGCGGTGTTGCCCAAGACCGGCGGGCTGTTCGTGGCCGGCAGCGTGGATCGCTTCTCCCTGAGCGAGTGGCAGCGGTGGCTCGCGGCGCTGCCGGCCAACGGCACGGCGCCGAACGTGCTGGGCAGCCTGGCCGGCCTTCGGCTTCAGGCCGGCGACCTGGAGTTGTTCAACTATCACTTCCATCAGGTCAAACTGAACGCCAATCGTGAAGGGGACTTCTGGGTCGCCGACGTGGACAGTCGGGAGCTGGCCGGCAAGTTGCGCGCCCCCGTGGACCTGCAGGGGGGCAATCCCCTGGTGCTGGACCTCACCGCCATGCACCTGCATTCGCCGGCGACCGATACCAAGCCGCAGACGGGGGATCCCCGGGCATTGCCGCCCCTGCGTATCCAGTGCCAGAACTTCACCTATGACGACATGCCGCTGGGGCGGCTGGAACTGGTGGCGCGACGCGGCCCCAATGGCCTGGATTTCGACCGGCTCGACCTGGACTCGCCCTACTTCAAGGTCAAGTCCACCGGTTCCTGGACACTGCAGGACGGCAAGCATCGCTCCAGTTTCAAGATCGCCGCCTCGACCCAGAACCTGGGCGAGGCCCTGACGCGCCTCGGCTATCAGAGCGGCATCGACGGCGGCGAGGCGTCGGCACATGTGGACGCCTACTGGGCCGGCCCGCCCAGCTGGTTCCAGTTGAGCCGTCTCAATGGGACCTTGCGCGTGCTGGTCAAGCACGGTCAGTTGCTGGACGTCAATCCGGGCGGTGGCCGCATGCTGGGCCTGCTGAGTCTGCAGGCGCTGCCACGGCGTCTCACCCTGGACTTCAGCGACCTGTTCCGGCGGGGCTTTGCCTTTGACCGCATCCAGGGCAGCTTCACCATCGCCGACGGCGACGCCTACACCAACGATCTCTACATGGCCGGTCCGGCCGCACGGTTCGATATCTCCGGGCGCATCGGGCTGGTGACCCGCGACTACGATCAGCTGGTGGTGGTCACGCCGCGGGTCACCTCCAGCATCCCGGTGGTCGGTGGTCTGGCGGGAGGGCCCGGCGTGGGGCTCGGGCTGTGGGTGGCCGAGCGTGTGTTCGGACGCAAGATCGACGAACTGTCGCGGGTGCGCTACACCATTACCGGCAGCTGGGACGATCCCAAGGTCGAGCGTCTGGGCGACGAGTCAAAACGTTCCGAACCGCCGCCGCAGAAGCCCTCCCTGATCCCGGACGACGGCGGCTGACGGCCCGCCGCGTCAGGGAATCTCCGCCTCCCGTCACGTACGCCCCCTGTGCTATCCTGTGGCCGCTATGCAGCCCTACCTGGTCCTGATTTCCCTGCTGTTCATCGCTCCGGTTTCCGCGGCCGAACGCCACTGGACCGTGACCGCCGATGACTGGTATCTGCCCCGCGACGGCGCGCGCGTCGTGAGTCTGGCGCCGCTCTCTAATGCGGTGCGCGCCTGGTCGAAGCATCCCGATGACCACCTGGCGATTCACTATCCCGGTGGTGAGGAAGGCATATTGTGGTCGCAGGAGCTGCGCGACTGGCTGGTGTCGCTGGGCGTGCCGTCGGACCGCGTTGACACCGTTCCGGGGTTGGCGCGCAGCGACGCGGTGAGCATCGTTTTGCGAAATAGAGAGGAGTTGTCCCCATGACCATGGTCGCTGCCGTGCAGATGGCTTCTGGCCCCAATGTGGGCGCGAACCTGATCGAGGCCGGCCGCCTGATCCAGGAGGCCGCCGCGGGCGGCGCGCGCCTGGTGGTGCTGCCGGAGAATTTCGCCGTCATGGGCATGCACGAGACCGATAAGGTGAAGTTGGGTGAGGCCTACGGCAAGGGACCGATCCAGGACTTTCTCGCTCAACAGGCGCGCCGACACAAGGTCTGGCTGGTGGGCGGCACCATACCCCTCAAGTGTGATGATCCCCAGCGCATTCGCGCCGCCTGCCTGCTGCTCGATGACCAGGGCAAGGTGGTGGCCCGCTACGACAAGATGCACCTGTTCGACGTGAGCCTGCCGGAAAGCAAGGAGCGCTACATTGAAAGCGAGACCATCGAACCCGGCACCGAGACCACGGTGGTGGATACGCCCTTCGGTCGTCTGGGCCTGGCGGTCTGCTACGACCTGCGCTTCCCGGAACTGTTTCGTCGCCTGCTGGACGACGACATGGAACTGCTGGCCCTGCCGTCGGCCTTCACCGCGATCACCGGGCGCGCCCATTGGGAAACCCTCATCCGGGCGCGGGCCATCGAAAATCTGTGCTACGTCATCGCCGGCGCTCAGGGGGGCTACCACGCCAACGGCCGCGAGACCCACGGCCACAGCATGATCGTCGAACCCTGGGGCCGGGTGTTGGACCGGTTGCCGCGGGGTTCGGGGGTGGTCCGCGCGGATATCGACCGCAGCCGTCTGGAAAGCACCCGCCGTACCTTCCCGGCACTGGATCACCGGCGCCTGCATTGCCGGTGACAATGGCGGGTGAGGGGGCAGCCTGCGCGGCTCGTTTACGTTGGCTCTGGCGGACGTGATGCCGCCGCAGTGTCGCCTTGCACGGTGTGCCAGCACCCTTGCCGCCCGTGTGTTTTTCCAAGCCCCACCCTCCGATAGACTCGGGGTCTACCCAAACAGGGAATTATTCCGCTTATGAGCACCGCTCTCGATTTCGCCCGCCAACGCATCCTGACTCCGGCCGGTCTCGGCGACACCGATCTGGATACCGTGCTCGGCAAGGTCATGGGACACGCCGTGGACAGCGCCGACCTGTATTTCCAGATCAGCCGCCACGAGTCCTGGCTGCTGGAGGACGGCATCATCAAGGAAGGCAGCCACGGCATCGACCAGGGTGTGGGCATTCGCGCCATCAGTGGCGAGAAGACCGGCTTTGCCTATTCCGATGAGATTGCCATGCCGGCCCTGCTGCAGGCGTCCACCGCCGCGCGGGCCATCGCGGCCTCCGGTGGTCAGGGTGGATTGCAGGCCTGGCAGGCCCGCTCCCCGGCGCCGTTGTACCCGGCGCTCGACCCGCTGCACTCCCTGAGCGAACAGGACAAACTGAGCCTGATGCGCGCGGCGGACGCCGAGGCGCGGCGCCAGGATCCGCGCGTCAAGCAGGTCATGGTGAGTCTGGCCGGTGTGCACGACGTGATGCTGGTGGCCAACACGGACGGCACCTTGGCCGCGGACGTGCGGCCCCTGGTGCGCATGAACGTCAGCGTCATTGCCGAGGACGGCGACCGCCGCGAACAGGGGTCCTCCGGCGGCGGCGCCCGCCTGGGCTACGAGTATTTTCTGGAGCAGGATCGCGCCCAGAGCTATGCGCGCGAGGCCGTGCGTCAGGCCCTGGTGAATCTGGACGCGGAGGCCGCTCCCGCGGGCACCATGACCGTGGTGCTGGGTCCCGGCTGGCCCGGGGTGCTGCTACACGAGGCCATCGGCCACGGCCTGGAAGGGGACTTCAACCGCAAGGGCACGTCGGCTTTCAGCGGCCGTATCGGCGAGAAGGTGGCCTCGGATCAGTGCACGGTGGTGGACGACGGCACCCTGCCCAACCGTCGCGGCTCCCTCAGTGTCGACGACGAGGGCAATCCGACCCAATGCACGGTGCTGATCGAGAACGGCGTGCTCAAGGGCTACATGCAGGATCGGCTCAACGCCGGACTCATGGGCGTGGCACCCACCGGCAATGGCCGGCGCGAGTCCTTCGCCCACCTGCCCATGCCGCGCATGACCAACACCTACATGCTGGCCGGAAAGTACGACCCGAAGGAGATCATCGCCTCTGTGGACAAGGGCCTGTACGCGGTCAACTTCGGCGGCGGTCAGGTGGACATCACCTCGGGCAAGTTCGTGTTCTCCGCCAGCGAGGCCTATCTGATCGAAAACGGCAAGGTCACCCGCCCGGTGAAGGGCGCCACCCTCATCGGCAATGGCCCGGACGTGCTGACCCGCGTGTCCATGGTCGGCAATGACCTGAGCCTGGACACGGGCGTAGGGACCTGCGGCAAGGAAGGGCAGAGCGTGCCCGTCGGGGTGGGGCAGCCGACGCTGCGTGTGGACGGACTGACGGTGGGTGGGACCAACGCCTGATTGGCGTGCGTGGTGAGGCGGGTATGGCGCTGTCTTTGCTGTGCGCGTCTCATGCCCCGCCGGTTTGGTCCAGTTCCCGCAGGTAACGGAACAGGGCGCGTGCGGACTTCGGAGGTTTGTCCTGAGTCGTTTCGCGCTGGGCGTCACGGATGAGGCGGCGCAGGTGTTGGCGGTCGGCCAGGGGGTAGTCTTCCAACAGCCCCTCCAGGGCGGCGTCACCCTCGGCCAGCAGCCGATCGCGCCAGGCCTCGAGGCGATGCAGACGGGCGGTTTCTTCCCGCGCCGGTCGGCGCAGGGCTTCCAGGGCGGCGCGGATGGGTTCGGCGTCGATGCCGCGCATGAGCTTGCCGATGTATTGCAGCTGGCGCTTACGTCCGCCGCGCTGGTTGATGCGCCGGGCCAGTTCCACCGCGTCGCGCAGGTCCTCCGGCAGGTCGAGGCGCTTGAGCTGTTCGGCGCGCAGTTCCACCAGTTCGGTGCCCAGGTCCTGCAGGGCCTCGGCCTCGCGCTTGAGCTGGGATTTGCTCGGCCCGGAGAACTCGGATTCGTCGTCGTAGTCGTCGTCGTGTTCGTGCATGGCAGGCAGGACGTCTGAGGGTTTGTTGAATTGTAACAGCCACGCGCCGGCACGGGGCTGGAGCGGAGAGTTTTTGTTGTAGGAGCGGGCATGCCCGCGAACCGGGTCCCGACCGGGGCTCGCCAATCGCGCCCGAGGGCGCTCCTGCAGAGGTGTTCGTCATTCAAGCAGGTTCATTGGGTTTACGGGAGTGCAGTATGGGGCAGAGTGCAGAGACTGAGGGCGGATTTCCGCGGCCGGAACGGCTCGAGGATCTGGCGCGCCAGGTGTTGGCGGAGGCCCGCGATCGCGGCGCCAGCACCGCGGAGGCTGGGGTGAGTTTCGGCGCCGGCCTGTCGGTGAGTGTGCGCATGGGCGAGGTGGAGACCCTGGAGTTCAACCGTGACCGCAGTCTGGGCGTGACGGTGTATTTCGGTCAGCGCAAGGGTTCGGCCAATACCTCGGACTGGAGTCCGGCCGCTGTGCGCGAGACCGTGGCCGCCGCCTGCAGCATCGCCCGCTACACCTCCGAGGACGACTGTGCCGGTCTGGCCGATGCGGCGCTCATGGCCCGCGACATTCCCGACCTGGACCTGTGCCATCCCTGGGACCTGGGTGCGGAGGCCGCCATCGAACTGGCCCGTGAATGCGAGGCCGCGGCCCGGGAGCTGGATGCGCGCATCGTCAATTCCGAAGGCGCCTCGGTGGCCAGTCACCGCGGCATCACCGCCTATGCCAACAGCCACGGCTTCGCCGGCGGCTATGAAGGCACGCGCCACAGCGTCAGCTGTGCGGTGGTCGGCCAGGAGGGCGGCAGCATGCAGCGCGACTACTGGTACAGTATCGCGCGCGAGCCTTCGGCCCTGGAAGCGGTGGGGGAGGTGGGCCGCCGCGCCGCCGAGCGCACCGTGCGGCGTCTCAACGGCCGGCGCGTGGCCACGGGCCGGGTGCCGGTGGTGTTCGCTCCCGAGGTGGCCAGTGGCCTGCTGGGCAGCTTCGTCAACGCCATCCGCGGCGGCAAGCTCTACCGCAAGGCCTCGTTCCTGGTGGACAGCCTGGGGCAGCAGCTGTTTCCGGATTTCGTCCATATCCAGGAGCAGCCGCATCTCCCTCGCGCCCTGGGCAGCGCGCCCTTCGACGGTGACGGCGTGGCCACCCGCACCCGCGACCTGGTCCGGGACGGCGTGCTGCAGGGCTATGTGTTGGATGCCTATTCCGCCCGCAAACTGGGCATGGAGAGCACCGGCAATGCCGGTGGCGTGCACAATCTGGTGATCGAGCCGGGGCAGAAGGATCTGGACGCCTTGTTGCGGGATATGGGCCGGGGGCTGCTGGTGACCGAACTGATGGGGCAGGGCATCAACTACGTCACCGGCGACTATTCCCGCGGCGCGGCCGGCTTCTGGGTCGAGGGTGGCGAGATTCAATATCCTGTGGAAGAGATCACCGTTGCGGGCCACCTGCGCGATATGTTCATGAATCTGGTGGCCGTGGGCAGCGACGTGGATACGCGCGGCAACATCCGCACGGGTTCGCTGCTGCTGGAAGGGTTGACCGTCGCCGGCGAGTGAACGGTGACACCCCCGGCCTGGGCCGCGACCAACTCAGTTCATCAGGAACAGCGTTGCGAGGCCAAGGAAGGCGACGTAGCCCACCACGTCGGTGATGGTGGTGAGGATGACCGAGCCGGCCAGGGCGGGGTCGATGCCGATTTTGCGCAACAGCAGCGGGATGGTGAATCCGGCCAGGGCGGCGCACACCAGGTTGATGATCATGGCCGCGCCGATGAAGGCGCCGATCTCGGTATTGTGGAACCAGGCGATCGCCAGGGCCGCCACCACCAGCGCCCACAGCAGCCCATTCAATAGGCCCACGGCCACTTCCTTGAACAACAGCCAGCGGGCGTTGGTCTTGCCCACCTGCCCCAGGGCCAGGCCGCGGATGACGATGGTCAGGGTCTGGGTGCCGGCGATGCCGCCCATGCTGGCGGTGATGGGCATGAGCACCGCCAGGGCGACCCACTTCTGCAGGGTGTGCTCGAACAGGCCAATGACCCAGGCGGCCAGGAAGGCGGTGAGCAGGTTGATGCCCAGCCACACGGCGCGGCGCCGGGTGCTCGCCACCACCGGCGCGAACATGTCGGTTTCCTCGTTCAGGCCGGCCATGCTCATCAGGGAGTGGTCGGCTTCCTCGCGGATCACGTCCACCACGTCGTCGATGGTGATGCGGCCCAGCAGCCGGTCGTTCTCGTCCACCACCGGCGCGGAGATCAGGTCGCGCTTTTCGAAGATGTTGGCCACCTGAGTGGCGGGCATGTCGGCCCGGATGGGCTCCACCTCCCGTTCCATGACCTCGGAAACCTTTTGCGCCGGGTCGCTGGTGAGCAGCCGCGACAGGGACAGGGTGCCGAGATACTTGTCGTAGCGGTTGACCACGATCAGGTTGTCGGTCAGGTCGGGGATGTCGCCGCGCAGACGGAGGTAACGCAGCACCACGTCCAGGGTGACGTCGGCGCGCACCGTCACCGCGTCGGTGTTCATCAGGCCGCCGGCGCTGTCTTCCGTGAAGGCGAGTACGGACTCCAGGCGGTGGCGGTTCTGCTTGTCCATGGAGCGCAGGATTTCGCGCATCACCGCGTCCGGCAGATCCTCGATGAGGTCCGCCAGATCGTCCACGTCCATGCCTTCGGTGGCCGCCACCAGTTCGTGGGGGTCCATGTCCCGGATCAGGGCGGCGCGCAGCTCGTCGTTGACGTGCAGCAGCACCTCACCGTCGTGGGACGGGTTCACCAGGTTCCACACCACCTCGCGCTCGGCCGGGCGCAGGGATTCCAGCAGCTCCGCGATTTCCGCCGGGTGCAGTTCGTTGAGCATCTTCCAGACGTGCTGACTGCGGCCGCTCTCTAGGGCGCGGGCCAGCGTCTGCAAGCGGCTTTCCGACCGTTGTTTCTGTGCGGCTTCGGACATGTCAGGAGATCCCGGAAGGTAAGGGATACCGGTTAGCAGTTACCGCGGTGCGCGGTACACCGGCCGGACGCCCGGGAGAAATACGGAGGTCAGCAGGCCAGTCTTGATGGGATTCCAGTGTAGCGATTCTGCCTTGGCGGGTCCACGAAATTCGCAGGCCCGACGGCGTGGCGGCGATTAGGCTTCGTTAATGCGGTGCAGTAGTGCGCGGGCGTCGTCGGAATGGACGCAGTGGAGTATTTCGCGGCTGGGGCGGTTGAGGGTGTTGAGGCGGGTGTGGTTGATGACGCTCTTGACCTCGAGCAGGGTGGACGGCTGCATGCTGAATTCCCGCAAACCCAGTCCCAGCAGCAGACGGGTATAGCGCACGTCGCCCGCCATCTCGCCGCACATGGATACTGGAATGCCGGCCACACGGGCGGCGCGTATGGTGAGGTAGATCAGGCGCAACACCGCCGGGTGCAGGGGGTCGTAAAGGTAGTTGACCTCGTCGTCGATACGATCGATGGCCAGGGTGTACTGGATCAGGTCGTTGGTGCCGATGGACAGGAAGTCCAGTTGTTTGGCGAACACATGGGCGGAAATGGCCGCCGCCGGAACCTCGATCATGGCGCCGATGGGGATCTTCTCATCGAAGTCGATCCCCTCGCGGCGCAGTTCGTCCTTGGTCTCGCGCACCAGGTTGAGCACCTGGGCCAGCTCCTGGGTGTTGGAGAGCATGGGTACCATGAGCCGTATCGGACCGTGGGCCGAGGCGCGCAGGATGGCGCGCAGTTGCGGGCGGAACAGGGCCAGGTCCTTCAGGCACAGGCGGATGGCGCGCAGGCCCAGGGCCGGGTTGGTGGGGAGCGGGCTGTTGCGGGTGCTGTCGCTGGGCTTGTCGGCGCCGAGATCCAGGGTGCGGATGGTGACCGGCCGGCCCTTGAGTTGTTTGACGACGCTGAGATAGCTCTCCAGCTGTTCCTCTTCGTCGGGGACGCCGGCGCGGTTCATGAACAGGAATTCGGTGCGGTACAGGCCCACGCCGCTGGCGCCGGAATCCTTTACCGCCTTCATGTCGTCGGGTAGTTCGATGTTGGCGTGCAGTTGAATGGTGTGGCCGTCGAGGCTGACCGCCGGCGCGCGCTTGAGCTTCTGCAGGCCCGCGTAGTAGCGCTTTTCAGCACGCTGCTGTTTGCGATAGTGCTTGAGGGTGGCG
>Ga0316593_10000004_pt1 | contig 21105 bp, 19 predicted proteins | sample S5NA_3_FD_204564 | JGI IMG/M metagenome (GOLD analysis project Ga0316593, IMG submission 204564) | Metatranscriptome of rhizosphere microbial communities from salt marsh grasses in Alabama, United States - S5-7_160517rA (Metagenome... | ecosystem: Host-associated > Plants > Roots > Rhizosphere ... | reverse complement strand
GTGGAGGATTGGTCTCATCCGGATAGATCTCGGAGTAGCATTCGTCGCTGGCGATGACGAAATCGTGCGCCCGGGCCAGTTCCACCAGATCGCGGAGCGTCGCCAGGTCGACCACTGCACCAGTGGGATTTCCCGGGGAGCAAAGGTAGAGCAACTGGCAGCGCTGCCAGGTTGCCGTATCCACCGCGGAAAAATCCGGGATAAGCCCGGTCTCCGGTGTGCAGGACAGAAAATGTGGCTCGGCACCGGCGAGCAGGGCCGCGCCTTCATAGATCTGGTAGAACGGGTTCGGCATCAGGACCAGCGGTGCGTGCGAAGGGTCGATCACCGCTTGTGCGAAGGCGAACAGCGCTTCACGCGTGCCGTTGACGGGTAAGATGTGCTGATCCGGGTCCAGGGCCGCCGTCGGCAGCGCGAAGCGTCGCGTCAGCCAGGCTGCAATCCGCTCGCGTAACGGCGCCATACCGCGCGTTGTCGGATAGGATGCGAGTCGCTGCAGATGCGCGATCAGCGCCTCGCTGATCACCGACGGCGTCGAGTCCGTCGGCTCGCCGATCGATAGGACGATCGCGCGCTGCTCCGCGGGCGGCTCGATACCTCGCTTCAGGGCCGCGAGCTTCTCGAAAGGGTAGGGCTGGAGCAGGGCCAGGTTGGGATTCATCGTCTAGCCTTCAGTCGGCGCCGGGCCCGCGGGGGCAAAGACCCGCCAGTATAGGTAAACAACGGGGGCACGGCCAACGGCGGCTGCGACCGCTTTGCCGTCCGACCGACCGTCCCAATCCTTCAAAGGCGTGGGTCGAGATGCGACCGGCGCAGGCCGATGGATGCCGCAGGTTGTGGCGAATCTCGGTGAGTCGACGTTCGTCAGTCGGACTCTCGGCTCCCGAATGTCGGTCTCGGCCAACCTTACGCGAAGACAATTCAGGAGAGACGATGAGCGCGAAGATCATGGGCCTGCATCATGTCAGCCTGATCGTGTCGGATACGTCACGGGCACTGGGCTTTTACCGCGACCTGCTCGGTCTGGAGCTGGCCCCGGAGCGACCGGACCTCGGATTTCCAGGCGCTTGGCTCGCCGTCGGCGGCCAGCAAGTGCACCTCCTCGAGCTGCCCAACCCGGACCCGGTCGCCAACCGACCAAGTCATGGTGGGCGGGACAGGCATATGGCCCTGCTGGTCAGTGACTTGGCGCCGTTGATCCAGCGGCTCGACGCCGCCGGCTGCCCCTATACCCTCAGTCGTTCCGGACGGCGGGCGCTGTTCTGCCGGGACCCCGATGGCAACGCGGTGGAGCTGATTGAGCAGCCTTTGGCCGCCTGACGCCAAACGCGCTCCCGGCGACCAGCCGCGCGGGGCTGTCAGACCCGCTTACCAGCCGCGATAGTACCAACGGTTGTCCCAGCCAGGCGGCTGACGGTGCCGGTGGGGGGGCTGCACATCGACACGGTCTGAATCGTCGTCGGCGGGGGCGGGCGGTGTCCGGCCATCGGTCAGCCCGCCTGGAGCAAGGGGCTCCAGCCAGGGCCCATAATTGCGGAATAGCTCCCGCTCGAGGTCTATCAGCGCACGACGCTTTTTGCGTTGTCGCTCCCAATCTGCGCGTCGTTCAACCTGTCGCTGTCGTGCAGCCTCGCTCCGCGCGGCCCAGTCCCGCTGACCCTCGCGACGGGGGAGCTGTTGGAGTCCCTCCCGCTGAGCACGGACGGCCTCGAGCCACTCGGGGAGTGGTGATTGGCTTTGACCTGCTTCAGCGGCAGGCTCGGCCATCGCCGGTGCGACCAACAACGAGAGGGCGGCGGAAACGAGATACCGGCGGACAGGGCGACAACGGCTTGTCTGAAACACGATAATCACGGATCGGCCAGAAACGCAATCTTCAACAGTCACTCGGCTACTTATTCCATGCCGCTTGCATTTCGTCAATCCTGTTGACGATGGCCGCAGCGGCGGCAGCCCGGTCACGCAAGGCATCGGATCGGCGCATCCTTCGATCCTGCTGGCTGCGCCACGCGGCACCCGCTGATCTCGTCACCGCGGAGCACCGCGGCTGGTGACGAGCGAGGGATTGCTCCGCTATGCCGCTCCTCCGCCCTCCAACCTATCATGTATCTCCCGGCGCAGACAGGCCAGCGTGTCTTCGCATGAGACCGGAGCCTCATCAGCATTGCTGATGAAAAAGACGTCCTCGACTTCGGCGCCAACGGTCGCGATTCTGGCGCTGTGCAGGCGGATCTCGCAGCGCTCGAACACTTCACCGACTTCGGCGAGGAGACCCGGTCGGTCCCGGGTGAGCAGACGCATCAGCGTGCGCCTGTTGCGTTGATCGTGATCGAAGTTGATCCGGGTCTCCACCGGAAAGCTGCGGAGCTGCCGCGGCAGGCGTCGGGAAATCCTTGGCTCCTTAGCGCCGACATCGAGCAGCTCTTGGCGAAGCTCGGTGGCAAGGTGCTCGGTTGCCTCGCCCGGGGGGATCGGCTTCCCCTCCGGGCTAAGCACCCGAAACACATTGATCGCCTTTCCGGCGTCGGTGGTGGTGATGCGGGCGTCGACGACGTTCAAGGCGTGCTGATCGAGCAGCGCCGTGATGCGAACGAACAGGTAGGCCCGATCATCACAATAGATGAAGACCTCGCTGCAGCCGCGGGCTGGCAAAGGCCGGACAACGACGCGTGGCATGGCGTCCGGGCTGGTCTCCAGGATTTCCCGACTTTGCCAGGCGATCTCTTCCGGAGAGCTCGCGGCGAAGAACTCCTGGTTGACACGGGCCCAGAGGTTTCGACAGTCGTCAGCATCGATCCGATGGCGAGCGAGCAGCCGCATCGCCTCGGACTGCTTTTCGGCAATCAGGTCGTCGAGGGCGTGAGGATTGTCTAGGCCGCGCTCGAGGGCACGCATCGTGACCCGGTAGAGCTCCTCCAGCAGCGAGCCGATCCATGAGTTCCAGCGCTTGGGATTGGTCGCACGCACATCGGCGACAGTGAGCAAATACAGATAGTTGAGTCGGTTGGCGTCAGCCACCTGCTCGGCGAAGGCCTGAATCACGTCCGGGTCGGCAATGTCTCGGCGCTGGGCGGTCATCGACATCAGCAGGTGGTGCTCGACCAGCCAGGCAACCAGACGGCTGTCGAATTCGCTCAAGCCGTGCAGCTGACAGAAATCCCAGGCGTCGCGAGCCCCGAGCAGCGAGTGATCGCCGCCGCGGCCTTTGCCGATGTCGTGAAACAGCCCTGCTAGGTAGAGCAGCTCCAGCTTCGGGATCCGCTCGACGATCGCACTGCACAGCGGAAGCTCGTTGCGGTGCTCCGCAATGCTCAGCCGACGCAGGTTGCGCAGCAGCCGCAAACTGTGCTCGTCGACGGTGTAGACATGATAAAGGTCGTACTGCATCCGACCAACGATGTTCGCGAACGCCGGGATGTAGGCAGCGAGCACCCCATACTCGTTCATTCGTCGCAAGGCGTTGGTCAGTCCGTCCGGGTGACGCAGGATCTCCATGAACAGGCTTCGGGTGCGCAAGTCTTCCCGGAAGCTGTCGTCGATCAGATGTCGGCTCTCCCGAATCAAGCGGATGGTGCTCGCACGGATGCCGCGGATGTCGGTGTTCAGCTGCAGTAGATGGAAGGCCTCGAGCAATGCGAACGGGCGACGCTGAAAGAGGTTCTGGCTGGTTACCTCGAGAAAGCCGCTTCGGGTCTGGAAGCGCTTGTTGAGCGGTTTCCCCGGTCCGATCCGATCGTGGAGGACGATCACCTCTTCGAAGAGCTGGAGCAGCATCTCGTTGAGGCGATTGAGCTCCATGACCGTCCGATAATACTGCTGCATGAACTGCTCGACGGCCAGGGAATGCTCGCTGTCGCTGTAGCCGAATTGCCGGGCGAGGGTGCGCTGGTAGTCGAACAGCAGCCGATCCTCACGCCGTCCCACCAGCCGATGCAGCGCAAAGCGGATACGCCACAACAATGCTTGACCGTCGAGCAGAGCGAGTAGCTCGGCCTCGGTCAGGCATCCGTGGGCGATGAGGTCGCGAAGCGATCCGATGCGGAAGTGCCGCCGCGCGACCCACCCGATCATCTGTATGTCGCGGAGCCCGCCCGGATTTTCCTTGATGTTGGGCTCGAGGTTGTAGGCGGTCTCGCCATACTTCGACCAGCGGGCCGAGCGTTCCGCTATCTTCGCCTCGAAGAAGCGATCACTCGGCCAGATGTGGTCTGGCCCTGTCGCGTCGCCCATGGCCGTATACAGCTCGGCGTTACCCATGATCAGGCGCGCCTCGAGCAGATTGGTCATCACCGAGACATCTTTGACAGCCTCTTCGACACACTCGTCGACGGTCCTGACGGAATGGCCGAGCTCGAGGCCGATGTCCCAGAGAAAGGTCACTAGGGCCATCAGCGGCTCACCGAGTCGCTTCAGCTCGCCGGGCCTGGTCAAGATCAGAATGTCGATATCCGATGCCGGATGGAGCTCGGCACGGCCGTAACCGCCGACGGCGGCGATCGCGACGCCGTCGGTAGATGGCAAAAAGCGGTGGGCGGCGGCGGTGATGACCTGATCGACCAGCTGACTGCGCGTGGCTATGAGATCGGTGACGGGCTCGCCGCGGTCGAACCGCTCGTACAGCGCCTTGGTGCCGTCTTTCAGCGTGCGTCGAAAGGCCGTAAGGGCCTCGTCGTCGTCCACGGCTTGCAGCGATTCGACGACGAATGCATCGTTCGGCTGCGGCTGCGGCTGCGGCTGCGGCTGCGGCTGCGGCTGCGGACTGGACGCCGTCAGAGCGGCACCATCTGTGGTGGGCGCTGCCGCCTCTAGGATGCTCGTCATCCTACGCCGAGCTCGCTGCGCTCCTCGTCGCGCAGGGTCAGGATCTCATGGCCGTCGTCGGTGACGGCGATCGTGTGCTCCCATTGGGCCGACAGGCTGCGGTCTTTGGTAACGACCGTCCACCCGTCTGGGAGCAGCTTCACATGGCGCTTGCCGGCGTTGACCATGGGCTCGATCGTAAAGCACATCCCCGGCTCCAGCACGAGGTTGCCGTCACCGGGCTTGTAGTAATGCAGGACCTGCGGCTCTTCGTGGAACTCCCGACCAATCCCGTGGCCGCAATACTCCTCGACAACGGAGAAGTTTTCGCGCTCGACAAAACGCTGGATGGCTCGCCCGATGTCTGCCAATGTCGCTCCGGGCCGCACCTGCTCGATGCCGATCAGCATCGCATCGCGGGTCACCCGGACCAGCCGACGCGCAAGCACCGACGGATCACCAACGAAGAAGGTCTTGCTGGTATCGCCATGCCAGCCGTCCTTGATGACGGTGATGTCGATATTGACGATATCGCCCTTCTTCAGCAGTTTGCTCCCCGGGATGCCATGGCACACCTGGTTGTTCACCGAGGTGCAGATCGAGCGCGGGAAGCCACGATAGTTCAAGGGGGCGGGGATCGCCTGTTGCTGCTCGACGATGTAGTTGTGGCAGATCCGGTCGAGCTCGCCCGTCGTGACACCAGGTCGAACGTGCTCGCCAATCATCTCCAGCACCTCGGCGGCGAGCCGGCCCGCGACGCGCATCTTCGCAATATCGTCGGCCGACTTGACGGTCACGGCCTTTGGGGGAGCTGAGGAATCCACGGTCGTTCAAGCCTGTCGAGGTCGTTCACAGCCCCGGCCAGCGGGACAGCGAATTGATTGAAAAAGACGAAAGATGGTATAAAACGCAGCTGATCGGGGCAACGCCAAGCGGACGAGCTGATGTTTTTCGGGCATTCGTTGACCGCAGAGCTCGGAGCCGTGCACATGTCGGCGGTGAGCCGACGCTGCTTCCTGACCCTATATTAAGGAGATATTTGCCAGGACGGGCGGATTCAATGTGGGCGCCGCTTGTCGGCGTCTGAACGCAGAGACAATCCGAGCCCCGATCATCTCAAGGCTGCCGACCGCGCCGACCTGCCGCTGGGTAGTCGGTCCCGATGGCCTCTCATAACGCCGCACACGTACCGTCACATGCCGCTGGGTGCCCGACCGGGTCGCGGTCTGGGGTACGTGGAGGTCCACAACCCACAAGCCAGAGGATTCCTCGATGACAGACGTCTCTATGCGTCAGATGCTCCAGGCCGGTGTGCACTTCGGCCACCAGACCCGTTACTGGAACCCGAAGATGGGCGCCTACATCTTCGGCCACCGCAACAAGATACACATCGTCAACCTGGAGCGCACGCTCCCGATGTACCAGGAAGCCATGAGCTACCTGGGCAAGCTGGCATCGAATGGAGGCCATGTCCTCTTCGTCGGCACCAAGCGCGCTGCTCACGACGCCATCCAGGAGCAAGCCACACGCTGCGGCATGCCATACGTCAACCACCGTTGGCTCGGCGGTATGTTGACCAATTTCAAGACGGTCAAGCAGTCGATCCAGCGCCTGAAGGACCTGGAGCAGATGTTCGAAGACGGCAGTATCGAGCGCCGTGGTAAGAAGGAGGCCCTGACGCTGCGCCGCGAGCTCGACAAGCTGGAGCGCAGCCTGGGCGGCATCAAGCACATGAGCGGCCTGCCGGACGCCCTGTTTGTCATCGACGTCGGCCACGAGAAGATCGCCGTGACCGAGGCGAACAAGCTCGGCATTCCCGTCGTCGGTGTCGTCGACACCAACAACGACCCGAGCAACATCGACTACGTCATTCCCGGCAATGACGACGCGATCCGCGCCGTGAGCCTTTACATCGAGGGCGGGGCTTCCGCCATTCTCGACGGCCGTCGCACCGCTGCCGCGATGGCCGGCGGAAGAGACATGGAAATACCGGAGGACACGAGCGACGAGGTCGTCGAGACTGCCACCCCCTCATCCGACTAGCACCCCGGTCCGCAGGGCCTGGCGCCCGGCCCCTGGACGACGTGCCGGGCCTGCCCGCTGTCCTTATCGCATACAAACATTTCCCAATCTTTAGTTTCGGAGACCCACATGGCAATCACCGCCTCATTGGTGAAAGAGCTTCGCGAGCGCACCGGCGCCGGCATGATGGAGTGCAAGAAGGCCCTCGTGGAGGCCGACGGCGATCTCGATGTGGCCATCGAGGCCATGCGCAAGTCGGGCCAGGCCAAGGCGGCAAAGAAGGCCGGGCGAATCGCGGCGGACGGTACTGTCGAGCTGCGCCTGAGCGAGGACCGTCGCCGCGGCGTCATGGTCGAGATCAACAGCGAGACCGATTTCGTTGCCAAGGACGACAACTTCGCCGCGTTCGCGGCGGCCGTCGCCGACTGTGCTTTGGGCAGTGACGCGAGCGATGCCGAGGCTCTGCTCTCCGAGCCCCTACGCGCCGGCGAGGACACCTCCGTCGACGCAGCCCGTCAGGCCCTGATCAGCAAGCTGGGCGAGAATATTCAGGTCCGCCGGCTGGTGCGCTTCGATGACTGCCAGGGCGAGCTGCATGGCTATCGGCACGGGATGCGCATCGGAGTTGTCGTCGAGATCACCGGCGGCAACACGGAGCTTGGTAAGGACATCGCGATGCATGTCGCCGCCAGCAGTCCGATCTGCGTATCCGCCGAGGATGTGCCCGCCGCGGCCCTCGAGAAGGAGCGCGAGATCTTCCGTGCGCAGGCCCTTGAAAGCGGGAAGCCGCCGCAGATCATCGACAAGATTACGGAAGGCCGAATGCGCAAGTACCTCGAAGAAGTGACGCTGATCGGTCAGCCGTTCGTCAAGGACCCGGACCAAAGCGTCGGCAAGCTTCTCTCGCAAGCCGGCGCCCGCGTGGTACGATTTGCGCGGCTGGAAGTTGGTGAAGGGATCGAAAAGAAGACGGAGAACTTCGCCGAAGAAGTCGCCGCCCAGGCCCGCGGCGCTTGACCAAGGTAGGACCGGTCGGTTCTGCTGCAAAGGGCTGCGGTGAGCCGCCGGTCCTAACGACTCAGGCGCGAGGCGCGCCAGGATCGTCTTGTCCGCCCCGGAGAACCGCCACGTGAAGACAACGCCGCGACGTATCCTGATCAAGCTCAGCGGTGAGGCCTTGCTCGGGAGCGCTGACCACGGGATCGACCCGGCGATTCTTGGGCGACTCGCCGAAGACATCCGGGAGGTTTCCGCCACCGGCACCCAGATCGCACTGGTCGTGGGTGGTGGCAACATCTTCCGCGGTGCGGGTCTGGCGGCAGCGGGAATGGACCGTGTAACCGGCGACCAGATGGGCATGTTGGCGACTGTCATGAACGCACTGGCACTGCAAGATGCCCTGGAGCGCGTCGATGTGCCTACCCGGGTGATGTCGGCGCTGCGGGTCAACCAGGTCTGCGAGGACTACATCCGGCGGCGGGCTGTTCGCCACCTCGACAAGGGGCGGGTGACTATCTTTGCTGCTGGCACCGGCAATCCATTTTTCACGACCGACTCCGCCGCGAGCCTGCGTGCGATCGAAATCGGCGCGGATCTGTTGGTCAAGGCCACCAAGGTCGACGGGGTCTACTCCGACGATCCAGTCACGAATCCTGCAGCGCAGTTCTACAAGCGGTTGACCTACGAGCAGGTCCTGCAAGAGAACCTCAAGGTGATGGATGCCACTGCCATCATCCTATGCCGGGACAACGGCATGCCGTTGCGGGTGATGAATATCTACGAGGCCAGTGCCCTGGTCCGCGTCGCCGCGGGCGAAGACATTGGCTCCCTGGTCACCAGCACAGTTTCAACATGATCGACGACATAAAAAAAGACGCCAGTGAGCGCATGGCCAAGAGTGTCGAGGCCTTGCGCCACGAACTGGCGAAGATTCGTACCGGCCGCGCCCATCCCTCGCTGCTGGACCACATCAAGGTCGCGTATTACGGGTCGGAGGTGCCGATCAACCAGGTTGCCAACGTGGCCGTTGAAGATGCCCGGACCCTCACGGTGACTCCGTGGGAGCGGAGCATGGTTTCGGTGGTCGAAAAGGCCCTGATTCAATCGGATCTTGGCATCAATCCCAACACCGCGGGAACCGTCATCCGGGTTCCGATGCCGCCCCTGACCGAGGAGCGTCGGCGTGACCTCCAGCGCGTCGCCCGGCATGAGGCGGAGCAGGCTCGCGTTGCCGTGCGAAATATCCGGCGAGACGGCAACCAACAGCTGAAGGAGCTCGTCAAGGAGAAGATGATCTCGGACGATGACGAGCGCCGAGGGCAGGAACTGGTTCAAAAGTTGACGGATCGATTCATCAAAGACGTCGATCAAGTGCTCGAGGAGAAGGAAGCCGACTTGATGTCGATCTGATACCCGATAGCCACCGGTTCTAACCGGAACCTCGAACCGGATCTTCATCCGTGACCCTGCATATCCTTTCTGGAGAAGTCGCTCAAGCCGGCAGTGTCCCGGTGCACATCGCCATCATCATGGATGGCAACGGGCGTTGGGCGCGGCAGCGAGGCCTTCCGCGTACCGCCGGTCACCGGGCGGGTGCCAAGAGCGTCCGCTCGGTGGTCGAGGAGGCGGTCCGGCGGGGCGTGCGCGTGCTCACCTTGTTCGCGTTCAGCAGTGAGAATTGGCGCCGACCGCGCAGCGAGGTCAGCCTGCTGATGGAGCTGTTCATGAGCACGCTGCGGGTGGAGGTCAAGCGGCTGGTGGAGCATGACGTGCAGTTGCGCGTCATCGGCGACCTCTCGGCCTTCTCGGAGCAGCTCCAACGGCAGGTTCGCGATGCCGAGCGGGCGACGCGAGACAATCGCGCGCTGATCTTGCAGATTGCCGCGAACTACGGCGGGCGGTGGGATATCACGCAGGCCGTGCGCCAGGTCGTTGAAGACGCCACCGCGGGAGTCATTGACCCGGCTCAGATCAGCGAATCGACGATTGCCGCTCGGCTCTCTTTTCCCGATGTGCCAGACCCCGACCTCTTTGTCCGCACCGGGGGCGAGAAGCGATTGAGCAACTTCCTGCTCTGGCAGTCCGCCTATGCCGAGCTGTACTTTTCGGACCTGATGTGGCCCGAGTTCGACGGCGACGCCTTGCTCGCGGCCATCAACGACTACGCCCGCCGCCAACGCCGATTCGGGCGCACCGGTGAGCAGGTTGTTGCCGGCACCGGTACCTAACGCGTATCCGACCACCTTGACCATCTCCGACACCCTACGGAAGCGCCTACGCACAGCGGGCATCCTGATCCCGATCGCGGCGCTGGCGGTGCTCCTCCTGCCGAGTGTTTGGCTGGCCTGGATGCTCTTGGCCGTTGCTGCGCTGGCGGCATGGGAATGGGCCGGGTTAGCGGGGCTGCCAGCGTCGGGTGCTCGATTTGGCTTTGCCGCGGCGACCTGCCTGCTGATCGGACTAGGCTGGACCTTCGGACCTCCGGCGGGATTCGAGCTGCTGTTGTCCGCGGCTGTTGTCTGGTGGGTAGCGATAACTCCGGTGCTGTTCCGTTTGCGGGTCGTCGTGCCGGCGAGCCAGCCGGATTTGATCCTGCTGCCCTTGGGAATGGCGCTGCTGGGTGCGACTTGGGCGGCGATCATCGGCCTGCACGGCAGCACGCCGCATGGACCGCTGCTGGTAGGTTTTCTGGTGGTGCTGACTGGGCTCGCCGATACCGGTGCCTATTTCGCGGGGCGCCGCTTCGGTCGCCGCAAGCTCGCGCCGGTTCTGAGTCCGGGTAAGACGGTTGAAGGCATGATCGGTGGGCTAACTGCCGGCACGCTCTGGGGGCTGGTTTTGGCCTGGCTGCTCGGGCTTCGCGTAGGCGAGACGGTTCATCTGCTCGCGATCTGCATTGTTGCCGTGTTTCTGTCGGTGGTTGGCGACCTTTTCGAGAGCCTGCTCAAACGGCGACGCGGGCTCAAGGACTCGGGCTCGCTGCTGCCGGGACACGGTGGTGTTCTGGACCGGATCGACAGCATGACCGCTGCCGCACCAGTCTTCGTGCTGGGCTTCTTATGGTTGGAGGCTTCCCTATGATCGGTGTCGCTGTATTCGGGTCCACCGGCTCCATCGGGGTCAGCACCCTTGACGTGGTCAAGCGACACCCGGAACGCTACGAGGTGGTCGCGCTCAGTGCCCATCGTAACGTCGAGCGAATGGCCGAGCAGTGCCGTGACGTGCGTCCGCGCTATGTGGTGATGGTGGATGCCCATGCCGCGACCGAGCTCGCGGAGCGCCTCGCGGATATGCCGGAGGCCCCCGAGGTGCTTTCAGGGCCCGAGAGCCTGGAGGCCGTTGCGGCCATGCCCGAAGTCGACTATGTGATGGCGGCAATCGTCGGTGCCGCGGGACTGATGTCGACGGTTACGGCAGCCCGGCATGGCAAACGCGTATTACTAGCGAACAAAGAGGCGTTGGTCGTTGCCGGGGCAATCTTGATGCACGCTGTCGCCGACAATGGCGCCGAGCTCCTGCCGATCGATAGCGAGCACAACGCCATCTTCCAATGTCTGCCGCCGAATCATCGCGATGGGCTGCCTCGGCTCGGCGTCGATCGAATCCTACTGACGGCCTCGGGGGGGCCATTCCGCAAGACCCCGGTTGATGCGTTGGAGGCCGTGACGCCCGAACAGGCCTGTGCGCACCCGAATTGGAGTATGGGCCGCAAGATCTCGGTCGACTCTGCGACAATGATGAACAAGGGCCTAGAGATCATCGAGGCCAGCTGGTTGTTCTCGACCCCGGCGGAGCGAATTCAAGTCGTCGTGCATCCCCAGAGCGTTATCCATTCGATGGTGCAGTACAACGATGGATCGGTGCTGGCCCAGCTCGGAAATCCGGACATGCGAACCCCGATCGCTCATGCCTTGGCCTGGCCTGAGCGAATCAGCTCCGGGGTGGCGCCGCTGGACCTGTTCAACGTGGGCCGATTGGACTTTGAGCCGCCGGCCCACGATCGTTTTCCCTGTCTACGCCTCGCCTATCGGGCTGCATCCGAGGGCGGCACGGCGCCCGTCGTGCTGAATGCCGCCAACGAGGTCGCGGTGTCCGCGTTCCTAGAGCGTCGCATCGGCTTCACGCAGATCGGCGTGGTCGTCGAGCGGACCATGGACGCCATGCCCACGAAGCCGGTGGACATCAGCGGTCTGGAGCATGTCCTCGCGGTAGACGCTGCCGCCCGTCAGCGGGCGGAACAAAGTATTGCCGCGCTGGTCCCATAGCGGGTTATGAACGGTCTTCTCGCCACTCTCGGCGCCTTCCTGTTCGCCATTCTGCTGCTGGTGACCGTGCACGAGTGGGGTCACTTTTGGGTCGCGCGCCGTCTTGGCGTCAAAGTCGAGCGCTTCTCCATCGGCTTTGGTCGGCCGCTATTGCGTTGGCACCGCCGAAACGACAGCACGGAGTACGTGATCGCCTCCGTCCCGTTGGGCGGCTACGTCAAGATGCTCGATGAACGAGAGGGAGAAGTTGCCGTCGAAGACCGGCCGTTCGCCTTCAACCGGCAGCGCGTATGGAAGCGCAGCGCGATCGTGATCGCCGGTCCACTCGCAAATTTCCTGTTCGCCATCCTCCTTTACTGGGGCGTCCTGGTAGGCGGCGAGGAGGGCCTGCGGCCGGAGGTCGGCACCGTGACCCCGGACTCGGTCGCTGCTGCGGCAGGATTCCAGCCCGGCGACCTGATCCAGCGTATCGGTGAACGTGATACGCCGACGTGGGACGCGGTTTGGATGGCCACACTGCTCGGCGCCGTGGACGGTAGGGATCTTGTCTATGCGGTCGAGCGACCCTCGGGAGCACTGGTCGAGCGCGTTATCGACGGCGATGCCCTCGTCAGCCTGGATCCTAGCCGGGCCTTTCTCAATCAGCTAGGGATGGCGAGCGCTCGTCCCTCCGTGCCGCCTGTGATCGGCGAGCTCGTCCCCGGCGACCCCGCCGAGCGCGCCGGTCTTCGGGTGGGTGACCTCGTGCTCGCGGTGGATGACCAGTCCATCGAAACCTGGCCAGCGCTAGTCGAGGCAATTCAGGCGCACCCCGACGACACGGTTGTCGTCAGCATCGAGCGTGACGGGCTACGCCGCGAGATCAGCGTGACGCCGACGTCGATCGCGACTGACGATCGTGTGATCGGACGCATCGGCGCTGGGGCGAACGTCGCCGATGACCTATTCGACGCCTATCGGGTCGAGGTCACCTACGGTCCAGCCGAGGCCTTCGGCGAGGCGGTCGGCCGCGTGATCGACGTCTCTTATCTGACGCTTCGTATCATCGGTGCCATGGTTTCCGGCCACGCGTCGGTCGAGAGCATCAGCAGCCCCATCGGCATCGCCGATACCGCCGGAAAGACCGCGAGCTTCGGTGTAGAGCCGTTCGTCAAGTTCCTCGCCTTGCTCAGCATCAGTCTGGGCCTTCTGAACCTGCTACCGATCCCCGTGCTGGATGGTGGCCACTTGCTGTACTTCCTGGTCGAGGCTGTTCGGGGTAAACCCTTGTCGGAGGAGGTCCAGGAGCAAGGGGCGCGGGTTGGTATCGCCCTGCTTATTGCACTGATGTCTCTGGCGTTCTACAACGACATCACGCGACTGCTGGGCTAGCCCGCTACGATCGCTTATACTACGCGATTCAACCTTATGCCGTTTCTACATGGCATCGCTCCAGTGCGGGAGAGTGACGTTGGCGAGGCTTTGGAACAAATCCATTCTCAGACCGGCGCCTAGCTTGGGCGTTCCACGATTCATCCTTCTTTTTTGTCTGCTTGGCGTTAGCCTGGGCGCCACAGCTCAAACGGGCGATTTTAAAGTTGCAGACATTCGCGTGGAGGGGCTCCAGCGTATCGCTGCTGGGACCGTGTTCAACTATCTTCCGGTTCAGGTCAACGATGTCGTCAGCGACGATATCACCGGCGATATCATCCGTTCTCTGTACAGCACTGGCTTCTTCAACGACGTTCGTGTAGAGCGCGAGGGCAATGTCCTGGTGATCCTGGTGCAGGAGCGACCCGCGGTCGCGCGCATCGACATCAGCGGCAACAAGTCCATCAAGACCGAGGATCTCAAAGCCGGACTAGCCGAGATCGGCCTCAAAGAGGGTCAAGTCTTCAACAAGGCCGTGCTCGACCGTATCGAGCAAGAGCTCAAACGGCAGTACTTCGCCGCCGGGCGCTACGGCGTCGACGTCGAGTCGACCGTCTCTCCCCTCGAGCGTAATCGCGTCGCCGTACGCATCGAGATCACCGAGGGGCTGACTGCGCGCATCAAGCAGATCAACATCATCGGAAACGAAGCATTCACGGAGAAAGAGCTGCTCAAGCAGTTCGAGCTCGGTAAGACCAAGTGGACCTCCTTCTACTCGAAGAACGACCAGTATTCCAAACAAAAGCTTGGTGCTGACCTCGAGATCTTGCGCTCGTTCTACCTGGATCGGGGCTATATCAATTTCCAGATCGAGTCGACCCAGGTATCCATCAGCCCCGACAAAAAGGATATGTACATCACCGTCGCCATCGACGAAGGCGATGTCTTTCGCGTAAGCGACATCCAGTTGGCGGGAGAGCCCGCCGTACCTGCCAGCAAGCTGTTCCCCTTGATCCAGATGCGCCGTGGGGAAATCTTTTCTCGCAAGACGGCTACCGAGAGTGCCGATCGGATCTCGGCCTTCCTGGGCAATGAGGGGTACGCCTTTGCCAACGTGAACACCATTCCTGAGATCGACGAGGAGGCCAAGACGGTCGCCGTAACCTTCTTTGTCGACCCGGGAAACCGCGTCTACGTGCGGCGTGTCAACATGAAGGGTAACACCCGTACGCGCGATGAGGTTTTGCGCCGCGAGATGCGCCAGCTCGAGACCGCCTGGTTCTCGACCGAGCTGGTTAAACGCTCTCGGGAGCGGCTTCAGCGTTTGGGGTTCTTCGACGACGTCACGATCGAGACACCGGCCGTTCCGGGGTCGCCTGACCAGGTGGACGTCAATGTGACCGTCAAGGAAAAACCGTCCGGAAACCTGCTCGCCGGCGTTGGCTATTCGCAGTCGCAGGGTATCTTGTTCAACACCAGCATTACGCAAACTAATTTCCTGGGAACCGGCAAGCGCGTCTCCCTTGCGTTCAACACGAGTAGGAGCAATCAGCTCTACCAGCTGGCCTACACTAATCCGTACTTCACCGTTGATGGGATCAGCCGAGGATACGAGCTCAGCTATCGCGCCACTGACTTCGATCAATACATCGGTGCCGACTACGCTACCGATGTCGGTGTCGCCGGCATCAATTTTGGCTTTCCGATTAGCGATACCTCGCGAGCTGGGCTGGCCTTGCGTTATCAATACACGAAGTTCTACGCCGGTGATAGCTCATTGCTCGCTCAAGACTTCGTTCTCGAAAATGGCGATCAGTTCAACGACTTCTTTCTGAAGGCGAGCTACGTCAAGGATTCCCGCGACTCTGCCGTGTTCCCGACGAAGGGGACACTGATGCAACTGATCGGTGAGATCTCTATCCCTGGCAGCGATCTCGAGTACTATCGCCTCAGCTGGCGTGGCAACCACTATATCCCCCTGGGGCGGCGTTTTACATTTGCCCTATCCGGGGACTTGGGCTATGGCAATGCTTACGGTGATACGTCACAGATGCCCTTTTTCGAGAACTTCTTCGCCGGTGGGCCAGGTTCGGTCCGGGGCTGGAAGGCGGGTTATCTGGGTCCCCAGGAGGCGTACGGAGACCAGGATCCCGTGGGTGGTAACCTGTTGATGGCAGGCAGCCTCGAGCTGTTCGCCCCGCCGCCGATCGGTGGCAAGTTCGAGAAGACACTGCGTGTCGGTGCCTTCTTCGACTTCGGGAACGTATGGTGGACCGAGCCCGACCCATTAGTTACTCCCACTGGATTTGATCTAGGCGACCTACGTTACTCTACTGGACTCTCTGTCGCATGGCTCTCCCCCATCGGCGCCCTCTCCGTCAGTCTTGCCTACCCACTGAATGAGGAAGACGGGGATGAGACGCAGGTATTCCAGTTCTCGTTCGGTCAGAACTTCTGATCACCGCCAATGATCGCACCGAAGCACCGGCTCCTCGTGGCCTTTTTGTGCCTGTGGCTACCCGCCTTTCCAGCGGTATCCGATGAGTTACGCATTGCAGTCATCGATCCCAATCGTGTCGTCGAGGAATCTCCTCAGTACGATGCCGCACGCGAGGCGCTGCGGGCCGAGGTCACCGATCGGGAAGCGTCTTTGATCGAGCAGCAGGAGAAGATCGATGAGCTCAACGACAGGCTCGAGCGCGATGGCCCCCTGATGAGCGAAGAGGAGATCGCTCGTTTGCAGGATGATATTCGCGCCCGAACCCGGCGCCTGCGCTACGCGAAGGCTGAGTGGCAAGAAGATTTCGCTCGGCGTCAGACCGAGCTTCGCGCGAAGCTGGTCAAGCAGGTCGAGGAGGTTGTCAAACGCGTCGCTGAAGAGCAATCGGTGGACATCATTCTGAGTGAGGGCGTGATCTATTCCAGCGATCGGGTCGACATTTCCAGCGAGGTCATCGATCGACTCAAGCAGGAATTCGCCGACCGCTGATCAGAGCCTGATTCCTCGCCTCCCCTTTGTCCGTTCGTGCCTTGCTCCGAACCAATCGTTGACATGGGTATGCAAACCCACCGGATCGCCATCCAGGATTTGGCAAGCCAGCTTGGATTGGACCTTGATGGAGACGGATCGATCACCGTGTCCAAGGTAGCGACCCTCGAGCGAGCCGATCCATCCTCTCTGTGCTTCTTCGTCAACCCGAAATTTCGCTCGGCGTTGAGATCAACTCGCGCTGCTGCGGTGATCCTCGCCCCCGAGCACCGGACGCTCTGCCCGGCAGCGGCACTGCTTACGCAAAACCCGTATTTGGCTTACGCCCGTGCCGCCTCGCTGCTGCATCCGCGGTCAGCGCCGCATTTGGGTGTGCACCCAACCGCGGTGGTCGCACCAGACGCCTGTATCGATGACAGTGCCTCGATTGGGCCGCTGTGCGTGGTCGAGTCCGGCGTCGAGATCGGGCCACGATCAGCAGTCGGTCCCGGTTGCATCATCCAGCGTGACTGTCGTATCGGTGCCGATTGCGAGCTGGTGGCGCAAGTCACCATTTGCCACGGATCGCAGCTTGGAGACCGGGTCCTGATCCATCCGGGTGCTGTTGTCGGTCGCGACGGATTCGGCTTCGCGAAGGATGGGGAACGTTGGGTACGGATACCACAGCTCGGCGCAGCGCACCTCGGCAATGATGTCGAGATCGGCGCGTGCTCGGCTGTCGATCGAGGCGCCCTCGACGATACCATCATCGAGGACGGTGTTAAGATCGACAACCTCGTACAGATCGGCCACAACGTGCATGTCGGAGAGCACACGGCGATGGCCGCCTGTTCGGGTATCTCGGGTTCGACTCGAATCGGTCATCGGTGCACCATCGCCGGTGCCGTAGGCGTGGCTGGCCACCTGAGTATCGCAGACGATGTCCATTTCACCGGCATGGCCATGGTTACCCGGTCAGTTTCTAAGCCCGGCGTTTACAGTAGCGGGATTCCGGCCATGACCAATCAGGACTGGCGTCGGAATGCCGCTCGCTTTCGCCACCTCGATGACATAGCCAAGCGGTTGACCCGGCTGGAGCGAGTAGTTTCCGACCGATTGACTGACGCGGGTTCCTCGTAAGCTGAGTCCTGTTCCAGAGCTGACGTCCCGGTCGAGCTGCACCCGTTGACGTCGAGGTACATTTTTTCCCTAGTGCGGCATGGGCGGGCGCTGAGCGCCGTTCGGCATCCTGGAGGTGGCCTTGAGTACGATGGATATCCATAAGGTGTTGAGCCTATTGCCACACCGTTATCCGTTCTTGCTGATCGATCGCGTCGTTGACTTTGCACCGGATGATTTTCTCATCGGTCTCAAGAACGTCACCTTCAATGAGCCCTTTTTCAGCGGTCATTTTCCTGTCCGCCCGGTCATGCCAGGGGTATTGATCGTCGAGGCCATGGCTCAGGCGACCGGTCTATTGGCGATGGAGTCCCGCCCAGAGCAGGTAGGTCAGAAGTCGCTGTATTACTTCGTCGGCATCGACAAGGCGAGGTTTAAGCGTCCTGTTGAGCCTGGCGATCAGCTTCTGCTCGAAGTCAAGCTGATGAATGTCCGTCGGGGGATCTGGAAGTTCGATGGCGTCGCGACGGTAGACGATGCGACGGTGGCAACCGCCGAGATCATGTGCACGGCGCGGGACTTTTAGGCATTGTGATCCATCCGAGCGCCGTCATCGATCCCAAGGCGCATCTCGCCGATGGCGTCGAGATCGGTCCGTTCGCTGTCATCGGCGCGGATGTCAGTATTGGACGGGGAACGCAGGTTGGTCCGCATGCGATCATCCGCGGTCCGAGCACGATCGGTGAGGACAATCGGATATTCCAGTTCGCGAGCCTTGGCGAGGTGCCGCAAGACAAGAAGTTCGCTGGAGAGGAGACCTGCCTCGTCATCGGGGACCGCAATGTGGTGCGGGAATGCGCGACCATTCACCGCGGAACGATACAAGATCGTGGGGAGACACGTATTGGCAGCGACAACCTGTTCATGGCCTACACTCACGTCGCCCACGACTGCGTCATTGGCAACCATGTCATCATGGCTAATGCGGCATCCCTCGGCGGTCACGTCCTCGTCGAGGACTGGGCGATTCTGGGTGGCTTCACCATTGTTCACCAATTCTGTCGCATCGGTGCCCACTGCTTCAGCGCCATGGGCTCCGTCGTCAGTAAGGATATCCCGCCGTTCGTGACCGTCGGTGGGCATCCAGCTACCCCCAGGGGAATCAATACCGAGGGGTTGCGTCGGCGAGGTTTCGATGCCGGCGTCATTCAGGCCATTCGCCGTGTCTATCGACTGCTCTATATGTCGAATCTCAAGCTCGACGAGGCCGTCACGGAGATCCGTGAGCTAGCACGAGGCCAGGATCAGAACAGTGGTGCCGAGTGGCTGATCGCGATCGCTGATTTCGTCGCGGCCAGCTCGCGCAGCATCATACGTTGATGCCGACCATTGGCATCGTCGCCAATGAGCCCTCGGGTGATCAGCTCGGTGCGGCCATTGTCGGCGCGCTGCTAGAGCGTTTTCCGGACGCCCGCTTTGTAGGCGTCGCGGGTCCCCGCATGCTCGAGCAGGGCTGCGAGACCTTAATGCCGATGGAAGCCCTCTCGGTGATGGGCTTGGTCGAAGTCATCAAGGTGTTGCCGAGACTGCTGGCCGCGCGCAGCCGCTTGGTCGAAAGGCTCAGCGCATTGGAGCCCGCGGTTGTGATCGGCGTCGACGCCCCGGATTTCAACCTCGGGCTGGAAAGGCGGCTACGTCGGCGCGGGATCAAGACGGTCCATCTGGTGAGCCCCACGGTGTGGGCCTGGCGCCCGAAACGCGTCAAGTGCATTCGCAAAGCGGCTGACCTGCTGTTGAGCATCTTTCCGTTCGAGGAGGCGTTCCTGCGCGAGCGCGGCGTCCCGGTCCGCTACGTCGGCCATCCCCTCGCGGATGCCTTTCCGCTGGAGGTCGACCAGCAACGGGCCCGGCGGACTTTGGGTCTCCCCGAGAATGGGCCGATCGTCGCGGTGCTCCCCGGCAGCCGAGCGGGCGAGATGGCCCGCAATGCCGAGCCGTTCATAAAGACCGCCAGCTGGTGTCACCAGCAGCGCCCAAGCCTTTATTTTGTCGCGCCCATGGCCACCGCAACGCTGCGGGCCAGGTTCCTGGATCTGTTGGAGGAGCATGCGCCATCGTTGCCGATCACCATCGTCGATGGGAAAAGCCACCAGGTGCTGGCCGCCGCGGATTGCGTGCTGACGGCATCCGGGACCGCGACCTTGGAGGGGCTGCTCACCAAGCGGCCCATGGTCGTTGGCTACCGGATCAATCCGCTGACCTATCAACTCGTCAAGCGGCTCGACCTGATCAAGATCCCCTACGCGGCGATGGCCAACCTGCTGATCGGACGGGAGCTGGCACCGGAGTTTCTGCAACATCGCTGCCGTCCGTCGCTCATGGGCCCAGCGTTGCTCGAGCTGCTGGACGATACAGAGCGGCGCGGGCGTATCGCCGATGAATATTATCGGGTTCACGTCGAGCTTCGGCGGGACGCGGCGCGCACCGCGGCCCGAGCGATCGCCGAGCTCATCCGCGACTCGGGACCCTGAGGCATTGGTCGAGGCCGACCGACGCTTGCTGGTGGCTGGTGTCGATGAGGCAGGCCGTGGCCCGTTGGCCGGGCCGGTGTTCGCCGCCGCCGTGATCCTGGATCCACAGCGGTTGCCCGACGGAATCGATGATTCCAAGCGACTCAGCGCCGATGCCCGGGCGCGCTTGGAGCCTTTGATAATGGACGTCGCTATCGGCTACGCCGTTGCCGCCGCCAGTGCGCTGGAGATCGACGCCTTGAATATCCTTCAGGCGACCATGCTGGCGATGCGGCGCGCTATCGTCGCACTCGATCCGGCTCCAGCGCGGGCACTGATCGACGGCAACCGCTGTCCCACCGAGCTCCCCTGCAAGGCCATCGCGATTGTCGGAGGCGATGCCAGCGAGCCCAGTATCGCGGCTGCTTCGATTTTGGCCAAGGTCGGCCGCGATCGCGCCCTGGAGGCACTCGACGGCCAATGGCCAGGCTATGGCTTCGCTCGCCACAAGGGATACCCGACCAGGGAGCATTTGGCGGCGCTGCGCGCGCTCGGTCCCTGTCCCGAGCATCGACGCTCATTTCGGCCGGTGCGTGAGCTAATCCAGCGGCGGCCGCGTTGACCCGCCGTTTGCTGGACCGCGTGACCACTTCGCGCGTCTTCGAAGAACCGGGTCCATTCCACTTGGTGCAGCGGCCTGCAGGTTTACGTCCGACTGCGCACCGCCGCTAGCTCGGGGTTCAGCAAGGTGCCCGGGGCGGCGCGATGGCTGACTAGCACCCCTGCGGCCGCCACCAACACCGATCCGACAAAGAAGCCCAAGCTCAGCTGCTCGGCCCAGATGAGCCAGCCATAGCCTGCACCGAAGACCACCGCGAAGTAGCCGAAGGTGCCCATCCTTGCCGCGGGCGCCAGCGACAATCCAGTCGTCAGCAGGAACTGGCCCAGGGTTGCACAGCCGGCCAGTCCGATCAGCCAGCCCAGCATCGGTGCTGAGGGCGTCTCCCAGGCCCAGATCATCGGTGTGGCCGAGACGGCCGTTGCGACCAGCGCGAAGTAGAACAGGATGCGC
>Ga0316593_10000003_pt1 | contig 23135 bp, 25 predicted proteins | sample S5NA_3_FD_204564 | JGI IMG/M metagenome (GOLD analysis project Ga0316593, IMG submission 204564) | Metatranscriptome of rhizosphere microbial communities from salt marsh grasses in Alabama, United States - S5-7_160517rA (Metagenome... | ecosystem: Host-associated > Plants > Roots > Rhizosphere ... | reverse complement strand
GTGACAATCAACAATACACATGGAGACATTAGAACTCTACCTATGAATCAGAGCCGTGCATGCCACAGAATTGAGTTCTACCCCGGGATAGATCTCGGCGATACTGTTCCAGTCAGTCTCTGATAACGGTGAATCTCCAGTGAAAGAGAAACTGAGCCAATAGGTGTTCTTCTGGCGATATCTCGGCCTCACTTCCGCATCGAAACCCTTGGCCGCGATCGCCTTGAGTCTGATCTCCGCCCGTGATTCATTGCGAAACAACCCAAGCGAAATGGCATTGGCGAATGAACCGCTGGTGAAGCGCCACAGATCGGTTATCCCGGCTTCCCGCAGTCGTTTGACGACTGCCATGGCCGCCTCTCGATTCGCCTGAGGTGGGATCATCACCCAATAACCCTCTTGCTCATCAGTCGATTCTATTTGCAGGTCGGTCTGAATTCCCATGGCCATGAGACTGAGGGAAAGCTTGTCCACCTGGTTGCGTTTCTCCAACGGACCGATCCTCCTGCACTGTCTTGGGGGACCTGACCGATCCCCATCATGGGGCTTTGCCGGCTTGCCAGGAGCGCCGATATCGGCCGTTCTGGCTGGTTCGGTCTGACTGAAGGACTGATCCCTCATCTGCGGTTGGAACTCAGAATCTCGCGAGCTCTGTGACGCGTCCTTGTTGTCAGACGTCGCTTCTGCAGCCGGACGACCAGCCAGCGATGGTTCGCTTTGGGCAGGCCGGGCTGATTGACCTTGCTGTGCGCTTTCTCGAGCCTGCCCTTCAGACGTATCCGGCAATTGCCCTGTTTGGTGTGCCGCTTGCCTCGCTTCGCTGAGCAGGACCAGTCTTTTTACGCCGGGCAGGTGTGTCGGTTCGGGCTGAGACTGGGGCTGTTGCGGATAGATCCACACGAACAAGCCGATGTTGATCAGCAGCAATAAAAAGAAGAGCCATTTCATGGGTCAGTCGACTGCGCAGCCACCAGGGCCAATCCTTTCAAAACAAGATCCGGTTCATGCTGAACCTCCAACTCCAACAGACCAATCAAATCCGCCATCGCGCCCCCTGTCACTATACAACTGACTTCTGACCCCACATGGGCCTGGAGCTGTATCGCCGCCTGCTTGATCAGACAACTTGTCGCCAGTACGGCTGCGGATGCAATGGCACTACCGGTATCCCTGGCGAAGGTGCTGTAGTCCAAGTCCCCACCAGAGAACTGGATAGCGGTATTTCTCACCAGTACTTCTTGCATCGCCCGCAGACCCGGGAGGATCATCCCGCCAAGATGGCGGCCCTGCGCATCCATGGAATCGATGGTCGTAGCGGTCCCGCAGTCCACCACCAGACACGCTGTTTTAATCATCTCCCTGGCCCCCAACAACGCGAACCAACGATCCACTCCCAACTGGGCGGGATCTTTATAACCATTGGACACACCCAACTGGGAGCGAACCGATTTCACCATAACGGGTGAAAGCTCCCAGACGGCCCTGATCCAGGCACTCAGCTGTTCGCACACATCCAGACTGGCGACATTGGATATCCAAACCTGAGCCGGCCTTGGCATATCGCGCCACTGTGTTTGCAGGATATGCATCAGATCACGGCATGCCCCATGGTTGCAACGTCCCAGCCGCAGCTCATCCGGGGTACTCCATTTGATCCGGGAATTACCAATATCGACAAGAAGCTGCATGAATTTAGCCTGCAAGCCCGCGTCTCGACCGATGAACCGCAGCCCTCAGATCAGTCAACAGGCATCCAAGGTCACTGCTTGGGCCAGCATAGCGGTACCAATACCCCCGTCTGCAAGCTTGAGATCAAGCCATGAAAAGCCGCGGCGCGAACGCATGGCAATCGATGCATGTCCGACTGACTATACGCCCTCTCAGGTGTTGTCTTTGGTCCTTTCGGACTTGATGTATTTGGTGGGATTGACGACCTTGTCGTTGAGCAACACCTCGAAGTGGACATGGGGTCCGGTCGAACGACCGGTGGAGCCCATCTTGGCGATGACCTGACCCGGCTTGACCCGATCACCCACTTCAACCAGGAGTTTCTTGTTGTGTCCATAGCGAGTGATGTATCCTTTGCCGTGGTTGATTTCAACCAACATTCCATAACCCGGCTGCATGCCGGCCTGAGTAACCACCCCCGCAGCCACCGCGACTACATCCGAGCCTGCCTTGCCGGCAAAGTCGATGCCTTTGTGCATGGTCCGCTTGCCGGTGAAAGGATCATTGCGCATGCCGAACAGGGACGAGATAAACCCGTTCTTGACCGGTTGTCCCATGGGGTGGATGATCTCCTCGAGGTTGGAGTTCATGATCAGGTCTTCCAGCAGATTCAACTGCAATTCACGGTTACTGATCTTACGTTCCAACTGATCCAGTTCCTGCACCAGATTCGGCATCAGTGAATCCGTCTCGGAGGCATCAGTGGCTTCAGGACCGCCCATGGCAGGCGTTTCCTCAAAATTGAATTCGCCTTCGTCGAGCTTGCCCATCTCAACCAGACGCTCACCCAGGGCATCCAATCTCAACAGATGTGACTGCATCTGGCCGATCCGCAGTGACAATGCATCGACCTGTCCCTCGGTGTCGAGTTTCGCATCCGCAAGCATACGACGCTCCTGCGCGAAGGTCTGGCGTAAGGAAGTCAACAATTGATGCTCTGGAAACTTCACATCCGCCGCACCAAGTTGGTATCCCAAGGCCAGCATCCCTGCACCAAACACACCGACGACTCCGATAACGACGGATCCATAAAAGCATTTCATGGCGGTCGAGCAGGTCTGGCCTATGCCTCGAAGGAAGATGACTTTCATGGTTATAAAAATATTTTTAATCACTGGGACTCGATCTCTCTTCGGATAAAAGGCGGTAAACTTTAACATTATCCCCCATAAAACAGTCAAATGGGCAGAAACTATTTCTTCAATGGACCGCCTTAACAAACCATGCAAAATCTCACTAATCTATTAATTAGAAAGAAAAAATTGGCTTACTTACAGAATCAACTGGCACTCCAGGAGCACCTGCTGAAACAGGTGCGTGAGTGCTTACCCTCCCCTCTTGACCAGCACTGTACCGGTGCGATCCCCCGGGGAGAGGTACTGACCCTGCTGGTTAAAACCTCTGCCTGGGCCAGTCGTTTGCGTTATCTTGGCCGGGATTTGCTGGCGCAGCTGCAGCGCCGGCAAATCCGCTTCAAACGATTGCACATTAAGGTCTCAGTGGAGGCAAGGCTCGGCAAACCCAGCAGCACCTCGAGGCGCGCCACACCACTGTCCAGAGAAAACGCCGAATTACTCCGATCTCTGGGCGAATCCCAGGATGATGATCAACTCAAATCGGCCTTGCAGCGTCTGAGTCGACATACCATCGGGTGAGTACCGGGAGACTGACCGGGAATACTATGGGTCTGGTCTCCTTACAAACCTGACAACCCAGTCCCAGTCAGGTGGCGTTCAGATGGGCCGGTGTCATATAGGAGATCGGTGCCTCTTCCTGCTCGGAAAACGTCACCTCTTCCCAGGCGTCCTGCTGTTGCAGCAATGCCCGCAACAGACGATTGTTGAGGGCGTGGCCGGACTTGTAACCCGAAAAGGCGCCGATCAGGCTGTGTCCCAACAGATACAGATCGCCAATGGCATCGAGGATCTTGTGCTTGACGAACTCGTCCTCGTAGCGCAAACCATCCTCGTTCAAGATCCGGTAATCATCCACCACGATGGCGTTGTCCATGCTGCCGCCCAACGCCAGTTCCCTCTGGCGCAGCATTTCGATATCCCGCAGGAAACCAAAGGTACGTGCCCGGCTCACCTCCCTGACAAAGGAAGTAGAGGAAAAATCCACACTCGCGAACTGGGTATGTTCACTGAATGCGGGATGATCGAAATCGATGGCAAAGCTCACCTTGAAGCCGTCGAAGGGTTCAAAACTGGCGCGTTTATCCCCCTCCTGGACCTCGATCTTGCGTTTGATGCGAATGAAGCGCTTGGGGACGTTCTGCTCTTCCACACCGGCGGACTGCAACAGGAACACGAACGGCCCCGCACTGCCATCCATGATCGGTACCTCCGGCGCGCTCACGTCCACATAGGCGTTGTCGATGCCGAGTCCGGCAAAGGCGGACAACAGGTGTTCCACCGTGGAAACCCGGACGTCATCCTGCACCAGGGTACTGGACAGGCGGGTATCTCCCACATTCTCAGCACAGGCCCGTATCTCCACCGCGGGTTGCAGGTCGACACGACGGAAAATGATGCCGGTATCCGTCGCCGCCGGCCTCAAAGTCAGGTAGACCTTTTCTCCCGTATGCAGTCCGACCCCGGTGGCGCGAATCACGTTTTTCAACGTTCGTTGCCAAATCATTGTCTTACCTGCCCCCCTAAGTTTGGATGACAAAATTACCGGATTATGACGCGCATGCTAGCACACGTAAAATCATGCACCAAAATAGTGGAGATGATTATTTATCTGACCGATCGGCCTAGCCTCGCCCGTCAATTCATCTAAGCAAACTCCATACCAAATAACTCACTGCACCAAATTTTCAATTTTTATGAGCAGGTTAGCCCCGAATTCAATCGGCCTGACGACGCAGGAACGCCGGAATATCGAGATAATCCAGGTTCCCATCAACCGCTGACTCCGCCGTTGAGCGTCCATTTGCACCATTACGTAGCACGGTGGGACGATCCAACTCCCGATAGGTTTCCGGTGCTGCAGGCTCGACGATATCCGAATTGACCAGATGCACCGCCGGCACCTCTTGCTTGGCGGCAGGTTTGGGGAGTTTGGTGACGTTGGCCTCTCCGAGACCGGTAGCCACCACCGTGACCCGCATCTCCTCCTTCATCTCCGGATCGATCACCGTACCCACCACCACCGTGGCATCGTCGTCGGCGAACTCCCTCACAGTATTGCCGACCTCGTCGAACTCGCCGATCGCCAGATTCAGGCCGGCCGTGATGTTCACCAGGATGCCCTTGGCGCCGGCCAGATTGATGTCTTCCAGCAACGGACTGCGAATGGCCTTTTCCGCCGCCTCGCGGGCCCGGTTCTCGCCGGAGGACTCACCGGAACCCATCATCGCCGCACCCATCTCCGACATCACGGTCTTGACGTCGGCGAAGTCCACGTTGATCAGCCCGGGGCGGGTGATCAACTCGGCGATGCCCTGCACCGCGTGCAGCAGCACGTCGTTGGCCGACTTGAAGGCGTTGAGCAGGCTCATCTCCTTGCCCAGCACCTTCAACAGCTTCTCGTTCGGGATGGTGATCAGGGAGTCCACATTGCGACCCAGTTCCTCCATGCCCTTTTCCGCGATCTTGAGCCGCCGACCGCCCTCGAAACCGAACGGCTTGGTCACCACCGCCACGGTCAGGATACCCAGTTCCCGGGCCACCTCGGCCACCACCGGTGCGGCCCCCGTGCCGGTGCCACCGCCCATGCCGGCGGTGATGAACACCATATCCGCACCCTCGAGCACCTCCTGGATGCGGTCCCGATCCTCCATCGCGGCCTGTCTTCCTACCTCCGGATCGGCCCCTGCACCCAGGCCCTTGGTGATGCTGGAACCGAGTTGCAGCAAGGTCCTGACCTCGCTGCTGCGCAGTGCCTGGGCATCGGTGTTGGCACAGATGAAATCGACCCCTTCGATATCACTGGTCAACATATGGTTGACGGCATTGCCGCCGCCCCCGCCGACACCGATTACCTTGATCACCGCATTTTGACTATGTGTATCCATGATTTCGAACATTGTCATTCTCCTCGCCTGTTGCGCCAAACAGTCTGTTGAAAAGTTCAGGAATCTTCGAACTATCGTTCGAAGCCCCACTAGAAATTGCCTTGAAACCAGCTCTTCATGCGGTCCCAGACCGCCTTCAATCCACTCTCTCCGGCCAGTTCCATCCCACCCTGGGTACGGTTTTTATGGCCGAACAGCAGAAGTCCCACACCGGTGGAATAGATGGGATTACGCACCACATCCACCAAGCCACTGATATACCTCGGGACTCCCAAACGAACCGGCATATGGAACACTTCCTCCGCCAGATCGATTACTCCTTCCATCTTGGAACTGCCGCCGGTCAGCACCACACCGCCGGCGATCACATCCTCGAAACCGCTGCGTCGCAGTTCCGCCTGAATCAATGTCATCAACTCTTCGTAACGGGGTTCCACCACCTCCGCCAGGGTCTGCCGGGAAAGCCGGCGCGGCGGCCGATCGCCGATACTGGGCACCTCGATGGTCTCGTCGCTGGTGGCCAATTGAGTCAAGGCACAGGCATACTTGATCTTGATCTCCTCGGCGTGTTGGGTGGGGGTGCGCAAGGCCACCGCGATGTCGTTGGTCACCTGATCTCCGGCGATCGGGATCACCGCGGTATGCCGGATGGCACCCCCGGTGAACACCGCCAGGTCGGTGGTGCCGCCACCGATATCCACCAGACAGACCCCCAACTCCTTCTCGTCCTCGCTCAGCACCGAGTAGCTGGAGGCGAGCTGCTCCAGGATCAGATCATCGGCCTCGAGGCCGCAGCGGCGCACACACTTTACGATGTTCTGGGCCGCACTGACCGCACCGGTCACCATGTGTACCCGTGCCTCCAAGCGCACCCCGGACATGCCTATCGGGTCCCGGATCCCCTCCTGTTCGTCGATGATGAACTCCTGGGGCAGGATGTGCAGGATCTTCTGATCCGCAGGTATCGCTACCGCACGGGCCGCATCGATCACCCGTTCCACGTCGCCCTGGGTCACCTCTTTGTCGCGGATCGCCACGATACCGTGGGAGTTGAGGCTGCGGATGTGGCTGCCGGCGATCCCGGTGTACACCGAATGGATCTCACAGCCGGCCATCAGTTCCGCCTCTTCCACCGCCCGTTGGATGGACTGCACGGTGGATTCGATATTCACCACCACGCCCTTCTTCAAGCCTCGCGAGGGGTGGGAACCGAGCCCAATGATCTCGATCCCCCCGTCATGCTTCACCTCACCGACGATCGCCACCACCTTGGAGGTGCCGATATCCAGGCCGATGATGAGGTTCTTTTCACTTCTCTTGGTCATTCAGATTCCTGCAAGCCTGTTCTCAGGACCCAATCCCAGCGGGTCACTCCTGTTCGATTGCAACTCCGGCAACGCCTCCCAGCTCGCCGCAAAACCGTTGGTGTAACGCAGATCCACCATCCTCAAGCGCCCCTGTCCGGACTCCTGTAACCGGGGATACAGCCGCACAAAGCGGGCCAGCCGGGGCAGGACGTCCTGGCGTCCCAAATGGATCAGCAGACCGTCCCGGGTATACAACTGCCAGGCCTGTCTGGCATCCACCTGTACCCGGCTCAACTCCAGACCGATGGTCTTCAACAGGGTCTCGATACGCTGGAATTCACGACTGATGCTGCCGGCATCCTCCGCCTGCCCTTCCAACACCGCCAACTGCGGGAAAGCGGGCAGTGGTCGGGGCCGAAATATCTCACCCCGCTGGTTGAGCAGGGCATCCTTTCCCCAGCGTGCCAGGGGTTGCTGCTCCACCACCCTTACTCTCAGGGTATCCGGCCAGACCCGGCGGATGGTGACACTGTCGACCCAGGGCAGATCCGCCAGTTCACTCTGAATCCGAGTCAGATCCACCGAAAAGAAGCTGCCCCTGACCGCCTCAATCACCGCCTGTTCCAGGCGGACGCGCTGCAGATAGTGCATCTCACCGTCGATCCCCACCACCCGAACCGGCAATACCTGTGGATCGCGCAATTGTTTCAGTCCCCAGGTGGTCGCCAGGATCGCGCCACTTACCAGCAACAGCCCCAGACCCCAGAGCTGCAGAAAATCCCACAGTTGGTGTACACGGGTACTTTTCGCCTTCCGCTTCATGTCCGAGCGCCCTTCAGCGTACCGGCGAGGATCTGCAACACCAGCTCATCGAAATCAATACCGGCCTGTCTGGCGGACATCGGCACCAGACTGTGGTCGGTCATGCCCGGCACCGTATTCACCTCGATCAACCAGGCCTGTCCCGCCTGGTCCAGCATCAGATCCACACGTCCCCAGCCGCTGGCGCCGATGGCGCTGAAGGCCTGCAAGGCCAATGCCTGCAATGCCTGCTCATGCTCCGCCGGCAAACCGCAGGGACAGTGATAACGGGTCGTATCGGCCTGATACTTTGCCTCGTAGTCATAAAAGGTACGAGGGGTCTCCAGGCGAATCAGCGGCAATGCCCACTCGCCCAGGATCGTGGCGGTGTACTCGCCGCCGACGATCCAGCGCTCCACCAGCACCTGCGAGTCATAGTGCCGGGCCTCACGCCAGGCGGCGGCCAGTTCGGAACCCGCGCCCACCTTCGCCATGCCGATGCTGGAACCTTCGTGGCTCGGCTTGACGATCAGCGGGTAGCCGAGCGCATCGGCCTGTTGCAGATCCTGCTCGTTTGTCAGCAGTACCGACTCCGGGGTCGGCAAGCCCAGACCACGCCAGATCAGCTTGGTGCGATACTTGTCCATACCCAGGGCGGAACCGAGCACCCCGCTGCCGGTATAGGGCAGGCCGAGTCGTTCCAGCGCACCCTGGATCACCCCGTCCTCGCCACCGCGACCGTGCAACATGATGAACACACGATCGAAACCGCCATCCGCCAGGCGTTGCATCACATCCCGGCCTGCATCGATACCCTGGGCATCCACACCCTGACGCTGCAGGGCCGCCAGCACCGCATTGCCGCTGAGCAGGGAGATCTCGCGCTCCGCCGAGTCGCCACCCAGCAACACCGCCACCTTGCCGAAGTCCCGCTTGTCCGGCACTTGATTCATACCCGTTCCCCCACCCTGTGGACTTCCGGTGTCAGTCGTACGCCGGTGCGTGCCTCCACCAGCCGCTGTACTTCCAGGATCAGATCCTCGATGTCCGCCGCCCTGGCCCCACCGGTGTTGACGATGAAGTTGGCGTGCTTTTCCGATACCTGGGCCCCGCCCCGACGCAGGCCTTTCAAACCACTGGCTTCGATCAATCGGGCGGCGTGGTCTCCCGGCGGATTGCGAAATACCGAACCACAACTGGGCTGACGGGTCGGTTGCGTGGCCGCACGGCGCTCGAGCAATTCACGGATCCTCTGTTGACTCGCCTCCACATCTCCCGGTTCCAGCATCAGCACGGCAGCCAGGAACCATTCACCCTCCGCGCCCTTGACCTGGCGATAGCCGATCTGGAACTCCTCGGGCCGGCGCACCCTGACCCGACCCTGCCGGTCCAGGGTCTCGACTTCCACCACCCGCTGCCAGGTCTCGCCACCGAATGCCCCGGCGTTCATCGCCAGAGCCCCGCCCAGGGTACCGGGGATACCGGCCAGAAACTCCACCCCACACAGGCCTGCCCGCGCGGCCGTACGCGCGACCTTGGCGCAGGACACGCCGGCCTCGGCATACAGATGCCGCGAGTCGCGCCAGGTAATCTCGTCCAACGCACCCTGGGTGGCGATCACGGTGCCGTTGAAACCACCGTCTCGCACCAGCAGGTTGCTGCCCAGTCCCAGCCACAACAGGGGTTCCTGAGGATCCAGTTGCTGCAGAAAAGCCACCAGATCGGCCCGATCCGCTGGTTGATAGAAGCGGCGCGCCGGCCCTCCCACTCGCCAACTGGTGTGGCGGGCCAAAGGCTCCTGAAAAAGCAGCCTGCCCCGCAGCTGGTTCTGCTTCAGGGCTGGCATCATCCCCACAGCCTCTCGAGGTATTCACGAGCCTGATCGATGGTCCAGTCATCCGGTTGTTCAGGTACCAGACCAACGCCGGCCCGGTTCTGCCGCCGGCTCTGCCGTTCCAGGCAGCACAACACACAGGGTTTGATCTTCAGCGATTCGCCGCAACCGTGATGCAGGCGTCGCATATCGAATGGAATCGTCATCTCATTGCCCCCCCTTGCAGAGTGTCTCCTGCAGCTCGGCAGCCACCGCGCCGATGCTGCCGGCCCCCATGGTCAGCAGGATGTCACCATCCTGCAGCACGCTCTTTAGCAGTTCCGGCAGTTCCTCGACAGGATCGAGAAACACCGGATCGACCTGTCCGCGGACGCGGATGGCGCGACTCAGGTCGCGCCCCTCGGCGCCCTGAATCGGATCCTCCCCCGCTGCATAGACCGAGGTGAGGATCAACACATCGGCACGGGACAGGATCTGTGCGAAATCCTCGAACTGTTCCTGGGTGCGGGTGTAGCGATGGGGTTGGAAGGCCACCACCAGGCGCCGCTCCGGCCAACCCGCCCGGACCGCCGCGATGGTGGCGGCGATCTCACGGGGGTGGTGGGCGTAGTCGTCAACCAGCATCACCTGCTTGCCGTCGACCTCGCACTCGCCCTGGGTCTGGAAGCGCCGACCGATGCCCTGAAAACCCTCCAGGGCACGACGGATACTGGACTCGTCCAGGTTCAGTTCGAGGCCCACACAGATGGCCGCCAGGGCATTGAGCACATTGTGCCGGCCGGGCAGACTGAGATTGATCCGCAGCGGCTGGGCCAGTTCCTCGGCCTGCACCGTGAACGAGGTGCACAGCCCCTGCTGCTCCACTTGCGTGGCCCGTACGTCCGCGTCCTCGCTGAAACCGTAGGTACGAAAGCGCCGGGTCACCTCTGGCAACAGACCGCGCACCTGGGCATCGTCGATACACAGCACCGCCAACCCATAGAAGGGCAGGTGGTGGAGAAACTCCAGAAAGGCGCCGCGCAGACGATTGAAGTCCCCGCCATAGGTGGTCATGTGATCCGCATCGATATTGGTCACGACCGCCAGCATGGGTTGCAGATAGAGGAACGAGGCGTCGCTCTCGTCCGCCTCCGCCACCAGATACTCACCCTCACCCAGGCGGGCATTGGCACCGGCGCTGTTGAGCAGGCCACCGATCACGAAGGTGGGGTCCAACCCCGCCTGCGCCAGCACGCAGGTCACCAGGCTGGTGGTGGTAGTCTTGCCGTGAGTGCCGGCCACCGCGATGCCGTAATGGAAGCGCATGATCTCCGCCAGCATCTCCGCCCGCGGCACCACCGGAATGCGCTGGGCCTTGGCCGCCACCACTTCCGGATTGTCCGCCTTGACCGCACTGGAGATCACCACCGCATCACGACCCTCCACGTACTCGGCACTGTGTCCGAGACTGATACTGGCACCCAGCTGGGCCAGACGCTGGGTGACCCGGGTGGCGCGCTGATCGGAGCCGGAGACCTCGTAGCCCAGATTGAGCATGACCTCCGCGATGCCGCTCATACCGGCCCCGCCGATACCCACGAAATGAATACGTCGCATGCGTCCCATGCTGGTCGGGGCATGGCGCCGGTCACCCGGTATGATCTGACCCAGCGGGGTCCCGATGGTCCCGTCTTGTGTGGGCTTGTGTTGTTCGCTCATCGTTTCATCACCTCCAGGCAGGCCCGGCCCACCTGGGCTGCCGCCTCGGGCCGGGCCAGGCGCCGGGCCGCCTGGGCCATTGTCAATAACCTGGCAGGCTCCTGCAGCAAACCCTGCAGCAGAGCGGCCAGGGATGCGGCGTTCAGTTCGGTCTGCGGTAACAACTCCGCCGCCCCCGCCTTGACCAGGAATGCCGCATTGTGGGTCTGATGATCATCCACCGCATGGGGAAAAGGCACCAGTATCGCCCCCAGTCCGGCAGCGGCCAGTTCGGAGATGGTCAGGGCGCCGGCGCGACAGATCACCAGATCGGCCCAGCCGTAGGCCCCGGCCATGTCCGCTTCGAAGGGCTTGAGTTCCGCCTCGATACCATTGGCCCGGTAACGCTCGAGCGCCAGTTCATAGGTCTTTTCTCCGGTCTGATGCCGCACCTGCGGACACAACTCGGGCGCCAACCGAGCCAGCGCCGCCGGCACCATTTCGTTGAGCACCTGGGCCCCGAGGGAGCCGCCCAACACCAGTAACCTGGACCTGCCCTCGCGGGCCGCGAAACGCACCTCCGGTACCGGTAATTCCAGGATCTCCCGTCGCACCGGGTTGCCCGATTCCTCGGCCAACCCGCTGTCGGCGAAACTGCCTGGAAAGGCCTCGAAAACCCGGTTGGCGATGCGCGAAAGGATTCGGTTGGTCAGACCGGGGATGGCGTTCTGCTCCTGGATCACCAGAGGGATGCGCAGCATCCAGGCCACCACGCCGCCCGGTCCGCTGACGTAACCACCCATACCCAGGACCAGACCGGGACGCTGCCGGCGCAACACCCGTAAGGCCTGCCAGAGCGCCCGCAACAGCACGAACGGAGAGGCCAGGCGCCGTTTCAGCGCGGTCCCACGCACCCCCTGCAGATCGATGAATTCCATCGGGTAACCCCGTTCCGGAACCAGCCGGGACTCCATACCGTTGCGTGCGCCGAGCCAGCAGATCTCACAACCCTGTTGATGCAGCCAGTCGGCCACTGCCAGGGCAGGAAAGACATGTCCACCGGTGCCACCCGCCATCACCATCACACGAGACTCCATTGCCTGCCTCCCGGTCTATCCTCAGGGTTGCCTGACACCCGCCCTTCATGGTCGATGCGTAACAGCAACGCAATCCCCAGGCAGGCCACGATAATGCTGTTGCCGCCATAACTCATGAAGGGCAAGGTCAATCCCTTGGTCGGGAGCATGCCCACATTGACGCCGATATTGATAAAGCTTTGGAGTGCCAGCCACATACCCAGACCATAGGCCACATAGGCGGAAAATCGTTCCTTGCGCAGCTCCGCCCGGGCGCCGATCTGAAAGGCTCGCCAGACGATAAAGGCGAACAGCAGGATCACCCCGAGGGTACCGATCAAGCCGAACTCTTCACCGACCACCGCCATGATGAAATCGGTGTGGGCCTCCGGCAGATAGAACTGCTTCTGAATGCCGTTGCCCAGTCCTACACCGCTGATTTCACCACGCCCGAAAGCGATCAGGGCCTGGGTCAGCTGGAAACCGGTGTTGTAGGGATCGTTCCAAGGATCCAGGAAGGTGGTCACCCGTTCCCAGCGATAGGGTGAGAGAACCACCAGCAGAACGCCGGCCACCGCTGCCAGCCCCATCAAGGTGGCAAACTGATACAACACCACCCCGCCCAGAAACAACATTCCAACCGCGCTGGCGAACATCACCACGGTGGTACCGAAATCGGGTTCCAGCAGAATCAGTACACTGGCCAGCACCAGCAACAGCATGGGCTTGGCGAAGCCCCAGAACGACTGGATGACTTCATCCTGTCGGCGCACCAGGTAGCCGGCGATATACAACACCATGAACAGCTTCATGAACTCAGAAGCCTGCAGATTGAACACCCCGAGGGGGATCCAGCGGGTCGCCCCGTTGACGCTCTTGCCGATCCCCGGAACCAACAACAGCAACAGCAGCAGGAAACCTGCGAACACCAGCAGCGGCCCCCAGCGTTGCCATCTCTGCATGGGGACGCGAAACACCACAAACGCCCCCGCCAACCCGAGAGACATCGCGAACAATTGCCGCTGTACGTAAAAGAAGGGGGAGCCGGTCAGCTTGTCGCTCACGGTCATGGAGGCGGATGCCACCATCAACAGACCGAAGCTGAGCAGGATCAGCGCTGCGCCCAGCAACCAATAGTCCAGGGGAAAGAGGTTGGAATCTCGGCTGGATCTGCCTCTACTGGCCTGTGATCTGCTCATCGCGCTCATGCCGCCAGCGCCTCCACCGCCTGCATAAAGGCCTCGCCCCGGGCCTCGAAATTGCGGAACATGTCGAAGCTGGCACAGGCGGGGGAGAGCAGCACCCGATCCCCCGGCCGACCCATTCGGGCCGCCAGTTCCACCGCCTCGGCGAGAGAGCCGGCGGTGGCCAGTTCCACCCGCCCGCGCAATACCGCCTCGAGCATCGGTGCGTCCCGGCCGATCAGGATCACGGCGCGGGCGGTGCGTTCCACCACCGGCGCCAGGCTGGTGAAATCCGCCCCCTTGCAGTCACCGCCGGCGATCAACAGGGTACGACTGTCGCCTCGTTCCGGATGCATACCTTCGAGGGCAGCGACGGTAGCGCCCACATTGGTGCCCTTGGAATCGTTGTACCAGCGCAGTTGTCGCTTCTCGGCCACGAACTGGGTCCTGTGCGGCAGTCCGCGGAAACTGCGCAGGGTCTGCTGCATGGCCTGCAGCGGCAGACCCACCGCACTGCCGAGGGCCAGCGCGGCCAGCGCATTGGCCTGGTTGTGACGCCCCGGGATCAGCAGCTCGCTGAGCGCCAGCAACGGGCTATGCCCCTGACAGAGCCAGGCCACACCGGCCTGTCGGCGGATCCCGAAATCCTCGCCTTGCGGGCATGCAAGGGTAAAGCCGAGTTGGGTGCGCGGTAGCTCAGCCATGGCTGCGACCCGGGGGTCGTCACGATTGATCACGCCGGTGGCCGCACCCTGGTAGACAGTCGCCTTGCTGGCGCTGTAGGCAGCCAGGTCCGCATAGCGATCCATATGATCCGGTGAGACGTTCAGCACCACCGCCGCATCGGCCTGCAGCGATTGGGTGGTATCCAGCTGGAAGCTCGACAGCTCCATTACATACAGCTGTACCGCCGGGTCCAACAGTTCCAGGGCCGGGCTGCCCAGGTTCCCCCCCACCGCCGCCTTGATTCCGGCGGCCCGGGCCATCTCACCCACCAGGGTGGTGACCGTGCTCTTACCGTTCGAACCGGTAATCGCCACCAGCGGGGTCTTTTCGCTTTCGGCCAGCGCCCGGGCAAACAGCTCGATGTCTCCCAGCAGCGGTACTCCACGTTCCCGGGCGGCGCGGATCAGGGGTTCCTGCAGGGAGACCCCGGGACTGACCACCAGCTGATCGACGGCGGCGAACAACTCCGGTTTGAAGCCACCGACGAAGATCGGCACATCGGGCAGTTCCTCGCGCAGTTGCTTGAGCCCCGGCGGATCGTCCCGGCTGTCGGTCACCGCGAAGGCCAGACCCCGAGCGGCCAGGAAACGGGCGCAGGACAACCCGGTCTTGCCCAGACCGACCACCAGGATCTTGTCGCCTTGTGTCATACTCGTTGCCATCAACGGATCTTCAGACTCGCCAGACCGATCAGCACCAGTACCACGGTGATGATCCAGAAACGCACGATGACCCGGGGTTCGGGCCAGCCCTTCAATTCGAAATGGTGATGCAGCGGGGCCATGCGGAAGATGCGCCGACCGGTCAGCTTGAACGAGGCCACCTGCAGGATCACCGACACGGTCTCCATCACGAACACCCCGCCCATGATGAACAGCACCAGTTCCTGGCGCACCGCCACCGCCACCACCCCCAGGGCGGCCCCCAGGGCCAGGGCCCCCACGTCTCCCATGAAGACCTGGGCCGGATAGGTATTGAACCAGAGAAAACCCAGCCCGGCCCCGACCAGGGCGCTGCAGAACACGATCAGCTCACCCACCCCGGTGACATAGGGGATCTTCAGGTAGGCGGCGAAATCCGCATGGCCCGACAGATAGGCGAAGGCGCCCAGGGCCCCGCCGACCACCACGGTAGGCAGGATCGCCAGGCCGTCCAGCCCGTCGGTCAGGTTCACCGCGTTGGAGGAGCCGACGATCACGAAATAGGCCAGCAGCACATAGAAGCCGCCGATATTGACCGAGACCTCCTTCAGATAGGGGATCAGGAGGTTGGTCTCGGCCGGTCCGCTGGCACTCCAATAGAGCACCAGGGCCGCACTCAGACCGACCACCGACTGCCAGAAATACTTCCAGCGCGCCACCAGTCCCCGCGGGTCCTTGAGCACCAGTTTCTTGTAGTCGTCCACCAGACCGATGACGCCGAATGCCAGGGTCACCAGCAGGGCGATCCACACGTATCGATTGCTCAGATCCGCCCACAACAGGGTGGCAATGGCGATCGCCACCAGGATCAATGCACCGCCCATGGTGGGAGTACCGGCCTTGGAAAAATGGCTCTGCGGCCCGTCGTTGCGTACGGTCTGGCCGATCTGATGCACGCTCAAGCGGCGGATCATCGAAGGACCCACCAGCAAAGAGATCAGCAAGGCGGTCAGCACCCCGAGGATGGTGCGCAGGGTCAGGTACTGAAACACGCTGAAGGCGCTGTCGTAATGGGCCAGCCAGTTGGTCAGATAGAGCAGCATGGTCAGTCCTCATCCCTTGCCAACAAGGCCGCGACCACTTGCTCCATGCGGGCGCTGCGGGACCCCTTCACCAACACGGTATCAGCATCTGTCAAGGCGGATCGCAGGGCCTGCGCGAGCTGTGTTCGATCCGCGAAATGACGGCCGTTGGCGCCGAAGGCGTCTACCGCGGCGCGACTCAAGGGACCACAACACCACAGGTGGTCGATACCCGCAGTCCGGGCCCGCTCGCCGACCCCGGCATGTAGCTCGAGCGCCGTCCCACCCAGCTCCGCCAGGTCGCCCAGCACCAGCCAACGCCGCCCCGGGGCACTGCGCAGCACTTGGATAGCTGCGCCCACCGAGTCCGGATTGGCGTTGTAACTGTCATCGATCAGTCGCACCCCAGTGGGCGTGAGGCGGGTCTGCAGCCGTCCGGCCACCGGTTGCACCCCGGCCAGCCCCTGCTGGATGCCGGCGATGGGCAGTTCCAGGGCCAGACCGGCCGCACTGGCGGCCAGGGCGTTGCGCAGATTGTGTTCACCACCCAACCGCAGTTCCAGTATGAATCGCCCCCGAGGGCTGTGCACCGGTACCCGGGTCAGGAAGCCCTGCTCGGTCCAGCGGGTCTCCACTGCGTCGAGTTCGGCACGCACATCGGCACCGGCGGCGAAACCGAAGGTCAAAATCCGTTTGCCCTGCAACAGGCTCTGCCAGTAATCCAGATAGGTATCGTCCGCGTTCAACACTGCGGTACCCTGAGCCGTGAGGCCGGCCAGGATCTCGCCCTTGGCCCGGGCCACCCCATCCAGATCACCGAAGCCCTCCAGGTGGGCCGCCCCGGCATTGGTGATCACCGCCACATCGGGGGCGGCGATATGGGTCAGATAGGCGATCTCACCCGCATGATTGGCACCCATCTCCAGCACCGTGAAACGCTCATCCCGCAATCCGAGCAGGGTCAAGGGCATGCCGATATCGTTGTTGAGGTTGCCGCGGGTCGCCAGCACCGCCCCTTGCTGCTGCAGGATCGCAGCGATCATCTCCTTCACCGTGGTCTTGCCGTTGCTGCCGGTCACCGCCACCAGCGGCACGCCACGACGCTCCCGCCAGGCGGCGGCCAGGTGCCCCAGGGCGAGCCGGGTATCCGTCACCTGTATCCAGGGCAAACTGGTCTGTTGCGGTTCACTCACCAGAGCCCCCACCGCTCCCTTGCCCAGGGCCGTCTCGATAAAGGCATGGCCGTCGAAATTCGGTCCCTGCAGGGCCACGAACAGGGCGCCCGGCTGCAGCGTCCGAGTGTCGGTGCTGACCGAGCTGAACTCCGCGTCGCTGCCGTGCAGGGCTGCCGCGAGGATCTCGCCGACCTGACCGAGGCTGAGCATATTCATGCCGACCACCCCCCGGCTTGCCAGGTCTCCAGGGCCGCCCTGACCTGTTCCTGATCGCTGAAATGCAGGCGGTGCTGGCCGACGATCTGATAGTCCTCGTGGCCTTTGCCCGCCACCAGCACCAGATCCCCGGGTCGTGCGTCAGCAATGGCCTGCCGGATCGCCGTGGCGCGGTTGCGCTCTACCAAGGCAAGCTCGTGCTGTCGGATACCCGCCTGGATCTCTTCGATGATGCGATCCCCTGATTCAGTCCGCGGATTGTCGTCGGTCAGGATGATGCGCTCCGCCAGGCGTTCGGCCACAGCCCCCATCTGCGGGCGCTTGCCCCGGTCCCGGTCGCCGCCGCAGCCGAATACTACCGAGAGGGTTCCACTGCAATGGCTGTGCAGGGCCTGCAGGGCCTTTTCCAGGGCATCCGGGGTGTGGGCGTAGTCGATCACCACGGTCGGTCTGTCACCTCCACCATAGGCCTCCATACGTCCGGCCACCGTGCTGACCCGACTCAATCGGTCCAGGGCCTCCGGCAGGGTCAGCCCCTGATCCAGCAACACCAGCAACACCGCCAGCAGATTGGCCGCATTGAAGCGCCCCAACAAATTGCTGCGCAACACCCCGCCGCCACAATGACTGCTCAGTTCGATCTCCAGACCCGCGGCCGCAGGACGCACCGAGTCGGCCCGCACCCAACCCGCCACATGCGACGGGATCGCGAGATCCGGATTCAGGGTATAGACCAGGGCAGCCACGCCGGCGGCCAAGGTGGCCGGCAGTTCGGCCCCCATGGGGTCATCCAGATTGATCACCGCACTGCGCAGATCCGGCATGTGGAACAGGCGTTGTTTGGCCGCCGCATAATTCTCCATACTGCCGTGGTAATCGAAGTGATCACGGCTGATGTTGGTGAATACCGCGGTGGTGAAGTGCACCGCCGCCGCCCGGTCCTGATCCAGGGCATGGGAGGAGACTTCCATCGCCACCAGTTGTGCGCCCTGCTGCTGCAGGTCCGCCAACACCTGTTGCAGGGTCACCGAATCCGGGGTAGTGAAACCGGTGACCGTAAGGCTTTCCCGATACCCCACACCCAGGGTACCGATGATGCCGCAGGACATCTGCTGCTGCAGGGCCTGGGCCAGCAGATGGCTGACACTGGTCTTACCGTTGGTCCCGGTGATGCCCACCACCTGCATGTGTCGACTGGGAAAATCATAGAAACGGGCCGCGATCAGGCTCGCCAGCCGGGACAGTCTGGGGATCCGCAACAACGGGATATCGAGCCGCCTGGCCAAGCTCTCGGCGCGTGCCTCCAGGGCCGCATCACTGGCTTCCCAGGCGATTGCCACGGCGCCCTGGCGATGCGCCTGCTCGGCGTAATCCAGGCCGTGGGAACGCCCGCCCTGACAGGCCAGAAACAAACCGCCGGGCTGTACCGCCCGGCTGTCCAGGGTCAATCGACCGACCTCCCGGTCCAACTCGTGTGGCACCTCGACCAGCCCTTCCAGCAGCACAGAGAGACGGCGATCCACCCTCATTTGCGACCTCCCAGCACCGCCAGTCGCGGGCGTTCGGACAGATCGTCATCCGGTGGAATGTTGAGCAGTCGCAGGGCATCACTCATCACCTTGGAGAATACTGGTGCGGCCACCAGACCACCGTAGTAGTCCTTGCCCCCGGGTTCGTTGATCATAACCACCATGACCAGGCGGGGATTACTGGCCGGGGCGATGCCGGCGAACAAGGAGAGATACTTGTCATCCGCATAACCACCGGCTATCGACTTCTTGGCAGTACCGGTCTTGCCCGCCACCCGATAACCGGGTACCGCGGCCAATGGCGCCGTACCCTCCCGGGAGACCACCGCTTCGAGCATCTTCACCACCGTTCTGGCGACACTGGCCCGCATCACCCGTTGTCCCTGAGGTATCTCGGCCGGGTTGCGCTTCAACAGGGTCACCGGCAGCATCACCCCGTCATTGGCCAGCACCCCATAGGCCCGTGCCAGTTGCAAGGGGGTGACAGACAGACCATACCCGAAAGAGAGGGTGGCCTGTTCGAACTGGGACCAATCGGAAAAATGCGGCAGTCGACCGCTCGATTCACCGGGAAACAGGGTGTTGGTGGAGACGCCGAAGCCCAGCTTTCGATAGAAGTCCCACTGAATCTCCGGTTGCAGGGTCAGGGCGATCTTGCTCACCCCCACATTGCTCGATTTTTTCAGCACGGTGGCAACGTCGATCAGACCGTAATTGCGGTGATCCCTGACCAGATAACGCCCTACCCGCATCAACCCCGGCCTGACGTCGATCGGGGTATCCGGTTGGAACTCACCGTATTGCATGGCCGCAGCCACGGCAAAAGGCTTGATGGTGGAGCCAGGTTCGAACACATCGGTCACCGCACGATTGCGAAAACCGCCATTGAGATTGCTGCGTTTGCGGTTGGGATTGAACGAAGGCCGATTGACCATCGCCAGGATCTCACCGGTCCTGGCATCCAGGATCACCGCCGAACCGGAACGGGCCCGTTGTTTGGTGACCGCCGCCTTGAGCTCCCGATAGGCGAGAAACTGCAGGCGCCGATCGATACTCAACACCAGATCGTTACCGGGTCTGGGACTGTTGATGTTCTCCACGTCTTCCACGATGTGGCCCTTGCCGTCCTTGATCACCCGCTTGGCACCCCGGGTGCCGCTCAGCCAATCGTCGTAAGCGAGTTCCAGTCCCTCCTGTCCTCGATCGTCGATGTCGGTGAAACCCAGTACATGGGCCGCCACCTCACCGCTCGGATAGAAACGATGGTATTCGGTCTGCATGTTCAGGCCGGTCAGTTCCAACTGCTCGACCTGTTTGGCCAGTTCCGGGGTAATGAGACGTTTCACATAGACGAAGCCCTTGTCGAGGGCAAGCAGCCGCTGCAGATGGTCATGGTCCAGGTGCAACAGACGGGCCATATCGCCAATGGCCTGAGGCGTGGCGGAGAGCTGGCGTGGATTGGCCGTGACCGTCTTGAGCGGGGTGCTGATCGCCAGGGGTTCACTATTGCGATCGGTGATCATGCCGCGCCCGGCATCCACGTGCACGGTGCGCAGATAACGCAGCTCACCCTGTTCCTGCAGAAAGGCGGTTTCGAACACCTGTCGATCAATCGAGCGCCAGATCAGTGCCAGGAAGGCACAGGCCAGCAAGGACAGCACGAACAAACGCCGAGCGCGGTAGCTCGGCTGTTGCTTGGTCTCGGCCTGACGGTTGTTTTTTTTGCCCTTAGCCATGTTCAGCGTTTGATTACCATTACTTCATCGATAAGCGGCAGATGCATGCCCAGGCGTCCCCGGGCGGTGCTTTCCACCTTGGCATGAGTTGCCAACGTACTCTCTTCCAATTGCAGGCGTCCCCAGTCCACCCCCAGACTCTCGGCCTCGGTCTGGATCGCCTGCAGCTCCACAAAATACTTGCGACTCAGGTACTTGGCGTATACCACACCAATCCCCGAAGCAACGATCGCCAGACCCAGCAAGGCCACCAGCATCAGTTGCCCGGCTCTCATGCCAGACGCTCCGCAACCCTCAGTACCGCACTACGGGCCCGTGGGTTTTCCGCCAGCTCCCGGGCATCCGCTGACCCGGGCTTGCCGACCAGACGCATGGCGGGCCGCAGCTGATCACGGGTCACCGGGAGGCCGGCCGGGAAAGGATCACCCCTGGACTGCTCCCGCATGAAACGTTTCACCATACGATCTTCCAAAGAATGAAAACTGATCACTGCCAGTCGTCCCCCCGGCGCCAATACTTCGAGCACCTGCGTCAGAGCCTGCCTGAGTTCTTCCAGTTCCCGGTTGATATGGATCCTGATCGCCTGAAAACTTCGCGTTGCCGGATGCTTACCTTTCTCCCAGGACGGATTGGCCCGTGCGACGATCTCGGCCAGTTCCCGCGTGGTGTGAATCGGTGCCTGCTGTCCGGCCTGCACGATGGCCTTGGCGATACGCATCGCATGGCGCTCCTCTCCATATTCCTTCAACACCCGAGCCAGTTCCTTCACCTCGATCCCCTCCAACCATTTGGCCGCCGACTGACCGCTGGTGGGATCCATACGCATATCCAAGGGGCCGTCCTGCAGAAAGCTGAAGCCCCGTTCCGGCTGATCCAACTGGGGTGATGAGACACCCAGATCGAGCAACACACCATCCACTCGACGCAAAATTCCGGACGCCTCGGCGATCTCCGTCAGCTGTGCAAAGCTGCCCTGGACGATCGAAAATCTTGCATCTCCGGCGAAATGCGCCCGGGCATAGGCGACAGCCTCCGGGTCCTTGTCGATGGCGAGCAACCGCCCCTGCGGACCCAACTGCTTGAGTATCAAACGACTATGTCCACCACGGCCGAAGGTTGCATCCACATAGACACCCGCCGGTTTGACCGCCAGCGCGGTCACCGATGCCTCCAGCATCACCGGACGATGGGGACCTTCCATCGCCGCTATCAGATCGTGAGCGACTGAAGCTCTGGCGGCAGCTCCAGTTCATCGAAATTCACGTTCAACAGCCAATCATCCCGTTGCTGATCCCAGCGTTCTTCGTCCCACAGTTCCAGGTGTTCACCCTGACCCACCAGTGCGACCTTCTTGGCGAGGCCGGCGAAATCTCTAAGCTTCGGTGGCAACAACACCCGACCCTGACCGTCCATCTCCACCTCATGGGCATGCCCCACATAGAGACGTTTCAAGATACGTGTCGCATTATTGAAACTGGGCAGGTCGTTGATCTTCTTTTCAATCTCGATCCAGGTCGGCTCCGGGTAAATTAACAGACAGCGATCCTTGTCCACGGTAATCACTAACTGGGAGGCACAGAGGTCCACCAACCGATCGCGATACTTGGTCGGAATCGCAAATCGGCCCTTGGTATCCAAGTTAAGTGTGGAAACCCCACGAAATGACACCCATGCCCCCTTGAGTAGTTTTCCCTTTTGATCCACTTTTTTCCACTTTGCTCCATATTAGGTGTGAATTTACCACCTTGTCAAGGAACCAAAAGTAAAAAATCTTTTTGTCTCAGTGGTTTACAAGGAAAAATTCGCAGAGAAACAGATGACCGACATCCGCTTCAAATACAGCGAAATAACTTTGCAAGCTAAAGTGATTTATTAAGATGGAGGGAAATAGAATCTCAAAATGGTCGGGTAAATGGTGGGAGTCGACCGATAAGCCGGGTTCTGTCGTGGACAGCCATTCATCTGGGATGTGCGTCACCGCACATCTCGTGCAACCTACCCGGGAACCGTGCGGGCCACACGCGCCACGCCGCAGCGTGACTGTTCCTCTATTTGGTCTTGCTCCGGGCGGGGTTTGCCCTGCCCCTGGCGTCACCGCCAGGGCGGTGGGCTCTTACATTAAGCCCGATCAACGGGCCCCACCTTTTCACCCTTACCTTTGCGCGAACGCAACGGCGGTATCTTTTCTGTGGCACTTTCCCTGGGATTGCTCCCGGTGGACGCTATCCACCGCCCTGCCCTGTGGAGCCCGGACTTTCCTCCGCCTCCGCGCGGAGACAGCGACTGTCTGGCCGACTCCCGCCTGTAATCTAAGCCTTTTTTCTCTATCGATCAATCTGTTGTCAGATCGACCCTGGTTCCGCAGCAAGCCCTGAAAGCAACCTGATTTGGGAAAAAATCGC
>Ga0316593_10000002_pt1 | contig 24214 bp, 23 predicted proteins | sample S5NA_3_FD_204564 | JGI IMG/M metagenome (GOLD analysis project Ga0316593, IMG submission 204564) | Metatranscriptome of rhizosphere microbial communities from salt marsh grasses in Alabama, United States - S5-7_160517rA (Metagenome... | ecosystem: Host-associated > Plants > Roots > Rhizosphere ... | reverse complement strand
CGCTGATGTTCTACTGCTACGGTTTCGGCGAGGTGGAACCCGGGCCGCTGGAGGCGACCCACAGCGCCAGTATCCGACGGTTGCGCGACTGGGGCCTGCCGGTCTCGCCGTTGCTGGCGGTGGTGCAGGGGGTCGATGGCTGTCTCGATTATTTCCGACAGATCGCGGCCAAACGCGATCGGCTCGACTATGACATCGACGGGGTGGTGTTCAAGGTCGACGAACTGGAACTGGAGCAGCGGCTGGGATTCGTCTCCAAGGCGCCGCGCTGGGCCATCGCCCACAAGTTTCCCGCCCAGGAGGAGCTGACCCGCATCGAGGCGGTGGAGTTTCAGGTCGGGCGCACCGGCGCGGTCACTCCGGTAGCCCGTCTGGAGCCGGTGTTCGTCGGCGGGGTCACGGTGAGCAATGCGACCCTGCACAACATGGACGAGGTGCAGCGTAAGGACGTGCGCATCGGCGATACGGTGATCGTGCGCCGGGCCGGTGATGTGATCCCGGAGGTGGTGCAGGTGGTGCTGGAGCGCCGGCCCGCAGAGACTCAACCGGTGGAGCTGCCGTCTCACTGTCCGGTATGCGGGGCCGATGTGGTGAAACCGGAGGGCGAGGCGGTGGCGCGCTGTTCCGGCGGCCTCTACTGTGCGGCACAACGCAAACAGGCCCTGCGGCATTTCGCCTCGCGCAAGGCCATGGACATCGAGGGGCTCGGTGACAAGTTGGTGGATCAATTGGTGGTACGGGGGTTGGTGAAGGACCCGGCGGACCTGTTTCAGCTGAACCTGGAACAGCTCAGTGGTCTCGAGCGCATGGCGGAGAAGTCGGCGCAGAATCTGCTGGACGCCCTGGAAAAGAGCAAGCAAACCACATTGCCACGGTTTCTCTACGCCCTGGGCATCCGCGAGGTGGGGGAGGCCACCGCCCAGGCTCTGGCCCTGCAGTTCGGCGACCTGCAGCATCTGGAAGCGGCCGATGAGGAGGCATTGCAGCAGACCCCGGACGTGGGGCCGGTGGTGGCTTCCCATGTGGCCAGCTTCTTCCACCAGGGGCATAATCGGGAAGTGATCGAGCGTCTGCTGCAGGCAGGCATCCGCTGGCAGCCGGTAGAACTTGTAGAGCCAGAGGCCTTGCCCCTGCAGGGCAAGACCATCGTGCTGACCGGTACCCTGAGCCGTCCACGCAACGAGGTCAAGGCGCAGCTGCAGGCCCTGGGCGCCAAGGTCACCGGCAGCGTGTCGCAGAATACCGATTTTCTGGTCGCCGGCGCGGAGGCGGGTTCCAAACTGACCAAGGCCGAGCAGCTGGGGATCGAGATCCTGGACGAGGCGGGTCTTGAAGGGCTGTTGCAGACGCAGGATTGACCCATATTACACGGTGGTAATCAGGGTAGATGATTCGTTAAGCTGTGGGGCTTGCGAAAACTTCATTATAGAGTGATGACGATGACTGACGAATCCAAGAAAGAACGGGAAATCCTGATGGTGATGCGCAAGGTGCTGTCCACCATCGTGCGGGAGCTGACACCCGAGCATCGAAGCCTGAAACACCCCCTGTCCGACGATACAATCCAGGATATCCGTATGTGCATGGGATTGATTACGGCACGGGAGAAAGAGTTGGCGGATGCTGCGGGACGCACAGCGGTCGAACGGCCTTTTTACACCGATGAACCTCGTCCCTCCACGGTCGTACCCATGACCAAGATCGGAAAAGCGAACAAGACCTCAAACGAAGACAAAGGCTGAGGGATCCTGGCGAGATCTCGAGTCCACCGAAGGAGATACGGAAATGAATAAGAACCTAATGATTGGTTATCTGAGCGGCCTGCTGGGACTGACCCTGCTGGGTGTGGGCGTACAGGCGGATTGGAAGGATATGGTGAACCAGGCCATTCAAGGCGGCACCGGCGGCGGCAGCGTTGCCGATGCGGCCTTGTCGGACAATCAGATCGTGGCCGGTTTGAAGGAGGCGCTGGGCGATGGGGTGGAGACCTCGATCAAGACCCTTGGCCACCAGGACGGCTTTCTGACCAATAATCTGGTGCGCATCGGCATGCCCGATTCCTTGAAATCGGTGGAAAAGCTGGCGCGACAGGCCGGGCAGGGTGCCGTGGTGGACGAGTTCATCACCTCGATGAACCGGGCGGCGGAAAAGGCGGTGCCCGAGGCCGCCGGAATCCTCGGTGATGCCATTCGGCAGATGAGTGTGACCGACGCCCGATCCATCCTGAGCGGTCCGGACGATGCGGCGACCCAGTATTTCCGTCGTAGCAGTGAGGACAAGTTGAGCAAAAAGTTTCTGCCTATCGTCAAGCAGACCACCGATCAGACGGGGGTGACTTCTGCCTATAAGTCTATGATGAAGCAGGCCGGCGGTGGTCTATTGGGTGGTTTCCTCGGCTCCTCATCCCTTGACCTGGACAACTATGTGACCCACCAGGCGCTGGATGGACTGTTCACCTACATCGCGATACAGGAACGGGAGATCCGCGAAAATCCGGCGGCCCGCACCACTGACCTGCTGAAACAGGTGTTCGGCTCCGGCGGTTGAATGTACAAGGAGTGAGACGTCCCTAAATCGATTTGCTATATTAGCGTGTTTTTCTTCAGCGCGAAAGAGGGTGCCATGTTCAACAAAGCGATGCGGATCCAGGGTTATGACGACGAGCTTTGGGCCGCCATAGCGGCCGAGGAGCGCCGCCAGGAAGAGCATATCGAGCTGATCGCCTCGGAGAATTACACCAGCCCCCGGGTGATGCAGGCCCAGGGCTCGGTGCTGACCAACAAATACGCCGAGGGCTATCCCGCCAAGCGTTACTACGGCGGCTGTGAGAATGTGGACGTGGCCGAGCAGCTCGCCATCGACCGGGCCAAGGCCCTGTTCGGCGCCGACTACGCCAATGTACAGCCCCATTCCGGTTCCCAGGCCAACGCGGCGGTTTACATGGCGCTGTGCCAGCCCGGCGACACGGTGCTGGGCATGAGCCTGGCCCACGGCGGCCATCTGACCCATGGCGCCAAGCCCAACTTCTCCGGCAAGCTCTACCATGCGGTGCAGTACGGCCTGGATCCGGCCACCGGCGAGATCGACTACGCCGAGGTCGAACGCCTGGCCCGAGAGCACAAGCCGAAGATGATCGTGGCCGGCTTCTCCGCCTATTCCCGGGTGGTGGACTGGCAGCGTTTTCGCGACATCGCCGATGAGGTGGGCGCCTATCTGTTCGTGGACATGGCCCATGTGGCCGGGCTGATCGCCGTCGGGCTCTATCCCAGTCCGGTGCAGATCGCCGATGTGACCACCACTACCACCCACAAGACCCTGCGCGGGCCCCGAGGCGGTCTGATCCTGACCAAGGCCAATCCGGAGATCGAGAAGAAGCTCAACTCCCTGGTCTTCCCAGGCACCCAGGGCGGTCCGCTGATGCACGTGATCGCGGCCAAGGCGGTGGCCTTCAAGGAGGCCATGGAACCCGAGTTCGAAACCTATCAGCAGCAGGTGCTCGAGAACGCCCGGGCCATGGCCGGGGTGTTCATGGAGCGGGGCTATGACGTGGTCTCCAAGGGTACAGACGACCATCTGTTCCTGGTCAGCTTCATCGAGGCTGGACTCACCGGCAAGGACGTGGACGCCTGGCTCGGCGCGGCGAATATCACGGTGAACAAGAACGCGGTTCCGAACGATCCCCAGTCGCCCTTCGTGACCTCGGGCATCCGGGTCGGTACCCCGGCGGTTACCACCCGGGGCTTCACCCGGGCGGACTGTGTGGAGCTGGCGGGCTGGATGTGCGACGTCATCGACAGCCGGGGAGACGAGGCGGTGATCAAGAGTGTCCAGGCCAAGGTGCTGGTGATCTGCGCCAAATACCCGGTGTATGCCGATTGAGTCAGTAACTGGTTGGTTGGTGACGGGATGTTTGAAAGCGAGATTCGGCTAAGCGGTTATAATCATCATTCCGCATTCATCACTCATCATTGACCTATGCGTTGTCCCTTCTGCGGAGCCCAGGATACCAAGGTGATCGACTCCCGCCTCGCCGGCGAGGGGGAGCAGATCCGCCGGCGCCGGGAGTGCGCCGTGTGCAAGGAGCGCTTCACCACCTACGAGACCACCGAGCTGAATCTGCCCCGGGTGGTGAAGAACGACGGCACCCGGGCACCGTTCGACGGCCGCAAGCTGCGGGCCGGCATGGTGCGGGCCCTGGAGAAGCGGCCGGTCAGCACCGATCAGCTGGAGGCGGCGATCAACCGCATCACCCGTAAACTGATGGCGAGCGGCGAGCGGGAAGTGCCGTCACTGCAGATCGGCGAGCTGGTGATGGACGAGCTCAAGTCCCTGGATCAGGTCGCCTATGTGCGTTTCGCCTCGGTCTATCGCAAGTTCGAGGACGTCAACGCCTTTCGCGAAGAGATCGAACGGCTGGAGAATCAGCCAGGTCCGGAGGCGCGCCGCCAGCAGTTAGATCTGCTGCCCTCGGACGACAAGAAGAAATGAGCAGCGCCGACGATCATCGGTTTATGACCCGGGCCATCCGGCTGGCCGCCAGGGGGCTCTACACCACCCATCCCAATCCCCGGGTCGGTTGTGTGCTGGTCAAACAGGGCGAGGTGGTCGGCGAAGGTTATCACCGGCGTGCGGGTGAACCCCATGCGGAGCGTAATGCCCTGGCCCTGGCCGGAGACAAGGCCCGCGGCGCCACCGCCTATGTGAGCCTGGAGCCTTGTTCCCACCACGGCCGTACACCACCTTGCAGCGAGGGCCTGATCGAGGCGGGGGTCGGCCGGGTGGTGGCGGCGATGCAGGATCCCAACCCGCTGGTGGCGGGGGCGGGGCTGCGGCAACTCGAATCCGCCGGCATCCCAGTAGAGGTCGGACTCATGCAGGTCCAGGCCGAGGCGCTGAATCCCGGTTTCATCCGGCGTATGCGGGACGGCCTGCCTTATGTACGTGCCAAACTGGCCATGAGCCTGGACGGGCGTACCGCCATGGCCAGCGGTGAGAGTCAATGGATCACCTCGGCGGAGGCGCGCCGGGACGTGCACCGGCTGCGTGCCCGCAGCTCCGCCATCATGACCGGGGTCGGTACTCTGCTGGTGGACGATCCTTCGCTGGATGTGCGTCTGAGCCCCGCCGAGCTGGAGTTGGATCCGGACCTGGAGACCCCGCGACCCTTGCGGGTGGTGCTGGATCCGGAACTTGCCACGCCAACCACAGCCCGTCTGCTGCAACTACCCGGCGAGACCCTGATCCTCTGTGCCGAATCCGATACCGGCTTGACCGCGGCCCTGGAAGGTGCCGGGGCCAGGGTCGTGTCGGTAGCGGGAAATGAGCGGCGGCTGGATCTGAAAGAGGTGTTGCGTCTGCTGGCAGGCCAGCAGGTCAACGAGGTGGTGTTGGAGTGCGGGGCAACCCTGGCCGGGGCCATGCTGGAACAAGGCCTGATCGATGAGCTGATCGTCTATCTGGCCCCACACATCATGGGCGACGGGGCCCGCGGACTGTTCCACCTGCCGGCCCTGCAGCGCATGGCCGATCGCCACGAGTTGCAGATTGACGATGTGCGGCAGATCGGCAGGGACATCCGCATCACCGCCCGACCCGTTCCATCTCGATAGAGGGGCATTGCATCATGTTTACCGGGATCATTCAGGCGGTGGGTAAGATTCAGGCGGTGCAAAACCGCGCCGGTGACGTGCGGCTCTCGGTGCATACCGGCCGACTCGATCTGACTGATGTGGCATTGGGTGACAGCATCGCCACCAACGGGGTCTGTCTGACCGCGGTGGAGCTGAGCAGTGACGGCTTCCTGGCCGATGTCTCCCGGGAGACCCTCGACCTGACCACCCTGCACGGCCTGCGCCCCGGCAGTCCGGTCAACCTGGAGAAGGCGCTGACCTTGAGCAGTCGACTCGGCGGTCATCTGGTGAACGGTCATGTGGACGGGATCGGCCGGGTGCTGGAACGTCGCGATGACGCACGCTCGATCCGTTTCGCCATCCAGGCCCCATCTGAGTTGGCGAAGTACATCGCACACAAGGGTTCCATCTGCGTGGACGGAGTCAGTCTCACGGTCAATCGGATCGACGGTAATCGCTTCGAGTTGAACATCGTACCCCATACCCTGCAGCAGACCGTCATGACAACCTACCGGCCGGGACATCGGGTCAACCTGGAAGTAGATCTGATCGCACGCTACCTGGAGCGCTTGCTGAATGCGGATGGCAGTGATGTGGCTGGCGCTTCCGGCATCACCGAGGCATTGCTGAAACAACACGGCTTTATCCGCTGAATCCAGCCTTTCCATTCTGTTTTCATCTCCTGAGTACACCGCTTCAGGTCATGTACTCACCTGATTTCTGCTTGTCAAGGATTTATCCGAGATAAAAGTTGACTAATTTCCTGGGTTACTGCTATGCTGAATCCCAAGTAATTTACTCGGAAATAATTCGAGGCTCTACTAGGAGGCAAACAAGATGAGACTATCTACGAAAGGTCGCTACGCGGTCACTGCAATGCTGGATCTGGCGCTGAACGGTGTCAAAGGTCCGGTCACCCTGGCGGAAATCTCCGAGAACCAGGGTATTTCTCTGTCCTATCTGGAACAGTTGTTCGCGGCACTCAGGTCAAAAGAGCTGGTACGGGGAGTGCGTGGACCGGGTGGTGGTTACTACCTGGGCAGAAGCGCGGACGATATCTCCATCGCCAATATCATCTGTGCGGTGGATGAATGGGTCGAGTTTACTCGTTGTGGCGGACGCCAGAACTGCAGCCGCGGGGCCCGATGTCTGACCCACACCCTGTGGGACGATCTGAGTGCGGAGATCTTCGATTTTCTCTCGAACATCTCTCTCGGCGACCTGGTCAGACGTAGTCCCGGCAAGGAGAAAAAGCCCGCACCGGATCTCAATGTGGTGGCCAATCAGGACTCAAGAGCGGCCTGATCCGAACGCTAGGAAGTCTCCCAATCGGCCCTTGCGGCTGTCTGTTGCACGCGCAAAATGCACGTCGACAGAATAGTCGTGCAAGAGTCGAACAGATGCCCTGAGTCGATGCTCTCGAACCCCGTGCGCCAAGGATGGCGGCATGGGGAACGGACATACAGAGCATTAATCCTTATCCGACTTGAAGTTGAATGACTCAGGGTTGAAGCCGCAGCAGCTACCGAGACGACAGCGACGACCATAACGACCACGGGAATGACGCTTTGTGGCCTGTCATCAGGGGTGGTACGAGATTAAGATTGGGTAAACCCGCGTAAATGGGCTATCATCACGAGTTTACTGGCCTACTCGGGTGTCCATGCAATCGCTTCAAACCATTACAGATTTCATCCGTTGGGGGGCCAGCCGATTCAATGAGGCAGGATTGTTTTTCGGACATGGCACGGACAACGCCCTGGACGAGGCCGCTGCATTGGTCCTGCACAGCCTGCATCTGCCGCCGGACCTCCCGGGCGTCTGGCTGAATGCCCGTTTGACCGAGGAAGAGCGCTCGAGCGTCCTCGCTCAGTTGCAACGGCGTATCGATGAACGCATCCCGGTCCCCTATCTGACCGGAGAGGCCTGGTTTGCCGGATTGCGTTTCAAGGTCACTCCGGATGTGCTGATTCCACGTTCACCGCTTGCCGAACTGGTGGAAAAGGGCTTCGAACCCTGGATCGAGACGGCGAAGATCGAAGCTGTGCTCGACCTCTGCTGTGGCAGTGGTTGTATCGGTATCGCCGCCGCCGTCTATCTGCCGGATTGTGAGGTCGATCTGTCCGATATCTCCGAGGCGGCCTTGCAGGTGGCCGGGGAAAATATTCAGGAACACGGGCTGGAGAATCGTGTCCATCCGATCAAATCCGACCTGTTTGTGGGACTCGAGGGCAAACACTATGATGTAATCCTGTCCAATCCGCCCTATGTGAGCAGTACCGAGATGCTGCAACTGCCCAGGGAGTATCAGCACGAACCGGTATTGGCCCTGGAAGCTGAGGAGGATGGATTGGCGGTAGTGACAAGAATTCTCAGGGAAGCCCAGGATTATTTGACACCCTGGGGTATACTGGTCATCGAAGTCGGCCGCAGCGCCCAGGCATTGATGGAACGCTATCCCGATGTTCCTTTTCTGTGGCTCGATTTCGAGCGGGGTGGGGAGGGCGTGTTTTTGTTCACCGCAGAAGAATTGAAACAGTTCGCCGCCTTGTTCTAACGAACATCGAGGCGGGATGGGTGCGTATATCACCGGTCATGGTGCCGGGGAAGCGTAAGTCCGAACAACAAAGTCAGCAACAAGGTACTGCTAAATACCCGAGTCGGATGATGCTGACCCTAATAAACTTAGCGTGTTGATTTTACATATTCCCGATGGAGTAGATCGATGAGTTTGCAACGTGCACGCAGTGCCGAAGAGTATATCGACTGGGTCAAACAGGCCGTCTTCGAGGTGGGTGACTTACGGGATTGCTTCGATTTTCAGATGGAGGAGATGGCCAGCTATCCGGTATTTCTCGATCCCCTGGAACACGGCATCAAGGAACTCTATCAGTCCATGGTCGATGGCGAATACCGGTTCGGCAGAGAGGACCTCAGTTTTATGAGTGTAGTGGAACGTCATGGTGATGAAATCCCCTTTGCCGTGCTGCTGCGCCAGATCAATGAAACCCACCGTAAGGGTATCGACGTCGATGCCTCAGCTTAGCGAGCGTAACTGCTATGGACTCATCAATCGTCTTTGATCTCGCGCTGATCGAGAAGTACGATCAGAGTGGCCCCCGCTATACCTCCTATCCTACGGCGGTGCAGTTTCACGAGGCATTCACCGAAGCGGATTACGCGCGGATCGCCCGTGAAACCAATGCTTCCGGGCGGCCGCTGTCACTCTATTTCCATATCCCGTTCTGCGATACGGTCTGCTTCTACTGTGCCTGTAACAAAGTCGCCACCAAAGACCGTTCCCTGGCCGGCCAATATCTGACCCGGGTATATCGAGAGCTCGGGATGCAGGGCGAGTTGTTCGATCGTTCCCGGCGGGTCGAACAACTGCACTGGGGCGGCGGTACACCCACCTTCATCAGCCATGACGAGATGCGTCAGCTGGTGGCCGAGACCCGTAAGCATTTCAACCTGTTGGATGACGATACTGGTGAATATTCGATCGAGATCGATCCACGCGAGGCCCAGGGAGACACCATCAGACTGCTGCGGGAACTGGGTTTCAACCGAATGAGTCTCGGGGTGCAGGACTTCGATCAACGGGTCCAGCAAGCGGTCAATCGAATCCAGTCTAAAGAGATCACCCTGAAGACCTTACAAGCGGCGCGGGACGAGGGCTTCCGTTCGATCAGTCTGGATCTGATCTATGGTCTGCCGTTTCAATCCGTAGACAGTTTCTCTCGCACCCTGGACGAGGTTCTCGAGGTGGATCCGGACCGCCTCTCCGTGTTCAACTATGCCCATCTGCCTCAGCGCTTCAAACCGCAACGAAGAATCAACGAAGCGGAATTGCCGCATCCCCAGGAGAAGCTGGATATCCTGCAGATGACCATCGAAAGGCTGACCGATGCCGGCTATGTGTATGTGGGGATGGATCACTTCGCCAAACCCGATGACGAATTGGTGATCGCCCAGCAAAACGGTACGCTGTATCGAAACTTTCAGGGCTATTCGACCCATGCAGACTGCGACCTGATCGGTATCGGCTCCACCTCCATCGGCATGGTCGGGCCGAGTTATGCCCAGAACATGCGCTCTCTGGACGAATACTATGGACGTATCGATGACGGGCGTCTGGCGGTCTTTCGTGGTGTGGAATTGAGCGAAGACGACAAGATCCGGCGGGATGTGATCACCCGACTTATCTGCCATTTTGTGCTCGATTATGGCAAAGTAGAAAAACAATGGGGCATCAAGTTTACCGATTATTTCAAAACAGAACTTGAGCGGTTGCACCCCATGGTGGATGATGAGTTGTTGGAGCTGGATGCGAATCACATCCAGGTGAAACCCAAGGGACGCCTGTTGATCCGAAACATCTGTATGCACTTCGACGCCTATCTGAAATCGAGTCAGTCGGCGACCAGCTTCTCGAGGGTCATTTAGTCGGGATCACAGGGCAAGGCAGTCTAGTTGTAATGTACTTCGATAAACCATTCGCATGATCAAGCTGTTTGGCGTTTATGTAGCTAAATCTCTTGTATTGTTGGGGATCATTGAATTCACCGTATTTTTTGCCGCTTTCTACGGTGCGGTCTACATCCATTTCGATCTGAATATTCCCCAGAATCTGATTTCGACGGACACTGTCACCAGCACCGCCTCCCTGTTCGCCTTGGTGATGTTTTCTTCCGTGTTGTCGCTCGGGCTCTATCAACCAGGGGCGATGATACGGGCTTCGGGGTTTCTGGTCAGGCTGTTCCTGGCCTTTCTCATCGGTACCGCTGCCACCGGCATCCTGTTCTTCGTCTTACAGGACTTCTTCCTGACAGAGCGGGGCATACTGGGCTTCAGCCTGATACTGGCCTTTCTGGGCATTTTGATAACCCGGACCCTGTTCATCCGAATCATTTCCGACACGACACTCAAACGACGGGTACTGGTGCTGGGCACGGGGATCAACGCTGATCGCATCGAGCACTACTACACCTCGATCAAGGAAGCGGGTTTTCTGGTGGTCGGTTATGTACCGCTGGGTGACAGCGTCAATCTGGTGGATGAAAATCGTCAGATCGTCAAGGATCAATCCCTGTACAAGATCGCCAATCGAATGGCCGTCGATGAAGTCGTCATCGCGGTGGATGACAGAAGGAAAAAACTGCCGATCGAGGAACTCTTGGAATGCAAGATCAACGGGGTGCAGGTGCTGGATCTGTTGACCTTTTTCGAGAAAGAGATGTCGATCATCAATATCGACCTGCTGTACCCGAGTTGGATGCTGTTTTCTTCCGGATTCCGGCAAAAAATGCTGAGCGTCTATTTCAAACGAGCCTTCGATGTTACCGTCAGTCTGGTTATCCTCCTTATCGCTTCTCCCTTCATGTTTCTGGTCACCTTGGCCAGTCTGATCGAATCCAGGGGACGTGATCCGATTCTCTACAGTCAGGTACGTGTCGGTAAGCGGGGCAGGCCGTTTCGGGTCTACAAGTTCCGCAGTATGCGCACGGACGCGGAGTCGGACGGCGTGGCGCGTTGGGCGACCAAGAACGATGCGCGGGTGACGCCCCTGGGCAAGTTCATCCGCAAGACCCGTCTGGACGAGCTGCCGCAATTGTTCAATGTGTTGCGCGGGGACATGAGCCTGGTCGGCCCGCGTCCGGAACGGCCGGAATTCGTCGAGCAGCTCTCCAGAGATATCCCCTATTATGCCGAGCGCCATTGGGTCAAACCTGGACTGACCGGTTGGGCCCAGATGCTCTACCCCTATGCCGCCACCGAAGAAGATACCAAAAGGAAACTGGAATACGATCTCTACTATGTGAAAAACGGCGGTACCATGCTGGATACCATCATCCTGCTGCAGACCATCGAGGTAGTGTTGTTGGGCAAGGGTGCACAGTGATCCAGCGGCACTTTTTAAGTCGCTAAGCTCATCTCATTGCAGTGCTTGCAGGGCCTTTTTGTTGCCCTGCGCTGCGGCACGCTGGATCCAGACCATGCCCTGCTGTTCGTTTTTCTCCAGGCCTAGACCATAGTAGTAGAGGTAGCCCAGCACATACTGGGCCTGGTCGTTACCCGCCGCTGCCAGGGGATACAGCAGCTGAAAGACCTCCTGGTATTTCTGCTCTTGGTAGGCCTGTTTGGCCTGGGCGAGTATGGCCTCGCTGTTGTCGGCGTGTGCGTTCTTATTCGAAGTCGTTGCGCATCCGGCCACGAGCGACAGGATGAGATACAAACCGATAAGCAGGAATTTGGCGGAACGGGATCTAATGGTGTTCATGTCGGTTTATCCAACCAGTTGGTTGAGGTCGAAGATAGGGAGCAGGATGGCCAGGACGATCAACAGCACTACGCCACCCATGATCAATATCAACAAGGGTTCGAACAGGCCCAGGATGGTCGAGACCAGGGATTCGATCTCCCGGTCCTGGATGTCCGCCGAGCGCTCCAGCATGCCCTCCAGGTTGCCGCTGGATTCACCACTAGCCAGCAGGCTCAGGGTCATGGGCGGAAAATAACCGGTCTTCTCCAGGGCATTATGCAGGCTGCTGCCTTCCCGCACCATGGCCGCCGCCTCCTTGACCGCACTCTGCATGGGCAGATTGGTCAGGACCTGGGCGGCGATGCGCAGGGCATCGAGGATCGGCACGCTGCTGGCGGCCATGATGCTGAGGGTGCGCGAGAAACGTGCCGCATTCGAGGTGCGGATCAGCCTGCCGATCAGTGGCACATGCAGGATGAAACGGTGCCAGGCCAATTTAGGTCCCGGTTGCTTTATCAGATAGCTGAACAGCAGACCGAGGCCCGCCAAGACGATGAACAGGGTCAGCCCATGGGCGCGGAACATATCGCTGGTGGTGATCAGGGCCCGGGTGATCCAGGGCAGTTCCTGGGCCATGTTATCGAACACCCGGGTGACCTGAGGCACGATATAGGTCAGCAACCCGCCGACGATCAGAATCGAGACGATGGTGAGCAGGGCGGGGTAGAACAGGGCCAGCAGGGTCTTCTGGCGCATCTGTTGACGTTGTTCGGTGTATTCGGCGAGTCGCTCCAACACTACTTCCAGATGGCCGGATTCCTCGCCGGAGGAGACGGTCCGAATGTAGAGTTCCGGAAACACCCGGGGATAGAGGCTCAGACCGTCCGCCAGACTGCGTCCCTCCAATACCTTGGCCCGGACCGCCAGCAGGATCCGCTCCACGTGGCGTTTTTGACTCTGTTGGGCGGTGGTCTTCAGAACATGTTCGAGGGGCAGACTGGAGCGCAGCAGGGTTGCCATCTGTCGGGTCATCAGGGCCAGTTCCATGGCATTGACCCCGCGTTGCAGACTGAAGCGCTTTTTCTCGGTGCTCTTGGCGCTGGCGGAATCCACCGACAGAGGTGTGAGTCCGGCGTCGCGCAGTTGCTGGCGGATCTGCCGTGGGCTATCGCCCTCCAGGACGCCCCGTTTCTCTTTGCCGTTGGGTGCGAGCGCTACGTACTCGAAGGCGTCCAATGATCAGCCCTCTTGGGTAACCCGGATTATTTCATCGATCGTCGTTTCGCCGGCAATCACCCGTTGCATGCCGTCTCTACGAATGCTGTCACTGAAATTTCTCGCATGTTGCAGCATTTCCAGTTCACCGGCACCCTTGTGGATCAGCGAGCGGAGTTCCTCATCGATGATGATGAGTTCATAGATGCCGGTCCTGCCGAGATAGCCGTTTTGATGGCATTCATTGCAACCCACCGGACTGTACAGGGTCAATTCCCGGTCCGGCGGCAGTTCGAGCAATTCGAGTTCTCGCGGACTTGCCTCATAGGACTGCTTGCAATGATGGCACAGGGTTCGAACCAGGCGCTGGGCCAACACCCCGACCAGGCTGGAGGACAGCAGGAAGGGTTCTATACCCATGTCGCGCAGACGTGTGATACTGCCGATTGCGGTATTGGTGTGCAGGCTCGACAACACCAGATGGCCGGTCAAACTGGCCTGCACCGCAATCTGGGCGGTCTCCAGGTCGCGAATCTCGCCTACCATCACCACATCGGGGTCCTGTCGGAGGATTGCGCGCAACCCTCGGGCGAAGGTCAGATCGACCTTGGTGTTGACCTGGGTCTGACCGATCCCGTCCAGATAGTATTCGATCGGGTCTTCCACGGTCACGATGTTGCGACTCTGGGTATTGAGCCGGCTGAGGGCGGCATACAGGGTGGTGGTCTTGCCCGAACCGGTAGGGCCGGTGACCAGAAAGATCCCGTGAGGACGCTGAATGACGCCGGGATCGATCTGTTCCAGCAGTTTCTTCGACATCCCCAGGTGTTCCAGGTTCAGACGGCCGGCCTTCTTATCCAACAGACGCAGGACCACCCGCTCGCCGTAGCTGGAGGGTAGGGTGGAGACCCGCACGTCCACCGGGCGATTACCCACCTTGAGCGATATTCTGCCGTCCTGGGGAATGCGTTTTTCCGCAATGTCGAGTTGCGCCATGACCTTGATGCGGGAGACCAGAAAGGGCGCCACGGCCCGGGGCGGAATTAGCACTTCCCGCAACACCCCATCGACCCGAAAGCGTACCACCAGACGGCTCTCATAGGGTTCGATATGGATATCCGATGCCTGTTCCTTGATCGCTTCGGTGAACAGGGCGTTGATCAGACGGATGATGGGTGCGTCGTCATCACTCTCCAGCAGATCTTCCGGCTGGTTGAGCGCCTTGGCCACATTGTCCAGATCCATGTCATTGCCCATGGTCTCCATGATCTGGGTCGATTGTTTGCTGCCGGATTCATACATCCGGGTCAGACGGCGTTCATACTCCTCCTCACCGATCTCCTGCAGGATGAAGGGTTGTTCCAGAAAACGGCGAATCTCCGCGAACACCGTAATCGGTACCCCCGCCTTGTGCAGCAGCAAGGGTTCCGGTTCCAGATTATCATCCGCAATCAGCACCCCATGCCGTCGGGCGAAGGCGTAGGGGATCGGCTTGCTCGGTTCACCGATCAACAGTGAACTCAGCTGTTCCGAGAAAACGCCTACGGAATCCTGCGGTGTGTTCTGAAACTGGTCAGCCATGAAATACGCCGTCGTTACATTTCACTCTCAATGCCCGGCGCCTCGTCGAAGGGTGGCGGCAGTATATGGAAGCGATTGGGTAAAACCGGTGTGACATCGGCCGGCATCAGGTTCACGCCCTTTTGACGCAGTTCGAGCTGTTGGGCGCGGAAATAGTTGTATTTATTGCTTGAGATCTGGTTCTGAGTGGCCGCATCACGCAGGATCACCGGCCGTAGAAACACCATCAAATTTTGCTTGCCCTTGGTTGTGGATTTTGCCTTGAAAAGGTTACCCAGGGCAGGGATATCCCCCAACAATGGAACCTTCTCCTCCTGCTGTTGCAGGTTTTCCTGCAGCAAACCACCCAGTACGATGGTGCTTCCATCATCCACCACCACGGAGGTCTTGATGACCCGTTTTCTGGTCACCAGATCGGAAGCGACGGCGGTGGCTGTGGAATCGATACTGGAGAGTTCATGCTCTATATCCAATTGAATGGCGCTGCCCTCATTGATCTGCGGTGTCACCTTCAGCGTCAATCCCACGTCCTCGCGTTGCACCGTTTGAAACGGATTGACCGAAGTGCTAGAGGCCCCCGTGGCGGCATAGGAACCGGTGATGAAAGGGACGTTCTGACCAATGATGATCTCCGCTTCCTGGTTGTCCAAGGTCAAGATGCTGGGTGTGGCCAGGATGTTCGTCGATGAGTCACTCTCCAGGGCGCGTAACACGGCGGCAAAATTCACCGATGCTGAATCGAACTCGCCAAACCCCACCAATGTGCCCGAGGGGAGAGACAACGGCTCGCCAAGGGCGGCGGCCGTGGCGATATCGCTGATCTTGGGGGATCCGAGGTTAATCACACCCACAGGTCCGGTACCACCTGGTGATCCATCCACGATCCACTGTACACCCAGTTCTTTCACCTTATCGGCGGAGACTTCCGCAATAATGGCCTCCACCAGGACCTGGGCGCGTCGGATGTCCAGTTTGCGGATGATGTTCTGCACTGAGTTGAGGATATCCGGCGGTCCGGAGAGGATCAGGGCGTTTGCAGCCTCGTCCGCCTGGATAAATATCGGCATATTGCCAGGAGGTGTGGATTTACCCTTTTCGCTACCTTTCTGCATGTTTTCGGTGACCCCGGTCAACACGGTGACCAGATCCGTAGCCTTGGCATACTTGAGATAGACCACCTGGGCGTTTCCTTCGTTGTCATAGGGTGTATCGAGATGCTCGATGATGACCCTGGAACGCAGCCGGGCAGTGGGGTCACCACTGATCAGGATACTGTTGGTGCGTTCGTCCGCAGCCAGCTTGGCGGGTCCCTCGGCGCCTTTGCCGCCTTTTTCCTGCAGGCCGTTGAGGATGCGCACGACCTCGGCTGCAGAGGCGTGTTGCAGGGTGACGACCTCGATGGTGCTGTCGCTGACCTGGTCGATCTGAGAGACGATCTGGAGCAGCCGGTCGACATTCTGTCGACGGTCGGAAATGATCAGTACGTTGGTGTCGGGGTAGGCGGCGAGATGTCCCTGCTGCGGTATCAGGGGTCGAAGAATCGGTACCAGTTGTGCGGCGTTGATGTTTTTTACCTGGATGATCCGGGTTACGATCTGATCACCGGGCAGTTCATTGTCTCGATCGACCGTCGGTATACCCAGTTGTTTGGCCTTCACATCCGGCACGATCTTGATGACGTCACCCGTAGGGATAGTTGAGAAGCCGTGTACCTCCAGGATGGAGAGAAAGACCTGGTAGAATTCGTCCTTGTCCATGGGGTGGGCGGAAATCACCGTCACCTTGCCGGTAACCCGGGGATCGATCACGAAGTTTTTACCGGTATGTTCGGATACCGTCTTGATCAACGCCGTGATGTCCGCGTTGTTGAGGTTGAGGGTAATCTGTTCAGCGCAAACCGACATCACGAACAACCATAGCACCGTAGCCAACAACAGCCTGAATCTCAGGCACTTGCTCCGTAGAGGAGTATCGACAGTCGAGGTCCTTGGAACCTGCAGACCGGATGGGTCTTGCCGGGTTCCGGCTGGACATGACGGCGCTTGGCGGTGTCGGCTTGTAATCGGATCTTGTGAATTCATGGTGTGAATTTGCCTAGACGTTTATCCTCAGGTTGATTCCGGACACTGAATTTGAGCCCTTCTAATGCTTCTCCAGGAACCCCGTTTGGATATCGGCCGACATATGAATTTGTTTAACCATCAGACAGTTATGGCTCATATGTTGGATTTTGATGATAACAGAATATAGTCTGCCCGTATAATCATTGTGTTACAGGTCGGGCACCCTTTCACATCCGTCCGGAATAATCGATCTGGATGCTCCCGTCGTTGGCGGGACGTCCGATCGATTGCAGCAGGCTGATCAGTCCCGGATCCGCTGCATCGTTCGGTGTGACCTTACCTTGCAATTGATAACTCCCATCCGGCATCAGCGTGAGTTCTCCGTTCACTTGCAATGGCCCATCCAATTCTTTGATCTCAGATTTGATCGCCAGTTCGTCTCCGCTCAGATTGAATTGCAGATTACCCAGAACCGCTCTGAAGGGCCGCTCGATACCGGCATCGAGCCAGCGAATCTCGCCCTCCACCGTGGTGATTCGTCGATCTGAGATCCGCAGCTTCTGCAATTCCACATCCAACTGGCCGTTCGCATTCAGATCGGTCTGGTTCGACAGTTTCAACAGGCTGTCGGCGGGTAACTGGCCTTTGATCTCGGACAGGCTGAATCCGTCAGACAATAAGTCCCTTGCAACATACCCACCCAGGGTGTGATCGGAATCGTTGAGTTCAACGGCGTATTCGATCTGTCCCTGTAGCAGACCCAGGGGGACGAAACGCCAGCTGACCGGCCCCAAGGGGATGTTTTGATAACTGACCCGAGCTGCCTCACCCTGCCAGATGGTGCCGTTGATTTGCCCGATGACCAGAGGCAGGCCACTAGAGGTCAGCTGATAGGCCACATGTTGTATGGGTACGGAGGTAATCAGGGTAGACAGATACGCCAGGCACCCCACGATCACATAAATCCACCAACGCATCAGGTCGACTCCCGCAACAGGGTCAGTCTGGCATCGACCATACCGGAGGATTCGTCACGCTCGATACTGATGGCATCGAGGTCGATGTTGTATTGTCTGACCAGCAACCCGATCCATTGTACCAGCGCGTCGAATGGGGCCTGTTCCAACCAGAGTTGAACTGAATCGTTGTCCTGGGGTTTTAACCTTTGGATGTATTTGCTCAACTGGTTCTGTTTGGCGGTCCTGTCTACCAGGGTCAACAGGGCCTCATTACTGACTTTGGTGTTGCTCCGTGCCTGTCTGCTGCGTAGAGAACGAACCTCTTCAGCACTCTTTTCCATCCACTCCAAAGTAGCCATTTGGCTTTCTACCTGGTTCCTCTTGGTGATGATTTTGTTGTTGAAAGGGAGCCAGACGAACAGATAGACCAACAGCAACCCGACCACGCACGCGGTGATCGTAATTGCCATTCTGTCCTGTGATGAGCGCGAAAACCACCAGTCCTTCATATCCTTTCCCGTTTGATACGCAGATGCGAAGAGACTTCATTGCCGGTAGCGTTGGCGGATTTGATCTCCACCGATAAGTGGGTGTTGGCTTCGATCGCCTTCTTTATCTTTTCCAGTGATTGCAGGTCCTTTAGCGAGAGTTTCAGGTCCAGTTGATCGTCCCGATAACTGAGGCTGACGAGTTGGACACCTTGGGCCTTGGCCAGACTCATGGCCGGCTGCGAGACAAGACTCAGAAAGCTGGCATGATCACCATCCTTCTCTCCTCTGAGTAATCTGAGTTGCTGTTCCATCTGTACCTTGGCATCAACGATACGTTTGGTATTCGGAAAGGTTTCGCGGAAGACCCGCTGGATGTCCTGCTGTAACGCAACACTCTGTGCCCTGTAGTGTGAGAAGTCGATGATGGATGAGAGGATATTGATGCCGATCAGCAGGGTGAAGAGTGCGGCTGCCGGCAGCCAGCGGCGCCATTGAACCGCTTTTTTGTCGATCTGTTGATACTCTCCCTGTAACAGATTCAAGGTCTGTTTTTCGTCCAGATGTTCCACCAGGAATGTGCTTAGATCCTCAGGGCATGCGATTTGCCGGACCTCACAGTCGACAGCTTCGAGCAGGGACGAGGAGAGCTCTTTCTCCCTGCCGGATGGGACATAGAGGTCCAGTCCTTCAGGCGGGTTCTGGACCTGCCCGAGACCCATTTCCAGCAAAGGAATGAAGTTACACGAGTCGGCGCAAAAGCCCTGGCTTCGCTCCATTCGTAACAGGCCAAATTGCTCTCTCAAAAGTATGGACCAACGCCCGGCGGTCCAAGGCAGGCAGAGCAATTCAGGATAGATGGCCAAAGGCTGTAGATCGAGGGTATGAAAGCGTTCCAGCCAGGCATCCAGATGCTGCCGCGAAATGACCGCTACCGGGGTGGTACCGTCAGCCGACTGGTGATCCACGGCAAAGTGCAGCAGGTCGATCTCTTCGGTCAGGTCGTTTTCAAGGGCATATGGTATGGCTTGGAGCAAACGTTGCCTGTTTTTCGACGGGATACTGACCTTGGTCAGCAAAATCTCGCAGGCGGGAGCGATGACTAGCAGCCGCCAGCCTCTGATCTGTTCCGCAGCCTCTTCGAGTGTACCCGTACCCCTTGGACTTTGTGCTGGAGGATTCTTGCCCAGCTGCAGCCAGCTGACCTGGCTCATCTGACTGTCATGGAGATGAACGACGATGGTGTCTGCCATCTAAAACAGCTCCTGCGTTCTTGCCAACACACTGATGCCGCGTTGATCTCTGTACAACAGACTGATCAGGGTCTGATCAACGTTATCCATCCTGACGGTGGTCTCCAATCGAAAATAGTTGCTGGACACGGATAGTAGCGACTCGAGGTTTGCTAGGTTTAGTGTATCATCCACATTCAACAGCTTCTTCAGGCTGTCAATGAAAGATTTCACATCTTTGAACGGTGTTTCATCCCTTTCGCCGATCAGCACCTCCACACTGGACTCGTCCAAAGGCTGAAAGATGGCTCGAAGCAGAATATCACTGGCGGTGTTTACATTAACCGGCGTACGTTCGGGCAGAGCCGTAATATAAGGTTGTAGTTTTTCATAGGCCTCCGGCGTGACCCCTTTTACCAACCTCAATTCGGAGATGTCAACCATCAGGTTGTTCGCCGTGCGATAAGGTTTCGTCAACCCCAGATACTCATTGTCTTCGGCGCCATCGGGAAACAGCGGCTGAATGTCCCGATCGATCCAATCATAGGTGGCCTGGGCGATTCCAGGGTCCAATTCCAGGAGGCTCAGCAGGCGTTGAAACAATTCGAGTTGTAACTGGGTTTCGTCCTGTGTCTCTGTGTTCGGGTCGACCGGACTGCTGCGATAGAGATTGTTCAGGTTGAACCGGCCCTGTAAGTCGGAGGTTTTGGCATACACCTGGCCCTCTTCGACCACGGTGACGGGTAATTCCTTGGCCCAGTCTTCCGTCAACGCATCGTAGGTCTCTTCATTTTCCATGTCCCGGATCAACTGTCCGCGTGCCCAGGCTTCACTGCCCAGAGTATAGAGATAGCGCTGGTCGGCCATCAGGACATTGCTGGTGCGATGGATACTCAATTGCATGCTATGGGTCATCGCGACCGCGGCGATAGAGGTCATCGCGACTACCAGCACCGCTGATATCAAGGCCACACCGGCTTGTCGCTGCATCGATCGTCTAGCGTTCATGTTGTGGCGGCCGGTATCTCCATGACACGGTACAGGCGTCTGATGGTACCTATCTTTTCTAGTTCGAGGGTCATCTCTATGGCCTTTGGCAGTATGCTGGGCTGTTCATTCGTCCCGGACGGCACAGATGGTGGCCATTGGTTGCTCGGTTTCATCTGCTGGTCGAAGTAGACGAATTTTATTGAAGTGATATCGCCCAGCAGGCGGGTTCTGAGCGGTGTACTCTCCGGTGGCCGATCGAGAGTTTGCCAGCTGATGCGGTATAAGACCCCGTCTTCCAGTTGATAACCGATCCGCTGCAGGTTACTGCGGGGCAGTTGCGTGGGATTGGGATAGCCCCCTCGGGTGAATTCGAGAAAAGGGTCGGATGTCTCCGCCCCAAGCATCGGTTCTTTACTGTCGCCGTATTCGTCACGCACATAGCGCGGGACAGCCTGTTCGATATCCCGTTCTATCAGAGTCAGACAGATCTGCAGCTTGGCCAATCGACTCAGATGAGTCTCGGTTTGCCGTTCCGTATCCAGTACGCTCTTGAGGCCACTGTAGGTGATCGCCGAGATGATGGAAAAGAGGGTGATCGCGATCAATAGCTCCAGCAGAGTAAAGCCGCTGGATTTGTGTAAGAGGCGCTGAGGCTGCATGGCGCGGTTGAACCTACTTGGGTTGAGCAAGAAAACTGCTCAACTGGGTGACTGCATTTTCATCATCCCGATCACGGAACACGTTCACCTGAACGCGGCGTACCCGGGCATCGGGGGTTTCGCTGACGATGCGCTGCCAGTGCCATTCGCGTAAACCCATCTCCTCGGTCCCTTCCTTTTTCCCTTTGGGAGGCCATTTCTGGGTAAGTTGGAGTTCTGCAATCTGGTTCATCGCGACCCAGTGGGCGAGGGTTTTGTCACGCAGGTGTTCCGCATTGATGGCTTGATTTCCCGTGACCTTGATGGTCGATGCCAGGGCTATGGTCAGGACCGCCAGTGCCACAAGCACCTCAAGCAGGGTAAAACCACGGCTGGTTTGGGGTCGTGCTTGCAAATTACTCATCGGTGATATGCTCCAAACTCAGCTTGCCTGTGGCCTCGCCGGTGATACGAAACCTGTCATCGATCACGGATGAGGAAAACACCAGTTCGAAGGGGGTCAGTTCTCCACTGGGCAGCAGGATGATGTCAGGGGTTTTATCCGTCTGTTTGGAACCGTACGTGGTGGTTGCCTCCGTAGCCAGCTTGAGTCTCAGGGATTCGGGTAAATTTCTGTCTCTGAACAGGTTGTCATCTATGGTTTCCCAAGTCTTATCGGCGCGGCGCATGAAACGGTAAGCGTCATCTTCGACCTCAATACCAATGATCTCAGTGCGCAGTAATGCCTCTTCAAGTGCCAGTTCCGTCAGGGAACGGAAGCGTTGCACTTCCGTTTCGAGCTGATCGAGGGATCTGTTTCCTCCGAGATTGACGGCAACCAGATTGACGATGATGCCGATGATCAGAATCACCACCAACATTTCAATCATGGTAAACCCGCGATCCAGGGAATGTCGCAGTTTGCCGTCCCGGAATGCGAGCATCGTCGATGACTACTCCATGTTCCAGTTGCCGATATCGTCTTCTTCCGACTGAAGGTCCATACCCGAGGAGTAGATATCGATGCTTCCATGCACACCAGGATTCAGGTACATGTAAGGGTTACCCCAGGGATCCATAGGTAATCGGTCGACATAGCCACCTTCTTTCCAGTTTTTGGGTTCGGGCGCGTCGGTCGGTTCCGTGACCAGGGCCTCGAGTCCCTGATCGGTGCTCGGATAGATCATGTTGTCCAGTCGGTACAGATTGAGTGCCGCTTCGATGGCCCGGATGTCATTTTTGGCTTTGGTTATTCTGGCCTGTTCGGGTCGGTCCATGATCTTGGGTACGACTATTGCCGCCAGGATACTGAGAATGACGACCACTACCATCACTTCGATCAGGGTGAAACCACCGGATGATCTCGGAGTATCCCATTGTACTTCGGTATAATCTATATCTTTCTGATTCATAACAATTATTTACATCACAAACGGTAAGAGAAAAATGCAAGATGGATTCGATCCCTGTATTATTATTCGTCCTTGTCCAGTACTTCTGTAAGGTTTAGGCACTATCCGGGATCGTTAGACCGCTGTCCAGTGTTGATGGTTGCGGCCCTGATCCGATGGCTCGGCGACTGGCTTCAACCGCCGGGACCAGATCCTCTCAGGTGCCGGCTGAATTTCTTATTACGGTTTGCCAATCAATGCCTTATGATAGTCTATCCGGTGTTGCTGAAAGGAAACAAGTATTTCACTATAGTATACGGAAGGTTGGATGAATCAGATCAGTTCACATCCTCGAACCAAGATTATTTACTGAACGCCAAGAATACAGTGAAAATGCTAATTTATAAGTTATTGATGATTGGATCTATAGCGCCTGTCGAACCAACAGGTAAGTTGTTGATCTGATCTCTGTTAGATTACACCGGACCGCCAAATTGAGATCGTTTGTTTCTTGGACACTTACAGGCGGGCAACACATTAGTTCAGTATCCAGAAACGCCCTTCCATGGGTCGCTTCCGGATGGAATCAGAAGATGTGATTGTCTGATTCCTTCATTTTCAAAGGTTTATTGCCTTTAAAAATGTCAGCACTTCCGACCTCCAGGGAAGGCGTGAATGCAGTAGGATTTCTGGGAGCAATCTTACATGCGCTGGATTAGTTTTCGTCCCTTATGGACGGAAACTAACTATATAATTCCAGGCATCGACTTTAGCATCTTTATGTTTTTTGAGGGATATTCGTGAGCATCGGAGTACTTGGTTATTCCTTCACCGCCTTGCTGCTGTTCTTTTTGGGCATCCTGCTGCTTACCAGTTGGCGCGGTAGGATTGAAGGCGCCTATCTGGTCACGGCGGTACTGATAACCTGTCTCTGGGCAGTGTCATCGGTGTTTCTCCTGCTGAAAGAAGAACCCCTGACGATCATTGCTTACCATGTTCTCGAAATCGGTAGGAATGTTGCCTGGTTTGTCTTTCTTTTCAGATTATTGAAGGCCCTGCGAGAAGCGGGTGGTAATGACGGCGGTCTCCTGCGCTATGCACCCATAATCGTGCTGATTATCACTATCCCATTGTTTATAATGGGAATATTGGCCGGAACAGTGACATTGAACCTGCCTTGGGCTGGCATGGCCAGCATGCAACTTCTGGGGCATCTGGGTTTGGCGATTACCGGTCTTACACTGATTGAACAATTGTTCAGAAACACCCGTCCTGAAAAGCGTTGGGCAGTTAAATATCTCTATTTCGGCATAGGTTCACTGTTCGCCTATGACTTCTTCCTCTATTCGGATGCGCTGTTGTTCAGACAAGTGGATGGTGCGCTTTGGGAAGCACGGGGTTTCATCAGCGCCATGCTGGTACCATTGGTAGCGGTCGCAGCGGCGAGAAATCCCAGTTGGTCGGTGACGATCTTTGTGTCACGCCGAGTGGTGTTTCATACCACCACCTTACTCGGCGCCGGTATCTATCTGCTCGTGATGTCGGCAGTGGGGTATTACATTCGACTTTATGGAGGAACCTGGGGTAAGGCGGCTCAGGTCATTTTTCTTTTCATGGCCGTTGTACTGTTGATTGCATTGTTGTTTTCAGGCAATTTGCGGTCGAAACTGAAGGTTTTTCTCAGCAAGCACTTTTTCAACTACAAATATGATTATCGGGATGAATGGTTGCGAATCATCCACACCCTCTCCAACGGCGAGCCCGG
>Ga0316593_10000001_pt1 | contig 24747 bp, 25 predicted proteins | sample S5NA_3_FD_204564 | JGI IMG/M metagenome (GOLD analysis project Ga0316593, IMG submission 204564) | Metatranscriptome of rhizosphere microbial communities from salt marsh grasses in Alabama, United States - S5-7_160517rA (Metagenome... | ecosystem: Host-associated > Plants > Roots > Rhizosphere ... | reverse complement strand
TGCGCCGGCTGCGCGATTCGTGGGCCGCGGCGCCCGCGCCCCGGCCCCGGGCGCTGCGCTCCGGTTTGGCGCTGTTGCGCGATACCGACCTGCGGGCTGCGTTGCCGCGGATTGCCTGCCCGGTCCTGGTGCTGGCCGGAGAGCGGGACACCCTCGTCCCGGCCTCGGCCGCCGTCGCGTGCGTCGAGGCCATGCCCGGCGCCCGGCTGGAGATCATGGCTGGCGCCGGGCATGCGCCGTTTCTGTCCGATTCTGACGGCTTTGTGCGGCACTTGGCCGACTTCTCCGCGGAACTTTCGCGGATCGATGGCGCGGCGCTGGGGCCAGGAGGTGCGCGGTGAGTGTTGATGTGGAGAACGTGCACCGGCTGGACAAGCGCGCCGTCCGCCGCGCCTTCGAGCAGGCGGTGGACCGATACGACGAGTTCGCCGTGTTGCAGCGGGAAGTCGGTTCGCGCCTGTTGGAGCGACTCGACTATGTGCGTCTCGAGCCGACCGTGGTGCTGGACGTAGGCGCCGGGACCGGGGTGGCGGCGGCGACACTCGCCCGACGTTACCCGAAAGGGCGTGTGCTGGCCCTGGACCTGGCGCCCGCCATGTTGCAGCGCGCCCGCCGCCGGCGCCCCTGGTTCCGCAAGATGGGTTTCGTTGCCGGTGACGCGGAACACCTGCCCCTCGCCGATGCCAGCTGTGATCTGGTGTTCTCCAACGTGGCCGTGCAATGGTGCAACGATCTGGCGGGCGCCCTGGCCGAATTTCGTCGCGTGCTGCGCCCGGGTGGATTGCTTATGTTCACCACGTTTGGCTTGGACACCCTGCACGAGTTGCGTCAGTCCTGGTCCCAGGCCGACGGCTACAGCCACGTCAGCAGCTTCCCGGATATGCACGACATCGGCGATGCCGTTCTCCGGGCCGGGTTTGCCGACCCGGTGATGGATACCGAACGATTCACGCTCACCTATCCGGACGTGCGCAGCCTCATGCGTGAACTGAAGGCCATTGGTGCCCACAACGCCACCGCCGGGCGCTCGCGCGGTCTGACGGGCCGTGGGCGCTTGCAGGGGGTTGCCGACGCTTACGAACGTTTTCGCCGGGACGGTGTGCTGCCGGCCACCTATGAGGTGGTCTACGGACACGGCTGGGCGCCCCTGTCGACCACGCCGCCGGGAGAGATCGTCGTGCCAGTGTCGGAGATTGGGGGTTTGCGGTAGCTAGGGTAGGGGTGCCGGGAGCGTTGGCAGGGGCGCTATTGAGTGATCACGGGTGGCACGGCACAACCCGGCCATGCACCGAGTTTGTCGCGCCGCCCGTGCTGGGTATTGCGGCGGAACGATGTCGAGAGGAATTCATGTCGAGACGGGGAGTGTTTGTGACGGGGACGGATACCGGTGTGGGCAAGACGCTGGTATCCCAGGTCGTGATGGAGGCGCTCAAGCTGCGCGGCTTGCGGGTCGGGGCCATGAAGCCCGTGGCCTCCGGCTGCGAGTCAACGCCTGAGGGCCTGCGCAACGACGACGCCCTGGCCCTGCAGGCCGCCTGCTCTGAGTCCACCGACTATACGCTGATCAATCCCTACGCCTTCGCGCCGCCCATCGCGCCACATCTCGCCGCCAACGACGCGGGTGTCCACGTCTCTCTCGACGCAATCGTCGGCGGATTCGCCAAGCTGTCGGAGCGGGTCGACTGCATGGTCGTCGAAGGGGCGGGCGGCTGGCGCGTGCCTATCAACAATGGCCAGACCTTGGCCGACGTGGCTGTCGCGCTCGATCTCCCGGTGATTCTGGTGGTGGGGATGCGGCTGGGGTGCATCAATCACGCCCTGCTGACGGAGGAGGCCATCGCTCGGGACGGTCTGCGGTGCGTCGGCTGGGTTGCCAACGAGACTGCGCCCACCATGAGTCGGCTGGACGACAATGTGGCCGCGCTGACGGCCCGGCTTCGGGCGCCACTGTTGGGGCGCCTGCCGTGGATGGAGCGTCCTGATCCGGTTGCCTTGGCTTCTCTGTTCGACCTTTCCTTGTTGGATCAGTGATTTTCCTGGGCTCTGCCCGCGCTCCCGCCGTAGATCGCTGCGCAGATTGGCAGGAACCGTGCCAATGCCATTAAACTGACGCCGAATCGACCCTGTTTTATGAAGTTTTTTTATAACCTAGCGAGCGGCTCGGGATTGTATCCGTTCAACTTCCGTCAGTAAGTCAATGACCTGTATTTCCCATCTTCGTATTAGGATATACAAATATACCAGTATTAGTGCTTTCTTTCATAACGGCGAATTATGACGTCTTTACCCAATTTTTATTGGAGCGCGCTGGCGGCGATGGGATAGCATCCTCGGCGGACCAGTGCGAATCCGGGTGTTCCTTGAACGGCCGGAGGACGGGGATCTTGATCGAGGTCGTTGCCGAAGATGTTGATTCCGAAGGGTCCAGCTGCCGCTTTGTGATCCGGCCAAATTGCTCGTTGAGCTGGCAGCAGACCGTTCAGATCTTTGGGGGAATTGCCGTTGTGGCACTTACGATTGGTGCCTTTTTGACGCTGATGGGGGCTTGGCTGGTGCTGCCTTTTGCCGGCCTGGAAGTCATTGCCCTGGGCGCCGGACTCTATGTCTGCGCGCGCCGCGGCGCGGAGCGGGAAGTCATCAGTATTCTCCCTGATCGAATCGCCATTGAGCGCGGTCGCTACCGGCCGCAGTTCCGCTGCGAGTTGCTGCGGGCCTGGGCGACGGTTCATCTGCTGCGGGCGAGTCGGCGGGGCTATCCCAGCCGGTTGACCATACGCTCCCATGGTCGAGAAGTGGAAGTGGGTGCGTGCCTGGTGGACGAGGAACGCGAGGAGCTGGCGCAGGCATTGCGCCGAACACTCGCCGCCTGAGCCGAGGAGGGACTCAGGCCGAATTTTCGATAGTGCGAAGTGAATGACTCTTAAAGAACTATAAAAGAAAACTACTACCTGAGGAGTAAAAACGGCATGTCGGTGAGCAAACACAAGAAACCGCTGCTTGGCCTCGTAGCCATGGCCATGCTGCTCGTCGCAGGCCCGGCTCTGGCTGAATTGCACTTCAACTTCCAGGAGCCGGTCAGCCCCAACGCCCACGAGATCATGACGCTGCACATGCGCATCTTCTGGATCTGCGTGGTTATCGCGATCGGCGTGTTCAGCGTGATGTTCTATTCGATGTTCAAACATCGCAAGTCGAAGGGTGCCGTTCCGGCGACCTTCCACGAGAACACCAAGGTCGAGGTGCTGTGGACGGTAATCCCGTTCCTGATCCTGATCTTCGTCGCCGTCCCCGCGACCAAGGCGTTGCTCACCATCGAGAATACTTCCGGCTCCGATCTGACCGTCAAGGTCACGGGTATGCAGTGGAAGTGGAAGTATGAATACGTTGATAACGACAACGACCCCTCCAACAACGTGTCCTTCATCAGCTCCCTGGTGGCCGCCGACCGCAAGGCCTCGGAGAGCGGTGATCCGGCCCAGATTGCCAAGGTGCCGCATTACCTGCAGACGGTGGACCATGAGCTGGTGCTGCCGGTGGGCAAGAAGATCCGCTTCCTGGTCACCGGCGCCGACGTGATCCATTCCTTCTACGTACCGTCATTCGGTGTGAAGAAGGATGCGATCCCCGGCTACGTGAACGAGACCTGGACCGAGATTCAGAAGCCCGGCACCTACCGCGGCGACTGCGCCGAGCTGTGCGGACAGGATCACGCCTTCATGCCCATCGTGGTCAAGGCCGTCAGTGATGCGGATTTCAAGACCTGGCTCGCGAAGAAGAAGGCAGAGGCCGAAGCGGCCGCAGCCGAAGCTGACAGCAACAAGGTCTGGACCCTGAAGGATCTGTACGCCAAGGGCGACAAGATCTTCCACGGCAAGGGTGGCTGCCATGGTTGCCACGGTGAGAACGGTCAGGGCAACCCGCCCGTCTTCCCGCCGCTCAAGGGCAGCAAGATCGCGACCGGCCCGGTCAAGGACCACATTCACCTGGTCCTGAACGGGAAGCCCGGTACGGCCATGGCCGCGTACCGCGATCAGCTCAACGATTTGGAATTGGCGGCGGTGATTACCTACGAGCGCAACGCTTGGGGTAACAACACCGGTGATGTGGTTCAACCTGCCGACATCAAGGCAGCTCGCTAAGCGCAGCGCGGAGGATATGCCAATATGAGCACTACCATGACTCACGAAGCCGCTCATCACGAAGAGCATCCCACCGGGCTGAAACGGTGGCTGTTTACGACCAACCACAAGGACATCGGGACGCTGTACCTGTGGTTCAGCTTTACCATGTTCATCATCGGCGGCATCTTCGCCCTGGTGATCCGCGCTGAGCTGTTCGAACCCGGCATGCAGATTGTGCAGCCGAACTTCTTCAACATGATGACCACCCTGCACGGCCTGGTGATGGTGTTCGGCGCGATCATGCCGGGCTTCGTCGGCCTGGCCAACTGGCAGGTGCCGTTGATGATCGGCGCGCCCGACATGGCGTTGCCGCGCATGAACAACTGGAGCTTCTGGATCCTGCCCTTCGCCGGGATCATGCTGTTGGCGCCCATGTTCATGGGCGGCAACTTCGCTTCCGGTCAGGGCCCGAACTTCGGTTGGACCTTCTATGAGCCCCTGTCCGGTCAATACCAGCATCTGGCCTACTTCGTGTTCGCCATCCATCTGCTGGGCTTCTCGTCCATCATGGGCGCGATCAACATCATCGCCACCATTCTGAACATGCGGGCTCCCGGCATGACGTTGATGAAAATGCCGCTGTTCGTGTGGACCTGGCTGATCACCGCCTTCCTGCTGATCGCGGTGATGCCGGTGCTGGCGGGCTGCGTGACCATGATGCTCACCGACAAGTACTTCGGTACCAGCTTCTTTAACGCCGCCGGCGGCGGTGACCCGGTGTTGTTCCAGCATGTGTTCTGGTTCTTCGGGCATCCCGAGGTGTACATCATGATCCTGCCCGCCTTCGGCGTGGTGTCCCAGATCATTCCCACCTTTGCCCGCAAGAAGCTGTTCGGCTACTCCTCCATGGTGTACGCCACGGCCTCCATCGCCTTCCTGTCGTTCATCGTGTGGGCGCACCATATGTTCACGGTGGGCATGCCGGTGGCCGGCGAGTTGTACTTCATGTACGCCACCGTGTTGATCGCGGTGCCCACGGGCGTGAAGGTGTTCAACTGGGTGGCCACCATGTGGCGCGGTTCCATGACCTTCGAGACGCCGATGCTGTGGGCCCTGGCCTTCGTCATCCTGTTCACCATCGGCGGCTTCTCCGGGTTGATGCTGGGCGTGGCTCCGGCCGACATCCAGTATCAGGACACCTACTTCGTGGTGGCCCATTTCCACTACGTTCTGGTGACCGGCGCGCTGTTTGGCATCATCGCCGCGGTGTATTACTGGCTGCCCAAGTGGACCGGCAACATGTACAGCGAAAAGCTGGGCAAATGGCACTTCTGGTTGTCCGTGATCTCGGTCAACGTGACCTTCTTCCCCATGCACTTCACTGGTCTGGCGGGCATGCCGCGTCGCTACGCGGACTACCCGGTCATGTTCACCGACTTCAATCAGATCTCCAGCGTGGGCGCCTTCTTCTTCGGCTTCTCGCAGCTGTTGTTCCTGTTCCTGGTGATCAAGACCATTCGTGGCGGCCAGAAGGCCACGGCCCAGGTTTGGGAAGGTGCGGACGGTCTGGAGTGGACGATTCCGTCGCCGGCGCCGTATCACAGCTTCGCCACCGCACCTGAGGTGAAGTGAGCCTGGCGGCCAATGGGTGGGGCCGCTTGGGCGGCCCCACCGGAGTCGAACGATGCAGAATGAAGTGACACCAGAACAGAAGCGCCGTGCCCGGCGTACCGCATATTGGCTTATTGCCATCGCGGTGGGCCTCTACGGCGGCTACATCATTTACACGGCGGTGACGAAGTAGGCGTGCAAAAGGATCTGAACAAGGCCAATGCCCGTGTGTTGCGCAACACCGTCCTAGTGGTGCTGGGCATGTTCGCGTTCGGATTTGCGCTGGTGCCCATTTACAGCGCGGTATGCAAGAAATTCGGCCTCAATGGTCAGACCGCGCAGATCACGGCGGCCAAGGCCGGGCGTACTAAGATCGATACGAGCCGCTGGGTCGAGGTGCGCTTCGATTCGAACGTCAACGGCGCTCTCGCTTGGGAGTTCCGGCCCGAGCAAGCCAGCATCAGGGTGCATCCGGGTGAGGTCAGACGGATCCAGTATCGGGCTCGGAACCTGTCCGGTAGGGCGATCGTGGGTCAGGCGGTGCACAGCGTGACTCCGGATCAGGCGGCGACCCATTTCAAGAAGACGGAATGCTTCTGCTACAGCCAGCAGCGCTTGGAGTCGGGGCAGACGCGCGAAATGCCCGTTGTGTTCATGATCGATCCCGATCTGCCAAAGCACATTCATTCGGTCACCTTGTCTTACACGTTCTTCCAGGCTGACCAGTTCGCCAAGCAGACGCCGCCGGAGACGAACGCCGGGCGGGTATCGGTTCCACAGCTATACGGTAATTCCAAAAACAATAGAGAGGGTGGAGTATGAGTGAGTCACATGGCGGTTACTATTTACCCCAGCCGAGTCACTGGCCGGTGGTGGGATCGATCGGCTTGTTCCTGCTGCTGGGCGGGTTTGCCCACTTCCTGGTCGACAACGGCAGCCCGTTGTGGATGCTCGTCGGCGCCGCTGTCGTTATTACCATGTTGTTCGGGTGGTTCGGCAAGGTCATTAACGAAAGCGTTTCCGGCAGCTACAACGCTCAAGTGGACCGGTCCTTCCGCATGGGTATGGCCTGGTTCATTTTCTCCGAGGTGATGTTCTTCGCCGCCTTCTTCGGCGCGCTGTTCTACATGCGCATGTTTGCCGAGCCCTGGTTGGGCGGCGCGAGCAACAACTTCTCGACCCACGCCTGGCTCTATCCGGACTACACTGCCCACTGGCCCAGCAACGGCCCCAAGAGCGTGGGTGGCGAGTTCGAAACCATGAATCCCTGGGGGATTCCGGCCATCAACACCCTGATCCTGCTGACTTCCGGCGTGACGGTCACTTGGGCTCACTGGGGACTGAAGAAGAACAATCGCAGCCAACTCATTCTGGGTCTGTTCATGACCGTGGCCCTGGGTGCGCTGTTCGTGGGCTTGCAGGCGTTCGAGTACCACCATGCGTATTCGGAAATGAACCTGAAACTGACCACCGGCGCCTACGGTTCCACCTTCTTCATGCTCACCGGATTCCACGGCCTGCACGTGACCATCGGCGCCATTATGTTGCTGGTGATGTTGTTGCGCAGCATCAAGGGACACTTCAGCGCCGAGCACCACTTCGCGTTCGAGGCAGCCGCCTGGTACTGGCACTTTGTGGACGTGGTCTGGCTGGGCTTGTTTATTTTCGTATACTGGCTGGTCTGAGCCGCCAGCGCGCACGGAAAGCGCCGCTATCCCTGCCGGATAGCGGCGCTTTTTTCTGTCAGGAGAGGGTGCTTTATCCGCCTACGCCGTGGGGGTGAATCAGGCCGGTGGCGGCGCCGATCATCAGCAGCGCGAATAGTAACAATGAAACGGCGATACGGATGGTCAAAGACTTCACCGTGCGCTCACTGTGGCCCTGGTCCTTGAGTAGATAGAACAGACCGGAAAACAGCGTGTAGACGACGAATAGCAGCAGTGAGACAACCAGGACTTTGAATAGCATGGCATATTTCTTTTTGATTGACGCCCGGCCAGTATACGCGCGTGCATGCGGTGGTGACAGCGCTGGACGAGTTCCTGGGTGCTTCGTATCATTGCGCGGTCATGCACATCGGTCCGTATAGATTCCGGCGCCCGCGTCTCGTCCCCACTCTGGCCACGCTGCTCCTGTTCCCGGCGCTGATTTCACTGGGTTTCTGGCAGCTGCATCGGGCCGACGTGAAATATGCTGCCAGGGCCGTGCGCGAGCACAACCGGGACCTCCCGCAGGTGAACCTGACGCCCGACTTCACGGATTTGAACTCGGCGCTGAACCGGCGTGCGCGCGCGCAAGGGCATTTCGACCTGTCACACCAGCTGTTGTTGGACAACCAGACACACAATAATGTGCCTGGCTACTACGTCTTCACACCCCTGGTGCTGGCCGGAACCCGCACTGCCGTCCTCGTTAACCGAGGCTGGGTGCCGCAAGGACTCGACCGGCGCGTTCTGCCTCCTCTGCCGGGGCCGACCCAAGCGGTCGATGTCACTGGGCTCATCGATTCAGTGCCGGTGATAGGCCTGAAACTCGGCCCACCCAACGGCGGCTACACGGATTGGCCGAAGCTCGTGCAGTACCTGGATATGAAGTGGCTCGAGGGCAAGCTCGGCTACCATCTGCTGCCCTACGTCGTGCTGCTGAAGAGCGGTCAATCGTTCGGCTTCCTGCGCGATTGGTCCGGCGTGCAGATCGGCCACGAGGCGATGCCGCCGGAGAAACATATGGGCTACGCCGTGCAATGGTTCGTCATGGCCGGCGTGCTGGTGATCATTTTTATCGGCGTTCACACGCGCCGTGACGAGGAAGACAAGTGAACGAGCAGGTCGATCCGCGACAACGCCGGCGTGCCCGGGTGATCATGATCATCCTCATGATGATGTTTCTTGCGCCCGCGATCGCCGCTTGGGTGGTGTACAAGTATTTTCCCGATTCGGTACGCGGCTTCGGCACCACCAACTATGGCAGTTTCGTGCAACCGCCGCGTCCCCTCGATCTGAGCGGGCTGCGCGGACTCGACGGCAAGGCTGTCGATCCGAATCTGTTCAAAGACAAGTGGACCATGGTTTATGTCGGCAGTTCACACTGTGACAACACATGTCGCAGCAGCCTCTACATCATGCGCCAGATTCGCCTGACGCAAGGCGCGGAGATGGACCGCGTCGGGCGCCTGCTGGTGCTGACCGATACCGACGCGCTGGACCAGTTGAAGACGTTTCTCAAGGGCTATTCCGGCATGACGGTCGCCGCAACGACTTCCCCGCAATTTCTGAAGCCCTTCGTGATCTCCGGCGGGCCCGCTCCCGCACAGGCGGGCCGGGTGTACCTGGTCGATCCACGCGGCGCGTTGATGATGTACTACGACCCGGCGAAGGATCCGTCGGACCTCGCCCATGCCACGGGCATTCGCAAGGATTTGGGGAAGATCCTGCGTGCCACGAAGATCAGGTGATTGAATGATGAGTAACCCCTGGTTCGGCCGTATTGCATTGATTGCCGCGTGTCTTGCCCTGGTCGTCGTGGTGCTCGGCGCCTTCGTACGCCTGTCCGACGCGGGTCTCGGTTGTCCGGATTGGCCTGGCTGCTATGGCCACGTCGTGGTGCCCGAGTCGGCCGGCCACGTGAAGCAGGCAAACGAGGCCTATCCGGGGCGCCCGGTGCAGGCCGCCAAGGCTTGGAAGGAGATGGTTCACCGCTATTTCGCCGGCACCCTGGGTCTGTTGATCCTCGCCATGGCGATTCTTGCGCTGCGCCATCGGCGCGATCCCGGCCAGCAGGTAGCCCTGCCCGTGTTTTTGGTGGCGCTGGTGGCGTTTCAGGCGGCGTTGGGTATGTGGACCGTCACTCTATTGCTGAAGCCGCTAGTGGTCACCGGACACCTGTTCATGGGAATGAGCACCTTGGCGCTGTTGTGGTGGGTCTTCCTGCGACACCGCGGCAATACGGGCCTCAACCTGTCCGCCGCCGCTGGGCGTCTGCGGCCATGGGCCGTGCTGGGAGTGGTCGTGCTGGCGATGCAGATCGCACTGGGCGGCTGGACCAGCTCCAACTATGCGGCCCTGGCCTGTACCCAATTCCCCGCCTGCCTCAACGGTCAATGGTGGCCGCATATGGATTTCAGCCAAGCCTTCGTGTTGTGGCGTGGTCTGGGCATCAATTACGAGTACGGGGTGCTGGACAGTCCGGCGCGGGTGGCCATTCATATGGTGCACCGCATTGGTGCGCTGGTGACCTTTGTCTACCTCACCTTCCTCGGGCTTCGCGCGGTGATCGCGGGTGCCGGCAGTGTCGTGCGCAGCACCGGAATCCTGTTGCTGTTGCTGCTGCTCACCCAGGTGACGCTGGGCATCAGCAATGTGGTGTTCAGCTTGCCCCTGCCGGTGGCGGTGGCCCATAATGGCGTGGCGGCTTTGCTGTTGATTTCGCTGGTGCTGCTCAATCACCAACTACGGCCAAAAGCACGCTAGAACAGATAGATCCGGCCGAGACAGGCAAGGGACCGGGCGTAAATAACAATACGATCGACAGAGATCAATCGGAGACCGACGCAGTGGGCCCGAGGCCCATGCCGGGACGCGGCGTCGGGGATGGTGGAGAGTCAACCCGTGAGGGCAATAACATGCGTTTCAGCATGACCCGCAGTGCGTCGGCCGCCGCCGTGATGGTGCCGTCCTTCTTCCGCAGTTGGCACGATTACTACGAGCTGTGCAAACCCAAGGTGGTGGCGCTTATCGTCTTTACCGCCATGGTGGGGATGTTCCTGGCCACGCCTGGCATGGTGCCCCTGGACACGCTGGTTTTCGGCATGGTGGGTATTGCCCTGTCGGCGGCCTCCGCTGCGGCCGTCAACCACGTGGTGGACCGGCACGTGGACGGCATCATGGCGCGTACCCAGAACCGGCCCCTGCCCACCGGGCACCTGCCGGCGGCGAAGGCACTGGCCTTTGCGGGGGTGCTGGGTGCGGTGGGTCTGGCCATGCTGTGGGGCTTGGTCAATGGGCTGACGGCGCTGCTGACCTTCCTGTCGCTCATCGGTTATGCCGTTGTCTATACCATGTTCCTGAAACGGGCCACGCCCCAGAACATCGTCATCGGTGGGGCCGCCGGAGCAGCGCCGCCGGTGCTGGGCTGGACCGCGGTCACCGGCACCATCGACCCCAATTCCCTGTGGTTGTTCCTCATCATCTTTGTTTGGACGCCGCCTCATTTCTGGGCCTTGGCCATCCACCGGCGCGACGAGTATGCGAAAGTGGATATTCCCATGCTGCCCGTCACCCACGGGATCCGCTTCACCCGCCTGCACGTGCTGCTGTACACGATCCTGCTGGTGGTGGTCACGGTGATGCCCTTCCTCAGCCGCATGAGCGGGCCGGTGTACCTGGCCGGAGCCCTCCTACTGGGGGCCGGATTCCTTTATTACGCGATTGCAATGCAGTTCAGCCAAGATGGACGGATTGCAATAAAAACGTTTGGATATTCAATTATTTATCTTATGGGCTTGTTCGCATTCCTGCTCCTGGACCATTACGTTCCGCGGCTGATGAGCCTCTTCTCCTGATGCGGCGGCGGGGCTACAGGCCCCGCCGTTGACACCTTTTCCCGCTGATTGTTCTACACTTCCACCTGCTGCCCCGTCCTGGGGCGTCTGTGTCTTGAATGGTGGTTCATCTGCATATTAGAATATCGTAATCCACTCTGCGCATTGCGTGACGAGTCCTTGTTGCGCGCCGGTTCTCCGGAACCGGGCGTTGCCAGTGAGGATTCGCGGGGGCCCTTGAGCGTGGCGGACACATCCGCCCCTCGTAGGCGATAACAATTTCCTAGAAGACGATGTAAGAGGCGAGGCATGGCTCAGGCGATCGCGTCCACCGAGCAGTACAACTACGACATTGTCCGCAGATTCTCCATCATGACCCTGGTTTGGGCCGTGGTCGGCATGTCGGCGGGACTGTATGCGGCGTTGGAACTGGCGTTTCCGCATTTGAATATGGGCATTGCCCAGATCACCTTCGGCCGCATTCGGCCCGTGCACACCACCCTGGTGATCTTTGGCTTCGGCGGTAATGCGCTGTTCGCTACCTCCTACTACGTCGTCCAGCGTACCTGCCAGACGCGTCTGTGGGGCAGCGCACTGGCCAACTTCACCTTCTGGGGTTGGCAGGCGATTCTGCTTCTCGGCGCGCTGAGCTATATGTGGGGCTACAGTCAGGGCCGTGAATACGCCGAGTTCCCCTGGCCGATCGACATCATGATCGCCGTCGTCTGGGTGGCATATCTGCTCATCTACGTGCAGACCCTGCGCCGCCGTTCCCAGCCGCACATCTACGTGGCCAACTGGTTCTACCTCGCCTTCATCCTGGCCACCGCACTGCTGCACATCTTCAACAACCTGGCCGTGCCCGTGGCCATGTTCAACATGAACTCCTACAGCGCCTTCTCCGGCGTTCAGGATGCCATGACCCAGTGGTGGTACGGTCACAACGCGGTGGGCTTCTTCCTGACCGCCGCCTTCCTGGGCATGATGTACTACTTCGTGCCCAAGCAGGCCGGTCGGCCGGTGTACTCCTACCGCCTGTCCATCATTCACTTCTGGGCGCTGATCTTCCTGTACATGTGGGCCGGCGCCCACCACCTGCACTGGACCGCCCTGCCGGACTGGACCTCCACCCTGGCGGCGACCTTCTCCATCATGCTTCTGCTGCCCTCCTGGGGTGGCATGATCAATGGCATCATGACCCTGTCGGGGGCCTGGGAGAAGCTGCGTACCGATCCGATCATGCTGTTCCTGATCACCGCGCTGTCCTTCTACGGCATGTCCACGTTCGAAGGCCCGCTGATGGCGCTGAAGAGCGTGAACGCACTGTCCCACTACACCGACTGGACCATCGGTCACGTGCACTCCGGTGCCCTGGGCTGGGTGGCCATGGTGACCTTCGGTTCCATGTACCACCTGATCCCGCGCCTGTATGACACGAAGATCCACAGCACCAAGCTGATCTACGTGCATTTCTGGCTCGCGAGTATCGGTATCGTGCTGTACATCACCTCCATGTGGGTGGCCGGTATCGGTCAGGGCCTGCTCCTGCGTGCCTTCGATGACTACGGCAATCTGGCCTACAGCTTCATTGAGACGGTGACCTTCCTGCATCAGCCGTACGTGTGGCGCGCCATTGGCGGAATGTTCTTCCTCTCCGGTGTGTTGATCATGGTGTACAACATGGTGCGCACGATTCTCGCGGGCAAGCGTGAGGCAGCCGAACTGGAAGCCAGGATCGCTGCCAAGATGGCCAGGGCCTGAGACGGGCGTACGTTGGGGAGTAACGACTAATGAAGTTCAAGCACGAAAGTATCGAAATCAACGCCGGTCTGCTGATCATCCTGACGCTGGTCGTGATCAGCATCGGCGGCCTGGTGGAAATCGTTCCGTTGTTTTTCATCAACAACACGGTCGAGCAGGTCAAGACCGCCGACGGCCACGACGCGATACGCCCGTATACGCCGCTGGAACTGCGCGGCCGCGACATCTACATCCGCGAAGGTTGCTACCTGTGTCACTCGCAGATGATCCGTCCGTTCCGTGACGAAATGCTGCGCTACGGGCACTACTCCCTGGCGGCGGAATCCCAGTACGACCATCCGTTCCAGTGGGGCTCCAAGCGCACCGGGCCGGACCTGGCGCGTGTGGGCGGAAAGTACTCCAACGCATGGCATGTGGCGCACCTGACCGATCCTCGCTCCGTGGTGCCCGAGTCCATCATGCCCATCTATCCGTGGCTGAAGAAGACGCCGCTGGAGTACTCCGATATCCGCGACCGCATGCGGGCGCTGAGGGCGGTGGGCGTGCCCTATTCGGAGACCGACGCCGAGTACAAGGCCAACGTGAAGCGCTTCGGCAAGAAGGTGGCCGAGGAGTTGAACATCCTGGATGCTGAAAAGAATCTCGTTGGCCAGGCAGAGGCCGGTGACTACGACGGTGATCCCAAGCACCTCACCGAAATGGACGCTCTGGTGGCCTATCTGCAGATGCTCGGCACCATGGTCGACTTCCACCAGTATGACGAGGGGTACTTCGCTAAGTTCCGATAAGGAGCTTTGACGGGGCGCCGCCTGGGAGCATCCGATGTTCGACTGGTTGATGTGGTTTACCCACATGGAGAACACGAAGGTGCTCGCGCTGGTGATGTTCTTCGTATTCTTCGTCTTGATACTTCTGTACGTGTATTTGGGGAAAGAGCGTTCGGCGCGGCTGGAATCGTATAGGTTCATACCGCTGGACGACGATGATCATAAAGACGGCGAGACATCCGCTGATCGCAAGGTGAAAAAAGATGGCCGAGCAGAAGACGAATAAATCGCAGAGCAATGCAGTGCAGACCACCGGTCATGCCTGGGATGGCGATCTGCAGGAATTCAACAACCCGCTGCCGCGCTGGTGGCTGTGGGCGTTCTACGCCACGGTGGTCTTCTCCGTGATCTACTGGATCCTCTACCCGGCGTGGCCCATTGGGCGCAGCTACACCACGGGTATGTTCAACACCATTACCTACAAGGAAGGCAACAAGGAAGTCACCACGCACTGGAACACCCGTGCGCTGCTGTGGAAGGACATGCAGACCGGCAAGGAGGCGCTCAAGCAAAAGCACTATCTGAAGGAGATCGAGAAGGCCAGCTATCAGCAGATCCTGTCCGATCCCAAGATGACCGACTTCGCCTTGTCCGTGGGTAAGGTGTTGTTCGCCGACAACTGCGCCGCCTGCCATGGCAGCGGTGGTCAGGGCAAGATCGGCCTGTTCCCGAACCTGGCGGACGACGATTGGCTGTGGGGCGGCTCCGTGCAGGAGATTCATGCCACCATCACGCATGGCCGCATCGGCTTCATGCCTTCGTTCCGCCCCACCTTCACCGACGCTCAGGCCGACGACCTGGCGGACTATGTACTCAGCCTGTCGGGTCACAAGGTCGACCCGGCCAAGGCCGCCAAGGGTAAGGTGCTGTTCACCGGCCAGGGCGGCGGCTGTTACTACTGTCACGGCATGGATGCGAAGGGGCTGAAGTCCCAGGGCTCGGCCAACCTGACAGACAACATCTGGACCATCGCCAACGTGCCCGGGGCGCCGACGCTCGACGCCAAGCGCGCGGCGGTGCGACAGGTGATTCTCAACGGCGTACACCGCCAGATGCCGACATGGGAAGGGCGCCTGAGCCCGGCCGATATCAAGGTTCTGACGGTCTACGTTCACACCCTGGGTGTCGGCAAGTAGGGATCCCGGCCGCGGTGCAAAGACGGTGATGGGCGGCAGCGCCCGTCGCTGTTTAGCCGCGCCTGCGCCGGGTCACAGTCAGGGCCGGTTCGCAGGTAGTGCAGGTACAGAGATCAATGGCTGAAACCCCGGAGCAGGACGTCAACTACCAGGCGCGGATTCCCATCTATCCGCGTTCCGTCAAAGGACGCTTCCGCAACATTAAATGGGGCATTCTGGCGCTGGCCTACGGCGTCTACTTCCTGTTGCCCTGGTTGCGCTGGACCCGCGTGGTCGGCCCGGATCAAGCGGTGTTGTTCGACCTCGACCATCGCCGTTTCTACCTCTTCAACCTCATCGTCCATCCTCAGGACATCTTCTGGCTCGCGGGCTTCCTGGTCATCGCGGCCGTACTGCTGTTTTTCGTTACCGGCCTGGCCGGGCGCGTGTTTTGCGGCTATTTCTGTTTTCAGACCCTGTGGACAGACGTGTATGTATTGATCGAGCGCCTGGTGCAGGGGGAGCGCCCGGCGCGCATCCGCCTGGACAAGGCCCCGTGGAGCGGGGAGAAAATCGCCAAGAAGGGCGCGACCCACCTGCTGTGGCTGTTGGTGGCCTTCGCCACCGGCCTCAGCTTCACTCTCTACTGGGGCAACGCGCCGGATCTGACGCTGGCCTTCTTTACGGGCGCCGCGCCGTTCCCCGCCTATGCCACCACCCTGTTCCTCACCGCCACCACCTATGTCATGGCGGGCTTGGCCCGTGAACAGGTGTGCACCTACATGTGTCCCTATGCGCGCTTCCAGAGCGCCATGTTCGACAAGGACACCATGATCGTCGCCTACGACACGGCGCGCGGGGAAGGCACCAAGGGCCGGGCCAAGCTGTCCAAGGACCTCAAGACTCGCGAGGCGCGCCAAGAGCAGGGTGTGGGCGACTGCATCGATTGCGGTTATTGCGTCCAGGTCTGCCCGACAGGCATCGATATTCGCAACGGCCTGCAGATTCAGTGCATCACCTGTGCGCTCTGCATCGACGCCTGCGACACCATCATGGATTCGATGAAATGGCCGCGCGGTTTGATCCGGTACGAGTCGGAGCGCTCGCTGGAGGGTGGTAAGACCCATTTCTTCCGCTTCAAGACCATTGGATACGCGGTGGTGCTCACGGTGATGACCGGCATGCTGATCTGGAACATCTCCAAACAGCAAGGCATGGATATGGCCGTGCGACAGGTGCGTCAGCCGCTGTTCGTGGTGCTGTCGGATGGCAGCATCCAGAACAGCTACGACCTGAAGTTCAACAACAAGACGGCGTTGCCGGTGACATTGCACATTTCCGTCCGTGGTTTGCCGGGGGCGCAATTGAGCCTGGGGCAGGTGCGCGAGCTCAAGCTGGCGCCCGAGGAAAGTGTGCGGGTGCGCGCCCACGTGCGGGTGCCCCGCGACGAGGAAGCCCTCGAGCACAAGGTGCAGATTCCGTTCACGTTCGCGGTTCACACCACGGACGGACAGACTCTTCCGCAACTCGAGGAAGAGGCGTTCTTTTCCATGCCCCGCCGAGGGGACCACTGAGGTAGCTTAGCAATGGATTTGGTTGCATCGATTGGACTCGGGGTGGTGTTGGTTGTGCTGGTGTTTTTCGCCCTGCACCGCTTCACGCCGCTCAACAGCAAGCAGACGGCCCTGGTGGTCGCGCTGCTGGCGACGGCGGGTTATCTGCCTTTCGCGATCATCCGCTGGCCCGGCGCGGACGTGGTCACCATGCACTTGGCCATCTATCTGGTGGTGGCCTACATGTTGGGCATCATTGGTTATCAACGTGACGTCGTGCAGGCCGAGGGCGGAAGCCGGAAGTGGTTCCACTGGGGTCCGGCGCTCATCGTCGCCTTCTTTGGCGTGATCATCACCGTGGACAGTGTGTTCGTCACCCTGGCCATTCATGGGATGCCGGAGAACATCGAGCGCGAACTACTGCCCAAGCAGTTGGCCGAGCGCCCCGCCAGCACCGTCTTCCCCGGCGTGGTGCACGACCACTACTTCCAGAAGGAAAACGCATTCAACGACTATCTAGAGCAGGTCGCCGCGCAGCGCAAGGAAGGTTGGACGGTCCACAAGGGTTGGCTGACCGACCAGCCGGCGGCCGGCAAGCCGGCGGTGTTCCAGTTGCAGGTTCTGGATCGCGACGGCAAGCCGGTGGCCAGTGCCCGGGTCCAGGGCCGTTTCGTGAGGCCGTCCAACAGCCGCCTCGATCAGAGCTTCACCATGGCTGAGGTCAAGCCCGGCCTGTATCAAGCCAAGCTGGTCCTGCCTCAGCCCGGTGTGTGGGGGCTTCAGGTCAAGGTGGACAAGGGCAAGCTCAGCTATCAGCTGCGCGCTTCCACCAGCATCCTTGATGCGACGACGGCCGCCAATCCGTGAGGCCGGTGCCGTGTGGGTACGGCGGACCCCGGTGTGGTCACCTGATCGTGCGCGTCCACGCCGCCACCGGCACCTCAGCGATTCGTGAGTAATCCCGAGACGACCAATTGCTTTCATTGCGGCCTCCCGGTACCGCGTGGCGCCGACTATCACGTCGACATCGACGGCGAACCGCGTGCCATGTGCTGCCCCGGTTGCCAGGCCGTGGCCCAGGCCATCGTCGACAACCATCTCACCGACTTCTACCGCTATCGCACCGAGACGGCACGCAATCCCCAGGATCTGGTGCCCGCGGCGCTGGAAGCGCTGAATCTCTACGACCAACCCGAATTGCAGAAGACCTTCGTGCACACGGTCGAGGGCGAGGTGCGCGAGGCGTCGTTGATTCTCGAGGGCATTGTCTGCGCGGCGTGTGTGTGGCTGAACGAGCGCCACGTCGGCGCGCTGCCGGGAGTCATTGAGTTCCGCATCAACTATTCCACCCGTCGGGCGCGGGTGAAATGGGACGACGCTCGTATTCACCTGAGCGACATCCTGCAGGCCATCGCCGCCATCGGTTACGTCGCCCATCCCTTCGACCCCGGTCGCCAGGAGCAGCTCTACAAGCGTGAGCGCGCACGGGCCATGCGCCGCCTGGCGGTGGCGGGCCTGGGCGCCATGCAGGTGATGATGTTGGCCGTGGCCCTGTACGCGGGCGACTACGACGGTATGCAGCTGGGGCTGCGTGATTTCATGCGCTGGGTGAGCATGCTCATTACCCTGCCGGTCCTCGTCTATTCCGCCAGCCCCTTCTTCACCGCCGCCTGGCGGGACCTGCGCCGCCGCCAGTTGGGCATGGACGTGCCGGTGGCGTTGGCGGTGGCCAGTGCCTTCGTGGCCAGCGCCTGGGCCACGATCACCGGCAACGGGCCCGTCTACTACGACTCGGTGACCATGTTCACCTTCTTCCTGCTCACCGGCCGCTTCCTGGAAATGGGCGCCCGACAGCGCGCCGGACAAGCGGCCGAGGAACTGGTGCGCCTCCTGCCGGCCACTGCAACCCGGCTGGTGGACGGCGAAGAGGAGGTGGTGACGGTGGCGGAACTTATGACCGGCGATCGTGTGCTGATCCGCCCGGGCGAGCCGGTGCCCGCCGATGGGCGGGTGCGGGCCGGACGCAGCTCCGTGGACGAGTCGCTGCTCACGGGCGAAAGTCTGCCGCGGGCGCGCGCCGTGGGCGACGATTTGGTGGGCGGTACGGTGAACATCGAGAGCCCGCTGGAAATGGAGGTCATGAAGGTGGGTGAGGACACGGTGCTGTCGTCCATCGTCCGGCTTCTGGACCGCGCCCAGACTGAGAAGCCGCGTATCGCCACCCTGGCCGACCGCGTGGCCGCCTGGTTCGTGGGGGCGTTGCTGCTGGTGGCGGCCGGGGTGGGCGTGTTCTGGTGGATGCACCGGCCGGAGGATGCGTTCTGGATTACCTTGTCGGTGCTGGTGGTGACGTGCCCCTGCGCCCTGTCGCTGGCCACTCCGGCGGCGGTGACCGCAGCCACGGGCCGGCTCACCCGCCTGGGTCTGCTCACCACCCGTGGCCACGCCCTGGAAACTTTGGCACGGGCTACCCACGTCATCTTCGACAAGACCGGGACGCTGACCTTCGGCCGCTTGGCGTTGGATGCGGTGGAAGTGCAGGGTGCCTTGGATCGGACCGAGTGTCTCAACCTGGCCGCCGCCCTGGAGCGCGGTTCCGAGCATCCGGTGGCTAAGGTGCTAGTGGAGGCCGCCGAACGCCCCAGCGTTGCGGCCGACATCCAGGCGACCCCGGGCCAGGGCGTGGAGGGTCGCGTGGACGGGCGGCGCGTGCGTATCGGCAATCGCCATTTCGTCTGTGAGTTGTCTGGCGCGGACGCCCCGCGCGAAGGCACCGCACCGGCAACCGAGGTGTTGCTGGGCGATGAACAAGGGCTATTGGCGGTGTTTCGCCTGGCCGACAGGCTGCGCCCCGAGGCGCACGAGGCGGTGCAGGCGTTGCGCGGCCTGGGCCTGCAGGTGCAGCTGTTGTCCGGGGATCAGCCGCCGGCGGTGCGTGCCGTGGCCGGTGAGCTCGGCATCGATGAGGCGCACGGCGGCATGCTGCCGGCGGACAAGCTCGCTCACATTCAGGCGCTGCAGCGTCGGGGGCAAGTGGTCGCCATGGTGGGCGATGGGGTCAACGACGCGCCGGTGCTGGCCGGGGCGCAGGTGTCCCTGGCCATGGGCGGCGGCACACAGCTGGCCCACGCCAGTGCGGACATGATCCTGTTGTCGGAACAGCTCAGTCACCTGCCGGAAGGTGTGCGCACCGCGCGGCGAACCCTGCTGGTGGTACGGGAGAATCTCGTCTGGGCGGTGCTTTATAATGTGGTCGCGGTGCCGTTGGCGGCGGCCGGCCTGGTGGCACCGTGGATGGCTGCCATCGGCATGTCGGCCAGTTCGCTGCTGGTGGTACTGAATGCCCTGCGGCTGGCGGCGCCGCGGCGCAGCGATTCCATTGGGCATCCCAACACGGGCAGCGGTGCGGTTCGGGGGCGTGGCGGCGGTGAAGCCGCGGAGGACAAGGCGTGACGATTCTCTATCTACTCATCCCGGTCAGTCTGCTGTTCGTGGTCGCGGGCATCGGTGTTTTCATCTGGGCGGTGAAGAGCGGCCAATATGAAGATATGGAAGGCCCGGCCCATCGCATTCTCATGGACGACGACGATCCGCGCATCCCGTCCGCAAGCAAACCGTCCAAGAACGACTTGGAAGAAGGTTCCGACGACACGTCCGCCAAGTAGTCCTCGCCTATATCAGTAGTACCACGGCGGCGCCGGCGAGCACGCTGGCGCCCAGGCCGAGCGCGACCCGCAGGCCCATGGATCGTCCCCCGATCCCGACGACCATACTTCCCTTGACCAAGGTGTTGGCGATGGCCGCAAGCACGATGGCTTGCACGGCCACATGGCCGGCCAGATCGGCCCGCGCCATGCCGGACAACGATAGCGTGATGGCATCCACATCGCTCAGCCCCGACAGTCCCGCCAGCAGATAGATGCCCGCATGTCCCAGCCAAGCCCGAAACGCCTGCGCCAGAACCATGACCGCTGCCAGCAACAGACCGAACTTCAGCGCGGGGCCCAGTTCGAAGGGGTTGCGCAAGGGCAGCTCGCCCGCGTCGCCGCCGCGCGGGCTGCGGTGCCAGAACCAGCCCGCAGCCGCCAGGGTGACCAGTCCCATCACGCCCAACGGCGGCAGGGCCTGCATCACCAAGCCCGGATTGATGACCGCGATGGCGAGTAGCATGCGCGGAAACATGGTGGCGCATGCCGCCAGTACGCCGGCCGACAGCAACGGGCCGAGGTTGGCGCGATCGCGTCCCATACGCGACAGGCTGAGCGTGACGGCGGTGGAGGAAGCCAGTCCGCCCAGCACGGCGGTGAAAAGGATGCCGCGCCGAGTGCCCCCGATCTTCATGGCGAAGTAGCCGGCGAAGGAGATGGCGGCGATCAGCACCACCATTAGCCAGACCTCCCGTGGATTGAGCGCACCCCAGGGCCCGATGCCCCGATCGGGCAGCACGGGCAGGATGACCACCGAAATGAGCAGCAGTTTCAGGGTGCCGTAGAGTTCTTCCGGCTCCAGCTGTTTGAGCCAGCGGTGCAGCACCGGTTTGAGACTCAGGAGGGTGGCGCTGATGACGGCGCCGGCGGCGGCAACGGCCTCATAGCCGCGTACGGCCAACGCGCCCAGGGCGAAGGTCACCAGGGCGGCCACCAAAGTGGTGATGCTGCGGTCCCGCTCCCGCTCCGGGTCCATGAGGTGCGCCAGGATCATCAGGGCGGCGACGGCGATGAAGGAGAAGCCCAGGAGGACGTCGCCGAATTCGCGTCCCAGGAGGCCCCACAGGCCGCCGAGGAGCCCGACCAGGCCGAAGGTCCGGATGCCGGCGATGCGGGCACCTTCGGCCGCGGCGCGCTTCTGCCATCCGCGCTCGGCACCGATCAACAGGCCGACGGCCAGGGCCAGCCACAGGTCGAGAAACAACGTCATGGATCAACGGTACCATGCCGGGTTCAGAGCGCCTATGCGCACCGTTTCGGCGCAAATTATGGCTGCCATCAAAAAATTTGATGTCTCGAGTGGCTCAAAATGGGTCACCCCGCAGGCTCTTGATTTAAGGGTGGTTCCCCCGGAGTGCCAATACCAGTCATCGATTATATTCTTGTTAAATCAGTGAGATGGAAAGGAGGGGGAGGCCTGGGAAGGGGGCAGTGGCGGGCTTGCAATTTATCCCCCGTCAGCAAGAATAGGCCTGTCTCTTGAATCGCGGGGAATCACTTTATAAGATTGCCCTAATATTCGAGAGTGGAGCCATAACAATGTTTACATTTCAAAACTTTCCTATGGTCATCGTCATTACTCTGGTGGTGATGGCATGGCTTAGCTTCTTCTCGGTCATCCTCTCGTAGGACTTCGCCGTACTGTTTTCCCAAACTAAAAACGGCCTCCCGCCAGGAGGCCGTTCTTTTTTTCATAATCTTCCGGTCACGCTACGCGTTGCGGCGTGAGCGTCCGTAGCGTTACGCCATCAACACGCCTCTCAGTTTCTTGATGGCGTTATTCTCCAATTGACGGATGCGCTCTGCGGAGACCTGATAGCGGTCCGCCAATTCCTGCAGCGTGGTCTTGTCTTCCGTGAGCCAGCGCTGAGTGAGAATGTCGCGACTGCGCTCATCCAGATCGGCCAGGGCGGCATGCAGGCGTCGTGCGCCCTGCTCATCCCAGTCGAGCCTTTCCAGTGCCGCGGCGGGATCGGCCTGCGGTGCCTGCAGATAGGCTGCCGGAGCCTGATAGGCGCTGTCCTCGTCGTCGACCCCGGCGTCGAAGCCCACGTCCTGATTGCTCAGCCGCGCTTCCATTTCCAACACCGTTTCCGGGCGCACGCCCAGGTCGTCGGCGACTTGCTGCACTTCTTCATGACTGAACCAGCCCAGGCGCTTCTTGGAACTGCGCAGGTTGAAGAACAGCTTCCGTTGCGCCTTGGTGGTGGCCACCTTGACGATGCGCCAGTTGCGCAGGATGAATTCATGGATCTCGGCGCGGATCCAATGCACGGCGAACGACACAAGCCGCACACCAACGTTGGGATCAAAGCGCTTGACCGCCTTCATTAAACCGACGTTGCCTTCCTGGATCAGATCGCCCAGCGCCAAGCCGTAGCCCTGGTAGCCCCGGGCGATGTGCGCCACGAAGCGCAGATGAGACATGACCAGACGGCCGGCCGCCTCCAGGTCATCGTCCCGGCGGAGCCGGATGGCCAGCTCACGCTCTTCCTCCGCGCTCAGCACCGGGATCTTGGAGACGGCCTGAACATAGGCGTCCAGGCTCCCGACCGGCTGCGGCAGCGTGATAGACAAATTCTTTGAAATCAGAGCATTATTCATCGAAAAGGACCCTTCTTGAATACGCTTGCGAGCAATTTTAGCACTCTCCATTAGCGAGTGCTAATCCTTAGAGGGTCGCGGCGGCAGAGAGTTCCCTGGTCAGGCGGACGAGGGCGAACCGGTCCCGGCCGTCGGCCCCGGCAGTGGGGTTGCGGGCGGCAGAGCGCCGTACTCCACACCCTCCTGGGAGTAGATGCAGATGCGGTTTCGGCCCCGGTCCTTGGCCGCATAGAGCGCCTTGTCGGCCAGCGCCAGCAGGTTGTTGAGGCTGATGTCGGGATGGTCCAGATTCGAGGCCATGCCGATGCTGATGGTGACGGGCACGTCGACTGGGTTGAGCATTTCCACCTTGCGGCGCAGCACCTCGGCGCGGGCATTGGCCTCCCGGGCGCTGCAGCGCGGGACGATGATGGCGAATTCCTCTCCGCCGAAACGCACGATCAGCGCGTCGTCGCCCAGACTGTCGTTCAACAGTTCACCCAGGGCCGCCAGCACGTGGTCGCCGGTGATATGGCCCATGTTGTCGTTGATGCGCTTGAAGTGGTCGATGTCCATGAGCATCGACCACACCGGGTGGTTGTTGCGGTCGGCGAGAAACTTCTCTCCGTGGTCCAGCAGATAACGCTTGCTGCGCACGCCTGTAAGGCTGTCGGTGGAGGCGATGCGGCGCATCTCCTCGGCCTGGCGCTTCAACGCGTTGAACTGCTGCTTGATCAGCAGCAGCGAACGGATGCGCGCGATCAGAATTTCCTCGACGATGGGCTTGGTGACGAAGTCGTTGGCCCCGGCGTGGAATACCTCGGCCTGCTTTTGTTCGTTGTCCGCCACCGTGACGACCAGCACCGGCATCTCCTGCTGCGAGTAGTGCAGGCGGGTGCGCACCGCGTGCAGCAGGTCGCCCCCCGTCAACCGGCCCTTGAGGAAGAAGTCGGTGATGACGATATCGAAGCCGTCGTCCTCACGGCCGCTGCCCGGGCCGGTGAGTTCGAGCATTTCCAGCGCCTGCTCGGCGGTGGTGGTATGGGTCACCTTCAGGCCGTGCTTCTCCATGATGTGGCAGGTCACCATGGCGGCGGTGCGGCTGTCTTCCACGTACAGAATCTTACCCACCAGGCCCGAATTGCGACGCGAGAAGGTCTTGATGAACTCGACGAACGCATGGTAGCCGAGCGATTTGTCGAAGTAGTCGGTCACGCCCGCGTTGAAGCCCTCGCGCAGCAACCGGGTATCGGCGTCGCCGGAGACGACAATGATCGGCGTGTAGTGGTGGCTGTCGGAGCGGCGAATGGCGCGGGTGAGGTCCAGTCCGTCCATGTCCGGCAGCATCAGCGCCGTGGTGATGAGGTCGAAATGGTCGGTGTTGAGGTGGGCGAGTGCATCCTCGCCACTGCCGCACGTGGTGATGCGAGTGTGCTCCATTTCGGCGTTGAGGATGCGCGAGATGATGGTGCGCGACACCTCGGATCCGTCGACCACCATGATACTGGCAGGTTTTTTCTTCATGTCTTTGGCGGTATCTCGGCGTCCGGCCTTGTTATTGTTGAATTTTCCGGCATCCTGCCGGTTCTGGCCGCAGTATGTTACAGCTCACATTTCCATGACTATTGTCGGCCGGACGGCCGTGGTTCTGAAGGGGTGGGGAGATTTCAGGTGGGTTCGATGTCGCTCAAGTGCCGGCTCACCGCCAGCCATGAGCCGCCGAGGCCCAGCAGGATACTGGAACCAAGCAGGGTGGTGGCCGTACCCAGATTGAGGCTGAGCAGGGTGAAATCACTGCCGTAGAGTCCGGCGAGCCGATGCACGGGCCCCGACAGCAGGCCCAGGGCGATGGCCAGCAGCAGCCAGGCGATGATGCCGCCGAGCAGGCCGAACCACAGCCCGCTGTAGAGGAACGGGCGGCGGATGAAGG